>ERZ1292623.24-Hain-H51-01um-R1-24-length-170853-cov-20_pt1 | contig 170853 bp, 178 predicted proteins | sample MGYA00564398_ERZ1292623 | MGnify/ENA primary metagenome ERZ1292623 (study PRJEB36523, sample SAMEA6512633) | groundwater metagenome | collected 2019-01-07 | study: AquaDiva: Metagenomics assemblies of 32 groundwater samples
GTTGCTGTAAGGTATCTTGAAATAGAACTTAGGTTATGGTAGTGTATCTACACCCTTGGCTAAGTTCAACAAAAAACTTGAAGCCCTTGTTCTAAGAAAACAGGGTATAAGCATTAATGAAATTGCTTCTAAGTTGAGTGTCTCAAAAGGGACAGTGAGTCTTTGGTGTTCAAACATAGTGCTTACGAGAGTTCAACAGAACAGACTAATACAAAACTCACGCACGGGAAGGGTACTAGGAAGCCTGAAGGGCGCCGAGACAAATAAAAGGAAAAAGGAAGATACGATTAAACTCTATGAATCGCAAGGGGTAAGAGATATCAGCATATTGTCAGATAGAGACATACTTATTCTTGGAATTGCACTATATTGGGCTGAAGGTAGTAAGAAGTATAAGTTATCCTTTATTAACTCTGACCCAGCCATGATTCTGTTTATGTATAATTGGTTTCAAAAAAGTATGGGAGTAAAAAAGAATGACTTAATCCCTCGAGTTTTTATCAATGAAATTCATAAGCCCCGCATCAAGAAAGTTTTAGCTTATTGGTCAAAGCATTTGGGTGTGCCAAGACATCAATTCGGTAATCCTGTATTCAATCGCGTTAAACAAAAAAAAGTATATGTAAACCACGATAATTATTATGGTATGCTTGCTTTGAGAATAAAGCACAGCACTCATTTACTGTACAGAATCACTGGCTTGATACGAGCAATACAAGTACTCAATTATAAGGTGTAGGTCAAAGTAGTTTATTGGTAGAGCAATAGATTCCGTGTGGTCACAGAAGCCGGTGTAGTTCAATGGTTAGAACGAAGGACTCATAAGCCTTAAACAGTGGTTCGATTCCACTCACCGGCAGTATCTTCTTCACAGAGATTGAGAAATGTACTATGCTTTCGGGGCATTTATCTATTGGGGGCGTAGCTCAATTGGTTAGAGCATCGGCTTGTCACGTCGAAGGTTGCGGGTTCGAGTCCCGTCGCTCCCGCAAAAGATAACAATTTGCCCTCAAGTCCCGTCGGTCGCGCAGGAAGAATTTCGGTCTATGCATAGCTCTATCTGTCGCGATTACCCCCCGACGTTATATAGTTGTAGTATGGCAGTAAAAGATTTTAAGCCTGGTAGGCTCCATTTCTATGTCTTTCTCGTTTTTCTCCTCCTTTGGGGGGTACTCCCACACGGTTCGCAGATTTGCAGAACTGTTGCCTTGCCATGTCCGACTTTCCTTGAGACTTTCACGCCTCTCCCCGAATACATTGAGCTTATCTACGTAAGCGGATTCTCATTCCTTTTTGCGTGGGTGCTTTTCTTGGAGGTTGTAACGCTCTACCTTTTCTCGCTCATTTTCTACCTTGTTTTAAAGGTGTTCGCGACTGCTACGAACTAACGTAGCCGTCTCGGTCTAGAAAAAAAGCCCAATATGGTGTTGTGACTGTGTATTATCATAATAAAAAGCTGAGGGATATCTTTTGCCACACAATTGATACTATATGAAATACAGGTTATAGTGTCATGCGCGTTGAGTTAATTTGCCCGGGTAGCTCAGTTGGTAGAGCATACGCATGGTAAGCGTAAGGTCGCCGGTTCAATCCCGGCCCCGGGCTCCCGCTTGCCGGAATTGAATATCGTTTTGCCACCCTAGCTCAATTGGTAGAGCAACGGTATCGTAAACCGTAGGTTGTCGGTTCAAGTCCGACGGGTGGCTCTGGGAAATCTTTAATCTTTCTGGACTTGAACATAAAATTGCCCGTTCGAAAGTTTTTCTCTATACTGGCGGGGAAGTGACGGATACTACCGAACTGAAAATCAAAGAGCTTGAAGAGCGAATGCAACGCCCCGATTTCTGGGCCGATAAAGAAACCGCTCAAGCGCTTATCAAGGAATTGAACACTCTCAAACACTTAAAGGAGGGCGGCAGTTCCTATGACTCCGGGGGTTCCATTATGACCATTTTCGCGGGTGCAGGTGGTGACGATGCGGAAGATTTTGCCCGGATGCTTTATGATATGTATGCGCGCTATATTGAACGGCGCGGGTGGGGTACGAAGATTCTCCACCGGAATGTGAACGACCACGACGGTTACCGAAATATCACATTCGAGATAATCGGCAAAAAGGTATACGGGACACTCAAGGGCGAGTCCGGCGTTCACCGCCTTGTGAGGGTCTCGCCGTTCTCCGCGCGGAAGCTTCGGCATACAAGTTTTGCGATGGTGGAAGCGGTTCCCAAGTTTGAGCGCTCGAAAGATCTCGACATTCCGGACGACGAAATCAGAGTTGAGTTCAGCCGTGCGGGAGGTCCCGGCGGGCAGAATGTGAACAAACGTGAGACAGCCGTGCGTATCGTGCACATTCCCACTGGTATCGCGGTTCACGCTGAATCCGAACGCTCGCAGGCCCAAAACAAAGATAAAGCGCTCGAGATTCTTCGTGGTAAACTCTACCGTTTTCGCGAGGAAGAACGCACCGCAAAGGAAAAAAGTTTCTACGTGAGCAAAACTACGGATGCCGAGTGGGGCAACCAGATTCGCTCCTATGTCTTACATCCCTACAAAATGGTGAAAGATCATCGGACCGGCGTCGAAAGTAAGAACCCGGACGATGTACTAGGAGGGAACCTCGACGAATTTATTGAAGCGGAATTACACCTCAACCAATAAAAATGATTTACTTCGAAAAAGTTTCAAAAATTTACGCACAAGACGCTGTTGCACTCGACAATGTGAGTTTTACGGTGAGTCCGGGTGAGCTCGTTTCCATCGTTGGGCACTCCGGAGCGGGGAAGACCACCATCCTTAAAATGATTCTTGCTGAAGAGAAACCTTCAAGCGGAAATGTTTTTTATGAATCACTTGATATTCACACACTCGATCGGAAAGAACTCATCCGACTCCGTCGTAGAATCGGTGTTATCTTTCAGGATTTCCGCCTTCTTCCCAATAAAACTGCTTACGAAAATATCACGTTTGCGATGGAAGCGGCCGGTCGAAGCGATGAAGAAATTTCCTCGGATGCACCGCATGTCCTTGATTTGGTTGGGCTCTCGGACAAGCTCTGGAATTTCCCCCATGAGCTCTCGGGAGGAGAGAAGCAGCGGGTGGCGATTGCCCGAGCCATTATTAACCAGCCGGAGGTGCTCATCGCCGATGAACCCACGGGGAACCTCGACCCCGTCAATATCCATGAAGTTACGCAAATCTTAAAGAAAGTGAACGATCTTGGAACTACGGTTATCTTGACTACGCACAATAAAGAGGTTGTGGGCGCGCTCGGGAAGCGCGTTATCACACTTGAGGGTGGTAGAATAGTACGCGACGATAAGAGCGGCAAGTACGCGCTCTAAGAACTATGGTAAACACAACTGACCTCCGGAGAATCGTGAAAGCCGGGTTTTTGGATTTTTCCCGGAACGTTTTCACCTCGCTCGCCTCGGTCCTTATCTTCACCATCACGCTCTCGGTGATTGCGGGCGTTCTCCTCGGGGGAGCCGCGCTTGATACCGCGCTTCGCGAGCTCAAAGATAAAGTGGATATTAACGTTTATATCGAAGAAGATGTCCCAGAGTCGGACATTATGAATCTCCGTGAGAGGATTGCCGCACTCCCGGGTGTCCGGGAAGTTTCATATGTTTCTCGCGAAGAAGCCTTTTTCGAGTTTAAGCAGAGTAAAGCAAACGATTACCTCGTGCTCCAGTCGCTTGAAGAACTTGGATTTAACCCGCTCCTTGCCGAGCTCAACATCAAAGCGTCGGACCCTTCACAGTACGAGCGCATCGCGAGCTCAATTGAGGAAGATTTTGGTCTCTCCGCGACCGGAGAAAGTCTTATCAATAAGATTAACTATCGTGACAACCAAGCGGCGATTGATCGCTTGGCGAAGTTTATTTCACTTTCCGAGCGTGTGGGTGTGGCGCTCTCGACTCTCTTTATTTTTATTGCTGTCGCCGTTGCGTTTAACACCATTACACTCGTCATTTTTACCTCACGCGACGAGATTGGCGTAATGCGCCTTGTAGGAGCCGGGAACGAATACATCCGTGGACCTTTCGTTGTTGCAGGTCTTTTCTATGGGTTGATTGCCTCCGTGATTACGGTAGTTCTTTTTTATCCCCTCACGAAATGGGTTTCCGTTTCGACGGAGAATTTCTACGGAGGCATCGATCTTTATACTCACTACGTCTCAAATTTCTTCGAGATTTCTGCGGTGGTGTTTGTATCGGGCGCGCTTCTTGGTGTGGTGTCGAGCGCTCTTGCGGTGCGGCGGTATCTCAAACTTTGACCATGAGCCGGCACCGCTACATCTTCGTCATCGGGGGAGTGATGTCGGGAGTCGGCAAGGGAGTAACCACCTCCTCTATTGCGAAGATTCTCTCGGGGAAAGGATTTGCCGTGAGCCCCATTAAGATTGACCCGTATTTAAATGTGGACGCGGGGACCATGAATCCGACCGAGCACGGAGAAGTATTCGTGCTCGATTCTGGACTCGAATGCGATCAGGACATGGGGAACTACGAGCGCTTTTTGGACGTGACGCTTCCGCCGGAGAACTACATGACGAACGGCATGGTGTTTAAATACGTAATCGACAAGGAACGCGCCCTGGGTTATGGCGGCAAGTGCGTTGAGCCGGTCTACCACATTACAGAAGAAATTCTTCGGCGGATTGCCGCCTCGGCCCGCAAAATGAAGCCGGACATTTCCATCATTGAAATCGGAGGAACGATTGGAGAATTCCAAAACGCGATTTTCATCGAAGCGGCCCGCATTTTGAAACTCCGCAACCCAGACGATGTACTCTTTGTTATGGTGAGTTATCTTCCGGTGCCGGGGAAAATTGGAGAAATGAAAACGAAACCGACGCAAACTGCCATTAGAACACTCAATTCTTATGGCGTCCAACCCGACATCATCATCGCTCGAAGTGAAGGCTCTATTGATGCGAAACGAAAACAGAAAATTGCCGATGCGAACGGCGTGCGCAAAGAAAACGTTATTTCAGCTCCTGACGTGGATTCTATCTACGACGTGCCCGTTAATTTCGAGAAAGACGGCTTAGGAAATTTGATACTTGCACATTTCGGACTGAAATCCCGGAGAGAAAATTTGAAAGATTGGCGACGGATGGTTGGAAAAATGCACAGTGCACGGAAAAAAGTAAAGATTGCGATGGTAGGGAAGTACTTCAAAACAGGGTCATTTATGCTCTCTGATGCCTATATTTCTGTTATTGAAGCGGTGAAACACGCCTCGTGGGTTCTGGGCGCGACCCCTACCTTGGAATGGATCAATGCGGAGGATTACGAGAAAAATCCAGCGAGGGTCAAAGATCTCTTGGGCTACGACGGCATTGTGGTCCCCGGCGGATTTGGGACGCGAGGCGTCGAAGGGATACTAAAAGCGATCAAATTCGCCCGCGAGAAGAAAATTCCATACCTCGGCCTGTGCTATGGGATGCAGTTGGCCGTTGTGGAGTTTGCGAGGTCTGTCGTTGGTATCCATGGAGCTCACACGCGCGAAGCAGGTTCGAGTGTAAAGGATGCCGTTATTGACATACTTCCGGACCAGGTTTCGAAACTCAAAGAAAAAAATTATGGCGCCACGATGCGCCTCGGTGGGTACCCGGCACGACTGAAGTTGGGTACCATCGCTCGCGCGGCTTATGGCACTGACCGCACCCGTGAGCGTCACCGCCATCGTTATGAAGTGAACCCGGCCTACATTGTGCGGCTTGAAAAAAAAGGCCTTGTCTTTTCCGGTATCTCTCCGGACGGACGCTTGATGGAAATTACCGAGCTCCCGAAGAGTACACACCCATTCTTTCTAGGAACGCAATTTCATCCCGAGCTCACGAGCACCCCGCTCCATCCGCACCCGCTCTTCACGGCCTTTATACGCGCATCTCTTTCTCGCATACCTCGCGTAAAAAAATCGTGAGGCGGTAAACGGAAGGCAATCAAACTTCCTTTTTTTCGTTTTTCTGCTACCGTAGAAAGATTGCCGGGTCATCTAATTGGTAGGATACATGGCTCTGAACCATGGCATCTAGGTTCGACCCCTAGCCCGGCAGTTACGAAGTGTAACGGAATAATTGCCGGGCTAGGAAGGGAGGGGTTGGGAACCGTGCTATGGTTCCCATGGAGGAAGGCAGCGAGTTTTCGAGCGTTGGAAAACCGTGGGTTTCCAAACCCCGTATGCCCGGCAGTTTTGAGTGGATGAACCTGCTATACTGCTACGTATGTTCGACCTCTCGGGGAAAGTAGCGCTGGTGACGGGGGCTCGGCGGGGGATGGGAAGGACCCACGCGCTCGCGCTCGCGTCCCAAGGAGCGCGGGTTGTCATTACGGACGTTGACTTGAACGAGTGCCAGGTCGTTTGGGACGAAGTTTCCAAGAATGGTGGCGACGCTGTCTGTTTCAAAATGGATGTTTCGGACGCATCCGAGGTCAATCGGGTGTTCGACGAAGCAGTGCAAAAATTCGGGCGCCTCGACATTCTCGTCAATAACGCTGGTATTTACTTCTCGAAACCGGCGCTCGATCTTACCGAAGCCGAGTGGGACAAAATGATAGGCGTCAATTTGAAAGGGCAGTTCCTGTGCGCGCAACGGGCCGCAAAGGAAATGGCGAAACACACATGGGGGAGAATTATTAACATTTCCTCCGTCGCTTCGGGGCAAGTGGGCGTCGGCTTTGCCGGCGGCGCACACTACACCGCTTCGAAGGGGGGCGTGATCGGGATGAGTGAAACTCTTGCGGTTGAATGGGCCCCGTTCGGCATCAACGTGAACGTTATCGCCCCCGGAGCGATTGATACGCCGATGATAGGAGCGGCCGAGATACCGAAAGAAGCGATGGATGCGATGCTCAAGCGCGTCCCGCTGAAAAGAATCGGCCGATCGGAGGAGGTTTCTGCCATGGTCGTTTTTCTCGCTTCGGAAGAAGCGAGCTACATAACCGGTGCCACGTTCTATGTGGACGGCGGTTGGCTCGCGGTGTAAAAACTGCTTTTATTTATTATGCATTTCAGCAGAAACGTTATTACACTCCCGCTCTTCTTAGTCTCGCATAAATCATGAATACATCCAGGCGGATCGTTATGTGGTCGGTCGTCGTTTTCCTTGTTGCCGTCGGTATCGGTGCGAGCGTGAGCTACAGCCGGAGACCCGGCCAATATGACTCTTTTGCCCAATGTCTAACCGAAAAAGGCGCGGTATTTTACGGCGCTTTCTGGTGCCCGCACTGCCAGAATCAAAAAGCGGCATTTGGTAAATCGGCACGCTACCTTCCCTATGTGGAGTGTTCGACGCCAGACGGCAGGGGCCAGTTTGCTCTCTGCACGGAGAGAGGTATTGAGGGGTATCCAACGTGGGAATTCTCCGATGGATCGCGTGAGTCAGGGGAAGTGACTTTCGCCAGACTCGCGGAGAAGACCGGCTGCCCCTTGCCGCAGTAGAGTAGAGAGATGACGCTTGTCTCCCTCACGAATACAGTCCTTTCTTTTGCCGCCGTGGCGGGGCAGGCAGGTATTCTTCTTCTCATCGGCCTGCTCGCATTTCGCCGGACAAGAGCACTGGAGCGTATCGGCAAAAGCGCTGTTCTGGTCTCTTTCGCCGTCGCGCTCGTGGCGACTCTCGGCAGCCTGCTTTACTCGGAAGTTATCGGTTATGAGCCGTGCAAACTCTGCTGGTTTCAGCGTATTTTCATGTACCCGGAAGTAATTCTCCTCGGCGTCGTACTTTGGAAAAAAAATGGAGCCGGTATTGTGGACGCGAGCGCAATTCTTTCTGCAATCGGAGCGGTTATTGCCGGCTATCACTATCTTCTGCAGGCCGATATCGCACCCGCGCTCCCGTGTTCCGCCACAGGGTATTTAGTCTCGTGTTCCGAACGGTTCGTGATGAGCTTCGGCTACATTACGATTCCGTTGATGACATTCACGGCCTTTGTGTTCATCACCCTCTTGCTCGTCATCTCAAAAATCCACGAGAAATCTGGTAAGGTGGCGAATATCCAGCGATAAGCCGCATAGACACAGAAATTTGAAATAGAGAACGCTTATAGTATTCTAAAATAATCATTCGATACCTCAAATTGTTTTCCGTTCTCGTTCTCGTTGTGGCGCTCGCGTTCGTGACGATTTTTCTTGACCCCGGGCAAGTAGTCCCGGAGCTCGGGGTTCGAAACGTCTATGTGCTGACGTTTTTCCTCGCCGCCTTGGGCGGCGTGTCCGCGTTCACTGCGGCTGGATATTACTCAACGCTTTTTGCGCTTGCGCTTGGCGGGGCGAACCCCCTTATCTTGGCGCTCCTCTCCGCGCCCGGAGTCCTCATCGGCGATCTCGTTTTCTGGTACCTCGGACGGGCGGGGAAGCCGATCGCTGAAGCAGTTTTGAGTAAGCCGCTCCGCTCAATCCTTCGTTTTACGGAGCGGCAACCGCGACCGATGATTCCCATTTTTGTGTACATCTACACCGGACTCACGCCGCTTCCGGGCGATTTTCTAATGATCTCGCTTGCCATAATCGGCTACCCGCTCCGGAAGATTCTCATCCCGATTCTCCTCGGCAACTTTACGCTTGCGCTGATCGTCTCACTCTCCGCCGCCTACGGAGTCACGTTTGCCCGCTCTCTTTTTTAGTCCGCGCTGTATGAATTCCGCATGTTTGTCGTTAGAGGAAGAGATTGCTAACACAAACTTCTTGAAGAGTAATATTTATGTATGTTAATCTGATGTAGTCTATAAACTAAAATCAAAAAAATATGTTTGACGTTACACCCCAAACCCCCACTCATATACCCGAAGTTATATTTAAAACTCGTGTAAGGGATGAATCGGTAGGCGGAGAAAATCCATATCGCTGGCAGGATGTCAAAAGCGGAGAAATATTCAGTGGAAAAAAAGTAGTAGTGTTTGCTTTGCCGGGAGCTTTCACGCCAACATGCTCATCTACTCACTTGCCCGGCTACGAGTCACAGTATGATGAACTTAAAAAGCACGTTGCCGAAGTGTATTGTCTGTCCGTAAATGATGCTTTTGTTATGAATAAATGGGGCAAGGATCAGGGAGTGACCAAGGTCAAACTTTTGCCCGATGGATCTGGCGAATTTACTAAAGCTATGGGAATGCTAGTCAAAAAAGACAACTTAGGCTTCGGCGAGCGTTCTTGGCGATACAGCATGTATGTCGATAACGGTGAGATTAAAAAAGTATTTGCCGAAGCGGGGTTCGGTGACAACTGCCCAACTGATCCATTTGAAGTGAGTGATGCCGACACGATGCGTACATATCTTGAGAGCCAAAAAACGTAAACACATACATAGCACAGAAAGAAGAAATTAGCGTAGTACCAGAAAAAATTACAGACATTTCTATTTCGTACGAGGGCGGCATTCGTTAGGATTTTGAGCAGTTGTGGATTTTTGAATACTGCCGTACTCTTTTTTGTATGGGACCTCTGGCTTCAAACGGGAGGCCTCGGACACCCAAAGACTTCGCGGGGCAGAGGCGCGTAGTTTTCTTTGACAAGCCACTCTATTGGGCAATTCACGATCGTTTCTGTCGGGAAGGATGACATTCGGAAGATTATCGCCGCCGCCTGGTTATTATGAAACAACTCATCGATCATCTCGTTGTATCTGGTGTCTTAAAAAGCCGGAGTATTATCAATGCGTTTCAATGTATAGATCGCGCGGATTTCGTGCCCGATGAATTTCGCGACAGCGCGTATGTCGACGAGCCTCTTCCGATCGGCTTCGGCCAAACAATCTCCCAGCCGTGGACCGTTGCCTTTATGCTTGAACTTTTAGCCCCCGAGCCTGGCGAGTGCATCCTTGACGTAGGGTTGGGGTCGGGCTGGCAGACCGCGCTTCTTGCCTACATCGTCTCGCATAGCCGCGAGGGTACCGAACTCCCGGAAAATCGATACGGCCAGGTAATTGGCATTGAAGTGATTCCCGAACTTGCCCGTCGGGGTCGGGAAAATCTCTTTAAGTATAATTTCATCAAACGCGGAATTGTCGAGATCCACTGTTTAAATGCGGTGAAGGGATACCCTGGCGTTCGTAAGTTCGATCGCATTATCGCAGCCGCTTCCGCCACGGAAGTACCCGATGCATGGAAGAGCCAAGTAAAAATCGGCGGGCGTATCGTAGCTCCCATTGATTCGCATATCGTGGTTATGAAAAAAGAAAATCAAAAGGATTTTACAACCGAGCGACACGAAGGATTTGCATTCGTTCCATTCGTGGAAAAATGAATCGCGTAACTTTCAGACGACGCCTTACAGGAGAAAATACGCCCGCTCTCGCACGATTTCTTCTCGGGAAATATCTCGTGCGGCGAGTGAATGGACGCACTATTTCCTCCATGATTACCGAGGTCGAGGCCTACGATGGGAGAGAAGACAAGGCGTCACACGCCCATCGAGGGAAAACGAAAAGAAATAAGGTAATGTTTGGTCCTTCGGGTCGGTGGTATGTATACCTCGTCTATGGGATGCACTACATGGTGAATGTGGTAACCGGCCCTGTTGACTACCCGGCCGCGATTTTAATTCGCGGTGTTCTCGCCGTGAATGGGCCAGGGAGAGTTGCGCGACATTTTCACGTGGGTAGTGGTATGAATGACAAGCCAATCAACCGTTCATCCGGTTTTTACATTCTTGACCGTGGTACGAGAATTCGCAAAGCCTCTATTTATCAGGGGAGAAGAATCGGCGTTCAGTATGCCGGTCGTAAGTGGGCAGGGAAACCACTCCGATTTTTCATCACCGAAGGTATTGACGGATAGAGATAAATATACTAGAGTTTTCTTGGAGATTGTTCTAACCAAAAAGGGGGGGAATCCGTATGTGCGATGCCATATTTCCGGAGGTTCTCGAAAAGCTTCGGAGAGAATGGAGGGAAAAGTCGGTAACTGTCGTCGGGAACGGCGAGATTATTGCGGGCCGCGTGGGGACATTCGAGATCAAGGACAATCTCGACGCTTTCGTGGTCATCACGAACTGCCGGTTTTGTCCCCAGTCGGGGGGTGATTGGCAGCCGACCGACTTGAGGGTTTATTCAGGGAAGATCACTGGTGTCGCCTGGAAAGATTTCAGCGGTGTTTCAAAATTCGAAGTGGGGGAGTACCGACTGGAAGTCCGGTGAGACTCTGCCCCATGATTCCAACAGGAATCATGGGGCAGTTTATTATATTGAACCCTATATGTGTTAAAATTATATCTAATTCATAAGTATGCCCGCAGGATTCATTGAGCTCACTCTGGTTATCGTTGTGGCGACTGTGCTCGGAATACTCGCGCGCCTCGCTCGTCAACCAACCGTACTCGCCTATCTCTTTGCGGGTGTTTTGATTGGATACTTTAATTTTTTTAATGTTGCCGACCGCGAAACGTTTCAAGTCTTCGCTGACCTCGGCATCATGTTCCTCCTTTTCCTCGTTGGACTCGAGGTAAATTACCGCTCGCTCAAACTTGTCGGTTGGGGGTCGGCGATGATTGGTCTTATCCAGATAGTTGTTTCTGTAGCGGCGGGATATATCCTCGCGCGCTTCTTTGGCTACAGCCCTCTTGTCTCGAGCTACATTGCCGCCGCGGTTTCGTTTTCAAGCACTATCATTACGGTAAAAATTCTCTCGGATAAAGGAGACTTGAATAGTCTCTACGGCAAAATTGCGATTGGCGTTCTCCTTTTTCAAGATGTTTGTGCAGTTTTGATCTTGGTTGTTCTCACTGGTTTTGCCCCTCTTGTTCTTGAGGGTGCTGGGAGCGGATTTGGACTCGCTACCAAAGTCGCGCAAACACTTATCGGAGGCATACTGCTTTTTGTCGTCGCCTTCTATGCAAGTAAGAATGTAGTACCCAGATTTTTTCAATTTATTGCACGCTCACCCGAACTCCTATTTCTCGCGAGTCTCGCCTGGGTATTTCTTTTCGCGAGCATCACCGGTCTCCTCGGCTTTCCTGTCGCTATCGGAGGACTCCTTGCGGGAATCACACTCGCGAATTCCTATGAACATTTTCAGATAGCAAACCGTGTGCGCCCACTCCGCGACTTTTTTCTACTCATTTTTTTCGCGATTCTCGGTTCTTCGGTCGTACTCTCTAGTTTCACAGGAATCGTCGGAACCATCGTCGTATTTTCGGCACTCGTTCTTATTGGGAAGCCGATTATCGTATTTTTCGCAAGCTCACTCATGGGATACCGTAAACGCCCCTCGTTTCTTTCCGGAATTGCACTTGGACAGATTTCTGAATTCAGTCTCATTCTCGCCGCGGCGGGATATCAACTGGGGCACTTATCTTCGGATGTGGTGGCGCTTATAACCGCCGTTGGCATTGTGACAATTACGGTTTCGACATACATAGAAACGGGAGGAGAGTCACTCTATGCCAGACTGAACCCATATATTTCCTTTTTTGAGAGAGGGGGGATTCGTGATGTCCGTAGCGAGAGCACTCCGCGAGGCAGTATCGTGCTTATCGGTTTCCACCGGACTGGGAGAAGTATTGCCGATGCTCTCGGGGTTCGCTCAGATCTTCTGGTAATCGACTTCGATCCCGAAGCGGTAGGAGTACTTAAAGAGCGGGGAATTGCTTTCGTCTTTGGAGATATGACTGATCCGGACATTATTGAACGAGCGTACCTCCGCAACGCGAAACTGGTTATTTCAACGAGCCCCGACATTGAGTCGAATGTGATGCTCTTACACGCGCTCAAGCGCAGAGAAGGTACAGGAGATCTTGCCCGAGGGGTTCCTCGGATTATTACGCGCGCCCGAACTGACCATGAAGCAGAAGCGCTCTATGAAGCTGGCGCGGATTATGTGCTCCTTCCGCATGCCGCTGCCGGCGAGTATCTTGGACACTCCATCACCCATGACCCTGAACTTCGATTTATCGACAAGGCACGGCGTGGGACGGGAGTTGCCCCAGCAAAGAAACCCAACCTCTCGCCGCGGGGGAGTTATTTTTAGAGTATGCAAGGAAAATTTAAAGAACGTGTACTTCGGATTGTAGAGCGTATTCCGCGCGGGAGTGTTTTAAGTTATCAAGAAGTTGCGAAGAGGGCGGGAAATTCCCGTGCGGCGAGGGCCGTAGGGAATATTATGGCTGCGAATGAGAGTTCGGATATTCCTTGCCACCGAGTCATCCGATCAGATGGTACACACGGCGGATACCGGAGGGGAACGAAAAAGAAAATAGAGATGCTTCGGAAAGAAAACGCGCTATACTAATTCCATGACTTTGTTCTCGAGAGTGAATACCTCGGAGAGAGTGTCCGCACTCCTCATTATTTTTTTCTTGATTGCGCCGCTTCTTGTGGTGAGTACACCACAAGAAGTCGGAGCGGTTGGGGGAGGCACTTTCACCGATGGAGAGATTATAGACCTCGCAAGACCAGGCGCTGTACGCATTATTACGCATGCGCGAGGAACTGCCATCTACAAACCATTTTTTATTGACTTAAATACACTCAATCCGTACACGAATCCGGAACGCGACAGCATTCGAATTTCCTTTGACGAATACATTGTCGGTTCAGGCGTACTTGTCAGTTCCAATGGCCACATTTTAACGCTTCTCGGCACGGCGGGTAGGGCGGGTGCGGAGATGAAAGTAGTGTCCGGAATCGCTCGCGGCGTTCTCGAAGATGAAGTTCGACAGCTTAGCCCGGCGGATCTCGCGGAATTTGAGAGAACGATTTCCGAAGAGGAAAACCAGGTTCTGATGCGCACACTCCTCTCGCGCATTGAATTTCTTGATGTGATAGAGGAGGTACGGGTGGTTTCATACGAGCACTCTGAAGGTGAAATCCCGGAAATATTTGAAAATGCTATTCCCGCTAAGGTAATCAAAGTAGGTGAATTCTCTACAGAAGAGTATGACGCGTATGTGGTGTTAAAAGTCGAGAAAGAAAACTCTCACGCTTTGCCGCTTCTTGGTATTTCTAATGGAGTTCTGGGTGGAGAGGATTTAATCGGGACAGCGGTATATGCTTTCCAATTTGGGAATCCAAAGAGAGGTGAAGGTGGTCGCATTCTCGCACTAGAGCTCAAGCGGGGAGTACTCGATTCTTCTGGGGATCCCAACCTACTAAAAACTTCAATCACACTTGATGAAGGGTCACGATCTGGACCGATTTTTGATGAGACAGGGGTGGTTCGCGGGCTCGTGAGTTTCCCTTTGCCCGCGGCCTATTCTTCCTTGGAGAAGAGAGAGGCCCTCTCTGTACCCATCGGTCTCGCGCGGAGCGTACTTGAAGCCGCCGGAGTTAGTGCCGAAGCGGGTGAGTATTATTCTTACCTAAAGAGTGGACTCGAGTATTTACATGAGCGTTCCTGTGATCAGGCGATTCAATCCTTCGAAGAAGCGAAGAAGGTGACAGGAAATTTTGTTTCGGGTGGTGCTCTAGACTCTTATATCCACACATGTAGCGAGCTAATCGGGCGCGGCAATTCACTCGACACTCTTTGGGACTCTTTCACCGAATTCCTTGGACGACTTGGACCAAGCATTTGGTTACTCATTTTTGGTGCTCTCGTTACGGTGCTTCTCATTGCCTCAGTCGCTATGCGTTTAAAGAAAGAAGAAGTGCCCCAATCATCTCGAGAGGGGTCTATACGTCGTGGTCTCTCAGGTAGTGCAGTGCTCAATCCGAAAGAGGAGAAGAATGAGGCGGCACAACCTGAGAAAGCGAAAGCCAGAGAGAGAGAAGTGTCTCCGGCGGACTTAGATGCGGAGGCGTCGCGGGAGATATCTACGTTAAAGCCGGAGAAGATTGACCGTTATGTTATCAATATGAAAAATGCCGGAATGGGCGAAGACACCATCATCGAACAGCTTCAACGCATCGGCTTTTCACAGGAGCAAATCTACGAAGCGGTAGTGAAGCCGCATTTCAGAGCGCGTTAAGTAAGCACTTCATCAACAATTTTTTTGACGAGACCCCCATCGACTTTTCCCTTCAAGTCCGCCATAAGCGCACTCATCAATTTTCCTGCGCCGTCTTTACTGTTCACGCCGAGCGCGGTTTTCTTTTTCATCGCGAGATCCCGCACATCTCTCTCGGAGAGCTGTGCGGGAAGATAGGGAACGAGGAATGCAATCTCCGCGCGTTCTCCCTCAGACAAATCTTTTCTCCCGCCTTTTTCGAATTGTTCGATGGAATCTTTTCTCTGTTTGACTTGCCGGGCGATGACGGCGGTCGCTTCTTCGTCCGTTAAGAATTCGGTCGGTTTCCGCTTTTTCGCGACGAGTTCGTTCGTGAATGCCGCGAGGAGCCCGCGGAGTGTGTCGAGTTTTACGCTTTCGCGTGCGAGCATCGCTTTCTTGATATCGTCTTTTATTTGTTGGTGAAGCATGGCAAAAAAAGTATAGCACAGAAAAAAGTAGGGGTGGAAATCATATGATTTCCACCCCTTTTCGTTCAAGCCGACTCGCGACTTCTTTTCCTTCTCCGTGCAATCTCCCGGTACCTGAGTTCCCGACAGATCTGGGATACCCTGTGCCGGAATTCCTCCTGCGTGCAGTTGTGCAAGCGTTCCTGTCGGAGTACTTGTCCTGCGAGCCCAGGGATCGTGAGTCGACCTTTGTTCTGTGGAGCAAGGCGGACTACCTCATCCGCCAAGCGACGAAAGTTGAGTGCCAATGCTTTGGGCATTTTTCACCCCCCGTATCTTTCCTTATTATACTACTTTTTATATATTTTGCAAGTCCTTGGAGAAGGCCCCACCTCCTTATCGTGATACCATAGGCCACAATGGAGCCGAAAAAACCTCGAGTCGTCATTGTCCACGGATGGGCCAGCTCGCCCGAGGATGCGTGGCTTCCATGGCTTCGCCGTGAACTTGAGTCTCGCGGTGTCGAGGTCATAGCACCGGCATTTCCAAACCCGAAAGAGCCCGATATTTCCGCATGGATTTCTCTATTGAGAGAATCAGTCCAAGCGCCGGATGAAAATACCCACTTCGTGGGACACAGTCTTGGTGGGTACGTTATTCTCAAATTTATTGAAAGTCTTCCTGCCGGCATAATGGTGGGAGGGGTTGTGTCGGTTGCATCTCGGATAAAGAAAGAAGGGAAGGTTGAAATAGACGTACGTAAAGTGCGGGAGAGTACGCGGGAAATTACCGCGTTTTTTTCAGATAACGATTACTATGTGCCAGTAGAGGAAGCGGCAGAGTGGCGAAAGCACCTTTCTGCAAGTACTACGCTTCTCAAAGGACAGGGGCATTTTTCCCGACGGGAAAAAATGACAGAACTTCCGATTGTACTTGAACTTATTCTCCAAATGTCAGGCTTTATCGCGCTTCCTCCTCGAGTGGGCGTGGCACTCCTCCGCGAAGGGAAAGTGCTCTTGATACGGCGGCTCTGGGACGGACAGGAGTATTATGCATTTCCTGGCGGAGGGATCGAAGAGGGCGAAGGAATAGATCAGGCGATTGAACGGGAAATTAAAGAAGAATTACAGCTTACGATCCTTGTCGGAGAACCATTTCTTAAAATCATGAACTTGGGGCGCTGGGAGACATTTTTTCTCATTCGCGATTTTGTCGGAGAACCGATAAAAAGCGCCGAACTTTTGGATACGACAGAGCGTGGGAGTCACGACCTTGTGTGGCTTACGTATGAAGAGTGTGCGAAGGCCTCCGCGGTGTATCCGGAGCGAGCACGGAGAGCACTTCTTTCAGAGTTGGAAAAGGTATGACCGGGAGAGCTTTTACTAATCTCTATCGGCGGCTCAATCCCGAGCAGCGTGATGCAGTCGATGCCATCGAGGGGCCGGTGATGGTTGTCGCTGGACCCGGTACCGGAAAAACCGAAGTGCTTACGCTTCGCATCGCCAACATTCTCCGGAAAACTGATACTCCCCCGGAGGGAATTCTTGCTCTCACCTTTACCGACTCCGGCGTTTACTCGATGCGGCGGCGTTTGGTTGAAATCGTGGGAAGTGATGCGTACCGTGTCACCATTGCCACTTTCCATGGTTTTGCAAACGAAATTATCCGATCAAATCCGGGTGAATTTCCGGGAATCGTCGGGTCCGTCCACATACCTGCAATTGAGCAAATCAAAATCCTTGAGGCTATCGTCAAAGAGATGAAGCTTCCGCTATTAAAACCCTTCGGTGATCCTTTGTTTTACCTCTACCCACTCTCCCGCGCGATTGGGGATTTGAAAAAAGATGCGATTACGCCGGATGATCTTGAAAAAGAAAACCGTGCCGAGGAAATAAAACTCAAAAATCTTCCTGACCTCACCTACGAAAAGGGGGTGCGGAAGGGTACGATGCGCAGAATTTACCGCGCCAAGTTTAAAGACATCGCAAAGATAGGGGAACTTTCCCGAGTGTATCGCGCATACCAGAAAGTGCTCGTCAAGGAGAAATTTTATGATTACGATGACATGATTGCGGAAGTTGTCAGGGCGCTTACAAAGAGCGAAGACTTGCGGCTTACTCTACAGGAAACCTATCTCTATGTTCTCGCGGATGAACACCAGGATGCAAACCGTGCGCAGAATAAACTGCTCGAACTCTTGGCATCTTTCCACGATCCGTATCCGAATCTATTCATTGTCGGCGATGAAAAGCAGGCGATTTTCCGTTTTCAAGGTGCCTCCCTTGAAAACTTTCTCTACTTTAAGAGGCGCTACCCGAGGGCTCTCCTCGTGACGCTTTTGAGGAATTATCGCTCAACCAAAGCCTTACTCGGCGCCGCCGGAAGTATGATCGCGCGGAGCGGGATGCGTGTTTTAGGAAGCGAGGCATCCTTAATCGCGGTAGGGAGTAGAAAGGGAGAAGGTGTTCTTATTTACCCTTTTTCTTCCTCGGACCACGAAGTTAAATTTTTGTCCGCGGATATCAAAGAAGAACTCGCGAAAGGAACCCCTCCGGGGGAAATTGCCATTCTCTATCACGACAATAAAGATGCTCTCCCTATCGCCGCCCTACTCTCGCGCTGCGGTATTCCGTTCGTAATTGAATCTGCCGAGGATGTCCTATCCGACTCTGACATAGTGAAGCTTGTCATGCTTCTCACCGCAGTCGAGCATTTCGGCGACGACGAAAAAGTTCTTGCGGCACTCCACCTTGATTTCCTTGGTATCCCGAGTCTCGATATCTTTCGCATTGCCGGCGAACGGAGTCGATCACACCTGCCCATCGTCGAGATTATACATTCGAAATCTGCACTCACCGCCGTCTCAGTCGGAGAATGTGAGCGAGTTCTTTCTTTTGCGCGCAATCTTTCTTTATGGCACAAAGCATCCAAGAATAAAAATCTCACCGAACTCCTTGAACTTGTTACCGAAGAATCTGGTTTCCTTGGGCATGTGATTTCACGACCCGATGCATTCGAGAAGCTTGAAAAAATCGATGCGCTCTTTAGCGAAGCGCGCAGGGTTCTCGGCACCCACCGCTCTTTTAAGCTTGCGGACTTTCTCGCTCACCTCGACCTTCTCGCGAAGTACCGTCTTTTTTCTTCCACTCGGTCGGCTGAAGGAAGATTTTCCCGCGTACACTTGCTCACGGCGCACCGCGCGAAGGGACTTGAGTTTGATGTTGTCTATATCACCGGGGCGACCGAAGGTCACTGGGGAGGACGAAGGAGATCAGTTTCCTTGCCGCTTCCCACGTCCGTAGGCACCGCCACCGACTCGATTGACGACGAGCGGCGGCTTTTTTACGTTGCGCTTACCCGTGCACGACGGAAGGTCGCGATAACGTACTCTACGAAGGACGAACGGGGGAAAAACCTTCTTCCAGTCCAGTTTGTTGAGGAAATTGCTCTCGAGATGAAGCGTATTGTGCCTACGGAGGAAATCGAGGCGATTGCAATGCGCTCACGGCTAAAAAAGAAGCCCATTCTAGCCCCCGCTCGTTCACCCCTTAAGGAAAAGGAATATTTGAACTCTCTCTTTCTTGAGCGGGGGCTTTCCGTCACCGCACTTAATAATTATCTCACCTGCCCGTGGCGGTATTTTTATGTGAACCTTCTTCGCGTTCCCGAAGCAAAAGGGAAACACCAGATGTATGGCACCGCAGTACATACGGCGCTCAAGGAGTTTTTCGACGCGCTCCGAGGAGGCCGGAATATCGGAAAAAAAGAACTCCTTAGAATTTTTTCCGGACACCTGCGTCGGGAGCCGCTCTCTCGAGACGAACTTTCCGAGTCACTCGCGAAAGGAAAGCGCGCTCTTCGCGGATACCATGATCGGTATCGGAAGGAATGGAGTCCAAATATCATGAATGAATTTAGCGTTCGCGGCGTTCTCCTTGATGAGAAAATTCCTTTAACCGGCAAACTCGATAAGATCGAATTTCTTGATGCCGTTGGGCACGTCAATGTTGTTGATTATAAAACTGGAAGACCGCGATCGCGCGCTGTGATAGAAGGGAAAACCAAGGGCGGGGACGGAGCATACAAGCGTCAGCTCGTTTTCTATAAACTTCTTCTTGACCGCTATTTGGGAGGGAAGTACCACATGGTTTCCGGCGACATTGATTTTATCGAGCCGGATGCGAGCGGGAAATTTAGAAAAGAACGGTTTTTGATTGAAAGAACGGACGTCAACGCGCTTGAGGAAGTGGTGGGGCGTGTATCAAAGGAAATCCTGTCGCTCTCGTTTTGGGGCCGGAGGTGTAGAGATAAGGAATGTCGGTATTGCCGACTTGCAAAGATGAAGGAATAATCGCCTCAAATGAAAAGGCCGCGGTCTTCACACTCTTGTGTGAAAACCGCGGCCCAGAGCCTGTGTCGGCTAGTGAATGACTCGTCCCTCCTTCGACTTCGAGCGGAGTTCGTCGCCGATCGAGACACGGAGATCACTCCCCCTTGTCTTGGTCGCCGCGGATGATTTCCCCTCTTCGGAATCACCGTTCTCTTCGATGGTGATTCCGAAGAGGGAGAGCACTTCCTGTTGGTGTGCCCGATGGAGATCGCGTGCCGTGATCTTCTCCTTGAGCTCCTTCTCCTGCACTTCAAGGCCGGCGATCTTTCTCTTGGTCATTTCAATCTCTTTGTCGATCCAGTCGAGTCGGCCCCTCCAATAGTCGGTAGCTAGGGTGGAGAACTTCTCCCTCGGAATCTCCCTTCCCTGTGACCCGCCCACCTTCTTTCGGAGAGCTTCGACACAGTGATGACACCCAGTGCGCCGAATTTTGTCCGAGTGCACCTCAGCCTTGGTGACTAGGTAGTTCACCCAGCCGTTCTCCTTGATGAGTGGCCCAGTGCCAAGACATCCCTGCGAGTTCTTCTTGAGGAAGTTGAATTCGCAGACGAATGGTTGATCAGGTCGTGCCGCCACTTCCTCTCTCTTCGTGACGAACTCCCCGTATCTCTTCTGGTTGTCCGCGAGGCGGTTCACGACCTCTCCGAGGGTATCCTCGTAGGTCTTTGTCGGTACCTCTTTGGTCGACATTGGCCTTTCTCCTATTCGATAGTTGTACAGAGCGCCAAAGAACTTTTCAATGGCACTAGGAACATTCTCTTTTTATTTAAGCATATCATAATATTTTTGTCAAGTATCATCGGACTCTCACCCTGCGTTACTATGGTTCCTATGGCAAGTAATAGTAATGAAAGAGCGAAGGCCTTATGGCTTTCTCCGACAGGTGTACAGGGTCTCGAGCGTTGTCCGCGGTGCTTTTGGCTCAAGTACCGGAAAGGTGTCCACCAGCCGGAGGGTATTGTGTCGCGACTTGCGAACCGTTTCGACTCCGTCATAAAAAAATACTTCGATGCATATCGCCCCAAGCTCCCGCCGATAATCTCAAACACCTTAGAGGGCACACTTGAAGACCCCTTTCAGGAAAAATACTTTTATCGGCACGATGAGCGCTATGGCTATCTCGGCAAATTGGATGAGTGTATCATCGCCTTGGACGGGCGGCGTTCAGTAGTTGACCACAAAACGTCGAGCTCGGATCCGCGTGAAAAACAAACACTCTCCGCCTACCAGGACCAGCTAAACTCATATGCATGGCTTCTTGAAGAAAGCGGGAAGAAGACTTCCGGTGTCGGCCACCTCATCTACTTTTACCCGGATCATGCCGATGACCTCGAAAAGAGGTTTCCAATGGTAGTACACGTTTCAACGCTCACGACGAATTCGGATGCGGCAAAGCGAAAGTTTCTCCACGCACTCGACGTGCTTGAGAGCGCGATGCCCTCCCCCTCGGCCGATTGCCCCTTTTGTTCGTGGCACTCGAAAATGAAGGACGTCACCGCACCTTCTTCGCGCAAGGCGAAAGATCAGGAGTCCTTATTTTAATGCTTTTATATCAAGTGCCATCCTTGATATTTTAATGTGGGCTTCGACTCCTAAACTTCAAGCAGGACCGGAAGTATAATCGGCCGCTTCTTAGTTTGATTAAAAAGAAATTTTCCGATTGTTTCGCGTACGTTATTTTTCACAAAGTCGAAATTGATGGGGCGCATGGGCCCAATCGAATCTTCGACAGACTTTTTGACGAGGAGGCGGGTTTGATTTAAGAGGTCTTGCGACTCTTTCAGGTAGATGAACCCGCGCGAAATGATGTCCGGAGATTTTTTAATCTTCCCGCTTTTCGTGTCGATTACGGCGACGATGACGAACATGCCGTCCTGCGCCAAAACTTGCCGGTCGCGGATTACAACCTCTTTCACGTCGCCGCGGCCGAGCCCGTCAACCATGACGATGCCTGCCGGGGCTCCTTGTTTTGCCGCCTGGATTTTCTCTCCGCCCCCGGTAATCTCGATGATCATGCCGTTGTCGGGAATTACTATGTTGCTTTCCGCTATGCCGGCCGCCTTCGCAACAGCTCCGTGGACACGGAGCATATAGTGGTAGCCGTGGACGGGGATAAAGAACTTCGGTTTCAGCGTGGAAATAATCCACTTCGCTTCTTCTTTGTAGGCATGTCCGCTCGAATGGACGTTAGCGACGTCTTGGTGGAGGATGGAGGCACCCTGGCGCGAGAGGTTGTCTTTTAGTTTCTGCACATCGCGCTCATTTCCCGGAATGACGGATGAAGAAAGAACGACTACGTCGGTTTTATTAATCTTGATGTGCTTATGCTGACGGTTTGCAATCCGCATGAGTGCCGCGAATTCATCTCCTTGCGCGCCGGTCGCCAAAATGATGATTTTATTCGGTGGATGAGAACCCATTTCTTCAACGGGGATGATTGTGTGTTTTTTAGGTTTGAGTAACCCCAGCTCCTTTGCGATTTCAACGTTAATTTTCATTGACCTTCCTTCGATCACTACCTTTTTTCCGAGTTCCTCCGCGGTGTAGATGATGTAGATAATGCGTTCGAGGAGCGAGGAGAAAATTCCGATGATGAGTCGCCCTTTTGCCTCGCTCACAATTTGGCGGAGATTCTCATGCACAGCTCGTTCGGCAAAGCTGAAGCCCTCCCGCTCGGTGTTGGTCGAATCCGCAAGGAGAAGCAGATTTTTCTGCGAACCAATTGCCGTGAAGATCTCGACTTCATGCGGGAGCGGCACACCGTCCTGGTGGTCGATTTTGAGATCGCCCGAATGGATGATATTCCCGTGCGGGGTTTCAATGATGACCCCCATGGCGTCGGGAATAGTGTGCGTGACGGCAAAGAAGCGAGCAGAGAGTAATGGCCCGAAGGGAATGACCCCCTCTTTTTCAATGATGTTTAAATTGAGTTTCGGAAGGTGAGGGAACTCCGATTGCCGTTTTCTGATGATGGCGGCAGTGAGTTCCCGTGCATAAATCGGTGGGTTCCCGATTTTTTCTATGATAAAAGGAATGCCTCCGACGTGGTCGAGGTGACCGTGCGTAATGATGAGGCCGCGGATGGAGCTTTTCCGCGCTTCGAGGTAGCCAGTGTCGGGAATGATGTAGTCGACGCCGGGCGCTTCATCGCCCGGGAATTGGATACCGGCATCAACGATGACGATTTCGTTCTTGTATTCGATAACCGTCATGTTTTTTCCGATTTCCTCGACCCCGCCGAGTGGAATAACCCGGATAGTCTCGTCTAATGGGCCGCGGCGTGGAACCTGACGCGGTTCTCGGCGCATTCCTCCGCGGGGTCGACCCATGCCGCGAGGAGGATGTGCGCTTCCTTGTCCACGCACTCCGAAGTGCCTACGCGGCCCCTGCCGCGGACGCTTTGCTCCGTGTCCTTGTCCTTCTCGTATCGTTGTTTCCATAGTGTTAGTTCTCTCTGTGAGGATCTTTAGAAATTGGGTGGTTAAAAATTGGCCAGATGCTCTCGGTATAGAGGTGCCAGGCATACACATTCAAATATCGCTCTGACTGTACCGTAAGGGCAACGGGTGAAATGCCTTTTACGCGTTCAGGAATGATGTAGAGAAAGTTTGGAGCGTAGAGAAAAATTGCGGGGATATCCTTTTCCACCGTTTCTTGGAATTCTTTGTACATCCTCTCGCGCTCTGCCCGATTCTCGGTTTTCCTCGCGTTCTCGAGGAGTTTGTCCACGGTGACGTTCGCATAGAGCGCGACATTGAGTCCGGGGTCAAGCCGTTGGGATGAGTGCCAGAAAGCGAAAGGGTCGGGGTCTCTTCCGATAATCTCTCCAAAAAGGAGAGCATCGTAGTCGCGTTGGCGAATGATGTTTTGGTTCAAATCCCCGGTTTCAAAAACACGTATCTCCACTTGGGCGCCCAAACGCTCCCACGTTTCCTTTACTATTTCTGCCACGGCTTTGAGTTCTGGAACATCAGCTGTCGCGAGGTGGAATGAAAGTTTTTCTTCGTTTTTTTTCTCCGTTTTCGTGAAGATATTGTCAGAGGGGTTACGTTTCCACCCATCTTCAATGAGAGAGAGTGCCGCGAGTTCAAGTGGGTTTGTTGTTGAAGCAGTGGCAGCTGCTACAGCACGAATTCCCGAAATGTAGCCGAGTGCCCCCGGTGGAATCGGTCCTTCGATCGGAGACCCGTAGCCGCTCAGCACTTCTTCCACAATACCCCCCGTACTAAGTGCATCACGGAGTGCACGTCGCACGGCGAGGCTGGTGAATATCCGCGCATGGTCTTGGTTAAAGAAGACGCCGAATACTCGTGTCAGTGGAAATTCGATAATGCGGCTCGCCCGCTCTTCTTTCATGAGAGCTGAATTTGGTGAAAGTCCTCCGACAAGCTCGAAAGCGCCGTTCCTAAAAGCATTCTCAAGTGTCGTTTCATTCGGATAGAATCGGAGGCGAATCCGATCGATAAAAGGTTCCCCGAGCGCAAAATGTTCGAACGACTTCAAGTCATAGTATTCGGGTACCCCCACCTCGTTTCGAACGATGCCTTCCACTTTATATGGACCGCCCCCAACAGGACTTATGTTAAACGTGCTTACGCCGAATTCCTCGGCCGAGATAGTGCCCCAGATGTGTTTTGGAATAATGCCAAGAGTGGCATTTTCAGGAAAAGGAGAATAAGGCTGTTTCAAACTGAATTCCACGGTGCGCTCGTCAATTTTTTGAACCACCACCCCCTCCCAGCTTGCCCTCCGTGAGCTTTTCACCAGCGGGTCAGTAATTTTTTTTATGGTGAAGACAACGTCGTCCGCCGTGATTGGTACGCCGTCATGCCATATGAGCCCAGGACGGAGCGTGAAGGTATAGGTGAGGCCGTCAGGAGATACGGAGTAGCTCTCCGCGAGATCGGGGATGAGATTGCCACTCTCTCCGACGCGAAGGAGTCCGGAGTAGAGGAGTGCGACAAGGTCTTTATCTGCCTCGGAAACGGCGAGGAGTGGGTTCACGAAGCGGGGACTCCCGACGATACCTTCGGAGATTCCACCGCCATGAACTGGCACTATGGAGGAAACGCTTCCATTAACCCGGGTGAGTATTCCGAGTACACTTGCGATGGAAATCCAAAAAAGTGCCCAGAATATAATCCGTTCACGGAGTGAAAACTCGCGAATAATGCGTGGAATGTCGCTCTCCCGCGACAAATCTGCCCCGCCGAGGAAGGGAAATGTGTATTCCTTTTTGAGTGCGTCAGGTAATTTCACTGTTACAAAAATTCTAGGTTAGAGAAAGAAATGGGTGAATAAATAAAAGAGTTTGCGAGAAAAAGGCTCTTCTCTAGACGAGGAGCGCCGCGAGCGACGTGAGACCGAACAAAATTGCAATAACGATGGTTCCAATGAATAGAATCCGTTCAATACCTCTCCGGGTGTAGTAGTTTCCACCGCCTCCTCCGCCACCGAACGTTGTGCCTAAGCCACCCTCGTCAGAGCGCTGAAGGAGAATGGCGGCGATGAGCGCCCCCGAGAGGGCGATTTGCACCCACGGGAGGGCGCTCGAGAGAGTTACCATACGTGAAAGTGAGTATAGCGTAGCGGTTACGATACTGTCAAGCTCAGTGTTGACAGTATCTGGGAAACGACTATACTGGTTCCGACAACAGATTCTTTTTCTCCTTTTTTTCATTTTTAACACTGGGGATTATTAGTAAAGCCAAAGATAAGGGTATGGCGTATGAGTACCAAACAAACCAGAACGATTATTAAACCACTCGGGGATCGTGTCCTCGTTGAACCGATCAGCCCAGATGACCTTCTGTTGAAGACGAAGGGCGGAATTATCATTCCCGAGACCGTCGATAAAGAAAGGCCGGAGCGGGGGAGAGTGGTTGCCGTGGGGCCCGGGAAAATCGAAGAAGGACGCATAGTGCCGATGTCCGTAAAGAAAGGCCAAATCGTCATTTTTTCGAAATATGGTCCGGATGAAATCAAGGTAGACGGCAAAGAATATTTCATTTTGAGCGAGTCGAGTATTTTAGCGGTGATCGAATAACGTATCAGAATAACGAATATGACAGCAAAACAAATTCTCTTTAACGATGAAGCCCGAGCAGGTCTCAAGCGCGGTATCGACAAGCTTTCACAGGCAGTCAAAATGACGCTCGGCCCGCGCGGCAGGGCAGTGGTAATCGAAAAGGGCTATGGAGCCCCGCAGGTAACCTTGGACGGTGTGACGGTTGCAAAAGAGATTGAGCTTGAGGAAAAGTTCGAGAATCTTGGCGCAGATTTAATCAAACAAGCGGCGGAAAAGACAAATGACCTTGTGGGCGATGGAACTACGACGTCCGTCATTATTGCGCACTCTATTATAGAAGAGGGCGAGAAAGCGGTCCGTGAAAAGAGTTTTAACGTCATCCAGCTTGCCGACGAACTGATGGCGGGAACAGAGTCTGTGATCCGCTCGCTCGAAGACCAGAAGGAACCCATCAATGACCAGAAGAAGATTGAAGAGGTCGCCGCGCTCTCGGCGAAAGACGCGGATATTGGCAAATTGATCGCCACTGTCATCGCAAAAGTCGGCAAAGACGGTGTGGTGACGATCGAAGACTCAAATACCATGGTGAGCGATTTCGAGCTCGTCGAGGGTATGCAGTTTGACCGCGGCTACATTTCGCCTTACATGATCACGAATCCCGATAAGATGGAGGCGCAGTACTCCGACCCTTACATCCTCATTACCGATAAAAAGATTTCATCCATTAAGGAAATTCTTCCGATCCTCGAGACGCTTGCGGCGCAAGGAAAGAAAGAACTTGTCATTATTGCCGACGAGATTGAAGGAGAGGCTTTGGCGACACTCGTCGTGAATAAACTCCGCGGAATTTTGCACACGCTCGCAATCAAGTCCCCGGGCTACGGAGACCGAAAGAAAGAAATGCTTGAAGACATTGCGATTATGACCGGTGGCAAAGTGGTCTCGGAAGACATTGGTCTTAAGCTTGAAGGCGTCGGACTTGAAGTTTTGGGACGGGCGCGCAAAGTAATCGCGACGAAAGATGCAACGACGGTCGTCGGCGGAAAGGGCAAGAAAGCCGACATTGAAAACCGGCTGAAACAGCTTCGGAAACAGCTTGAGCTTTCTGACTCGACATTTGACAAGGAAAAATTTGAAGAGCGTATCGGAAAACTCTCTGGAGGCGTTGCCGTGATTAAAGTCGGCGCTCCGACGGAGTCGGCACAGAAGGAATTGAAACAGCGCGTTGAAGACGCCGTTGCGGCGACGAAAGCAGCGATGGAAGAGGGAATCGTTCCCGGCGGCGGCATCGCGCTTTTTAACATCGCGTCGGGGAAAACGGGTAAGGCGACGTCAGACGAAGTTTCTGCTCGGGCGAAAGAAATTCTCGCGGGGGCACTCCGCGCGCCGCTCACCGCAATCATCGAGAACAGCGGCAAGTCAGCACCGGACACCATTCGTGCGCTTGAGGAAGGAAAGCGTGACGCGAAATCCGCTTCGGCGCGGACATGGCTCGGTTTTAATGCCGTCACGAATAAAGTCGAAGATTTGAAGCGCGCAGGCATCATTGACCCCTTGAAAGTGACGAAAACTGCATTCTTAAATGCTGTTTCTATTGCGGCCAGCTACCTTACGATTGGCGCCGCAATTGCCGATATCCCGAAGAAAGACGAACCAGGACACCCAGGCGGCGGAGGCATGCCTGGCGGGATGGATTATTAACAGCAGGTTTGGTGAAGGTGGCGGAGTTTTTCACGCCCCGATGCTATACTATAGCAGATGATGTGGTCAGAGATGAACGAGCGTAAGGTTTTTGTAGCCGCTCTTGGCAGTGTACTGGGGATCATACTCCTCATTATCGGTGCCGCCTTTCTCACGCAGGGCGGACGAATTGACAGGAGTCTCTCCACCGGCGAAAGTGCTGGGGGCGTTTCAGGCAGGCCCGCGGCCGATATGGCCGAAGATGCCTTCTATAGTAATAGGAATAGTAAAGAGTTTCCTCCGATCTATCCCACTCCAGAGCCGGGCAACTCCCGCACCACAGGCAGAGATCGCTCTGTCATACAAACTGCCTCTCTTTCGCTTCTCGTCACCAAAGCTGAAGAAACAGTACAGGCGGTTACTGATTTGGTTTTGGGTGCAGGCGGATTTGTAGAAAACATTGATCTTTTCGAAGTGAGTGAGGATGTTAAGAATGGCAGTATGGTGGTGCGAGTACCCGAGGATAAACTTCGCACGATGACGGAGTCTATTAAAGGACTCGCTATCCGTGTCGAGCATGAGAGTTTGAATTCGCAGGATGTGACGGACCAGATTGTTGATCTCGAGGCCCGTCTCAAGAATCTCCGCGCGTCCGAGGTACAGCTTCGCACACTTCTTGCCCGGGCGGGTGAGATTGCAGACATTCTCGAAGTTGAGCGTGAATTGACGCGGACACGGGGAGAAATCGAGCAATATCAAGCCCAGCTTGAAAGTGTGAAATCACGCGTTTCTTACTCCATCATTTCACTTGAGCTTACCTCGGAGCCTGATACGAAAGTTTTCGGAGTTCACTGGCGGCCGCTCTACGTGGCGAAGTTATCTCTCCGTACGACACTTGAAGACGCGAGAAACTTTATCGACGGACTCATTCTTTTCGTTGTTCGTCTCCCATTCCTCCTCGCTAAACTTGCAATCTATCTTCTAGGACTCTTTATTATCTACGTTCTCGGGAGGAAACTTTATTACTGGGGACAAGAGAAGTTCCTATAAAAATTAGTATCACTATGAATATCTTACTTATTATTCTTGCTGTTATCGGGGTAATCGTGCTCTGGATTGTTTTTATCTACAACCATTTCGTTCGCCTCGTAAATCGAGCGAAGGAAGCGTGGGCGGACATTGAAGTGCAGTTGAAGCGTCGCTATGACTTGATTCCGAACCTTGTCACGACGGTGAAGGGCTATGCCACACATGAACGGGAGGCTTTTGAGAATGTGACTACTGCCCGCGCAGCCGCGCTCGGCGCGGGAACCGTGGCCGACCATGCGAAAGCGGAAAATGTTTTGACCGGGGCGCTTAAATCGGTCTTCGCGATTTCCGAAGCGTACCCGGATCTTAAGGCGAATACGAACTTTCTTGAACTTCAGCGTGAGCTCTCCGACACGGAAAACAAAATTCAAGCGGCGCGGCGTTTCTACAATACGAACGTGAGGGACCTAAATACCGGCATCGAATCATTCCCGGGAAATGTGATTGCATCTACATTTAAATTCACGAAGCAAGAATTTTTTGACCTCGACGAAGCTCCGGAGTCGCGCGCAGTTCCGGAAGTGAAGTTCTAGAAGGCTCCTGTGTCACTCTATACGCACCAAGAAGCCAATGTCCGGAAGACATGGCTCCTCATAACGTTTTTCCTCGTTCTTGTGACGAGCGTGGGGTATGCCTTCTCGCAAATTTACGGCAATCCCTCGATTGTTATCATCGCTTTTGCCGCGAGTGTGGTGATGAGCGTCAGCTCCTACTGGTTCTCGGATAAAATTGTGATCGCTTCGATGGGCGCGCGAGTGCTTCCAGATGTCGAGGCGCCAGACCTTCACAACATCGTTGAAAATCTCGCTATTACCGCCGGTCTCCCCAAGCCGAGAATCTATATTGTGGATTCACCACAGCCAAACGCTTTTGCCACCGGCCGTGACAAAGAACATGCCGTGGTCGCCGTCACAACTGGACTTCTCACACTACTTGACCATTCCGAGCTTGAAGGGGTGCTTGCGCATGAGCTCTCCCACGTTGGGAATCGGGACGTGCTCGTTTCAACCGTCGTAGTAGTTCTTTTGGGGGCTGTCCAATTGCTCTCCGATTTTTTTCTTCGTTCTCTCCGCTTCGGTGGGCTTGGAGGAGGACGAGATAGGAATTCTGGGCAAGCGCAAGCGATATTTTTTTTGTTAGGAATTGCTCTCGCCATTCTTGCGCCAATTGCGGCAGTATTGATTCAGCTCGCGGTTTCGCGGAAGCGTGAGTTTCTCGCGGATGCCTCGGGTGCCCTTTTAACGCGCTATCCCGATGGCCTTGCCTCGGCGCTCGAGAAGATTCATCGCGATCATACGCCAATGGGGCAAGCGAACCATGCAACGGCTCATCTCTGGTTTGATGACCCCTACCAGGGGAAGCAAAATACTGTCAAGTGGTTTGCAAAAATCTTCATGACCCACCCACCGGTGGAAGACCGGATTGCCGCCCTCCGCGGAGAAAGGTAGAGTGTTCACGGAAGGAAAGATATTTCAACATCGGGCTTTGCTTCTCAAGCAATTCTCCTATCCTCATTAAACAAGTTGCAGATGCATTTGGAAAAATGCAAATTATACCTCATATTGATAAGCGAGGACAAAATATCTATTTATATCGTGAGGATGCTGTTCAGCGATACCTAAAGCGATTTGGTACCTCAAACGAACGAATTAGTTCTGTGTATCGTTATTGGAAGGGTGCCAGAGTGGTCTAATGGACATGCTTGGAAAGCATGCGTACGGGAAACCGTACCGGGAGTTCGAATCTCCCCCCTTCCGCCAAAATTCGGAATCAGAAGAAACGGACAAAGCGGGGTCACGCCGAAGGCGCGACACTAATACATTCCCCCCGTCGAATTCAGAATCCAAAAGGTTTTTCCACGCTCTCTGGTTTCTCTCTTGGACGTTTGATAAAGTGTAGGCGATGATTGCGAATGTCTATCTTCTTCTTTTCGTCGGACTTTTTCTCGGCGGGGAAACAGTCTTGATTCCGGCAGTCTATTTTGCCTTAAATGGTGATTTGGATTTGCTGACGCTCTTTGCTATCTCTATTTTTGCGACACTCATATCGGACTCTCTTTGGTATATGTTTGGTCGCGTCGCGAAATTTGACAGAATCGCTCGGTGGCCAATCGTGGGGCGGCAAGCGGGCGTGATAGCAAAAATATCGGGGGTTTTCCGCGCGCACAGCTTGAAAATTCTTTTTGGATCAAAATTCGTCTACGGCACGAGAGTTGCGGCACAAATCCTTTCGGGTGCCTATGCTGTGCCTTTTTTCCACTACCTTCTTGTGAATATCGTTGGCGTCTTAGCACTTCAGGGATATATTGTTCTCCTTGCACTTTCTCTCGACCGCGGACTTGGAGAAGTTAAAGGTTTTTTCTACGGCACGGAAGTGTTTTTTGCGGTCTTTCTCGTATTTCTCATCGCACTCCACTTATGGATACACAAAACGGTAAAAAAACTTTGGTTTCAGCAATAATTCCTGCGTTTAACGAAGAGGAAACGATCGGTGAAGTTATTCACTCTGCCTCGAGACACCCGCTTATCGGGGAAATTCTTGTCGTTGACGATGGTTCCTCGGATCGGACTGCCGAGCGCGCTCGAGAGGCTGGCGCGCGGGTGATTTCCCTTTCTGAAAATTGCGGCAAGGCCGAAGCACTTGAAGCAGGTGTTCGCGAAGCTCTACATGACGTTCTTCTTTTCCTCGATGCTGATATTTCCGGACTTACCCGAGAGTCTATACACCACCTTGTGATGCCTGTGGTAAGTGGCCGCCATGAACACTATGTTGGGCTCCGCGGCCGGAAGTTTTTTCTTCTCAACCGGTTTCTTCACCTCGTCCCCATTTTGGGTGGCGAGCGCGCACTTACTCGCAATCTCTGGGAACAGGTGCCACATGACTACAAGAAAGGGTTCCAAATCGAAATCGCTCTCAACTATTTTTCAAAAAAAACAAAAGGTAATATGGGGTTTGAAGTTATTCATGGACTTACCCACCGCACCAAGGAAAAGAAATTTGGATTACTTGAGGGATTTCTGCGGCGTATTGGGATGTCGGGCGAGGTTCTTCTCATCGCGACGAAGCTCTATGTTTTGGAAGAGGTAAAACAAAAATTCGCCACACTTTCGAAGTCGCTTCGGCTCCGTTGGGAGAATTCTCTCGTGCGAAGCAAGGATCTTTGATAGGCCCATCGAATGTGAGTTCATGTTATACTGAATCAATAGTATCAATAGGGTGAAATAGGTATGATTAATGTAGCAGTTAATTATCCCGCAGTTCTAGTCGGAGGTGTCATCTATATTGCGCTCGGATTTCTCTGGTACTCACCGATACTTTTCGGGAAGCGTTTTATGATGCTCATGGGATGGGGTCCGGAGAAGATGAAGGAGAAACCCAAGGGAATGGAGAAAACATACGCAATGAGTTTTCTCTCCGCACTCGTCATGAGCTTCGCTCTTTCGGTGCTTTCGGGCTACGCAGGTGTGGGTACAGCTCTCGCTGGAGCGAAACTTGGACTCTTAGCCGGAGTCGGTTTTGTAGCGACGTCGACACTCTCAAGCGTTCTCTATGAGAAAAAGTCTTTCGAACTCTATCTCATTAACGCCGGTTACTACGTCGTCGTGCTTGTAGTGGTCGGCGCTTTACTCGCTATCTGGGTATAAGGCGGCTCAATGGAGCTCCGTAAGGGAATAACGTGCTTGCGGCGCGGGGGCGTTCTGGTAGCTCCCACCGACACGCTCTATGGAGTTCTCGGGAATGCCCTGTCCCGATCAACCGTCGCTCGCATCGAGCGCATTAAAGGGCGCAGTAGAGAGAAGCCCTTCATTATTTTACTGGGCTCGGTTCGGAATCTCGGTCGCTTCGGTGTTTCTCCTTCGGTCTCGGAGCGGAAAATACTCGACCGTCTCTGGCCCGGGAAAGTGAGTGTCGTATTTCAGTGTAGAGGTGAGCGTTTTCGTTATCTCCACCGTGGGACAAAGACACTTGCATTTCGTGTTCCGAAAAAGAAAATGCTTACCGTATTTCTCAAGCACGTGGGTCCTCTCGTCGCACCATCCGCAAATCCGGAAGGGAAGCGGCCCGCACGGAGTATCCGCGAGGCGCGGAATTATTTTGGTGAAAAGGTTGACCTCTATATTCCCGGAGGGACATTGCGCGGTAAGCCGTCAACGATTATCATGATGCACAGCGGAAAAGTAAAAGTACTCCGAAAGGGAGCTAAACAAATTAATTTTTTAACACCATGAAACTATTTCTTCTACGGCACACTGAATATACTCCGGATTTTTCCATTGCCGGGAATGTTGACCCAGGCCTTTCGGAAGATGGAAAAAAACACGCAGAAGTATTGGCAGAAAAACTCGCCGGAGAAACATACAACTATATTTTTGTCAGCCCGAAAAAAAGAACGCTCGAAACGGTATTGCCGCTCATTGAACGTTTAAAAAATATTGAACCGATGGAAAATAATTTTCTTCTCGAGGGTGACTCACTCGAAGAAACGTTTGGACGAGCGCAATCATTTCTCGATTTTCTAAAAAAAGATTTTCAGGACGCTACAGTGCTTACGTGCGGACACCAAATATCTCTTTCATGTCTTGCACTTCTTCTGCGAGGTGAACCACTTGAGCGATTTAGCGATACGGAACCGTTTGAATACGGCGAGGTACGGACATTCGGCGTGAAATGAAATAAGTAATGCCCACCACGCAACTCTGCGTGGTGGGCATTACTCCAGTCTCAATCGACAAGGAGCGTGGACGAAAAACCGTCCGCGGAACCATTCTTTCTTCCCATCGGGAAGTGCAATGAGAAGGAGCTGTGAATGCATGAAGTTTCCGCATGTTTGCTTATGTTTGCGGAGATCAGGGTCCGCGGGACCCATACACGTACAGCGCCCAATTCCAGGTTCTTTTCTGATTTCAAGAACCTCACGTGGCCCATCGTCGTACCTGTCGATGAAATGTTCAACGAGTCCACGCATAATCTCATAGGGGTCGCAGATGTTCGGGATTACCCATTCCCCTTTCTTGAATTCAACAGCCATAGTTTCTCCTTGACCGCATCCGCGGAGAGAATTGTGGAAGGTCTAACCCAGCTCAAGCATAGGGGAGTATGCTCCACGTTGTCAATCAGGAGTGACACTACATAAATCATTAAGTGTCAATAGCTCCCACTCCGAACAATTTTTCAAAAAGAAAGAAACAACTCAAAAAAAGTCTTACTGCTTCCCCTGCGTCCGGCTGGTGAGATTTTTTTGTTTTACAAAACTCTTTTTTTGTTTTCTTTTCCGTTTTCTATCGGTTATCCACTTTTTTGTCGAACAGTTGCGATTACAATACAATTTACCAATGAATTTTTTCTTCTAAAAATGAAAGGAAAAGGGGAAACTCAATTAAAGGGACGAACATTACCGGGAAAAATTCGGAAGCGCGACGGATCTGTTGCGGCGTTTGACCTTGAACGTATTTCAGTCGCCGTTGGGAAGGCAATGAAGGCCTCCGGTGAGCTCAATGGCGATAAAGGACCCGAAATCGTTGCCGCCGCAGTGGGTCAAGACCTTGCGCATGTTGTTAAGACGAGCAAAAACTACGTCCCAACAGTCGAAGAAGTGCAGGATTTGGTGGAACGACAGCTTATTTTGCACCGGTATGCCCGTGCAGCTAAGGCATATATTCTTTACCGCGACAAACGAGCAGAAGTTCGTCGTTCTGAGAAAGCGGTTCCGGAGAAAGTAAAAGAACTTACTGCGGAGAGCAAGAAATATTTCAAGAACCAACTTGCTGAATTCGTTTTCTATACGACGTACTCGAAATGGATTCCGGAGGAATCACGACGTGAGACGTGGATTGAGACTTCGGAGCGTTATATGTCGTTTATGCGAGAAACGCTCGACGACAAGCTCACGGAAAAGGAGTACGAAGAAATTCGTGAATATATACTCGAGATGAAAGCACTCGGATCCATGCGTCTTCTTTGGAGCGCGGGACCGGCGGTGCGGAAATCAAATGTCACCGCGTACAACTGTTCTTTTGTTGCACCGACCGAGTGGCAAGACTTCGGCGAGATTGCCTACATTTCGATGTGCGGCACCGGTGTCGGATTTTCCGTCGAGCATCAAAACATTGAACGACTTCCGTTTATTGAACGTCAAACCGAAGAAAAACTCCCGACTCACGTTGTGCTTGATTCAAAAGAAGGGTGGGCAGATGCGCTCGTTCTTGGGATGAAGACATGGGCTTCCGGAAAAGACATTGAGTTTGATTATTCAAAGGTGCGTCCGCAGGGTTCACGGCTCGTCACTATGGGTGGTCGCGCATCGGGCCCCGGACCTCTCCGACAACTTCTCGACTTCACGCGCGAAAAAATGTTTAACCGCCAAGGAAGACGGCTCACTACACTCGATGCTCACGACATCATTTGTAAGATTGGCGAAGTTGTTGTCGCAGGCGGCGTGAGGCGGAGTGCACTCATTTCGCTCTCTGATCTCGACGATATTTCTATGAGAGAAGCGAAGAATGGGCAATTTTATCTCACGAACCCACAGCGCTCCATGGCGAATAATTCTGCGGTCTATAACGAAAAGCCGACTGAAAAAGAATTTCTCGCCGAGTGGAGTAACTTAGTTGCCTCCGGGTCTGGCGAGCGGGGGATTTTCAATCGAAGCACTCTGAAAAAGCAACTCCCCGCGCGAAGGTGGAAGATATTTGAACCAGAGCGTTTTGTAGCGGGAACTAATCCGTGCGGGGAGATTATTCTCAAACCGAAGCAGTTCTGCAATTTAACCGAAGTGGTTGCTCGAGCGGAAGATACCGAGGATACACTCCTCGAAAAGACCAGGATTGCAACGATTCTGGGCACCTACCAGTCCATGCTCACTAACTTTAAGTATTTATCCCCGGAGTGGAAAAAGAATTGTGATGAAGAACGTTTGCTTGGGGTGTCTATTACTGGGCAATGGGACTGTAAGGTAGTGCGGAATCCGAACACGCTTCGAAAAATGAAGGAGGTTGCGATTGAAACGAACCGGAAGTATGCCACACGCTTCGGTATCAATGCATCAACTGCAATTACGTGCGTAAAACCTTCCGGAAACGGTTCACAGCTTTTTGATTCGTCTTCGGGTATGCACCCGCGACATGCACGATTCTACATTCGCCGCGTGAGAATCGAACGACACAATCCGCTTTTCGCAATGCTCCGCGACATGGGAGTTCCAACACATCCAGAAGTCGGTTCTACAGAAGATACGGCAAATACATTCGTACTTGAGTTTCCCGTAAAGGCACCGAAGGGAACAACACACTTCAAGGATGATGTGTCAGCGCATGAACTGCTTGAGTACTGGAAGATGGTGAAAGAAAATTATACTGAACACAATCCTTCAACGACAATTTCCGTAGATGAGGGAGAATGGCTTGAAGTTGCCCACTGGGTGTATGCACACTGGGATATCATTGGCGGCCTCTCGTTTTTGCCGCGGAGTGAGCACGTTTATAAACTCGCGCCCTATGAAGCAGTCACTGAAGAGCGTTATAATGAACTCTCGAAGAATTTTCCCGAGATTGATTTTTCAAAGATTGTACTCTATGAGTATGACGACACAACCACTGGTTCAAAGGAACTCGCCTGTGTTTCGGGAACGTGCGAAATCGATATGCCTCATGTGCAAGTCATCGATGACGCCAAGGCAGTTGCAAAATAAGAAAAGGTTATTTATACTCTAATTCGGTTTTGTGCCGGATAGGTGCTCTTCGCTTCATGCGGGGAGAGGAAAGTCCGAACACTCACACACGGAAGTGTGTAGCAAGGTAGCGGGTAACGCCCGTCGGGAGTAATCCTAGAGATGCGAACAGAGACGTTGCTCTCCGAAAGGAGAGCAACATCATCTGATAAATCAGATGATGAGTCCCGACAGAAATGTCGGGAGTGAAACGGCAAAATTCTTACCTGAGTGCAAGGCCGAGTCCCGCCTTTTGGCGGGAAGCGCCGCTTGATCCCCTCGGCGACGTCGGGACCAGATAGATACCTATCGTTCCGCTTTGAGCGGAATACAGAATTCGGCTTATAGGCACAAAGCAAGAACTATGAAAAACCCCGCCTTACTGGCGGGGTTTTTCTACCTCATCCTCAATTGAATTACTAGAGAAGCAAGGTCAAGGTGCCAGAGCGTTTTCTGGTGCCGTGTTTTTTTGCAAAGCGTTCAAGTTCTGCAACCCGGTAGATTCGGTAGCGGTTTTTACTACGCCGTGCCTTCAATTTCCCCGAGCGGTCCCAACCCCGAAGTGTTCCCACGGAGACCCCGAGGATTTCAGCTGCAGTTTGAATGGTGATGCCGCCTTTGAGCATGTAAATCGTGTTTTCCCCATCATACACCATCAGAAGAGCTGTGGTACTATTCAAAAGTGGTAAAACGGGTCACGGCACTCCTCCACAGGGAATATAACGGCCTCCATGAGGCCGCGTTTCTTTTGGCAGTATCCGCGGTGGGGGCACAGATTCTCGGACTTATTCGTGACCGCATTTTCGCCGCTACATTCGGGGCAACATCCCAACTCGATGTCTACTACGCCGCATTTCGTATTCCGGATTTTCTCTATGTTTCGGTTGCATCATTCGTATCCGTTTCGGTGCTCATTCCTTTTATTGTTGAAAAACTTACTACCCGTGACCACGAGAGCGTAAAGAGATTCTTGAGTTCCATATTTGCGGTGTATGCCGCGATGATGTTTCTCGGGGTCGTGTGCGCTTATTTCGCCATTCCGTACCTCACAGGATTCGTGGTTCCCGGATTTAATGCTACCGCTCAGGGTGATTTTATACTGCTTTCGCGTATTCTTCTTCTCTCCCCAGTCCTCCTTGGTCTCTCGAGTTTTTTTGGAAGCATAAATCAAGCATCGCGGAGATTTTTGAATATTGCCCTTGCACCTATTCTCTATAACGCCGGCATTATCATCGGGGCGCTTTTTTTCTATCCGAGCATGGGAGTTGTCGGTCTCGTCCTCGGTGTTCTCTTGGGTGCCTTTCTCCATCTCGCGATTCAAATTCCGTCTGTCGTACGCGAGAGATTGATGCCCGAGAGGACAAATTTTCAGTGGTCAGCCGATCTTAGGGCTGTTACCCTGCTTTCCCTTCCGCGGACTGTGGCGCTTGGCGCGCATACAATCGTTATCATCGTACTCACTGCCATAGCTTCCCAGATGTCGGAGGGGTCTATTGCCATATTTACGTTCGCGTATAATCTTCAATCGGTGCCGCTTGCCATTGTGGGAGCAAGCTATTCTGTTGCGGCATTCCCGACACTTGCTTCACTCTTTGCGAACGGCGAACGTCGAGCGTTTGTTGACCATATCGTGACTGCGGGACGCCATATTTTATTTTGGTCAATCCCAATTGCTTCACTCTTTATCGTTTTGCGCGCACAAATTGTCCGAAGCATCTTGGGGGCCGGTGCATTCAATTGGGAGGCGACACGTCTCACTGCCGCAGCACTTGCACTTTTCTCCGTGAGTGTCGCCGCGCAGAGTTTGGTGCTTCTCTTCGTCCGCGGTTACTATGCAGCCGGGAATACGAGAAAACCTCTCCTCCTCAATGTTGTTTCGTCAGTGGGGACTGTACTTCTCGTGCTATTTTTTACGAAGTTTCTTAATACGGCGGGGGAAGTACGGTTTTTCTTTGAGGCGCTTCTTAAAGTCGAAGGTATACCCGGTACGGATGTTCTTATTCTTCCACTCGCATTTTCAGTGGGAGCGCTTGCGAATGTTCTTTTTCTTTCTCTCGCGTTCCGGCGGGATTTCCGAGAACACTACTCATCTATCCGAAGAAATGTTCTCCATTCATTCGGAGCGGCTGTCATCATGGGTTTTGTCGCATACCAGGCGCTCAAAGTTCTTGACGATGTTTTTGATATTACGACATTTGTCGGAATTTTCCTGCAAGGACTTGGCGCCGGTATCGCGGGGATAGCCACGGGTATTCTCGTTCTCATGGTACTCGAAAACCATGAACTCCGTGAATTACGGCAGGCTCTTGGACGGCGTATTCCGGGACTTCGACCATTTATTTCGAGTCCGGACGATTTTGAGCGATAGTATTCGTCGGAACCTATTGACAATAAAGAGTCTTTCACTTATATTAATACCGGACCGGAGTAGAGTGTACTCCTGTTCTTGTTCTTGAAAATCGAAAATGGAAGGGGGGACTAATGCTACCCGTAGAGAACGCGACCTCGATATCGGACGACCAGCTCGAGAGGTTCCTCACGAAGAAATTCGGCGTGGAGTACTTGGTGAAGGTCACCCAGGCCGAGGTCAAGGAGGCCGCGGAAGAGATACACGCACACAGAGGGCGTGATGTCGCATTCCGCAACGTGGATCCAGCGCGCATCGCTCGGAGCCGCGTGGTATTCTCGACGTAGGATACCAATTCAAGTTCGAGCGGAGCTCCTAGTTCCGCACCCCCCAACCCCCCAGCGCGATGGGAGCCCGTACCGGTGTTTATACCGGCCGAGACTCCCGTCGCGTTTTCGTTTTTACGTATTTTTCAGTATGATGCATCCACATATGGACCCATCTCTCATCAGAAATTTTTCCATCATCGCGCATATTGATCACGGCAAGTCCACACTTGCCGACCGCATGCTTGAACTTACTGCCACTGTCGAGAAGCGCAAAATGCGCGAGCAGGTACTCGACCAGATGGAGCTTGAGCGCGAACGAGGTATCACCATTAAGATGCAGCCAGTCAAGATGCGTTACACTTCTCTCGGGAAAACGTACCAGCTTAATTTAATTGATACACCTGGCCACATTGATTTTTCCTATGAGGTGTCGCGGTCTTTGCGCGCGGTTGAGGGAGTGATACTTCTCGTTGATGCTACGCAGGGAATAGAAGCACAGACACTCTCCGTTCTCGACGCGGCGCGTGAACATAATCTCGTCGTAATCCCCGTCGTCAATAAGATTGATCTTCAGAATGCAGAAGTCGAAGAGACCCGCTCTGCCCTCGCCGAACTCCTCTCCGAAGATCCTTCCCGCGTTCTCTTGGTTTCTGGAAAGACCGGTCTTGGTGTCGGGGACCTTCTTCAGTCAGTCGTCGAGCGTATTCCGGCTCCAGGCGAGGGCCCGACGAATGAAAAATCCTGTCGCGGACTTATTTTTGATTCAGAGTATACTACACATCGAGGGATTATTGTCTCGGTGCGGATGTTTGAGGGATCGGTTTCCGAAGGCGACGAGCTTTCTTTTTCACATGCCGGTATCAGTTTTAATGCGCAGGAGGTCGGCATTTTTTCCCCGGAGCGGAGACAAACGGATTCTCTCGCCTCGGGCGAGATTGGGTACGTCGTGACCGGACTCAAAGAGCCAGGACTCGTGCAGGTTGGCGATACGCTTCTCCGGAAGAATTCTCAACTCGCTCCGATTCCGGGTTACCAGAGACCTCAACCGGTGGTTTTTGCCTCGCTCTACCCAGAAGAACAGGATGATATTACAGCGCTCTCACACTCTCTCACCAAGCTCCGTCTCTCCGATTCATCGCTTACCTTCGAAGAGGAAGCGTCAGATGCGCTTGGGAAAGGCTTCCGGTGCGGATTCCTGGGACTACTCCACCTTGAAATTATCGCCGAGCGATTGAAGCGCGAGTTTAATCAAAATCTCATCGTGACGAGTCCAACGATTAGTTTTGAGGTCCATCTCCGAGGCGGTCGCACCGAAATTGTTCGTTCTCCTTCTCGATTTCCCGATGAAGGAGTGATTGAAAGCGTCCTTGAGCCGTGGGTGATTTGCCGGTTGATTACGCCTCCAGAATACATTGGGCAGTGTCTACAGCTTCTCTACGAACATGAAGCAGAGGTGGGGGAGACCATGACTCTGCGCGGCAACCGCACGTCACTCAATGCAGAGATGCCACTCCGTGAGCTCATGCGCGGATTTTTTGATGCACTGAAGAGCGCGACCAAAGGATACGCTTCACTCTCGTACCGTATGATTGGGATGCGAGAAGCCGATGTGGTGCGTCTCGACATTCTTCTCGCGGATGAAGTTGCGCTTCCGCTTACGCGTATTGTCTCCGTGAGGCGCGTGGAACATGAGGCCCAGTCGCTTGCCCAGCGGCTAGAGGAGAACTTACCGCGCCAGCTTTTTGCCTTAAAAATCCAAGCCCGCGCCCGAGGTCGTATCATCGCTTCGCGCACACTCTCCGCGCTCCGGAAAGACGTCACTGGGTATCTTTATGGAGGAGATGTGACGCGGAAAATGAAACTCCTCGAGAAGCAGAAAAAAGGAAAAAAGAAGCTCGCGAAGCAAGGTCGCGTTAAAATCCCGCAAGACGTATTTCTCAAACTTGTCCGCCGTTCCTAGATATCTCTCTCGACACCGAGGATTTATGAGAAGAGCGGTAGATAGAGAAGGACCATACTTGCGATGACGATGATGGAGATTATGGACCAGATAATGCGCACTCTGCGTCGGTGTCGTTCCTTGATGAACATATGCGTTGCCTCCTGTTTCGATTTTATTATAATACATCTATTATACGCGGCGGGGCCGGGTATGAACACTGCCAATGCGGAGAAATGAGAGACGGAAAAGAAAATTTTCGCTGAAAAGCTACGGTGTAGCCCTTGGTTTGATCGCCCTCATCGTTTTCCTCGCGAAGCCGGTGTGGGGCGTGTATCAGAAGGAGAGGGCAGTGCGGGCGGAGGAGCGCGAGACCAGAAGAGAGCTTAATACACTTCTCGAGCGCAAGGCATTTCTTGAGACCGAGGTGGCGCGTCTCTCGAGTGGGCGGGGTATTGAGGAAGAGGTACGGACCAAGTTCCCCGTAGCACAGCCAGGCGAAGAAGTTATTGTCGTTGTTGATGAAGAAGGGACTGCCACGTCTTCAGCGAGTGCTCAAGGAGGTTTTTGGAGTAAGATATTTCCCTGGTTCAGGTAAGGGAGTGGAGGTTGGTCTGGATATCTCGGATAAGCGGGTGTGGTTTAGTGGTAGAACAGTTGCTTCCCAAGCAACGGGCTGGGGTTCGATTCCCCGCACCCGCATCTGTGGCAAGAAAATTTAAGATCAAAAAAGAAAATTTCACCTGTAGTCACTGTAGTACAAGTGTCTGCGGCGACGGGTATACAAATCACTGTCCAGCGTGCCTGTGGAGCAAGCACGTTGATGTCTATCCGGGAGATCGCGCGGAATTCTGCGGTGGAGCGATGCGCCCAAAGAGTGTCTTAATGAAGGCTGGGAGTTACACTATCACGCATGTCTGTGAACTTTGTGGGGCACAGCGATTGTGTAAAACATCTCCTGGTGACAACTTTGAAGCCATACTCGCCCTGTGTTAGCATGTGAACACTCTCTGATGCAAAGCCGTTACTACATTAAGGATATTGTCTATGGTGCTAATGACGGCATTATCACGACCTTTGCCATTGTGTCCGGAGTCATCGGCGCAGGGCTCTCGATGAGGACAGTGCTCATCATCGGAACCGCATCGCTCGCCGCCGATGCATTCTCCATGGCGAGCTCGAGCTATCTCGGCTCTCTATCAGAGCGCGCCGCCTTCCCACGCTTACGAGATGAAGGGGTCGTGGAGCGTCACACGAACCCGCTTACTGCCGCCCTCATCACTTTTATTTCCTTCGTGGTTGCCGGATCGATGCCACTCCTTCCGTACGTTATCTTCCGCGGAGAGGGGTTTGTGTTTTTCTTTACCGCGACCGTGACAGGACTTGCGCTCTTTCTCGCGGGGGCGCTCCGGTCGCATTTTACCCACCGCAATTTTGTCGTGAGCGGTATTGAGATGCTTGTGGTTGGTGGGATTGCCGCGGGTATTGCCTTTACGCTTGGAAAGCTGGTAAGTATCCTGACATAGACTCCCCGTAGCCCCGACGCAAGGTCGGGGTCCCGACTATAACGTCGGGATTCAATGGACTCGATAAGCAATGTGCTGACACCCCGGTATTTTGCTATAGTCTGAAATGTTTCCTCCCCGTAGTTCAATGGATAGAACAAGGGACTCCTAAGCCCTAGATGCAGGTTCGATTCCTGCCGGGGGGAGCGAAGCGAGCCGCGGAGAAAACCCCAAGGGAGTTTTCGTCAAGAATCGAAGGCCGGACCCCGACCTGTCGGGGGAGGCGGGGTCGCGACTTCCCGCAGTGGCGGGAAAGTTGTGACTGATTCCTGCCGGGGGGATGTTTGAAATGACAATTAGTTTTGCTAGAATGAGTGTAGCCTATGTCTGATGAAGGAATAGAGGCCCTAGTGCGTGAAAACCTTGCGTTAAGCCAGGAGAACCACCGCCTCCTTAAAAAGCTCTACAATCAAGCGCGTATCTCACGGGCAGTGAAATCTCTGTACTGGCTTTTCATTATCGGATCCGCATTCGGAGCTTACTATTTTCTTCAGCCGTACCTCGAAACGCTTATGAGCACGTACGAAAAGGCAAACAGCATTCTCGAGGATCCCCGTTCATTTCTTCCCGGAAATGTTATCGATGGAGGGGCTCAGTAAGAGAAACTGTTTTTTCGCTGGGATAGCTCAGTTGGTAGAGCATCTGCCTGAAGAGCAGAGGGTCGGCAGTTCGAGCCTGCCTCCCAGCACATTCAGTCCAAGGCCGACCAATCTTGGGTTGGGATACATGTAAACTCATTGTGCTACTTTCTATCGGGTCGAAGAGTAACACATTAGTAAGTTATTTATTCTGAATATAGAGAAAATATGGAAAAAGAAATAGGCAAGGTTACGCATTGGTACAATAAAATTTCCGTCGCCGTTATCAAGCTCACCGGAGGGCTTAAGACTGGAGACACAATCAAAGTGAAACACGGAGAAGAAGAATCTGAAGAGACCGTTTCGTCGATGCAGATTGATCACGAGGCAGTGGAATCTGCTAAAAAAGGAGATGAAGTTGCCGTCAAACTTTCAGGCGAAGCGCGGGACGGCTCCACAGTTTTCAAAGTTTCATAATTTCTCGACTACTCACTTTTACGTTTTCAAAAACACCTCTCTCTTTTTTTGGCAGGGGTGTTTTTGAAATGGGAGGTGACGTATCCGTTTAGCTTGATTTAACTCTCACTTTTTGGATTCTTTCTTTGTCTATTTTTGGAAGTCGGATAGTGAGGAGGCCTTGTTTTTCGGTTGCCTCGGCGCTCTCGGCGTCCACTTCCTGCGGCAAGAGGATACTCCGAGAGAATGATCCCCAGTAGAGCTCTTTGAGGAAATAGTCGTTTTCGAGGGCCGTGGTTTCGGCCTGGCGTTTACCTTGAATCGTCACCATCTCTCGCGAAATGGTTATCTGGAGGTCTTCGGGTTTAACGCCGGCAACCATAGTTTTGACAATGATTGCGTCCGGCGTTTGGTGGACGTCTACCAAGAGTTGTCCTTCGTCGGCCTCGGTTTCCATCCAATCCGTGCGTTTAGACGGTTTGCCGCTCGCCCCGAGCACGGTACTATCGTCTTCAATGTGGATGCTTCCTGTGAGTCGTTCGAAAAAAGAGCGTTTGTTCCTCGGCATACTTAGGAGATATGTTTTAAGTGTTTAATTTTTTGAAATACACCAATCAGAATAAAGGTGATGAACCAGAGAAATGCGAACGTGAGAATCGTCACTACCCCTTCACCTCCTTTCAGTATAAAGAAATTAAATACCGCGTGCAAGAGAATGACACTTCCAAGTCCCGTTGCGATTGCCGTCGTATGTCGCTTTTTCCAGAAGGTGTAGGCAAGGAACCCTCCGAGGAGTCCGGAACTTACCACATGGAGAAGTGTTGCTCCAACGAAGCGAAGGCTTCCGGAGTAGACGAGGAGATTTACGCCGAAGTGGAGGGTGAGTCCTCGTTCGACGAAGAGGGCATTTTCGAATGCGGCGAAGCCGAGCGCCGCAGAGATAAGGTAAATCATTGTATCGACCGGCTCGTCGAAATCTTTATTGTGGCGGAAGCTTGAGAGGTATGCGGCGGCTAATTTTACGCTCTCTTCCACGGCCGCGAAAGCGAGTAGTGCAGGAAAACTGAAATCAAGGTTGCCCAGCTGGTTTGTGGCAGAGTATCCCAAGAATTCCGCAATGATGCGCTCTATGAGAAGTGCCACGGGAACGAGGAGTGCTCCGGCAGCAAATGCTTTGAATATTCTCCGTTTTGGCTCGGGGTGTTTTTCATCTTCGAGGAGCCAGAGAAAAAGCCATATCAGCGCAGGAAGAACACCGCCGAGGAATGCGAATGAAAATGTCTCGGTGAATGTTTGATGCATAGCGCGCTTGTTATGTCTTTGGCCAGGATTCGATCATGAGAAGCCCACTCACGCCGGGTAACATGCTCCAGATTTCTTCGGTGATGAAGGGCATAAAAGGATGGAGAAGTTTTAATATGTCGGTGAGAATCTGCAAAAGGAGTGCCTGGCGAGAGCGTTTTTCCTCCTTGCTCCCGTCTTTCAAGATTAGTTTACTTTCCTCGAGAATCGTATCCGCAAAAGTATGCCAGACATAATGATAGAGTTTTTCACCGGCCAGGTAGAAACGGTACTCGTCAATATCTTTGGTGATATCCTGAACGACTCCACGAAATTCCTCAATCCGTTGTGTATCGTTTTTGGTATACTCGGAAGTAATTCCTTCAGCGGAAGAAGTGTTTTCGAGAACAAATCGCGCGACATTCCAGAGTTTATTTGCGAAGAGCTTATAACCCCGAATTTTTTCTTCATAGAGGGCAGTCGTCGTGCCGGGAGTGTTTCCAATAATGAGACCCATGCGGAGCGCATCAGTTCCATACTTTTTAGCGAGTAGGATGGGGTCTATAACATTTCCCTTGCTCTTACTCATTTTTTGACCGTCTTTCGCGGTTACAATCCCATGAAGATAGACGATATTGAATGGAACTTTCTTCGTCCGGTAGAGCCCGAGCATAATCATCCGCGCAACCCAGAAAAAAATAATTTCCCCTGCGGTTTCCATGACCTGGGTCGGGTAGAAGGTTTTGAAATCAGCATTGTCTGGGTATCCAAGGGTCGCAAATGGCCACTGCCCGGACGAAAACCATGTGTCGAACGTGTCGGTATCTTTACTCCACTCGCCACCCGAGGGCTCGCCCGTGGGAGCTACGCCCGAGGGTGGCGATTCTCCGACGAAAATATCGGGCGGTTTTCCTGTCCCTCTCTCTCGATACCATGCAGGGATAGGAATGCCCCAGACGATTTGACGTGAAATATTCCAGTCCTCGATTGAGCGGAGCCAATGAAGGACTATTTTTTTATAGTGCTCGGGATAAAAGACGATTTCTCCACTCTCAATCGCCCGTATTGCGGGCTCGGCGAGCGGACCCATCGTAACGAACCACTGCGGAAGTATGCGCGGCTCAAGCACTCTGCCGCACTTGTAGCAGAGTTTGACGCTGTGTTTGTATGTTACATCAACCTTCTCAAGGAGACCGGCCTTCTCGAGGTCGGCTACCACTTTCTTTCGCGCTTCGGAGACACTAAGGCCTTCATACTTCCCGCACCGACTGTTCAATTTTCCGTACTGGTCGATGACCTCAAGAGTGGGAAGATTGTGCCGCTGTGCCACGTCGAAGTCGTTCGGATCGTGAGCCGGTGTGATTTTCACGACCCCTGTCCCAAATGTAGGGTCGACGTAGTCGTCGGCGATGACTTTGAGTTTGACCGGACCAATCAATCCTTGAAACTCAATCTCTTTGCCAACCCATTCTTTATAGCGCTCGTCATTCGGGTTCACGGCAAGAGCTGTATCGCCGAATTTGGTTTCCGGACGCACGGTGGCGATTGTAAATGGCCCGTAGCGCATATAGTAGAGTGGGTCGGTGCGCTCCTCTGCTGTCGTTTCGAGTTCAGAGAGGGATGTTTGATGTTTGGTACACCAGTTCACACTCCGTTCTCCACGGTAGGCGAGGCCTTCACGATAGAGTTCCTCGAAAGTTTTGTAGACGGTTTTTACAATGTCGGGGTCGAGGGTGAACTTCTCGCGGCTCCAGTCGCACGATGCCCCCAGCTGTCGCAATTGATTTTCCATAAACGTTTTGTTGGCAAGCGTAAACTCAAGGATCTCCGCACGGAGCTTGTCGGGGTCCATTCCGAAGCGCGTCCGACCTTGTTTTTCCAACTCTTTTTCATACACAACCTGTGTTTCAAATCCCGCGTGGTCGGCTCCCGGGAGCCAGAGCGGTTTTTTCCCCTGCATCCGCTGGTAGCGGATAATCAGATCTTCAATGGCAACGAAGACACCGTGGCCTGCGTGGAGCGACCCATTCGCGTTCGGCGGAGGCATGATGATGGTGAACGGTTCCTGGTGCCGCGGGGGGAGTTTGTCGGGGTTAAAAAAACCGCTCTCTTCCCAGAGTCGGTAGATATTTGGTTCAGTTGTGATGGGGTCGTAGGGTTTCCGGAGACGTTCGTTCATCTCGTGATGATAGCAAAAAAGGTTCTAACGTAAAACCAATACGCCGCGGGCTTCGAGCTCTTCCTCCGGCCCTTGCGACTCGCCGCTCTCGCGCCGGAGATATCCAGCCGCCGCGATCATAGTAGCGTTGTCGGTTGCGTGAGCGGGTGCAGGAAAGAGAACTGGAATGCCATCTTTTTCAAATTCACGCGCAAAGGTCTCCCGAATGCGGCGGTTTGCCGAGACTCCGCCGCCAACGATGAGGGTCTTTACATCGTGTCGTCGTGCTGCGATGCGCGTTTTCATAAGGAGAACGTCAGTGACTGCTCGTTCAAATTCCTCTGCAATGTCAGCTTTGATTGCATCGGTCAATGTCGGGATTTTCTTAACCGCATAGAGAACGGCGGTTTTGAGTCCCGAGAAAGAAAAGTCGAGGTTGCCACTCCCCGCCATCGGTCGAGGCAAATGAATGAGAAACTTACCCGTGGCGCTCTCCGCAAGTTTTGAAATCTCCGGGCCGCCGGGATAGGGGAGTCCTAATATTCGCGCAACTTTGTCGAAGGCTTCCCCCACTGCATCATCCCGTGTCTCACCGAGGAGTACGTATTGGCACCAGCCGTGGAGGAGAACGAGCTCGGTGTGCCCGCCGCTAATAAGGAGGGCAAGTGCTGGAAATATCACCTGCTCGCCTTCCAGGAGCGCTGAAACGAGATGTCCTTCCATGTGGTTTGTTGGAATAATACGTTTTTCCCAGAGGACGGCGAGTGCACGCGCGAAGTTGATGCCAACCCAGAGGGCGGGTTCGAGTCCGGGGCCACGGGTTACGGCAATAGCGTCGATGTACGGGATAGAGATACGAGCCGTGAAGGAAAGAAGTTGATCGGCAAGACCCTCTTCGCGAGAGAGAATTGTGCGTACCATTTCTTCTCTTTCTTGACTTGTTTTGACCCGCTCACCGTTTGGGGGTAGGTTCGCATTTTCCAATGCTTTTTCGAGAAGCCTTACGAGATGTTTCACATGTTCGCGTTTTGCGAGTGTAGGCACCACGCCGCCGAAGGGGGCATGGGTTTTTGTCTGAGAGAACGTGACCTCCGAGAGTATATGAAATTGCGGACTTAAAAGCCCACCTGATCCTTTCACGATGGCAATCGCCGTCTCATCACAACTTGTTTCAATGCCGAGAATGATTTTCATGTGGGATGTGAGCCCGGGCCGAGTCGAACGGCCGACCTTTACGATGTCAACGTAACGCTCTAACCAACTGAGCTACGGGCTCTCTGACCCTACCGGGAGTCGAACCCGGATTTACGCCTTGAAAGAGCGCTGTCCTAACCGTTAGACGATAGGGCCTTATCGCGAACTATATCCTATTCACGAAGCGCGTACAAATATGGTACGGTTCATTCTGTGAGGAGGCGTGGCTGAGAGGTTGAAGGCGCCACACTCGAAATGTGGTATTCGGGGAACCGGATCGGAGGTTCGAATCCTCCCGCCTCCGCCAAAATGTTAAAAATAAAACCGTTCAAACAAAAACCTTCATCCTGCGGACCAGCGTCATTAAAAATGGTGCTGGGATATTACGGAGTTACAAAAAGCGAGAAAGAGTTGGGAAGATTATCCGGGTGCACCAAAGCTCACGGCACCAAAACCAAAGGCTTGCTTAAAGCTGCCAAGCACTCCGGTTTTACAGGATTCATAAAAGACTTTTCGGACATTAAGGATATACGGCATTACGTAACAAAGAAAAAGATACCGGTCATCGTAAACTGGTTTTCGGTAAGCGAAGGGCACTATAGCGTGGTGGCGGGCATAGATAAAGAGAAAATCTATTTAGAAGACCCCGAATTCGGACGTATGCGGTCAATGCGACTCAATGATTTCAAGGCCGTCTGGTTTGATTTTTCGTCGCCTTGGCTGAAATCAAAGAGTGATTTGGTGATACGGAGAATGCCCGTAGTAGTCCCTAAAACGAAAAAGCTTGGTTAGGGATTTAGAATTGATTTTTATTGCTAGCTTTGCTAGCGTACACAAGGAAACTGAAAAACCAAAAACAGAAAGGAGGGTTTGGTGGAACTCTTGCAAACACCAGTAGAGGAGCTTTTAAGAAGGCTCTTTCAAGGGTCAGTAGAATGGTTTCGCTTTTTTGCGAAACACTCCCGTTGCGTTCACGGCAAGACCAGGCGCGCTTTCAAGGTCACAGTCCTCGGAGTCGAATGTCAGTTGGAGAAGTCACTCATGTGTCCGGTCTGTACGGAGCGCTATCTCAATGAGTTCAGCACGCTCTGTGCCTCGTGCGAGCGACCCATCTTTCCCGGGACACCCGTGGGGAAGGCGGGGTGGGAGGGTGCAACTCATCCATTCATTCATTTGACGAAAGGGTGTTGTGACACCATGGCTCTTTATTGTGGACGATGGGGTGGAGGTAACCTTATCACGCTCCACGAATTGGACCCGGAGAAGTACTTGGCAGGAACGTCATCGGTGGCGGAGCACGCCTTCAAGTCCCACCGTGGGGTTATCGAGAACGTGGACTAGTTACAGTACCTCGACCCACATCCTAAATGGGGGTCATGTCTCAACGACGTGACCCCCATTTCTTTATGAAAGAATTTTTCCCAACCTCTATTTTTTTCCTCTCCTCAAGAATGCCGGGATTGAAGACCAGTCATCCTCTTCTTTTTCCTTTTCTTTGAGTTCTTTAAGTCCATCTTTTCCGATTCCTATTGGGAGAGTTTTTGGGGTCTCATGTTTCATCTGGCGCCTTTCAATAGGTGCCTCTTTCTCGATAATGGGGACTTGTTTCACTTCCGGTGTATGAAAAACAGCTTTTTTGAACGTTCCTTCGGGGAATCCCGACGCAATGGCAGTCACCTTAACCTCTCCTTTTTTCAAGCGGTCGTCATGGATGGTACCGAAGATGATTCTCGCATCTTTATCAACCGACTCGGTAATAACCTTCGCAGCCTCCTGAATTTCAAACATAGTGAGGTCGTCGCCTCCTGCGATTGCGAAGAGCACTCCACGAGCGCCATCAATCGAGATATCGAGAAGCGGGGAGTTAATTGCCGCGCGCGCGGCTTCTTCGGCGCGTTTCTCTCCCGTGCCATAGCCGATGCCCATTAAGGCAGACCCGGCATTCTGGAGCACCGCTTTAATATCGGCGAAGTCGAGGTTAATGACACCTGGCGTGGTGATGAGGTCGGAGATGCCTTCCACTGCACGGCGGAGAATGTCGTCGCACATGGCAAACGCACTTTTAGCCGTGGTTTCTCGGTCAACCACGGCGAGCAGGCGGTCGTTCGGTATCACGATGAGCGCATCCACACTTTTCTTCAACTCATCGAGCCCTTGCTCGGCGAGATACATGCGCTGGGTACCTTCAAAGAAGAACGGTTTTGTAACAACAGCAATGGTAAGAACTCCGGCTTCCTTCGCGGTCTTGGCAATCACCGGAGCCGCACCGGTACCGGTTCCACCACCCAAGCCGCACGTAACGAAGACCATGTCGGCCCCCTTGATGATGTCTTGAACTTCCTCAATCGTTTCTTCGGCGGCGCGCTTCCCGAGTTCCGCATTCATTCCGGTTCCCAGACCTTTGGTCAGATTTTTTCCTATGTGAATTTTCTTTGGTGCGAGGCAGTGATGAAGATCCTGCGCGTCGGTATTGAGTGCGATGAACTCGACGCCTTTCACTTTCGAGCTCACCATATGCGAGGTGGCATTACAGCCGGAGCCACCTACTCCGATTACTTTAATGCGTGCAAAAGTTTCCATTTCCGGGTTGATATTAGGCATATGTAGACTAACCCACTCTCCACTCTGGGCTGTCCAGAAAACGTTTTAGCTTTTCTGTCCATCCGTCGAGGAGAAGCGGTATGGGGAGAGGATAGCAGAGAGAGCAGTCTATGGCAAGAAGTGACGCGAGAAACTCCGAAGAGAGTTTGTTATATCGCGCGAGAAGACGGAGAACCCAAAGGAACCACGGGTATTTCGGGGATCAAGTCCGTAGGCTGCGAGCCCGTAGGCAACAGCAAATGTCGGATCGGAAATAGCGAGACGGCCCGCTCGCGGATCATCGTGCCCCATTGAAACATTCACCGGAAATAGCGTGCGGGTGACGCGCGCGGGGAGGCGGAGCTCTCGCCGCGCAAATTCGTCTACGCCGGGTATCAAGGCACCTCCGCCGGTGAGTACAATGCCCGCAGGCAAGAGTCCATTTCTTCCGATTTTCTCAAGGTGTTTTTCAATGAGCTCAAAAATGTCGGAGAGGCGAGCTTCGATGATGTCGTCAATTTTTCTTTTTGCGGGCCCGGATTTTTCTCCGCCACGTTTCAGTTCTTCCGCGTCTTCAAGCGAGATGCGAAGTCCGAGCGCGATGTCGTTCGTAATCGCTTTTGATCCAACCGGAAATACTGCAGCGGAAACGAGCGAACCGTCTTCGAAGACGGCAATATGCGTGGTATCTGACCCGATGTCGGCAAGCACGCATCCGACTGCGCGCTGTGGTTTCGTGATAGAGACGAAACTCGATGCGATAGGTGAGGGGACAAGGTCGCCGTCACGGAGCGTGAGCCCGTGCGATTCAAAGAGATCCTCAAGGTTATCTAAATGCTGGCGGAGATAGGAAAGGAAATGCACACGCGCTTCAAGCTTGAGTCCTGTCATCCCGACAGGACTTGCGAAGACGCGTTCACGATCGAGTTTAAATCCAACGGGAATTTCTGAAAGAATAGTTCTATTTGCGGCCCCGGGGAGGCGTTCTCGTGCAGCGTCAACGACGCGCGACACATCGTCCTCGGTGATGATATTATCAGCGCGTGAGACGGCGATAGAACTTTCGAGTACCACCCCGGTAAGGGGAATTCCTCCCACCGCAACCAGAGTACGTCGCGCGCGCACTCCCGTCGTGCGTTCAACCTCTTTTACAAGCCCTTCAATAGATTCTCCCGCGTCGTCGGGGTCAGAAATATAGCCTTGTTTAAAGCCAAGAGAGGGTCTTTTCACCACAGCAAGAACTTTCGGAGGTGCATCGCCTTCCCCCCGCTCAAGCACAACCGCTTTTACGGAACTGTCTCCGGGGTCAATCCCCATGATGATTGAACGTGGCATTGAAAAATAAAGCGCCCGCTATCGAGCCTTCGCCCTATCACACCCGAGATTACTTCCCAACGGGTTTAGACGAACCGACTCATGAGCTCTCGCTCTGTGCGTTCCATTGTACTACCGTGGCGGTATCCCTTCAAATGAAGGAGTCCGTGGATAAAGAGATATGCGCTCTGACGGCGGGCATTTATCCCGAGTGAGCGTGCCTCACTTTCTGCTTGTTTAAGGTTGAGCACCACTTCTCCCATATCTGGAGAAATCGGGAATGAAAGGACATTTGCCGGCTTATTTTTTTTTCGGTAGAGGCGGTTCAATGCCTTCGAGCGCGCATCGCCGACGAAGACGAGACTCATATCGTAGCCCTTTCCCAGCACACGCTCTGCGATTTCCTGCCATACTACCCGAGGGGGGTGTCTCTTAGTGAGATTTACGATTCCAAACATCAGCAAGCTTTCCAAGCTTTCTCAATTTTTCGATTTCTTTTATGCGCTCAATGCGATTTAAGGCGTAGCGTTTCTTTGCGTAGTCGGATTGCGGCCGTTCTCTCCGTCGAACTCTCTTTGCGATTTTAAGTATTGACGCTCCTTGAACCCTCCGTGAAAATCGTCGAAGCAGACTTCCGGATGTTTCGTGCTTGTTTTTCTTGACTTCAATAACAGTAACCATGCGACCTACCTTAGCACACCGAGCGCTATCGGGCAATTTTTTGTTTGATGTAGTCGGAGAGTCCCGCTATAGCCACCGTTTCTTGCGAGCGGGTATCCATATTCCGGATGATGATGGTGTTATCGATCACTTCTTTTTGCCCCAAGATGAGCACCCAGGGGATTCCGAGGCGCTCCGCCATGGCGAGCTGGACGGAAAGCGTGTCCTTCGAGAGCGACTGCTTTACGGGGACTTTTGCCTGCCGGAGTGATTCAATAATGGGGATACTTTTCAACTTTGCATCAAAGCCAAGCTGAATGAAAAATGCTCGGGGTTTTTTTACGATGCGCGGAGGGGGAATATTCGCACGGGCTACTTCGAGCACCCGATCAACGCCAATCGCTCCCCCGACTGCGGCGATATTTTTCTTACTCCCGAGTGTTCGTGAGAGATAGTCGTAGCGTCCTCCGGAGGCGAGTGCGAGCGGCGCGGGCCCGCTTGCCGGCGAGGCAGGGACATTCATCTTTTTATCTTCTCCGCCTTCGACTTCGGCAGGAGTGTCTTCAAATATTTCAAAAACCGTGCGGGAGTAATAATCAAGTCCGCGCACAAGCCGACTGTTTATTTTGTAGGGAATCTCCATGGACTCGAGATATTCAAGTACTTCTTTGAAGTGTTGTTTCGCGGGACCGAAGAGGTGATCAATTGCCTCGGGCGCGTCGGCTTTAAAAGGTTCTACGGTCGGATCTTTGGAATCGAGGAGGCGGATGGGGTTTCGCTTCAAGAGTTCGCGCGCGTGAGTTGAGAGTTTACTTTCGAATTTTCTGAAATAGGTGGTAAGAGCTTTACGGTATACAAGGTGACACTCTTTGTCTCCTAAAGTATTCAGTTCTACGGTGAGATTCTTAAGCCCCACCTCTCCCAAGATGAGAAGAAGGAGTTTGATAACGAGCGTGTCGGCAATACTTTTTTCGGTGCCGATTACTTCAAGCCCGAATTGCCGGAGTTCTCGCAAGCGCCCGCGCTGGGGATTTTCATGGCGGAAAAAAGGTCCATAGTAGTAGAGAAGTGTCGGCTGTGGTTGGGATTGGAGCCCGGTTTCGAGGTATGCCCGCAAGATTGGTGCCGTTCCTTCAGGTCGGAGCACGAGGCGGTCTCCACCCTTTGTTTTCAGGCGGTACATTTCTTTTTCTATAATGTCCGTATATTCTCCGATTCCGCCGAATACCTCCTCGCGTTCAAGGATAGGAGTCTCGATTGGTTGGAAGCCGTAGTAGAGAGCGACCTCGGCTGCGCGCTCATAGAATCCTTGGTAGGCGAAAAAGTCGGCGCCGACGATGTCACGCATCCCCTTCGGTGTGCGCGTCTCGAGTGTTTTTTTTTCAACACTCGGCGTCTCTTCAGACTCGTTCTCTTGAGGATGTGCTTTCGCTCGCGGCATAGTACTTACTTTTCCACGACTCCAGGGAAGAGTTCGACTCTCGTCAAAGGAAGAAGGCGCAAGATAACGCGTCCGACGATTAAGTTTTCCGGCACCGGTCCCCATGTGCGGGAATCGGAACTCGCGGATCGATTGTCGCCCATAACAAAATACTCTTTCGATTCGAGTGACGCGTCGTCCCGCGGGAGGATTGGTTTTGACGGAAGATATGACTCGTCAATTTTTTCGCGTTTGTCATCCACCATGACGAAGATGTCGGAGTCTCTGATCTCAAGCACTTCATTCGGGAGTCCGATGATGCGTTTAATGAAAAATTTCGAGTGATCTTTTGGGTAACGAAAAATGACGATCTCGCCGCGCGCGGGTTCACGGAAACGGTACGAGAGCTCATCCACAATCAAGTATTCGCCATCTCCGAATGTCGGTACCATTGATTCCCCAGAAACGACGAAGGGTTGGGCGATGTAGAGTTTTATCGGTAGCGTGATGGCAAGCGCGATTACGAAGTAGGTGATAAACTCGCGCACATACTTCGAGAGACTATTCATGTGCCGACATGGTAGTACAAAATCCCCGTTGGCGCAAGAACACAGCTATGGTATGTTTTTTACTATGCATATTCTCGTCGGCCTGGGGAATCCTGGAGTGGAGTACGCACTCTCGCGGCACAGTGTTGGACGCGACATGATACTGCGTTTTCTTCGTGCGGAGGGTTTTGATGTGCCGAAAATGGATTCGAAACGTACTGCGCTCGTCTCGGAAGGAAAACTTTCAAAAGGTGGCGAGAGAGTGACTTTGGTTATTCCAGAGAGTTTCATGAACGACTCGGGTCCCGTCATCAAACGATTCGTGAAAAATGCGCGGGACCGGAGCCGACTCATCGTACTCCACGACGACCTTGATCTCCCGCTTGGCTCAATAAAAATTTCTTTCGGGCGCGGCAGTGGCGGACACCGTGGGGTGGAATCTGTCTCGAATGCTCTTAGGAGCAAGGATTTTACCCGCGTTCGCATCGGTATTTCGCCGGAGTTAAAAAAAGGAGGCGTGAAGAAGCCTTCGGGAGGGGAAAAAACAATCTCTTATGTGCTGGGGAAGTTTTCACCCCGAGAGCGAGCGGCATTGGGGAGAATCACAAAACGAATTCGAGAAGTCCTTATCTCTCTCGTTTCGGAAGGAACCGAACGCGCGATGAACCGCTTTAACTAGATTCCCCTTACTACTTCACAAGGACGAGCGTCATCCGCTGGTCTTTGGGTTCGAAGAGTGTAATCGTGAATTCATAGGTTTTGCCAAGCTCGAGAAATTGCTGAAGTTTTTCCGCCGAGGCGAATTCGGAGATATGGATGAGTCCGGCGACTCCCGCTTCAATCGAGACGAGAGCGCCATAGCGATTATATTTGATGACGACTCCTTTCACGTGGTCGCCTTTCTGGTAACGACTCTCCGCCATACCCCACGGATTTTCTTTCAGAGCTTTGATCGAGAGTGAAATTTTATCATCTTTGATTTCGATGATTTTTGCTTCGACGTGATCTCCCACACGGTAGAGCGTTCGGGGGTTTTCAACGAGCGACCAGTCGATTTCTGAAATGTGGACGAGTCCTTCGAGCCCCTCTTCGATTTTCACGAAGACGCCGAAGTCAACCGCGCCCGTCACCTCGCCCTCGACACGATCGCCGACATGGTATTTTTCAATGAGACGCTGTTTCCCGACTACATCCCCGTTCTTTTCGGAGAAAATAAGTTTCCCTTCACCCGGATCTGCGGTAATGATTGAAACATTGAGTTTTACCCCAACGAGTTTTCGCAGTTCTTCAAAAATTTTGTCCTTATCGCCGTCTCCCACGCGCGGATAGTGTTCGGGTTTTAGTTGGGAAGCTGGCAGAAAACCCGATATACCTTGCCACTCGAGAATAAGCCCTCCTTTATTGGCTTCAAGAACGGGAAGTTCAAAGAACATTTTTTCTTTGACTGCGGCTTCGGCATCTCCCCAGATAACCGCTTGTTTCGCTTCGCGCAGGGACAACTCAATGTAACCATCCTCGTTTTCGACGTCGATAATTTTGGCAACGACGGTGTCACTGAGATTTACTTTCTTGATGACGTCGCGCGCGTTTAAGTATTCCCTTCCATAGATTATCCCGGTGCCGAACGCCCCGAGGTCGATGTACACATGGCGGGAGTCCTTACTGATGACCGTGCCGGTCGCTAAATCACCCTCTTTCGGAGGTGGTACAGTACGTTCGATAAACGCCTCCATCCGAGCCGCGACCTTCTCCGACTCATCTAACTGGGCGTCTGGAATAAGGAGTGTTTCGGTCCCCGTACTCATTGTGTTCCACCCGCCTTTTCTCTCTTACGCATAGTGCACTAGAGTATAGCCGCATACTGCCCTTTTGCAAGCGTTTTTCCCGAGCGAGGGCTTAAAAAGCCTTTATTTTCTTGAATGAATCGGGTATACTAAAGAAGTGGTAATTACCTATTTAGGTAAGGATTTTATACGGATTAATTCAGGCGAGCGGACCCTCGCACTCTCTCCTCGGGCAAGCGAGGATGGGCGGCGAATAGGGAGTTTCGGGGCGGATATTGCCATGGCTTCGGTGCGTGACCAGGACCATGCGGCTTTTGACCATGTGACGCACGGAAAGACAGAACCCTTTACCATTCATGGCCCCGGCGAGTATGAAGTCGGTGGCATTTCGATTATCGGGGTTGCAAGTGATCGTGTGCGCACTTCGGATAATCGCGAGAGGGTGAATACGGCCTATGTAATCGGGCTTGAGGGTATCCGCCTCTGTCATATAGGACTTCACAGGAAAGCGGGCTTTGATGCCGGGGTAGGTGAGGCGCTTGGAGGAATTGACGTTCTTTTTATTTCGATTGGTGGAGAGACGGGACTTGATCATACCGGGGCGCAAAAAGTAGTCGCGGCGCTTGAGCCCAAGATGATTATTCCGCTCCGCGTTTCCGGGGAGCACGGAGAAAAAGAATTCAAGGCATTTCTGAAAGAGTCGGGTGAGGGGAGTACAGAGGCGGTCGGAAAATTGACTTTAAAGAAAAAAGATCTTGAAGGGAAAGATGGGGAGGTCGTTGTGCTCGAGCGCGCCATAGAAGGGTAGTATGTCTTTTTTTGATTACTTGGAGAAGCTGCGCGAGCTCCCGGAGTCGACACGGCAGAAGATTCTTTTGCTATCAAGCATTGCGCTTACTCTTTTCATTACGGTAGCTTGGTTCTCGAGCTTCCGACTTGAGCCGCTTCAAGGTGGAGAAGACATTAAAAGAGAGGAAACACAGGCGAGTCAACCACTAAACTTTTTCGAATCTGTGAGAGGTGTAGTGAGTGACGTCGCGCACGGATTTGGAGTCATACGGAATCGAGTAAAAAGCGAATTCGAAAAACTATGAAGGATAAGGATAAAGAAGTAAAAAAAGACGAAGGAACCGAGCGGGTTGTTGTTGTGGACATCGTTCCGGAAATGCGGGAGTCCTATCTCGACTATGCGATGTCGGTTATTGTTTCTCGCGCACTTCCCGATGTCCGAGATGGACTTAAACCGGTGCACCGGAGAATTCTCTATGATATGCACGAGCTCGGACTTACTCACACCGCGCGTTTCCGAAAATCAGCCATGGTTGTCGGCGACGTAATCGCAAAATATCACCCGCATGGCGAGTCCGCAGTGTACGATTCACTTGTTCGGATGGCACAAGATTTCACGACCCGCTACCCGCTCATTAGCCCGCAAGGAAACTTCGGCTCTCTTGACGGCGATCCACCGGCGGCTTATCGCTACACGGAAGCGAAACTTTCCCGCATTGCCTCTGAAATGGTACGTGACCTCGAGAAGGACACGGTTGAGTGGAAACCAAACTATGACAATACCCGCCGCGAGCCGTGGGTACTTCCCGCACTTCTCCCGAATTTATTACTGAACGGTACGCTTGGTATTGCCGTTGGCATGGCGACGAAGATTCCACCGCATAATCTCCGCGAAATCGTTGATGCGCTTATCCATCTTGCCGAGCACCCACGCGCCGACACCGAGGACTTACTTGCCTATGTCAAAGGGCCGGACTTTCCCACCGGCGGCATTGTGTATAACGCGCGGGATATTCGCCACGCGTATACGCATGGGCGAGGAGGGGTTGTCGTCCGCGGAGAAGCGGAAATCGTTGAAGATGATAAGGAATCTTCCATTGTTATTACATCAATCCCATATCAGGTCAATAAGGCCGAGCTCATCATGAAGATGGCCGACCTTGTCAGGGAAAAGAAGATTGACGGAATCAGGGATTTGCGAGACGAGTCCACGAAAGACGTGCGAATTGTCGTCGAGTTAAAGCACGGTTCATACCCTGAAAAGGTGCTCAACTTCCTCTATAAGCACACTGACCTTGAAACCGTTTTTCATTTCAATATGCTCGCGCTCTCGGGCGGTGTGCCGAAACTCCTATCGCTTCGGGATATCCTCGAAGAATTTATCGAGCACCGGCGTTTGGTCGTGACGCGTCAAACGCGCTACGACCTCGCGCGCGCCGAGGAGCGGGCGCATATCCTCGAGGGGCTTAAAATTGCGCTCGACGACATTGATGCCGTCATTAAGACGATTAAATCATCGCGAGATACGGATGAGGCGAAAAAGAATCTCATGACCAAGTTCAAACTTTCGGAGATTCAAGCGGTGGCGATTCTTGATATGAAGCTTTCAAAGCTTGCCGGACTTGAACGAAAGCGCGTCGAGGAGGAACTCAAAGAAAAAAAAGCGCTTATCAAAGAATTGAAAAGCATATTGGCTGACCCGAAGAAGGTACTGGGAATCGTTATCGAAGGATTTCGGCGTCTCTCCCGCGAATATGGTGATGAACGAAGGACAAAAGTAGTGACGCATGAGGCGAAGGCGATATCACTCGAAGACACCGTACCGGATGTTGAGAACGTTCTCGTTTTGACGCAGGGGGGATATGTGAAGCGCACCGACCCGAAGGAGTTCCGTCTTCAGCGTCGTGGCGGAGTCGGTGTGTCGGATCTCTCGACCCGCGAAGAGGATTTCGTCCGGATTTTTCTTACGGCAAGCACACACTGCGATCTTCTGTTTTTCACCGACCGTGGCAAAGTTTACCAAATGAAATTCTATGACATTCCGGAAGGGAAACGTGCAACGCGCGGTAAGGCGATCGTGAATTTTCTCTCGATTGCCGCCGGTGAACGGGTAACGTCTGTGCTTCCCGTTCCTCGCACGTCACGCGGAGCAAATTCTGCCGCTCTCATGGTGACGCGCCGGGGCGTGGTGAAAAAAGTCCTGATGGAGAGTTTTAAAGACGTGCGGCGGAGCGGTATCATTGCCCTTTCTCTCGGGTCTGGCGATGAGCTTCTCGCTGTCCGCGTAGTTGAAAAAGGCGATGATGTTTTGCTCGCCACTCGGAATGGTCAATCGATTCGGTTTTCCGAGTCAAATATCCGGGCGATGGGACGCACGGCGGGAGGTGTTACCGGAATAAAACTCGCTTCATCTGACGCCATTGTGGGCGCGGTGGTCTCACCACACGCGGACGGTGGAGATGAAACATCTCTCCTTGTGGTGAGCGAACAGGGGTTCGGAAAAAGGACGCGGATAAAAGAATACCGTCTCCAGCGCCGCGGCGGGAGCGGAGTGAAAACATTTAAGGTGACGACGAAGACCGGAAAAGTGATTGCCGCACGGGCCCTCCGAGGCTCCCTCGGTGAGCTTCTTGCCATATCGAGACAGGGGGTGGCCATTAAAGTACCGCTCGCGCAAATTCCGCTCCAAGGCCGTCAAACCCAAGGGGTGCGCGTGATGCGGCCGCGTTCCGGGGATGCACTCGCATCGGTGACCTGTCTTGAAGAAGTTTTATAATTGCTCTTGGTGTGCAAAAGAGCCTTCTCGGGTGGAGCGCCACGGTATAGAATAGAGTATGCCCTTCAGTGACCCAGAGAAGAATATCCGGTATTTGAAACTTGAAGAAGGAATGCGTGTGGCGGACTTCGGGACTGGTTCAGGCGCCTACGTAGCCGCACTCGCAGAGCGAGTTGGGAATACGGGCAAGGTGTATGCCATTGATATCCAACAAGAGCTTCTCCGCACGCTCGAGCGGAATTTGCGTGAGCAAGAAGTCAAAAATGTTGAATTTGTATGGTCGGATCTTGATGAGCCGAGTGGGTCAAAACTTCAAGCTGGATCACAGGGTGCCGTCGTTATTGCAAATCTCCTCTTTCAATCGGAAAATAAACTCGGGCTCTTTCGTGAAGCATGGCGTGTGCTTAAGCCCAGCGGAGTGCTCTTGGTAGTCGACTGGAGCGATTCTTTTTCAAACTTGGGGCCGGTGCCCGAGGCGGTAGTGACTCTCACACAAGCGAAATCGCTCTTGAGCGAAGCGGGATTTACCCCAGAGCGCGAATTTGAGGCAGGAGATCACCACTACGGCATCGTTTCCCGGAAAGACCGAAAAGAAAAACTATGAGCGGACTTCAAGTAGGAATGATTATTTTTTTCCTCGCCCTTGCAATTTTAGGCGTCCTTCTTTTTGCCGGTATCATACCGGGGTTTAGTGGAACGACCTCTTCACGGGAAAGCGCCGTCAAAATTTTGATATGGGGAACATTGCCTCATGAAGATGTTGAAAAAGTATCCGATGCCTTTGTGAAGCGCGAGCGCGGTCGGTTTGACATCACCTATGTTGTGCAATCAAGCGAGAATTTGGAAATAAATCTTCTTCGCGCCATCGCAGACGGCAGTGCACCGGACATCATTCTTTTTCCTGATGACCTTCTCCTCTCTCTTGAGAACCAGTTTTTTACGATTCCGCCCGAGTCAATGAATGAGCGCGCTTTCCGCGAACGATTCGCGGAAGCGGGCGAACTTTTTAGTGTTCCTCAAGGAATCCTCGCTCTTCCCATCGCACTTGATCCGGTCGTTATGTACTGGAATCGTGACATTTTCAAGGAAGTGGGTGTCTTGAAGCCTCCGGAGTATTGGGATGAACTCTTCGATTTTGCGAAGCGTACTTCTGTGAAAGATTCCTCCGGCAAAGTGCTTTTAAGCGCTGTTTCGCTCGGGGAAACCCGAAACATTACGCACTCAAAAGAAATATTAAGCACACTCTTTATGCAGACGGGGACACCGATTACCCGTCGTACACCTGCTGGGCGCGTGGTCTCGGAACTTGTACGGCGTGACGAAAACTCACCTGTCACGCCGGCAGAATCTGGACTCGTTTTTTATACAGATTTTTCGAATCCCGCGAAGCCACACTATTCATGGAACGGTTCATTGCCTCAATCGCGTGATGCCTTTGGCGCGGAACTGCTCGCGATTTATTTTGGACTCGCGAGCGATCTTGAGACAATTCGGAGTGGGAACCCCCATCTTAATTTCGATGTGACGGAGGTTCCTCAAATCCGAGATGGACGATCAAAATTAACGTGGACAAAAATATTCGGAGGAGCTGTGCTTAAAAGTTCAAAACAAATTGGCTCCGCTCTCGAAGTGCTCTATGCTTTAACGGACGCCGAAAGCGAAAAACTGTTTTCTGAAGTGCTTAATCTTCCTCCGGCGCGTCGGGACTTGCTTTCCACTGCGCATCCGGATCCTTACAGTGCTAGTTTCTATCGTTCCGCCGCGTTTGGAAAGGGATGGCTTGACCCTAACCAAGCACGCACGATGACTATTTTTCAAGATATGGTCGACAAAGTAACCGCTCGACGGATAACACCTTCGGTCGCGGTCTTTGATGCGGGGGAACAGCTCAGTGAGGCGCTCGAAAGTCTCGACGTACGATGATGCCGCACACGTTTTTCATATCCGCTCTTCTTACTAGTTTCTTTCTCCCCGTAGTGGCATTTGGAGCGCTTGTTACGTGCGGCACGTCAACAACTGCACCTTGCACAATCTGCGACTTCTATCAGCTCGTAAAGACGCTTACTGATTTTCTCCTCATCATCATCGTACCGCTTGCGATACTTGCCTTGGCTGTAGGCGGGATTTATTTACTCGCGGCAGGCGGTAGGGAGTCATGGGTGTCGCGCGGCAAGGAAATTATATGGTCGGCCGTTATCGGGGTATTGATCGCGCTCGTTGCGTGGATTGCAGTGAATACGATTATGTCGCTTTTGATTGATCCTGTTACGTTCCCCTTGCCGTGGAATCAATTTCCATCGTGTTCTACTGCACCGGGGTCATCAAGCGGCAGTGCGGGTGGTTTCCGTGGCGGTGGCGCAAGCGGCAGTTTTTAACAGCGAATTACATTTCAGACTTCATATGAAAAACCTTGTCCACAGCTTTAAAAAAACGTTATTTCATAAAGCTTTTTTTTGGTCTATCCTTAGCCTAGGTGTTCTGGGGATAGAGAAGGCGTATGCAACACATATACCTGGGCATTCGTCTGGGGGGCCAACTCCGCCCTCGACTGGCGACGGACTCACTAACCCGTTGAGGGCCGACAGTCTTGTTGAACTTCTTGAAGGGTTTGTAGAAGTAATTCTCACTGTTGCCATTCCCATTGCGGCAGTATTCATCATCTACGCCGGACTTCTCTTTGTGACGGCTGGCGGCAATGAGACCAAGATCGCATCGGCGAAAAAGACGTTTTACTGGACTATTATCGGTGTAACGGTGCTTCTTGGCGCAAGTATCATCATTCGAGTGATTACGGAGACCGTGACGGGGCTGAACTAGCCGAACTCGCTTTACCAGAAATAATACAAAGGTCGTTCTTAATTTATTAACAGTTTAAGTTTGAGGTCGTTCACAATGAATAAACTTGCAAAAGTCGTATCAGGTGGTGTCACTAGCTCCATCCTATTGCCCCTCTTCGCATTTGCGCAGGCGGGGAGTATAGAGGAGTTATTCGACACGATCTTTAATCTCCTGAACCAGCTCGTCCCTATTCTCATCGCCATTGCGGTTGTGTATTTCATCTGGGGAGTGTTGCAGTTCGTTACCGCAGGTGCTGACGAGGAAAAAAGGAAGAGCGGACGAAACACAATGATTTTTGGCATTATTGCCATCTTTGTCATTGTATCGGTGTGGGGATTGGTGAATATTCTCGAGGGAACATTCGGTCTCTCGGAGGAGGGAGCACTTCCGGGTCCAGAATTGCCTTCACCGAGATAAGTCTTACATGAGCGTTTTGATTGCCGTTGCCCATGCCCAGGGCACGGCGGAGCGCTTTGTTGGGAGGTTGGTTGGTGATGTTCTCCAGCCGATTGTCTACCTCTTAATCACTCTTGCGATAGTTTTCTTCCTCTGGGGTGTTGTTCAATTTATTAGCGGCGCGGATAATGCGGAGCGCGTCGGAGAAGGACGAAACCACATACTCTGGGGGCTTGTTGGACTCTTCATCATGGTGAGCGTCGTTGGCATTATGAACTTACTGTGTAACTCAATAGGGGCTTGCTAATGCGAAAAATACTGGATTGGAGTGTCTTCTTGGTCATAATTCTCGCGCTTATCGCATTCCCGAAAGGGGTTGGGGCACAGGTGGATGACCTTGGTGACCTCGTTGAGGTGATACTTGAACTCTTGAATAGCGTTGTTGCACTCATCGTCGCCCTCGCGGTTGTGATCTTCATCTGGGGTATTCTCAAATATATTAGCGCTGGCGAGAGTGAGGAGAAGATTCGCGAAGGAAGAAACTATATTATCTACGGAATCATCGGTATCTTCGTCATGGTAAGTGTTTGGGGATTGGTAGCTCTTCTCTCGAATACCTTTCAGCTCGATACGTCGAGTTTGCCAACACCGAATATTTAAGGGGAAGAGGAGGAGGAGATAGCGCAAAGTGTCTATTTCCGGAACGACCTCATCTAAAAAAAGAAGAGGAGCAGGGGGATTGAACCCCGTGCTCCTCTTTTGCGTCTCATATTTCCCAAAGGAATAGGACGTTTGTGTACTTTTTTCTTTGATCTACCTCCTAGTCGGTTTTTCGTTGAAGGTCACGGGTTCGTAGGTATGGTCACCTGCTCTGTCACCAGTTAAAAGTTTTCCTTGGCAGGAAAACTTTTTTCCTACTTGTCTACAGGCAAGCCACCCGCTTCGCTCATGGAAGCCATCTGCAGTGTTTGACCATCGCCAGCTTGCTTCCACCGGTTTCCCGAAGTTGTTCTCCGGGAACGGCTTTGTGCGGATCTCACCTTCCGGTTCGTAGTAAGCCCACCTTCCTGTTCCTCTATAGACGATGACCACTTGGACATACCCACTACTTGGGTACTCGAGGTGAGCCGTGGCGGACATACATCTGTCGGCGGGAATCAACCCTTCCTGAAATTCTTCGACTTCATTTCCAATTCCCATATCAATGCCACCGAAGCAGTATGTGCCTTCCCGATTTGCGAAGAGTTCTGAAAGACCGGAGACGTTTGGATACCGATGCCAACCGAGATAGAGAGCAACTAGAACGCAGACGACAAGTGTTCCGATGAAGAACTGCCGTTTCGATGGCCGTTCCACATCCTGTACCAAACTTGCCGTTGTTGCCAGTAGCCTGCCCCCGTATCTTCTCGAAAGTCCCACGAGGACAATTGCAAGAAGCCCAACGACGAGAAGAATAACTTCAGGACGCATGCGCTACCCCTTTTCTTCCGGGGGAGTTTCTCTGTCACCGTCCTTCAGGCTACCAGCAATCCCGCTTGCGACCCCAATGAGTTCCGCGAGCCCGCCAGTGCCGACAATGACCGTCTTCTGACCTGGGTTCTCGGTGATTACCCGCGCGGTTTCTGCACCAAGAACTGCCATAGCTGGAACACCAAGTTCCGTCGCCTGTCTCTTGTAGCCGGCAGTACGACCGTCGATACGAGCTTGTTCTCCAAGTCCGTCACCTTCGCCCTCAAGCCGACGCTTCTCTTTTTCACCTTCCGCTGTCGTCATGGTAGCAACTTTTTGTGCAGCTGCCATTGACATCTTCTGAATTTCCTCATTCAACGAGTGAGCTGGAAGCAACTGCTTGATTTGAACTGTCGCCATTGATATGCCGAAGTCGTTGTTGTCCGCAAATTCTTCAACCGCCCGCCTTGCTTTCTCGGTGTAACGGTTGAGATCTTTGTTGATGACCGCTGGAGTAAACTTTCCGAAGTCATCAGCGATCGCTCCGAGCGCGATATCGTTCAGTATTCGATCTGCTTCCCCAGTTGTCCCGACCGTTGTCAGGAACTTGCAGAAGTCATCGATGCGGTAGACCGCGAAGATGGGAACTTCAAGCGTTACCCGTCGATTGAGCGGGTCATCTTCGCCCAGATCCCGTCTGGGGTCATTGGGATCATTGGTGTCAGGTTTCGACGGATAGCCGAAGGTGATCCTATTCGGAGGAAAAAATCCTTCCGGTGAAGTACCATCCCCACGATAGATTTTTTCTGGGTTCGCTGGCCACTCCCGTTCGATGTTGAGTCTCGCCTCCTCCTCTAGAGTGCAGATGAAGAGTGGAACAAAACAAAGACCAGATGACACGTTATAGATCGGCTTACCGAAGAGTAGAACAGCTCCAAGTCTCGTTGGGCCAACTATTTTGAAGCTTGCCACTATGTAGAGCATTTGTAGTACCAGGAGTAAGCCTCCCGCACTCCACTCTACTTCGAAGAAGGAATCCTTGAACGTAGTTCCTTGGAGTTGGAGAACGATCTCGATCGCGAAAAAGATAACACTCACAAAGCCAACCACGACCCAGAACGACCATATCTTTCGAGCTAATGGTTCTGAGGGTATCTGTGCAGGAGGTTGTTCCTGCCTCTCTGGTTCGGGTATCACAATTATTTTCCTTTCCCTTTCCGCTGAATAGCGTGAGGTAGAGTTACTGTCAAAGAAAGCATCACTTTGATGCTAATCTGTACTTAACTATGCATATTTATTGTGAAAAGTCAAGGTGCTACGACTGTAGAATACTTATAGTGGGAATTACTCACAAGTTTGTATGCAAAATAAAAAAGGCCGCCAAATTAACCTAAAGGTTGAATATTGGCGGTCCTTTGTGAGGCCATGGAAAGTCAAGACCTACACCTGCTTCTCCTGTGGTTTCTCTGACTCCTCGATGATAATATCGAAGACCTTATCGAGAAACCTTTTTGCTCCTTCCTTGTCTCCACTGCTGATATAGACAGCCAGGATTTCTTCTATCTGACGGCGACGTGTCGAGCCGTTGGGAAGGAACTTACCGAATCCTGTCCCACCAATGATGAGGGATGCTCGGTATTCCCAGGTCTGCAGTGGATGCCCATTTTCCTTTTCCACTGCTTTGTGTAGTGCTGTGCGGATGATTTCTCGAGTAGCGCTAATCTCTTGCTTCAACAGGTCGGAAAGATTCATCATAAACCTCAATTTTTAGAGAAGGGCTTGCGGGAACGACTTGCTCCTACTAACTTCTCCAACTTCCGTCAGCAACATGTCATATTTGTTGATAGTTTGTCAAGGTGCCGGGGGAGAGACTTGAACTCTCACGAGCTTGCGCTCACAAGGTCCTAAACCTTGCGTGTCTGCCATTCCACCACCCCGGCTTATGCGAACATACCGGTTTGAGTTCTCGCTCCGCCCACCAGGATTCGAACCTGGGACCGTTCGCTTAAGAGGCGACTGCTCTACCGACTGAGCTATGGGCGGAGCGAGAACTCAAACAGAGTTACTAGTTTTACTATTTTTTTGACAAATATCTTCCCTTCGTTTTATTTTTTTTCCAACGTGGTGCCCGGGGTGGGGGTCGAACCCACATGAGCTTTCGCTCACAACATTTTAAGTGTTGTGCGTCTACCAAATTTCGCCACCCGGGCTTTCTAGGTATTTTGATTTACCTTAAGGCCTGGGGGAGAATCGAACTCCCGTGTAAGGGTTTTGCAGACCCTCGCCTTACCACTTGGCTACCAGGCCACTTTTTTTATCTAGAGCGTGTCAAGGAGCTCATCGATGCGGTTCCGATTTTTCTCTCCGCTGTCGGCGATGAACGTGAAGCGGGGCACGGTCCTCATTTTGGTTTGCGAGTTGATAAAAGAACGCAGTCTGCCCGAGAGCGCCTCAAGCTTTCGGAGTACTTCCCCCTCCTCAATTTCAGGGTAGATACTTACGCGCACTACTGCCCCACCCAAGTCTTTTCTCAAGTCACAGCCGGTTACGGTGATTACCGCCGTTTTAACTCCGTGGGTTTTAAGAAAATCTCCGGCTAAATTCCTAAAGAGCGCCTCAAGACGCTTCTTTCTCTCGGGCATGAGTGAATGCTACTAGAGCGAGCCGGAACTTTCAACGTCCGGAGTCCTGCCTACCGGCCTAGCCCGGCTGACACCGGTAGGCAGGGCAGGCAGGCCTTTCAATTCGTCTCCGAGCGCAATCGAAGTTTTCGCTTCAACCATAATTCCGGCGTGTGTTCCTTCACTGGCCTCGGCGGCGGCGACTCGATCAACTTGAAGCTCAATGATTTTACCTTTCCCGATTTCAAAATTGTTGCGGAGGATTGAGACACCCGCTCCCTTTTTGAAGGTACCTTCACTCACGGCTACTCCGACGAGCTGACGGGACTTTGTTTTTCCGAAGAGCTTAATCACTTTTCCGGTGATACGCTCTTCCGGAACGGGCGGTGGCGGTAAGCGTCTTTTAATCTCGCTCGCGAGAAATTCAGTCAATTTGTAAATCACGTCGAAGGTGTGTGGGGTAATTTTGTATCGGTCGAGGAGGTCTTTAGTTTTCCGATCAACACCCACGTGGAATCCAAGCATGATTGGGTCTTCGGCGGTTGCGGCGAGTTTAATGTCGCCCTCTCCGATGTCTCCGATACCCTTCGCAAGAATTTTGATCCGTGCGGGAAGAACGGAGAGTTTACCGAGCTCATGCTCAAGCGCCTCCATCGTTCCATTCGCATCGGTTTTGATTATGATCGGGATAACCGTTTCTTCGGAGGGTTCGTTTTTCTCTCGTCCGGGGACTCGGGTGCGTTCACCTACTCTCCGCGCGGCAAGCTCTTTTTGATACAGGTCCACCTCTCCTTTTGAGCGGAGAGTTTTTAACACTGACCCCGGTTCAGGGAGATCGCGGAGGCCGTAGATATGCGCCGGGGATGACGCAGAGAGTTCCGAGACACTCTTTCCGAGGAAGTTTTCTAGGCGCTTTATTTTAACCGGTTCACAGCCATAAACCGCCACCAATTCTCCAGAGAGAAGCGTGCCGTTTTTGATGATAGCCACTGCGAGGATTCCCGAGCGCGGTTCAACGCGGGACTCAAGGATAAATCCTTCCGCTCCCGTTTCCGGATTTTGTTTGAGTTCAGCAAGGTCGGCTATCAGAAGGATTATGTCAAGAAGTTCCGGGATTCCTTCACCGTTTTTTGCCGAGACCGGCACGGCGGGAACTGAGCCGCCATAACCCTCGATGTAGACCCCCGCTTCGGCAAGTTGTTGTTTTACCAAGTTCGGGTTTGCAGACGGGCGATCCATCTTCGTTATGGCAACCACAAAGGGTGTTTTTGATTCCTCGAGAAGCTTAATGCACTCGAGTGTTTGAGGTTTTACTCCTTCTTCGGCGGAGACGACGAGAATGGCGACGTCTGCCACACTCGTGCCACGGCTCCGCATAGTGGTGAACGCTTCATGTCCCGGCGTATCGATGAAAGTGATTCGTCGCGGAGTGCCATCCTCGCCTTGGTGAGTGATTTCGTAAGCACTCGTATGTTGGGTGATACCACCGGCTTCTCCTAAAACGGTATTTGCTTTTCTGATGTAATCGAGGAGTGTTGACTTCCCGTGGTCAACATGTCCAAGCACGGTCACTACAGGCGGCCGTGAAAGCGGTTTCTTGAGAGTGTGAATTTCGGTTTTGTCTCGTTTTGGTTTCATAGAGAATAGAAAATGAAAGAGCGTGGCGGTGAAAAGCGATGTCTATCGCCATAATTAGTTTGCCGGTGGTTTTTCGCTTGCTCGAGTGATTGCTCCTTCTTCCTCGCGTGAGAGTTCGTAGCTTGACTTCAAGTTTTTGACCGGCTTCGCGTAGATGCTTGTCCGTTCTCGAGAATAAAGGCTTGATAAAACGATTCCATCACCGTCTTCATTTAAGAGGGCGGCGGCAAAACTTTGGTTTCCCCCAGAGTCGGGGAATGCATTAAATCGGAGGACATGGGATCCGCGCAATGCCTTTTTGAGCCGAGTGTTCATGTCTTCAAGTCTGATCCCAACGCCCTTTATTCCTTGCGAAATCGCCTCTCCATTTTGGACGAGCCCTGCGATCGTGTCTTCAAGACTCCGTGCATTCTTGCCGCGGAGGAATTTTCGCAGACGGAGCTCGATGACGATCACCCACCCGGCCAAAATCAGCGTGAGTACGACCCCGATATAGGCGATTATCTCGAGAGCGGGTGTCATAGTGGTAAGAGTATAGTGCATCCGTGTATCTTTTGCAAAACTCGGGCGTTACCATATAGAATGGCTGCCATGAAGAAAATATATTTCGATTATGCCGCTACGACGCCGCTTGATGAGTCGGCTCGGCGAGCTATGGAACCTTACTTCTCGAACATTTTCGGGAACCCGGTTTCGGCGCATACTCACGGGAGAGAAGCTCGGGAAGCAGTTGAGCGCTCGCGCGCCGAGATCGCGAAAGGAATTGGCGCGCGAGCGCATGAAATTATCTTTACCGCGGGAGTAACGGAGGCGAATAATATGGCGCTTTTCGGGTCTGTGACAGCGCCTTCATATGGGAAGGTTTCTCGCCCACCGCACATTATTGTCTCAGCAATCGAGCATTCATCAATCCTTGAGGCGGCGCGGCGTCTCGAGGGTAGTGGCGCGCACCTAACAATAGCAGGAGTTTCTCGAGAGGGAATAATTGACCCAGATGAAATCTGTCGCGCACTTACTCGGGAGACGGCGGTGGTTTCGGTTATGTACATCAACAATGAGATGGGGACTATTGAGCCAATTCGAGCTCTCTCTAAAGCAATTTCCCAATGGAAGCGGACTGTCGGGCGTGGAAAAAACGATTATCCCTATCTTCATACTGACGCGGCGCAAGCGCCGCGCGCCCTCCCGTTTCGTCCACATGCTCTCGGTGTCGACCTCTTAAGTATTGATGGGTCAAAAATTTATGGACCCAAAGGTATTGGCTTTCTCTATGTGAGGGAGGGGATAGTAATCCGCCCACTTATGGTGGGAGCGGGGCAAGAGGCACTCCGGCGAGCTGGAACGCATAATGTGCCGTCCATTCTCGGTCTTGCTACTGCCCTTCGACGCGCGGAGAGTCTCAGACGAGTGGAGGTGAGACGATTAACGTCGCTGAAAAACATTTTTCTTCGTGACCTCATGAAACTCATTCCCGACATTGTGATTAACGGAAGTGTCAAGGAAAGCGTGCCATCAATTATAAATTTTTCCATTCCCGGTGTTTCGGGCAGCGCGCTCGTAGCCACTCTCGATGCCCGTGGATTTGAGATTTCGCGCGGCAGTGCCTGCCTTGCCCCGGGTGATGATATTTCGTATGCGGTCTTGGCGCTCGGCGGCCCACCAAGCCTTGCGCGAGAGAGTGTCCGTGTAAGTTTTGGTCGTGAGACGAAAAAGGCTGACGGTATCCTCCTTGTGAGAGTTATTGGAGAGACAACAAGGCTTCTCCAGAAGAAATCTGTTTTTCAATCTGGAAAGCGGAAAACAAAAGTGATAGTATGAACGCAATGAAGGAAAAAGACTCGCTCAACAGCCTCACCAATAATCAGATTGTTCTACTCACGCTTCTCGTGAGCTTCGTGACCTCAATCGCAACCGGAATTGTGACGGTAACGCTTCTCGAACAGGCGCCGCAGGGAGTGACGCAAACCATTAATCGTGTCGTGGAACATACAATCGAAACCGTCGTGCCAACCGGTATCAAGGAAACTTTGATTCAAGAGCGTGTCGTAATCAAAGATCAGGAAGAATTCGTCGTAAATGCAGTTGCTCGAACACAGGAATCGTTTGCGAGAATTTTAACGACTGGGGCGGACAAGACGGAAGTCGCGACTGGACTCTATCTCTCCGGAGGATTTGTCTTGGTCCCTACAGAGGATATTCTTGGCGTAAACCCCGAGGCACTCGCAATTGTTTTTGGTGGAGGTACGTTAAATCTCGAACGTCGGGTGCAGGATGAAAGTGTTGGCCTCGCAGTGTTCAAAATAAAAGAGCCGGACGTTAAAAAAGACAACACCCTTTCTCCAAAGGGCATACAACTTTCTACTTCAGAGGTACACCCCGGGCAGACGGCAATCGTTGTTGGCGAGGACTCGGTCCATCTCGGTATTGTTTCAAATATAGAGAAGGGGCCCGATGGAATGACTCTCGCCATTGAAGCGAACGGGAAGGGGCTTGGTGAGGGTATTCGTTTCTCTGTTATAATGGATACACGCGAGGAGGCGATTGGTTTCTACGTCGTCGGTAGGCAAATTGGGGTGGAAACAATCAAAGCTTGGATAAGCGCTCCTACGGCGACGAGTACTGTCGCGAGTATTGACAATCAGACGTAAAGATTGTATTAAATATAGATATGACACCGTTTCAAAACTTTACATCCAAAGCCAAAGAAGCGATACGGAAGTCGCACGAACTCGTCATTGAACGCGGGCAGAATCAGGTGACCCCAGTTCACCTCCTTGCGTCGCTTCTCCTCCAAGAAGAGAGCATGGTGCTTTCCATTCTCGACAAGCTTGAGGTTGATACCGTGCTTTTGACTGAATATCTGACGGACCACATGGAGGGTCCGGAGGCCACGAATGTAATTTCTCCTGCATACCAGATTTACCTGACCCAAGAATTGGTACAGGTATTTGAGACGTCCGGAAAGATGACCTCGCATTTGAAAGATGAGTTTGTTTCCACCGAACACCTCTTTATGGCCCTTCTTGAGGTGCCGAGTCAGGCGCGGGAAATACTGAACCGTTTCAGAATCAACCGGAATGAAGTACTTAAGGTAATTGAAGAACAGAGGCAAGGAAAAGAGATTGTGGGTACAAGCCCGCAAAAATTCCGCTCGCTTGAGAAGTACACAAAAAATCTGACCCAGCTCGCGCGCGAGGACAAGATTGATCCCGTAATTGGTCGTGATGATGAGATTCGGCGTATGATGCAGATTCTCTCGCGCCGAACCAAAAATAATCCGATTTTAATTGGCGAGGCAGGAGTCGGAAAAACCGCAATTGCCGAAGGGCTCGCTATCAGAATTTCGAAAGGAGATGTACCCGAGTCACTCAAGGAAAAGGAGATGTACTCGCTTGATATGGGGTTTCTGATTGCGGGAACCAAGTATCGCGGCGAATTCGAAGAACGTTTGAAAAGTATTCTGAAAGAAGTCGAGCGCGCACAAGGGAAAATCATTCTCTTTCTCGATGAAATCCATACGCTCGTCGGTGCTGGTGCCGCGGAAGGCGCGATTGATGCGGCAAATATTTTGAAACCTGCCTTGGCGCGCGGAGAGCTACATCTCATTGGAGCTACAACGCTTAAGGAGTACCAGCGTCATATTGAGCGCGATCAGGCGCTCACGCGCCGTTTCCAGCCGATTCATGTTGAGGAACCGACGGTTGAGGACGCGATTACCATTCTTCGCGGACTCAAGGAAAAATATGAATTTCATCATGGGGTGAGAATTACCGACGCGTCGATTGTGGCGGCGGTCAATTTCAGTTCCCGTTATATCAGCGACCGTTTTCTTCCCGACAAGGCGATTGACTTGGTTGACGAGGCCGCTTCCGCACTACGTCTTCAACTCGAGAATAAGCCGGAGCCGCTTGAGGACGCGCACCGGCGCATTATGACCCTTGAAGTGGAGAAGGAGTCCCTCAAGAAAGAAGGCGATGGGCGTCGCGCAAAGACGCGGCTTCATCGGATTGAGCGAGAAATTGCGAATTTGAAAGAGCAAACACAAGAACTTGAACTGAAGTGGAAAAATGAAAAGGAAGGGATTGGCGATATTCGGAACATAAAAGGCGCACTTGAAGCGCTCCGTCTTGAGGCGGAACAAGCAGAAATGCGGACTGATCTCGCGCGTGCCGCTGAAATCCGCTATGGGAAAATTCCCCAGCTCAAAAAAGAGCTCTCACACAAAGAGACACGGCTTCGAAGACTCCAGCGCTCGCGGAGGGTTTTGAAAGAGGAAATCACGGCGGAAGATATTGCGAACGTGGTTTCGAAGTGGACGAGTATTCCGGTGTTTAAAATGCTTGAAGAAGAGGCCGAGAAATTGGTACGGATGGAAGAAGATCTTCGGAAACGTGTTCTGGGGCAGGATGGGGCAATCAAGAAAATCGCCGATGCGGTGCGCCGTTCACGCGCAGGTATTGCCGACCCGGATCGTCCGATCGGATCATTCCTCTTCCTTGGGCCGACCGGTGTCGGGAAGACCGAGCTTGCAAAGGCACTCGCGGCATTCATGTTTAACAATGAGAAAGCCCTTATTCGCGTCGACATGAGCGAATATATGGAGAAGCACTCGGTTGCAAAAATGGTTGGTTCGCCGCCGGGCTACGTGGGTTATGAGGATGCCGGGAATCTGACCGAGACAATCCGTCACCGACCGTATTCCGTGATTCTTTTTGATGAGGTGGAAAAGGCGCACCCCGAGGTGTTTAACGTGATGCTTCAGGTTCTCGACAACGGACGCCTCACGGACTCGAAGGGACGTGTGGTGAACTTCAAAAATACCGTTATTGTCCTTACTTCGAACATCGGTTCCGAGTATTTTAACAAACTCCAGAGTTTTGGATTCAGCGAGAAATCCTCGGAAACCGAAGATACGGAAGCAGTCAAGGAAAAAATCAAAGAGAGTCTTAAAAATTACTTCAGACCGGAGTTCTTGAATCGACTCGATGAAACGATTATCTTCGATCCGCTTTCCCGAGAAACGATCGAGAATATTGTTCGGATTCAGATTGAGCTCGTTCGGCAGAGACTTGCCGCACAGCATATTTCCCTCGTCGTTTCGCCGGAAGTCGTTTCTGCTGTGGCAAAGGAGGGGTACGATCCTCACTTTGGCGCACGGCCACTAAAGCGTGTGATCCAAAATAAGATACTGAACCCCATCGCCGAGCACATCATTATGGCAAAAGTGAAAGAGGACTCGACGGTGGCTGTTTCCGAGCGCGGCGGCGAGTTCGTGATTAATATTGAACGCGCGAAGCGTCCCGTGCGTCTCGCAAAGCGCCGCACTTTAAAGCCGGAAAAAGCGGCAGTCTAATTGAATCCGAGGGGCGAAAAGGATATACTCTTTTTTTGAGGGCGCAGGTGGCAGAGCGGTCAATTGCAATGGACTGTAAATCCATCGCCCTATGGGCTACGGGGGTTCAAATCCCTCCCTGCGCATTATGCAAATAAGCCCGGCCTTGTGCCGGGCGTTATGCATAATTGAGTCGAGGGATTTGAAGACCGGAATCCCAACATGTTGGGATGAGGCGGGGTCGCGAGTTCTTATGACCCACCTCTGGTGGGGAATTAGAAACTCGTGACCAAATCCCTCCCTGCGCATTATGTTAATTTTTCTTGATTTTTTCTCTCTTGTCGCATATTCTATAAAATACGAATATGTCCCAAAATCAACTCATCAAGCTCGCCTGCAAGGAATGTAAGCGGGTAAACTATTGGAGTCGGAAGAATAAGAAGCTCGTCGAGCGCAAAATCGAGCTTAAGAAACATTGTCGGTGGTGCCGGAAGCATACCGTCCATAGCGAGGTAAAGAAGTAAGAAGTAATGAAGGGCCTATAGTTTAATCGGTAAAACAGTGGTCTCCAAAACCGCCGTTCTCCGTTCGAGTCGGAGTGGGCCCGCCCCGAAAATGACTTTTAGGACCTGACTGCCCTGTCTGCCGACAGGCAGGCGTCAGGCAGGTTTGAGAAAACCCGAGACCGCTTTTTCAATACTGCGGTAGTCGTTTGGGTGAAACCACTTGATATCGCGATTTTTCTTGAACCACGTTTTTTGTCGTTTGGCGTAGCGCCAGATCTCTCGCCCGAGTCCATCGATCATTTTCTTTTTCGTCATTGTGCCGCCGAGGTATTGGGCAAGGTAACGGTACTCAAGTCCGAGTTCTTCCATCCGCTTCCACGAGAGGCCGCGCGCGTGAAGTTTCCTAGCTTCCCGAACCATACCTTGTTTTATCCGTTCATTGAGACGTTCCCGGAGCCTCTGTTTTAATTCTTCGTCAGGGAGTGTGAGACCGATGTGGAGTACATGGTAAGGTTTTGGTGTATTCTCGTGTGGCGGTACGGTGCCGAGCTTTTTCGCAATCTCAATCGCACGCACAATCCGCCTCGCATTATGCTGGTCTATTGCCTTCGCTCGCTCTGGGTCAAGTTTTTGGAGTATAAGAATAAGCTCACGCGGAGATTTTTTTTGGAGTGTTTTTCGCAGAGCTTCATTCGGAGGTACCGGAGGAAGTAACCCCGGTTTCAAAAGCGCATCTATATAAAATCCACTTCCGCCGCAGATGATAGGAAGTTTTTTGCGCGCGAGTGTATCTTGAAGCGCCGCCGTGGCGAGTCGTTGATAGTCGTTTACGGTAAATGTCTTTTTCGGGTTCACAATACTCAGCAGGTGATGGGGGATACCGCGCATCTCGCGCTGTGATATTTTTCCGGTGCCAATATCAAGCCCGCGGTAGACTTGTCGCGAGTCGGCGGAGATTACTTCACCCCCAAAGAGCTCTGCGAGGCGTACTGTAAGTGCGCTTTTCCCCACTCCGGTTTGGCCAACGACAATGAGTATTTTTGGTTTCATGTTCACCTTCGAGATTACTATAAACTGCCCCGCACCAGAGTGCGAATCAAGGGCAGACAGCAGGCATGGCTCATCCCCAGAGCAAGCCACTAGGGTATTCGAAGGCGAACTACAATAAAATAGAAAGGGCGTCCCGCAGAACTGCGAGACGCCCTCATGAAAAGGAAAAAGAAAAGCTCTACAGCACTATGACTGCATCACTGTCCTCTATATCCTCTCCTTGTATCAAAGGTGATTCGGACGTTACGGAGGTCGTATGTTTCTGCCACACAATCCTCGATCGTCAGCCTGAGTCTGTCTAGCTTGAAGAAACCTCCCGTGATTTTCCGCACTACACCCTCGCGCTCGTAGGGGCCTTGATAAATTGCGCACTGCACAACTCGCACCTTGTTCTTGGGCTCCCCGCGAAGAGTAAAGGTGAAGCTCGGCTTCGAGGTACCATGTTTCCTCAATTCCTCGCCCAAGAAACTCATGTGGTATCTGCTTCCGAAGAGTGCAGAACAGAGCATGGCGCAGCGCTTGACACGCTCTCGCTCGGCCAAGAGCGCTGTATCGAGGTCCTTACCGTTACTCGAACCGTTCTTCAAAACTCACCCCTTTCCTCTGTGATTTCCTGTGATTGGCGAACTTTTTCTGCTGGTAACGATAGCATAAGAATATTACAAGGTCAATTTTTTGGTCCACAACGCTATTCCTTGACCGTTCTAGATGACAAAGTACCATAGATAGGAAGGTCGAATTAGTTATTAAGTATTCATTAGAAATTAAACCATGATTAAGAATAAGAAAATGCGTTGGGCGCTCTATCTTGGGATGCTCGGCCTCATAGTGTCGCTGGTCGCAAGCTCCGGCATCCTCGTACAAGCTGATAACAACGACGACAAAGTTAAAGAGCTCACCGAGGGAAAGGGAAGTTTCAAGTTTGACGAATTCCCGAAACACCTCGAAAAGGAGTTGGGACAGCAAGAACCGACTCTCAATGTTAACCCACAGGGGAGAGCTCTCATTACGTCGGGAGAAGTAACATCGGTTTCGTGGCCGAATCTGACGGTGAAAGTTTGGGGACTCTCGCTCTCCGTCACCGTGCCCCCCAACGCGAAGATAATTGGTGGCTCGAACGCAACATCAACATCTACCACAACGCCGTCGCAACCACGCGCATCGGTGGGCGATAAAGTTGACATCCTCGGTGAGATGAATAAAACAACGGGCGTCATCAGTGCGAAGCACTTCAGGAATCGCTCTGGTGCGGGTGTGGAAGTTGAAGGACTCCGCCAACAAGTGAATAACCTCTTGAAACAGCTTGAAGATCTGCGCGCGAAGATCAAACAGCTTCAACAGGGATTTTAGAGCTTCTTAGGTACTCGCTCAGTACACAAAACACACCAACATACTGTTGGTGTGTTTTAGTTATGCCGCTGGTCGGAGTCGAACCGACACCCCTTGCGAGACACGATTTTGAGTCGTGCGCGTCTACCAATTCCGCCACAGCGGCTTCTAGGGAGAGTGTAATCATATTTGCTGCTCTAGGCAATTTGCATTATCATTTGGACGATGCCGGATCAAAACTTCTCAAATGCAATTTTTTGGATTGAAGTCGGTAAGGTAAAACCGAACCCGTATCAGCCGCGGAAAACTTTTGACGATGATTCTCTCGATTCACTCGCGCAGTCTATCAAGCAGTATGGAATTCTTCAGCCGCTCATTGTTATCCGCCAAGAGATAGAGCGCCCGGACGGAGGTATTGGCGTCGAGTATGAGCTCGTGGCCGGCGAGCGGCGGCTTCGCGCCGCCGAGCGCGCAGGACTCGCGCAGGTTCCCGCAATCATCAGACCGGAGGACAGTGCCGACAAAGTTAAGCTTGAACTCGCCATCATTGAAAACATCCAGCGCGAAGATCTAAACCCAGTGGACCGTGCCCGCGCATTTGACCAGCTTGCCGGAGAATTCGGACTCAAACATGGCGAGATCGCGGAGAAAGTGGGGAAGAGCAGAGAATACGTATCAAACAGTATCAGAATATTGGCTCTTCCTGCGAAGATCCTTGAGAGCGTTCGCGTCGGGAGAATGACGGAAGGTCACGCACGTTCCATGCTCATGCTCACAGATCGACCCGAAGAGCAGGAGACCCTCTACCGGGATATTTTGATGCGCGGGCTCACTGTCCGCGAAACGGAGCAAATCACGCGCCGTCTCGCCCAGGATAAAATCAGAAAGCGGGAGCGAATCATTGACCGGGACACTTTTGAGCTCGAAGAAGAACTTGCGCGTAAACTCGGCACACGGGTACAGATTGAGAAGCGCGGCGAAGAAGGAGGTAAAATACTCATCGAATTTTTTTCTGCTGAAGATTTGAAGAATCTCGTCTCAATGCTCGCCGAGGGAGGAAATATTTCTATCTCACAGACTCCTCCGCTTGAAGCGGTTGAGGGGGATCTATCGCGCGCTGTTCCACTCGATGACATTGATCCCGAAGATCTCTACTCGGTGAGAAAATTTACCGTTTAGTTTTTCTTTTTTTTTCTCGGTCTTCTCTTCTCGTTTTCTTTTTTCGCACTACAATTGGACACGGGATTTCGAGGCCGCCTTTCCCTAGGTATGAGCGGATATGGCGCCTCGCGAGGCTGGTCTTTGTAAATTCAACCCACTTCTGCGTCGGGTGACTCGATTTTTTCACTTCCACGTTGACAATGTCTCCGCTCGCGAGTTTTGTGTTGAGGGCGACGTATTTTCCGTTCACATGGGCACCTTGAGCATGGTCGCCGATGTCAGAGTGGATAGCGTAGGCGAAATCGAGTGCCGTTGCGTTCTCGGGGAGCTCAATCGCATCCCCCTTTGGCGTGAAGACGAAAATACGCTCTGTGAAGAAATCGATCTTTACGTTATTTAAAAATTCCTCCGGTTTTCCAGTGCTCGCATGCATCGCCTTAATCCGCGTGAGCCACTCGAGCCGCTCATCCCGCTTACGCAGGTTCTCTAAAGGACCCTCTTTATAGAGGAGATGTGCGGCGATGCCGTATTCTGCTTCCTCATGCATATCAGCTGTCCGAACCTGGATTTCCGCAATACCCCCATCACCGGTGAATACGGTCGTGTGGAGACTTCGGTATCTATTTGTTTTTGGAGTGGCGATGTAGTCCTTGAACTTTCCCGGTAGCGGCTTCCAGAGATTATGAATGAGTCCGAGAACGCGGTAGCAGTCTTCGACGCGTGGCACAATGACGCGGAGGGCATACAGGTCATGGAGTTTCTCGATGTCCATCCCATGCTTCAGAAGTTTCCGGTAGGTACTATAGGTGCCCTTGATTCGGTAATCCATCTGGATATTGGTGAGTCCATTTTTCGCGAGTTCTTTTCCGAGCATGCGATACACCTTTTCGAGGTAGTGTTTGCGAGTACTGCCGTGTTCTTTAATGAGCGACCGAACTTTTGCGAATTCGTCGGGATAGGCGAAGGAAAATGCAGTATCTTCGAGTTCAGTTTTCAGTCTTCCCATACCGAGGCGGCGGGCGATTGGTGCATAGATCTCAAGTGTCTCGACTGCGATGCGCTGTTGTTTTTCTTTGGGAACGAAGGCGAGTGTTTCCACATTGTCCAATCGGTCGGCAAGCTTGATTAAAATAACCCGAACGTCGAGCGCTGTGGCAACGAAGAGTCGACGCAGATTCTCCGCATAACGTCCGCGCCCATGATAATGAAGACTGCCAAGTTTTGATACGCCACTGACGAGAGCGGCTATTTTTTCTCCGAATTCAAGAGCAAGTCTTTCTTTTATTATTTTGCAGTCTTCAATAGTGTCATGGAGAAGTCCTGCCACGACCGTTTCCACGTCCATACCGAGCTTCGCGAGTGTTTCCGCAACGCGGGCGGTGTGGTTCACGTAGGGCTCGCCAGAGAAACGTTTTTGCCCCCGGTGAGCCGTCGCGGCGAATGTGTATGCTTTTTCTATGAGCGCTTCCTCTTTTTTCGTCCGTTCCGGCAGAAGTTTGAGTAGGGCGCTTGCATTCATGGAGAAGAGAGAATTTTATCCGCAGCAGGGTTCTTCGGGATTTTCAGAGTTTTATGTGGATTATGATTAGGGCAGGTTTTATCGCTGCAACGCTCGGGAATGGTTTTTGTTCCCGCTATCATAAGCGCTCCGCAAATTGATCCGTCCGGACGTTTATAATCGCAGTGTGACCCGGTCGGTTTCGCGCGAAGGGCATACGCACACAGAGGGTACGTTGAACAGCTCCAAAATGGCCCAAAACGCCCTCGTCGCTCAACAATCTCACCTTTTTTGCATTCGGGGCACGTGATACCCGTTCCGCTATTTCCCTCAGGGCTCCTTTCGACGTGTCGGCATTTCGGATAGCGTCCGCAGGCGATAAATTTTCCGTATCGTCCCTCGCGCTCGACGAGTTCTCCAACGTCGCATTTTGGGCAGGTTTTGCCCGTTCCCTTTGGCGCCGCAAGTTCCGTGCCGTCCATCATCCGTGAACCCGTACACTCAGGGAAGCGTGAGCAAGAGAGGAATTTTCCAGAGCGTCCGAGCTTAATCGTCATCGAGCTTTTGCAGACGGGGCAAAGCATGCTCGGGTCGGCAACGCCTAAGTTTGAAATCTTCGGAATATCCGCGCGGGATTCTACATCCGAGTGAAATGGCATATAGAACTCTTCTAGCGTGCTTCGGTAATCGCGCTCTCCGTTGGCAATGTCATCGAGCTTTTCCTCCATCTCGGCGGTGAAAACATCACTCACGTATTTTCCAAAATACTCCTCAAGAAATTGACTCACCACTTCGCCCGTGTCCGTGGGGATGAGGGAGCGGCCGTCTTTGGTAACGTAGCCGCGGTTGAGGAGTGTTTTAATAATGGAAGCATAGGTACTCGGTCGTCCGATGCCGCGCTTCTCAAGTTCGTTCACTAATCCTGCTTCGGAATAGCGCGTCGGTGGTTGTGTTTCTTTTTCTTCCGCGGAAATATCCTTGAGCGTAAGCGTGTCGCCCGTTTTCAACTCCGGAATAATAACCTCTTCACCTCGTCCTTCCGGGTCGGCCGCAAACCATCCGTTGAAATGAATGCGCGAGCCGTTTGTGGAGAATGTCGGGAGTTTTTCTTCCGAGATATTCGCGGTGACCTTGGTGCGGAGAACGGCTGCTGAAGCCATCTGACTCGCAAGCGTTCTCGCGCGAATGAGCTGGTAGAGCTTTTTTGCTTCAATGCTTCCACCGGCAGATTTTTTCGCGATGTCGGTTGGACGAATTGCCTCGTGCGCCTCCTGGGCATTCTTGCTTTTTGTTTTAAATATGCGGGACTCCGCGTACTTCGCCCCCCATTCGCGCTCTATAAAAGAGAGGATGTCTTTCTGGGCTCCGACGCTGATAGTCGTCGAATCGGTACGCAAATAGGTGATGACCCCACTTTCGTAAAGACGCTGTGCGATCGACATCGTGTGGCTTGGTGAGAGACCGAGGCGGGAACTCGCGGCCTGCTGAAGCGTTGAGGTGATGAATGGTGGACGGGGAGAGAGTGAGACCTGGGTTTCTTTAATGTCTAGGGTGGACCACGAGCCAGTTCTACCGGCTTCTACGATACGCTCGGCCTCTCTACTATCACTGGGTTCTTCGGCGGCAGTGAATTCAATCGTATCGCCGCGTGGTGTTGTGAGAAGCGCATGGATGGTGAAGTAGCGCACGGGAATAAATGCTCTGCGCTCGCGTTCTCGCTCGACGACGATGCGGAGCGCGGGGGATTGCACCCGTCCCGCGGAGAGTCCGTAGCGGAGCTTTTTCCAGATGAGGCCAGAGAGGTCATATCCGACGAGGCGGTCCAAGACGCGTCTCGCTTCCTGTGCACTGCGGAGGTTTTCATCAATTTTTCTCGGATTCGCCAGCGCTTCGAGAATCGCACTCTTCGTAATTTCATGGAAGACGATGCGTTCGGGGTTTGAGATATTGCATGCCTCGGCGATGTGCCATGCGATTGCCTCACCTTCGCGATCGGGGTCCGTGGCGAGAATGACGCGTTTTGCTTTCTTCGAGAGTTTCTTGATTTCGTCAATGATATGTTCTTTCCCTTTCACTACCGCGTAGTGCGGCACGAACCCGCCGTCGATATCAATCGCGGCTTTATTCGATTTCGGCAAATCTCTCACGTGTCCCACCGACGCGACAACATGGTATTCACGCGGAAGATAGCTGGCGAGTTTTGGTTTTTTTGACGGGGACTCAACAATGATTAATTGCATAGGTGTAGAGTCCACTATATAACCGTGCGGAAAGAAATGTCAAAAAAATCTCTTTCAGTCAAGTCGTGTGAAAGACACCAGAATCGTTCTTGATGAGACCCCTCACTTCAAGTTCGGTGACAAGAACATTCACTTCCTGGACCGGCAGTTTGAGCATTTTTGCAAGCTCATCTCTCGATCGGGGTTCACGTAAGCACTCAAGGAGGAGTTTCTCGTTCAATGAGAGTGAATGTAGGTCGAGAACCGTTTTTTCCGCACCCTCAAGTCCGAAGTGCTGTAGGATATCTCCAGGCGTTGTGACCGGAGTCGCTCCATCGCGGAGTAGTGCATTTGTGCCGCGCGAGCTGTGGGAGAAAATCGTCCCGGGTACGGCCAAGACGTCACGATTGTATTCGAGCGCGAGTCGGGCCGTAATGAGAGAGCCGGACCTCTCATCTGCCTCAATGATAAGCACTGCTTTACTTATTCCTGCCATGAGGCGGTTGCGTTTTGGGAAGGTGTAGGGAGCGGCTTTTTCACAGGGCTCCATCTCGGAGAGAAGTGCCCCGCCGGAGTCGAGGATATCGTGTGCGAGACGGAGATGCGCTCGCGGGTAGAGTACGCTGTCGTCAAGCCCTGACCCGGGAATTGCGATCGTCGTGAGCCCTATCTCGAGCGCGCTGCGGTGCGCGATGCCGTCAATCCCGAGCGCAAGCCCCGAAACTATCACAAAGGGGTGCCCCGCGAGGCCGGTTATAAGCGTCCGCGTCGCTTCTTCTCCATAATGAGTGCATTTTCTTGACCCCACCACTGCGAGGAAGAGTGTATCGTCCTTGGGCAGTGTGCCGCGAAGGAAGAGTTTCTTTGGCGGGTCAGGAATTTCCGAGAATCCACTGGGGAAGTCTTTCGGCTCGAGTTTTTTAATCTCTTGTTTCCTGGAATCAGTCATTGTGCCCGAGTTCTTGCATTTGATACTATACCACTATGCTTGATATCAAATTTATTCGTGAAAACCGCGACCTGGTGGAGAAAGCCGCTGCAAAGAAACATCTTGAAGTGGACATTGGGAAACTTTTAAAGCTCGACCTCGAGCGCCTCGAACTTCTCCAGGTCGTCGAAGGGATGCGTTCAAAACAACATCGTGCAGGAGCGACACTCGTCGCATCCAAACAAGGAGGAGAAGATACGGATTCGAAACTCTTAGGCGAACTCGCGGCGCTCAAAACGAAGTTGAAGGCAGAGGAGGAAAAGCTTGCGGATGTAGTGCGTAAGTGGCAAACCCTCATGCTCGCCGTGCCCAATGTTCCGGACGTTTCAGTCCCCGAAGGGGCGACTGACGCGGAAAATGTGGAATTGCGGCGCGTAGGAGAACCGCGAAAATTTGATTTTAAAGTCAAAGACCACCGCGAGCTTATGACGGGGCTCGGAATGGTTGATTTCGAGCGGGGAGTGAAGACATCCGGCTTTCGTGGATATTTTCTTTGTGGCGCCGGAGTGCGCCTTTCTTTCGCACTCTGGCAGTTTGCTCTCGCGCGTCTCTCGGCGCAGGGTTTTATGCCGATGATGGCCCCATCTCTCATTCGGCGAGAGATGCTTCTTGGCACCGGGTACCTACCCCAAGGAGAAGATGATCTTTTCGTGACGCAGGACGGAACCTATCTTGCCGGAACGTCGGAAGTTGCCGGAATGGGTTACTTTATGGACGAAGTGATTCCAATCGGGGAACTGCCGAAAAAAATGCTTGCCTTTTCGCCGTGCTTTCGACGCGAGGTGGGCTCATACGGCAAAGACGAAAAAGGACTTTTTCGAGTACATGAATTTTTTAAACTCGAACAGCTCGTCCTTTCACACGCGAGTCATGAAGAGAGCGTGCGGCTCCACGAAGAAATAACGAAGAACGCCGAATCACTTGTGGCTGAACTCGGCATTCCCTATCGCGTCGTCGTTAATTGCGGCGGAGATCTCGGTTTGGGCCAAGTGAAAAAATATGACATCGAGGCATGGGTTCCATCCGAAGGGCGTTACCGCGAGACACATTCATCTTCGTATTTCCATGATTTTCAATCGCGCCGGCTCAATATCCGCTATCGCGACGAAGGCGGAAAGTTGAACTACGTTCATTCTTTGAATAACACCGCGCTCGCAACGCCACGCATACTTCAGGCAATTGTTGAAAATTATCAAGAGGCCGATGGGAGTATTAAAATTCCATCCGCGCTTCGTGAGTACGCTGGAATTGAAGTAATTAGAAAAGAGAGATGAGGAGACGTTTCGGGAGAAGAAAGCGTGGACCACGCCCAAAGCGTGGCAAACAATTTCTTCGGTTACTCCGCGTTCTACTGCCCCTCGTTTTCGTCCTCGGTTTTTTCTTTTTTCTTATCACGAACGAGCGATTTTTAATCACTGGCGTCGTGGTTACTAAAGCAGAAACTACTCCGGAGGAGGGCATTTTAGACCTCGTGAACACCCGCCTCAAAGGCCGGTACTTATTTGTGGTTCCCAAGAACAACATTCTTCTGTATCCGCGTTCTCTTATTAAGCGAGATGTGCTTGAACACTATCCCGCCGTGAAAGATGTCAGTACTTCGTTCGACCGGCTCCGCACATTAAACCTCTCGATTACGGAGCGCGAAGCGGCATATGTGTGGTGTCCTCGTGGTGGGCCGAGGAATGGGAGAGATACTTGGCAGTGTTATCTGACGGACGAAGGAGGTATTGCCTTTCGCGATGCTTCATCCGTGTCGCGGAGTGCCTACCTCACGTTCTTTGGTACGTGGGTCAATGCCTCTTCCTCTCCGGATTCTCTTGACCCGACGGGGAGTCTTGTGCTCAACCCCCGTGATCTAAAGATAGTGAACTCTTTTAAAGATTTTCTTTTGAAAGAGGGTGTGACGATCGACGAAGTGTCACTTTCTCCCGAAGAGGACTACACGTTTCGAGTGCGAGGGGGTGGAAAACTGTATCTCGCGCGGAGTCAGACGATACCGCGTGTAACAGAAAATCTTCTCGCCGCACTCACTGCCGAAGAATTTTTACCGTACCGAGGCAAGTTGAAGGAAGTCCTGCCAAGACTCGAATATCTTGATCTCCGTTTCGATAAGAAGATTTTTTATATGTGGAAGAAGTGACCGCGTGGCACGGCATTAAGCGAGGCGATATACTGCTTCTATGGGGATGGCCAATCTAGGGGTTTCCTATACTCTCTGGCACTACGGACGCGGGATTGCTGATCTCATTTTGGTGTGGAAAGACACTCTCACATTCATGACGAACTTTTTTTCCTTGCCACACCTTGCCGCGACACTTTTTACTCCATACCGGCGTTTGAGCGAAAAGGGTGGAAGCGGTTTTAATCCTCAGGAGATTATGTCGCGACTCTTTGTGAACGCCATCATGAGACTTGTGGGCTTCGTTATTCGGCTTGTCATTATTACAATCGGGCTCTTTGCAGTTCTCATCGTCCTCATCCTTTTCTTGCCACTCTTTATTTTTTGGCTCATTGCACCACTTCTCACTTTTATACTTTTCCTTTTCGGTATCGCGCTCACTCTATTCTTTTAAAAATCGTATGGAAATAAGCGGAGTCGGAAACTACTCTTTACGCAAACGCTACGAGGCGGTGTTTTATCTTGAGCGGATACTCCCGCACCGTCTCCGGCACTTCTTTCGGGCACTCTTCTTTTTTCTCACCGTCCTTTCTCTTCTCTATATCACTCTCGTACCGCTCGATTTTGTTCCGGCCACCTTCGTGCTTGAGAGTGAAACCTCACTTGGCATTCTCTCCTTCCTCCTCTCGATATTTCTTACTCTCTATCTCGCTGAAGCATTTTTTCGGTCCGTCTATTTTTCTACTTCGGTAAGCGTTTTTGAGGCCGCTCGCATTCTTTATATCGCGCGTGGGAATGGTGTGGGGCTTCGTTTTGCACTTCTCTCAACTCCCTTTGGGAGGCGTGTTCTTGCCCGCTCCGGCGTAAGCCATAACGAGCTTCTGAAACTTCCGTTCGTGACCCAAGAAATAGCGGGGCAACTCTCCGAACTTGAGGAAGTAGGACGTGCGCTCTTTGCCGGAGACAGCGGTTTCGCGAATACGCTTAGTGCTCACGGCATAGAAGAGTCCGATTTTCTCCATATCCTAAGGTGGGTCATCCGGGAGGAAGAGTATGAGCGTTACACTGAACGGTGGTGGGTGCCGGAGCGCTTGGCGGAGCACGCGGGACTTGGAAGAACGCTCGCCTACGGCGAGCCGTGGGCGCTTGAGCGCTACGGCACCGACCTTTCCCGAAATGCTTCTCTCTTTGAATGGAGTTTTCTCGCGCGAGATGAGGAAGTGAAATCACTTACCTCCATCCTTTCGCGCACCCGCGAGGCGAATGCGCTTCTCGTCGGCCCCGCAGGTGTCGGGAAAATGAGTGTGGTGAAGCAATTTGCGCGGAAAGTGTATCGCGGTGATGTGCCCGGGCACATTGCGGGGAAGCGCATCGTGGTTTTAAACGCAAATTTGATCGTCTCCGCGGCCGGGGAGAAAGGAAATTTTGAAAAAACGCTCCTTACGGTTTTCACACAGGCCGAGGACGCTGGAAACATCATCCTTGTCCTCGAAGATTTTCCGGCCTTTATCCGATCGGCGAGAACTCTTGGCTCCGACGCGGTAAGTTTGATGGACGCATTTTTGGATTCACCAGAGCTCCAGGTAATCGCGATATCCGATGATGCAAGTTTCCAGCAGGAACTTTTCAGGAATACAGAATTGATGAGCCGCTTCGAGCGCGTGGACGTGCGCGAACCCTCCATGGCGGGCGTTCTCGCCGTTCTCGAGGGCGAAGTGCGTGCCCGGGAAGCTCGGCAGAAAATTTTCGTGACTTTCGGCGCAGTGAAAGCTGTTGCTGATGGCGCGGAGCGTTACATTCCCGAAGGGGTGATGCCCGACAAGGCGATTGATCTTCTTGACGAAGTTATCTCCGCGGCACTCGCAGGGGGTCGCTACCAGGTGGGAGAGACCCAGGTTTCGGCGCTTCTCTCCTCGCGCACCGGAATCCCTATGGGCGAGGTGTCGTCACAAGAAAAAGAGAAATTGATTGGGCTTGAGGCATTCCTCCACAAGCGCGTGGTGGGACAAGAGACGGCGGTCTCGGCAGTCTCGGACGCAATGCGACGTGCCCGTGCGGGAATAGGAACGAAGTCGAGGCCAATCGGCACCTTTCTCTTTCTTGGTCCGACAGGTGTCGGAAAAACAGAGACTGCGAAAGCTCTCGCCGAAGCTTTTTTCGGAAGTGGGAACCGCTTACTCCGGCTCGATATGAGCGAATATAGCGATGAAGGAGCACTCACACGGCTCATTGGTTCTTTCGAGGGAGGGAAGGAAGGTACGCTTGCCACCCTCCTTCGCGCGAATCCGTCAGGAGTTCTTCTTCTTGATGAGTTTGAAAAAACCACGCCGCGCGTTCACGATTTATTTTTGCAGGTTTTCGACGAGGGATTTTTTTCAGATATGGAAGGGAGGCGTGTCTCCGTGCGAAACGTTATTATCATTGCAACGTCGAATGCGGCGAGCGATTTTATTTTTCACTCCATTGGGTCCGGTAGGACGGCGGGTGGGCTTTCCGAGAGAGTGGTGAAGAAGGTAATCGAAGATCGCATGTTCAAACCAGAGCTTTTGAATCGTTTTGATGCCGTTGTCGTTTTTCATCCGCTTGAGAAAGAACATCTCGAGAAAATCGCACGCCTCCTTCTTCTGGATTTGGAAGGGAGGCTCAAAAATAAAGGTGTAAGTATTGCAATTGACGAAGAGTTGATTCGCTACATCACCTCCTTTGGTGCTGACCCCGCCTTCGGTGCCCGTCCCATGCGCCGTGCTATTCAAGACAAACTCGAAAAGGCTGTTGCGGACGCTCTCCTTCGTGGTTCTCTTCGGCCCGGTGGTCGCTTTACCTTCCGCCCTGAACTGGTAGCATAGCGGAGCTATGGATACAGGATTTTGGAAAACACTGCCGCGCCCTTTTTTTGCGCTTGCACCGATGGCGGATGTTACCGACGCAGCATTTCGCGCGGTGATTGCCGCGCGCGGGAAACCGGATGTGATGTTTACCGAATTTACCTCCGCGGACGGGCTCTTTTTGGGTGGGCGCGAGAAACTCATAAAAGACTTGCAGTTTTCTCCGCCCGAGCGGCCCATCGTGGCGCAGTTTTTTACTGCGCGTCCAGAAATGATGGAACGTGCTTCTGCGCTCGCGCGCGAACTCGGGTTTGATGGTGTTGACGTGAATATGGGGTGCCCGGACCGAAGTGTAGAAAAACAGGGTGCAGGTGCGGCTCTCATCAAAAATCCGAGTCTTGCTCGCGAGATTATCCGCGCCGCTCACCGTGGCGCTCTCGATCTCCCGGTATCGGTTAAGACGCGGATCGGTTATGCGAAAGATGAACTTGAGCGTTGGCTTCCCGAACTTCTAGGAGAGGAGCTCTCTGCGGTAACGATCCACGCACGCACGCGAAGTGAAATGTCCAAGGTTCCCGCGCATTGGGAGGCGGTGGCGCGAGCGGTTCGAATTCGGGATGAGATAGGGGTAGAAACCCTTATCATCGGAAACGGCGACTTAGGTGATCTCTCCGACGCGCGCCGGAGAGCGGAAGAGACCGGCGCGGACGGTATCATGCTTGGCCGTGCCATTTTCGGGAATCCATGGCTCTTTGCCAATTTGGCTTCCGCAGGGCGGAATCGCCAAATTGAGCATCCCGACCGAAGCGTCGGGATAGCATCGAGAGATTCACTTTCCCCGCACATTATTCTCGAAACGCTCATCGAGCACATTGAGCTTTTTGACCGCTATCTGGGAGGAGTAAAAAGTTTTGCTGTAATGAAGAAACATTTCAAGGCCTATCTTTCGAGCATTGAGGGAACAAAGGAACTGCGTATGCGATTGATGGAGACAGAGAGTGCACAAGATGCAATATCGGTGTGCAAAGAATATCTCTCGCAAGATTTTGCCACTTGCCGAGCAGAAGTTATACTCTAACCATGGATGATTTCTTGAAGGCCGATATTTTTTTTCTCATCTCTGCATTTGGCGTCATTGTCGTCACGATCGTGCTTGCTGTCGCGCTTTATTACCTGGTTCGGATCTTGCGGGACGTGCGTCACATTTCCAAGGTTGCCAAGGAAGAAACTGACCACATCGCGGAAGACGTGGAGAGTTTCCGTTCCGCCTTAGGGGATGCAAAACACAAGCGAAAGCGTTGAATCCAGGCGGTTTGCTATAATGGGCGCCATGGCATCTCTCGCGCTCTATCGGAAGTACCGTCCCACAAGTTTTGCGGATGTTTTGGGGCAAGAACATATCACCAAGGTTTTGGAAGCCGAGGTGAAGAAAGATAGCGTCGCGCACGCCTACCTTTTTACCGGTCCGCGGGGGACGGGGAAGACGAGCGTGGCGCGGATCCTTGCGGCCGCAGTGGGGTGCCAACCCTACGACCTCCACGAAATGGATGCGGCTTCGAACCGTGGCATTGATGATGTGCGCGAGTTAAGGGAAGCAATGCACACGCTTCCATTCTCCTCGCCCGTTAAGGTTTACATCATTGACGAGGTACACATGCTGACGCGCGAATCTTTTAACGCTCTTTTGAAAACTCTCGAAGAGCCTCCTAAGCATGTCATTTTTATTCTTGCCACCACCGAGCTTGCTAAAGTTCCGGAGACCATCATTTCGCGTTGCCAAACTTTCGTTTTTAAAAAGCCCTCGCCTACCCTTGTAGCCGAACGCGTCGCCCGGATTGCCCAAGATGAAGGCTATACGCTCGAGCCCGAGGCAGCGAGTTTGATTGCATTTCTTGCAGACGGGTCGTTCCGCGATGCCGAAGGGATTCTCCAGAAAGTGCTTACCGTTTCCCAAGGGAAAAAGGTGAGCGCGGATAGCGCGCTTGAGATTACCGGCGCGCCAAATAGGAAATTGGTGCGTGACTACACCAAAGCAATCCTCGGAAAAGACCGTGCACTTGGACTCTCGGCAATTGAGGTGGCCCGCGCAGGGAGTGTTGATATGCGTATCTTTGCGCGTCTCATAATGCGCGATCTCCGCATGGCAATGCTTATTGCCGTTGCGCCGGAGATGAAGAAAACAATTACTGAAGACGTCGGGAAAGAAGAGTTCGACTATGTGACGTCGCTCGCGGGGCATGAGGGCGCGCGGAATCTACCCGAAATCCTGGGCGCGCTCATTGAAGCCTATGCACAAATGCGCTACTCGGCTGTCCCCGAGCTTCCACTCGAACTCGCGCTGATTGAATCCATTGGAAAGAGCACGTAATGAAGGGTAAAAATTGACGTACCCGTCTTATTAGTGTACAGTTAATACGTAGTCAAAAAGTATTTGGCCGCGAGAGGCCTATTTTTTTTGTAGTTTGTATGGATATTAGAAACATCGCCATCATTGCTCACGTTGACCACGGCAAGACCACCTTGACCGATGCCCTCATGCGGCAGACGGGTGTTGGGAAGGAAGGCGTCTCAATGGATTCAAATACGCTTGAGCAGGAGCGTGGTATTACGATTTATGCCAAGAACGCCGCGGTTTTTTACAAAGATACGAAAATAAATATCGTGGATACGCCAGGGCATGCCGACTTCGGATCGGAAGTAGAGCGGGTGCTTCGCTCTATAGATTCAGTACTTCTCGTCGTTGATGCACAGGAAGGCCCAATGCCACAGACCCGCTTTGTCTTGAAGAAATCCCTTGAGCTGGGACTCCGCCCGATCGTTATCATCAATAAAATAGATAAACCTGCGGCTGACCCCGCGCGGTGCGAGGAACAGGTCCTCGAGCTCTTCCTCGAGCTCGGCGCGAATTCCGAGCAGGAAAATTTTCCCGTCGTCTACGCGATCGGCCGTGAAGGCATTGCAAAGAGGAAACTTTCCGATGAATCGAAGGATCTCACTCCGCTTCTTGATACCATTCTTGAGCATGTGCCAACTGCTTCACGTTCCCCGGATGGACCACTTCGTCTCCAGCCATTTAATCTCGCATACGACAATTTTCTCGGGCGGCTCGCGGTCTCTCGCATTTATGAAGGGTCCGTGCACGCGGGTGATGCCGTATTTGTGAAAAAGCCCGATGGCGAAGCACGAGAAGGAAAGGTGTCAAAAATATTTACCTTCAAGGGATTGGAGAGAATAGAGACGGAAGTGGCAGGAGCGGGTGATATTGCTCTTATTGCAGGTCTTCCCGACATAGATATTGGCGAGACAGTCACCACGGATGCCGCTACCCCTCCACTTCCAGGTATCACTATCGATGAACCCACAATCACGCTTAATTTTTTGGCAAATAATTCGCCCTTCGGCGGGAAGGAAGGGAAGTTCGTCACGTCGCGTCAGATCAGAGAGCGACTTATCCGCGAGCTTGAGGTGAATGTAGGACTGCGCGTCGACTTCGGCGCGGGGGACGTCTTCAAAGTTTCCGGCCGAGGAGAACTCCACATCGCCATCTTGATAGAAAATATGCGCCGCGAGGGTTATGAGCTCCAAGTTTCCCAGCCGCAGGTCATCGTTCGTGAAGAAGGCGGCGTGAAAACCGAGCCATTTGAGGAAGTGGTCATAGACATACCTGCGGAATATCAAGGCACCATCATTGAGCGTCTTGGTACGCGGGGGTGCACGATGACAAACCTGATCCCGCATGCCTCAATGCTACGTCTCTTCTTCGAGGGGCCGACACGTGGACTTCTTGGATACCGCAGTCAATTTATGATCGATACAAAAGGTGAAGGTATTCTCTCCGCGCGTGTTCTCGGCTTCCGGCCGTATGCGGGGGAGATCGCAAGGCGTCCAGTGGGCTCGATGATCTCGATGGCTTCCGGCAAGGCCCTGGGTTATTCACTCTGGAATTTGCAGGAGCGTGGCGTGCTCTATATCAACCCCGGTGCGCAAGTCTACGAGGGCATGGTTATCGGCAACACTTCGAAGGGCGAAGAGATGCCGGTCAATCCGACGAAAGGCAAACAACTCACCAACATGCGTTCCAAGAGTTCGGATGAGGCGATTAATCTTATCCCGCCCTTCGAGCTCACCATCGAGCGGGGATTGGAAATTATGGCGAAAGACGAATATCTGGAAGTGACACCCACAAGCGTGCGCTTGCGCAAAGAACACCTCACGGAAGCCCAGCGTTCCAAATCGCGGCGGAAGTAATCACATGCACCTGCCTACTGGATAGGCAGGCTTGCACTCACGGAGTTCTCAGCGCAAGATGAGAGATGAATAATTATTGAATTATTTTTTTTCTGCCTATATATAATTGGGGGGTCGTCTAACGGTAGGACACAAGCCTTTGAAGCTTGTTATAAAGGTTCGATTCCTTTCCCCCCAGTACTTCGTCTCGCTTTGCTCGCTCAGTGCAGGCCTCTGCACAAGCGGACGAGGCGAAGTGTCCTGAGCTTGTCGAAGGACCATATGTATTTCGTATACCTTATTGAATGTAGTGATAGGTCTATTTATACGGGGATTACCAATGACCTTAAACGCCGATTTGAGCAACATAAAAATGGTAAGGGTGGGCATTACACGAGTACCAAGAAAGTCAGTAAGATTCTTTATACGGAAGAACATCCAAGCCAGTAGCTCTGGGTGGGAACAGATTAAAAATTTCGATTTCACCTAGGATGGGTCAGCACAGTGCAAAAATCAACTACACTAACAATATGGAAATATCTCAAAAAATCGCTATAACGTCTCTATTATTTTCTCTTATTGCACTGATATGGAATATAGTCAGAGATATTTTCATAGACAGAATTAAGTTGAGTGTGCATGTGTTTATTGGTGGAGAAATAACTGATGAAAGAGGTAGACAAATAGTAGCATCCGCAGGGTCAACAATTAGCGTTTTAGGTGTTGAGCAAACCGTACGGGCTAAAAAAGTTTTCTTTCGTATCACAAATATCGGTAGGAGGGATATCGAGATAGATTGTATAAAAGCTAAATACATAGACGGTACAGGTTGGTATCTCCCTATAAATGAGAAACGATATCTGAAACCATATGAATCAACCAATGCGAATACGGAGAATTCAGAACTGCAAAGGAATCTTAAAAGTCAAAAAGTGAAATCAATCTATGTGGAAGATACGAAGGGTATAAAGTGGAATTTTCCCGACCGAGATATCGAAAAAGCGCGGCTGGTGGCGGGGTAGCTTCATTCGTCAAGATTCGTTTGATAAAAAGTTTGGATTTTGTTCAGGAGGGACAGCTAGTTTTAAATAAGTTCGGAGTTCGGGAAGTATATGGATTACTCAAAAGTTGTCACAAAAGAAGATGTCGAATTAGAAACGCTAAAAAAGTTTCTTAAGAATAAACATTTTGTTTTTGATAAAAATCTCATTGATAAGCATAAAATTGAGCCAACAGATTTACGATATAAGGGTATTAATTACCAAATTACTGAGGGCGACAAAGTAGCTGTCCAATCACGAAGACAACCAAACTCAAAGGGAGTTCCTTTTTTCAGTGTTCGAAACGCTAATAATATAGCCGAACTTCTTTTGAAGGATACACTTAAAAAGAAATCTACCAGATCGGATACCAGCACGGTGTTACTGGTTGATGTGATGAGTAATGGAGGACGGGACTGGACTGATTTGGAAAAAGAAGTGTCAGCATGGGCAAAAAATAATCTTTCACTTTGCAACTGCTGGAAAGAAATTTATCTTGTTTATCGTGGCAAGAATATAAAGTTATCTTTATAACTTCATTCCAAGGAGTGTCAAAAATGATAAAATAAAAGTAACTAAAAAAGCTTTGTGGGGCTTGATGATAGAATTTACGAGGCCGATGAGGTCAGCCAGTTTGAGATAGGTTAGGAGTCCGAAGAGCCATAAAAATTACTATGCTAAAAATTAATTTGAGCAAGGAGCAATTAAATGAATATCTAAATTCATTCATTTGGACTTTTAAGATTGGCGATAACATCCGATACAATATAGATGTAATATTCAAACTCATCGATGATCACAATAAGTTGGGGGAATGTAAGTATGCAAAACCGATTTCGATACTATGTGTTTCAGTCATAGAGGCAATACTTGTTGATTTTTTAGAACGTTTGGACTCTGCAACACGTCACTTTCCCAGTAAGTTAGATGCAAAAAGGACAGATATAAAAAATGATTTGGATACGAAAAAGAGCGACTTTCAGACAATATATAAAGGACAGATCTATCAGTACAAACGATTGCAAAACTTTGGGTACAAGGAATTGATCTTGTTTTATAAGAAATTTAGTATCCTTGGCTCATCGTCTGAAAGTTATGAAGCGTTGCAAAATTTAGGGCGTTTCCGTAACCGCGTACATATTCGCAATTATTTCGGAAACTTTGAGCGTGATGAATTTCGCACATTTTCTGAGAGCAGAGCCCAGAGAACAATTGATTCCATGGAAGATATTATTAAATATTTCGATAAAAAATATACGCGCCCGTAAATCAGTCTAGGAGCAAAGGACTCGTTCACAAGAGTATCGAAATGGTAAACTTAAAAGCGTCAGGAAAACTCTGTAGGGCTTGATGGTAGAATTTACACGCCCTATATCCCCAACCAGTTAGAAGATTTTTTCGAATACGATACGCATAGAATTCAGCCTATTTACAGGTGTTAATTTGGCTGTTATTATAAGGTCACATATGGCACTTATTACAAACTAGAGTCCTAATCGATATAATTAATTGTTATGAGATGTAATATCCACTGAATTATGAATAGAGATGAAATAGATGCCCAGAAGATAATCGTTGATCAGTTTGAAGAGAGCATTTCTAAATCCATCAAGGAGATAGTTCCTTTAGGGAACAACTCGTTCATTATCCTTACAGACCAAGAATATCCAAATAATTTATTCTTGGCAGAATTTTATGAGGGGGAAAATAAGCCTACCTTGTTAAAAGGAAAGAAAGGTCCTGCATTAGTAATTAAGGATTTAGTTAATATTGAGGCTCATCAAGATATCGTATTGGGTGGCGTAGAACAAAATAATTGGGGTAAGTAATTTGAAGGTCAGTTTGAGATAGGTCCGAACTACGTAGAGCGTCGATAATATATACTTAGCCGGTGATTTACTTACTTCTTATTACTATTGTCCTCCTGATTTATATTGCTTTTTTTACTCCCGAGATAAGAGAGCAAAGAAACATCAGACGAGTTCAAAAGATATTCAACAGACCACACCCATCTCCAAAGGAGTTTGATATAAATGATCCCCGAAACGAGACGCATCCTGATGAGGTTGTTTCATATCGTGGTGGAATAAGTCATAGAAAACTTGCTGTGATGTTGTATAAGATGGAACAGGAATCATTAGAAGGTGATGTTGATAAAACAAACAATGCTTAGGTTAGTCGTTTTGTGTTAAAAGGAGCCAACTTCAGTGAAAGCGTCTGTCATATTAATTCCGAGGAGTATTACAAATATAGATAAAACACAGATGACAAAAAAAAGAGATCGCCACAGGTGTGGTACATAAACTACCGGGGGATTTACGAAAAGCCCTTATTGGAACGCCCGTGGCGCGAGCAGTATGGGAAGATATCACGCCACTCGCGCGCAATGAGTGGATTTGCTGGGTTACGTCCGGCAAGAAAGCGGAGACGAGGGGTATCCGTATCGAGAAGGCACTCTCGAAGCTTAAAGGTGGAATGCGTAGGCCTTGTTGTTGGTCTGGTTGTATCCATCGCTGAAAACGAATATAAATATGCAAAAAGTTCTCAAAAATTTTATAGCTCTAGCTATTTTTGGCACGCTCATTTTTGTAACTAGAGTGCCGCTTAAAAATCAGTATTTGCAATTAAGCAATCAAATTTTTCCTTGCAAGAACTCGATTTCTTACACAATTGGTACCTTTGATGAAAGATTTGGTATCACAAAAGAGGATTTCTTGGCGGCTACAAAACAAGCCGAAGAGATTTGGGAAAAACCAATTGGCAAAAATTTGTTTATGGAAAAAACAAACGGTACTATAAAAATCAATTTAATTTATGATTATCGCCAATTGGCAACAGAAAAATTACAAATTTTAAGCCTTTCAGTAGACGACAGCAAGTCATCATATGAATCGGTCAAAGCACGTTTTACTGCGCTAAGTGAACAATATCTTAAAGATAAAACCGTATTTACCTCTAAAGTTGCGTCCTTGAAAAGTCACCAGGATTCCTATAACAAAGAAGTGGCATATTGGAACGATCAGGGTGGGGCTCCCGAGGCACAATTTGATGTCTTAGAACTAGAAATGCAGGCTATTAAAACTGAAATTGTATCTATAAATCAATTACAGAATAGTTTGAATACGGAAGTTAAAAATATAAATGTTTTAGTCGGCACCCTAAATCGTCTGGCAAGGGAACTAAATCTTGGTGTTGCCAAGTTTAATGAAATTGGCGTTTCACGTGGGGAGGAATTTGAAGAAGGATTTTACACAAGTGGGCCAGAAGGTCAATCGATTGATATTTATCAATATGATAGTAAATCTAAATTAATACGCGTTTTGGCACATGAATTTGGGCACGCCTTGAAACTTGAGCACATCGATAATTCTAAGGCGATTATGTATAGGTTAAATCAAGAGACGAATGAAATACTGACGGTAGATGATTTATCAGCGCTTAAAATCCACTGTGGAATTAAGTGATTAACCCGCCCGACAGGGCAAGACCTTAATGACTGCAAGAATTCCTTCAACTTTCAGGAACCATCAAATCGTAAAACGCAACTCATCCATACATAAGGCGTGGGCACTGGAGGTGGCCAAACAAGCAAAACAAGTTCTCCAATTTTTCGAGAAGGAGCGTCCAGACGATAATCGTCCACGTCAAGCAATAGAAGCAATCAGGAGTTGGGCACGAGGTCAACGAGAACTTGGACTATTAGAGGTGCGCACCCTTTCCCTCAGCTCTCATGCAGCCGCTCGTGCATCAAAGACTAACGCAGCAAAATTCGCGGCTCGCGCTGCTGGTCAAGCTGTTGCAACTTGGCACGTACCAACTCATGCAACAGCAGTACCTAAGTATGTTCAAAAGGCTATGCTCGCGAACAAAAGTTGAGTTTGATTTCTTATTCCGAGGAGCGTTGAAATGCTAGAATATAAAGGAATCAAAAAAGTCTTTGAAATTTGGTATAAAGGTTTATTCCTTCACTTCAGCCACATTGTACGAATTGGAAAAGTTGCCTCGCGGCATTGAATGCAGTGAGGATTTGCTAGTCGTTAATGTTTCGTTTTCCATAGCACCACAGGCATCAGCGATGTGCTACTTAGTAGCAATTTTATAAGATTGTTTTTTTATCCATGGATAAATTTCAGTTTAGTGTTAGAGTGACGCCTTATGCTGAAAGCGGAGGCAATTTTTTCATTCGAAAAAGCATCTTTTAATTATGGGCACAATAAGCCCATTTTAGACGAGGTTGATTTTTCGGTCAGGCGGGGAATTAAGTTGGCTCTTATGGGTCAGAACGGTGCCGGAAAAAGTACGATATTTGACATTATAACGGGTGTTCATCTGCTTGAGTCGGGGAAACTCAATATGATTAACAATCTATCGATAGCGGTGTCTCGACAAGTCATTCCACGCGGAGATCTTTCGCTTTCAGTTCGCGAATTCTTTCAAAAATGTTTTCCGAAAAAGATTTATGATATCGATCAAAGAATAGACCGTATGCTCAAGGTTGTGAACTTAAGGGAGCATAAAACCATTCGATCCAAGGACTACAGAATAGGGAAAGATGCCCCAGATACTCTCTACGATCGAATTGTGAGTTCTTTTTCTGGTGGACAACAAGCACGGCTTCTACTTGCCTCTGCGCTCATTTCCGACCCAGACCTTCTTCTCTTAGATGAACCAACCAACAATCTTGACAAGGAGGGAATAATACATTTAACCAAATTTCTCAAAGACTACAAAAAGACTGTTATTGTCATTTCCCACGATGCCGATTTCCTCAACACTTTTACTTTGGGTGTACTTTATCTCGATGCGAATACACTGAGGGTTGAGCAATACGCGGGGAACTATTTTGATGTGGTGGAGCAGATTACAGCGCGGATCGAAAGAGAAAACCGAATGAATGCGCGTCTTGGGAAGATTGCGCTTGAGAAGAAAGAAAAAGCGAATTACTTCGCCATGAAAGGTGGACGACTTCGCCTTCTCGCTAAACGCATGCGTGAAGATGCAGCACAGATGGAAGAGGAACAAGTGGACGTAAGAAAAGAAGACAAGACGATACGACCATTTATCATTCCTACACAGGAAAGCATCGGAGGAGAACTTATACACATATCTTCATATACCGTAGTAAGCAAGGGAAAGAAAGTTGTGAAGAGCACTAAAATTTCTCTTAGACGGGGAACTCATCTTTTGCTCTCGGGTCCCAATGGAATAGGCAAAAGTACCTTGCTTGAATCAATCGTCAAAGGAGAAGCTAAGGGGGTTCGCGTACTTCACGGGGTGAAGATAGGTTACTATCGGCAGGATTTTTCGACGCTTAATTTAGACGATACGGTTTCAGAGTCGTTGTTTGAGGTTATGGACACGAAGAGTGAGGAGAGTATGCGTAAATTAGCCGCTGGATTTCTCCTCACGGGAGCCTTGATAGACACGAAGATTGGGAATCTTTCCGAGGGGCAAAAGGGGCTTGTCGCATTCGCGCGGCTAGTGTTAGAGCAGCCAGGTTTTTTAATTCTTGACGAACCTACTAATCACATAAATTTTCGTCATGTTCCAGTTATTGCGAAAGCTCTCGACAAATTTGAAGGGGCTATGATTCTTGTTTCTCATGTGCCCGATTTTGTCGCGCAGATCCGAATCGACGAAACGCTTGATTTAGAAAAATAAAAAAATCTATGACCAAGGAATCAGTATTGGATGTAGTAGGGATTGAAAGCAGGTCCGCCGGTATAGTGGCTACTGGCCATGTCGAAGAGTGTGGCGGTCGCTTGCTCTCTTATTTGAAAAGAATTTTCCTTCTCGTTCCGAGGAGTCACGAAATGGTAAACTAAAAAACGTCAGAAAAGCCTTGAGTGGCTTGGCCGACCACGGTTCTAGCTCGAAGAGGCCAGCCAAGGTTGGAAGTATCGAGGCGACCTAATCCCCTCGAGAAACCATCCCCTCTATTCCGTCACGGCATACCTGCTGAGAGCAGTATTCAAAACAACTCCTTTGTAATTTTTCAAAAATATAACTATACTTGTTGTATATGAGAAATATTCGTATATATCTTTTTGTGGGGCTTTTGGCGTTTTTTCCTTTTTGGTCTGCGAACGCGGCTCTGAATTCTTACCTCAAGCTTGATGGAGCCAGCAGCGGGCCATCAAAAGCAACGAGCACCGGAGCGAGCTCGGGTGCAAGCGCCGGAACCGTAACTACCCAACCCGCTCCGCCACCGGGAGGTAGTCGAGATATATACCTTGATATCAAAGATATCGAAGGTGAGTCCGCGGCTGGTCCTGCGATATTGGAGATAGATACGGTTCGAGGAGAATCACCGGAAAATTCTCCACCTGATTCCACGGACAGATTAAAGAACAGCGAACTCATTGATGATTGGCCGATTTCGGCAGATGCCGCAGATGTGCGACGCTGGGATTCGGAGAAGAAGCGGGAGTTTATGGCATCGGTAAAAATGGAGGCCGAAGTACGGAGTGAGCAAGATTTAGAGAATTTTGCAAAGGGAATTTTACTGAAAGACGAAAATATTAAATCAGTTGAGGCGGATAAAGAGAAAGTAAAAATTGCGTACAAAATGCCCGCGCGTTTTCTTGGAATTTTTGGAGCCTCCATTACTACTCGCGCAGAAGTGGCGCATAACGGAGAAGTGAAGGTTTCTTTGCCGTGGTACGCTTTTTTGTTTAAAAAATTGGTTTCCACAGGCGATACAGAATCTGAAGCCAGAGCGAGTTTGCCGGAAGTCGGCGACGAGGTGCTGGTGTCTTTTGAGTCGCGGGCAAGAGCCATGACGACGCTTAGTAATATTATGAAAACAAAACACGATACTATAAAAAATTCCATCGGCAACATCCGCTAGTTTTTTGTGGAATGAAATTAGTCTCAATTTGATTTGAGCCGTCGGAGCGAATCGGAGACGGTCAGTCAGGATTCGTTTGGTAAAAAGTTCGGATTTTGTTCAGGAGGGACAGTAAATATCTGATGCAGAAACCATCCAAAAATTTATCGCGAAGAGCCTATACTGTCACCAGGCCATTCCTTCGTTATTGGGATAAACCAAAGCAGGGACCCCCATTAACAAAACCTCAGGGCCTTAAGATCGCTTTCATACATAGCGACAAGAAGATATCTACTGGCGCACATCATATCAACGAACTTATGGCACAGGCATTGAGTGATAAGGGCGCTCGCGTCAAGAATTTCTTTCCACGACGACAACTTACAGATACCCCAGTGCATCTGAAGGGTATTGCGAATATCCTTTTTTTTCACTCACTTCTTGAGCGCAAGGATGAGATACTGAAAAACCACATCATTCAAGGAACAACGTACACACCCCTACCATTCCTTTCGTTTAATGTGCCGGTCGTGTGTCATTTCGGATCGACGATTCGAGGATATCTTGATGCGGTCCCACAGACAAGACTTCTTCCAAAAGTTGAACAAGATGTTTTCAAAGAATTGGTAAGACTCAATATCATTCCAGAGCTTGATCTCGAAACATTTCGCCCTATGGAGGATGTCGCCGACATAGAGGCTGTGACCGCTAAGCAAGCTTCCATGTGCATAGCGACTTCCCAAAAGGTACGGGAAGAATTGGAACAAATGGGTATTCCTGAAGATCGTGTGACAGTGATTCATAACGCGATTGAGGATTACTGGTTTGAACAACCTCGCGAAACCGGGTTGCGGTCGCCACCACATCTCGTCTTTCTCGGAAGATTGGGCGGAGATGCGTTTACACTCAAGCTCAAAGGGTTTTCCCGACTCCTGAATTTCTATAGAGCTTTTCCCAACATACCCAAGACGACGGTGTGCATGATAACGAACCGAAAACTGAAAGAGTGGCTGCGTGTGGCATTCCCCAATCACTACATGTTCACCAACCTCCGCAAGGATTTCATTCCCGGCGCTCTTGCGCCGCTCTATGGAAGTGTCCTGTTCCTATCTTCACGATACGAAGGTTTTTCGCTCTCACTCGTTGAGGGAATGTCTCAAGGCTTGGTACCTGTGGCTTACCCTGTCGGGGTGGCGCCTGAGATTATCAAGAATGGAGAAAATGGTTTTATCGTTACTAGTTATGATGAGACCTGTGCTAGGACTAGGGAATTGTTAGAAGATACTGATAAACGATTGGCAATGGCTGTTGCAGCAAAAACAACAGCTGAACAATTTAAAAGTTCCAAAATTGCACCAAAGTTATTAAGTCTTTATCATTCGTTGAGAGTGGCAAGAAAGAACAGTGACGATTGATGTGGCACTGACCGGACATTAACTCCCACTCGAAAATACTGTTTTGGGACAGCGGGGGTTTTCTTTTTGGTATACTCATCAGGTAGTATGTATGTAAAAGTTCGAGTGTACCCTGATTCGAAAAAAGAAAGCGTGGTGCAAAAAAAGAGCGGCACCTACGAAGTCCGCGTGAAAGTCCCGAAGGAGCGGAATGAGGCGAACACAAGAGCGCTCGCGCTCCTTTCAAAAACGCTCGGAACGACTAAGCTCCGCATCGTGCGCGGACACCGAAAGCCGAATAAAATAATTGAAGTTTTTGCGGATATATGAAAAAACGTATTGCCAAAGTTTCAAAAGAAAAAGAACTCCATTTGACTGTTCCGCCACGGCTTGAAGGTGTGGTCAAAAACAAAATGATGAATCCCGTTCAAAAAAAGAAAAAAGAGAAAAAATAAAATGGCCCTTATGCAAGCGCATGTTAAAGAACAGTGCCCAGTGTGCAAGAGCACGGATACACAACTCCGGGAGGCGCATCCGGCCCATAATCACTGGGTAGACAAGCTCGCCGTCCTGAACGCATTTTTCAGCGCGGCGGCGCTCTACCCACAGCTCTACAGTATTATTATGGGGAGCGGTGTCGAAAATCTCTCTCTTCCTTCATTCGGACTGATTTTTTCAAACAACATCATTTGGCTCATCTACGGCATTCACCGCCGCATCACTCCACTCATACTTTCATCTCTCTCTAACGCCATTGCCGCAGGACTTATCTTACTTCTTGCCTTGTAACGAAATTTGATATGGGTGTACACTAAGGCCATGAAAGTTGCACTTATTACTATCGTACTTATCGCTCTAGTCCTCGGATTGGGATACGCAATATTTTCCGACCGTGTTGCCCAGGCGCCGAGCGGAGAAGCAATCACTTCGTTTGAAGACTGTATCGCGGCCGGGAATCCGGTAATGGAGAGCTATCCGCGGCAGTGCCGCACGCCTGACGGCAAGAATTTCGTTGAAGACATATCATCCGGCCCCGGGGAAGACTTAGGACTTCAGGCGAATGAATGCGCGGTTGCCGGATGTAGTGGGCAACTGTGCGTTTCCGCTCTCGAAGCAGGAGATATCGTAACCACGTGTGAATATCGCGCAGAGTATGCGTGCTACCGTGAGGCTTCTTGCGAGCCACAGGCAAACGGGAAATGCGGCTGGACAGATACAGCGGAATTGAAACAGTGTCTCGCGAATCCGCCGGCATTGGACGAATAATCCTTCTTCAAGTACTCTTCAGGAAATCGAAGTGTTTTCCGCGTAGTTCATGGTGCGCTTCGTAGCGGGAGAAAATAAAAACATGATGAAATTTATCAGGAAACCGTACCGGACATATTCACTCGTTGGTATTCTTGGTATCAGCGTCGTGGGGGTTTTTTTCTTGTTTTTGGGCAACGGGAATCACGTAGAAGAAACTCTTGTTGTTCATCCGGGGGATTTTACGCAACAGGTTTCCGTCTCGGGGAAGGTAGTTGCGGCAGAGAGCGTTGACCTTGCATTTAGCGCGGCCGGCCGTGTTTCCGCTGTCTATGCCAAGGTTGGGGACATTGTTCCTGCCGGTACCATACTTGCCTCAATTGAAAACGGCGATGCGCGCGCAGACATTTTCCAGAAAGAGGCCGCCTATAGCGCAGCTGTGGCAAGGCTCAAGTCACTCCAGAATGGAACCCGCCCGGAGCAGATCGCAATCACAGAGTCGAGCGTAGCGAGTGCAGAAGCAACACTTCTCCAAGCCAATCAGGCCTTGGTTGATGCGGTGCGGAATGCGTACACACAGTCCGATGACGCTGTGCGTCGCCGTGTTGACCAATTCATGTCGAACCCTCAGAGTTCCACACCGCAATTAAATTTCACCGTGTCCAGCCAACTGGAACTTGATGTTGAGTGGGGCAGGTTCCTCGCCGAAGCCATGCTTACCGGGTGGAAAACAGCCGTTGATTCTTTGAACGCCTCGAGCAATCTCGAAACTGCTCGCGCCGCCGCAATACAAAACCTCGACGAAATACGATCGTTTCTTGAGAAAGTGGCGTCAGCGCTCAATGTGGTTTCGCCGTCCTCCAATTTGTCGCAAACGACCCTTGACGGTTACCGCGCCGACGTTACGACCGCGCGCACCAATGTGAATACCGCCGTTACCTCACTCACTTCCGCGGTGACCGCGCAGAAAAACGCTGCGGCGGCTCTCGTCACTCAAAAACGAAGTCTTGAACTTGAACAAGCCGGGGCCGTAGAGGAAGATATCGAGACGCAGGAAGCACAAGTGAAAATCGCCGAAGCCGATCTTTTAAGCGCCCGGGCACGGTTTCAGAAAACGCTTGTCGTTGCGTCCTTTAACGGCATTGTAACCAGGATGGACGCCAAGGTCGGCGGCAGCGCCTCGTCAAACTCATCCGCGATTACTATGATCAGTGAGGGGAAGCTTGAGATTGAGAGTTTTATTCCGGAGATCAACGCGCCTTTGGTTAAAGTGGGGAACAATGCAAGAGCGACGCTCGATGCCTACGGAGAAAGTATGCCCTTCGCCGTACGCGTCATATCGGTTGACCCGGCGGAGACCATTCGCGACGGGGTCTCGACCTATCGCGCCAAACTACAATTTGTGGAACATGATGCGCGTGTTAAGTCGGGCATGACGGCAAACATTCTCATTACTACGGAGAAAAAAGAGAACGTCATCGCGGTTCCGCAGGGGATTGTTATCCGCCGCGATGGCAAAGAATTCGTACGTCTCCAGAAAGGAAGGACTGCTCTCGAGCGTGAGGTTACGACAGGCAGTGTTTCCTCGCTCGGCACGGTGGAAATTATCTCGGGGCTTCGGGACGGGGATACTGTCCTCCTTGCACTTCCGGAGGAATAAAGAGAAGACCCATGTTTTCGAATTTAGGACTTAACATCCGTATCGGGTTTTTCCTTGCACTGCGGCAAATACGTCGCGCGAGCCTTTGGACGACGAGCTTGATCGTTTTTGTCATGGTGCTCACATTCTTAAACCTTGTCGTAGTCTCGGGTATTTTGGTCGGTCTCATTCAAGGCGCAGTTAATCAGGCACGGAGCGAGTTCACCAGCGATGTGATTATCTCGACTCTTGACGACAAAAAGTACATTGAAAACAGTCCCAATATCCTTGCGCTTATTAAAAGTTTGCCGGAAATAGAAGCTATGTCGGCGCGCTATAGCGAAGGTGTCATCCTTGAGGCAAATTATAAGACTCGAAAAGAGACAGATAAACCAAACACCGCCGGAGCGCAAATATTTGGAATTAATCCAGAGAACGAAGATGCCGTTACGCGCCTCTCGTCGTCAGTCTCGGAGGGGTCGTACCTCGCCCCGGGAGACTACGACCAAGTAATAGTTGGCCAGTTTCTTTTGAGCCAGTATGTTCCCGTTGACGATCCCAACCTTGCGGCCCTCGACAATGTTGAAGTGGGGACGAAAATCCGGATTACTGTGGGCGGTGTGACGCGCGAGGTGAGAGTGAAGGGCATTATTAAGAGCAAGGTGGATGCTCTGACCCGGAACGTGTTTATGGTTGATTCGCAGTTCCGGAGCATGATCGGGAGAAACGACGGTAACATCGATCAAGTCGCAGTGCTTCTCAAGAACGGTGCGGACCCCATTTTTGTCAAAGAGAAACTAAAACGAAGCGGCGTGACGCAATTTGCTCAAGTCCAAACTTTCGAGGATGCCCAGCCGCAGTTTTTGAAAGACATCATCGACACATTTAACATGCTCGGATTTGCCTTCGGTTCGATCGGCCTCGTGGTTGCTTCCATCACCATCTTCATCGTCATTTTCATCAACGCTCTCACACGGCGTAAATATATCGGCATTATGAAAGGTATCGGCATCGACGGCGGAGCGATTCGGCTCTCCTACGTGTTTCAGTCCATTTTCTACGCCCTCCTTGGTTCCGTTATCGGGCTCGCCTTCGTCTACGGATTCCTCGTTCCGTTCGTCGGAGAGCACCCGATCGACTTCCCATTCTCCGACGGTATTCTGGTCGCGCCCATTGACGAAACGCTCTTCCGTGTGGGACTTCTCGTTTTTTCGACTATTATCGCCGGCTACATTCCCGCGTGGATGATTATCAGGAGGAACACGCTTGACTCAATCCTCGGAAGAAATTGATATGATCGAAACCAAAAACCTCATTAAAACGTTCAGGAACGGCGACGTGGAGACGCATGTCCTTCGGGGCATTGATTTTCAAGTCAAAGAAGGTGAATGGAGTGCGATTATGGGGCGCTCAGGCGCCGGGAAAAGCACTTTCCTTTACCAGATGAGTCTCCTCGATGAACCGACCTCTGGAGACGTGGTCGTCGATGGTCGTAGCACAAGAGAAATGAGCGACACGGAAGAGGTTCTCCTTCGGCTCCATAAATTCGGATACGTTTTTCAGGACTACGCGCTCTTGCCAGATCTCACCGCGCTCGAAAATGTGGCACTGCCGTCCCTTATGCAAAACCTCGATCGTCGTAGCGCCTATGCCAAGGCAACCGACGCCTTGACCAAGGTGGGGCTCGGGCATCGACTCAACAACCTTCCGAGCCGGCTCTCCGGCGGCGAGCAGCAGCGCGTTGCCATCGCCCGGGCCGTGGCGCACTCTCCGAAAGTCCTCTTTGCTGACGAGCCGACCGCGAACCTCGACAACGACTCGTCAGAGGCCATCATGAAAATTTTTACGGAGCTTCACCGGGAGGGGCAGACTATTATCATGGTGACCCACGAAGAACAATACGCAAAACTTGCGGAGAAAATTACCACAATGGATGATGGCAAAATAGTGTCTACCGTCAAGAACAGGTAAGTTCACGGGAAATACCTTGGAGTGGTATACTCGTTTGTATGAAAAACACTCTGATTGCTCCGATACTACTCATTCTCATCGGAGGTTTCGGATACGTTATGTTCTCTGGCGGCGGAAGCTTAAGCCGAGCTCAGAGTCCTTTTGATGCGACATACCTTGTTGAAGATGAATCGGTAACGCTTGTCGACGGCACGTTTGAAAAGGAAACTGCGCCGGGGTCGGCAACCAAGATCAGAACTTTTGTCTTCGGCGAACCAACGGTGGGCGACATAGACGGTGACGGAGATGAAGATGCCGCCCTTTTTCTCGTTCGCGATTCGGGAGGGAGTGGGACGTTTTACTATGCTGCCGTAGCTCTCAACAGAGGCGGCGCATATATGGGCATGAATGCTGTCCTTCTTGGCGACAGGATTGCTCCACAAACTATTGAGATTAAAGAGGGACAAGTCATTGCAAACTATGCCGAGCGAAAACCGGATGAACCAATGACGGCACAGCCATCGGCGGGACAGTCGAAATATCTCATGGTTTCAAGCGATGAACTTGTCGAATCGGAGAATGCCGACAGCAGTACTGCGGTTTTTGATGCGGGGCTCAATGAAAAAGTGAGTGGTCTCGGAATATCCATAACACCGCTTGAAGTGCTTGAGGATAGCCGATGTCCATCTGACGTGGTATGTATTTGGATTGGGCAGGTCCGTCTTAAAGCAAAACTCTCAAGCGGACTCGGCGAAACAGAGCAAATCTTTATATCAGGACAGGCCATTACCACCGAAGCCGAAGAAATCATTCTTTCTGAAGTTTTCCCGGCTGCTTATTCAACACAGCAAATCAAACCCGCTGATTACCGATTCCAGTTTACAGTTTCAAAACGAACTTTGTGATAGACTGGCGCCATAATCAATCAATCTAAAGGCAGTTATATGAACAAACTTTTCGTTTTCGCATTATTGGGCGCCGTCGCGATGTTACCCGCGCTTGCCCTTGCGGCAGATGTGCGGGTGGGGGAACAACCTTCAATAGGTGCTGGGGAACGGATTACTGACGATGTGTATATCGCCGGTGGTTCGGTCTCAAGCTCTGGCGTAATTTTCGGCGATCTCATCGCCGGCGGGGGAAATATTGTGGTGAGCGGGAGTGTTGGTGGTGATCTCATGGCAGGAGGCGGCAGTGTTATTGTTATCTCAAATATCCCCGATGATGTGCGTGTCGGTGGCGGGAATATTGTTATTCAAGGCACAGTTGGAGGAGACCTTCTTGTCGGCGGAGGACAGGTGCATATTAGTTCTTCTCGCGTCGGAGGAGACGTTATCGCCGGTGGAGGGCTCATTCGGATTGATGCGGCTGTGGGCGGTGATATCTTGGCGGGCGGTGGTGAGGTCTATCTGAACGGACCCATTACCGGAAGTGTGAAAGTGAAAGCGGACAAGCTCACCTTGGGAAAGAATGCCGTGATTTCTGGGGACATTACCTACAGTGCCAAGAAAGAAATGACCTTGGAAGAAGGAGCGGTAGTACGCGGCGAAATCAAATTTGAACCGCGAAAAGAGATGAAAGCCGGAGCCAATGTACTCGCATTCCTCGGTTTGGGCAAACTTGCGGCGCTTCTTGCATGCGCTCTCTTAATCGGTCTCATTTTCCGCCGTTACGCGCGGGAGATTGTAGGACTTGTGACTCGGAGCCCGCTTACCGAGCTCGGGAGAGGACTCGTGATTGCCATCGTGCTTCCTGTCCTATCAGTCTTCCTCTTGATCACGGTTGTTGGTATCCCACTCGGCATCATCGGCCTCGTCAGTTTCGTCGGAGCATCGCTCTTCGTATGGATTCTCGCGCCGATTATTCTCGGCAGTGTCGTGTACCGCTTTATTACGAAGCGTGATACTTATGAAGTGTCGTGGACGACAATACTTCTCGGCGTGGTTCTCTATTCTATCCTCAGCTTTATTCCCATTCTCGGGTGGATAGTGCAGTGTGGTCTTATATTTGCCACTCTCGGTGCCGCGGTCAAGTTGAAGTGGTCTATCGTGAAAGAGTGGAGATAATTATTCCGTCATTTTTTTCCGGACTTACATCCTGATCGGCATTCTGATTGCGGCGCTTTTTGCGCTCACACTTTTTCTCATGGGGCAAGAACCCATCTGCGAATGCGGGTATATTAAGCTTTGGCACGGTGTGACGATGAGTTCGGAGAATTCCCAGCATATCTCCGACTGGTACACGTTCTCGCACATTATCCACGGCTTTTTCTTCTACTGGGTCCTTTCACTTTTCGCCCCGCGGATGCCAATCGGGGCGCGTTTTATTGTTGCACTTCTCGCCGAAACCTCGTGGGAGATTTTCGAGAATACTGATTTCATAATCAACCGCTACCGCGAGACAACCATATCGCTTGATTACTACGGTGATTCCGTTATCAATTCCGTCGGCGATGTCATTGCGAGTGTTTTCGGATTCGTCCTCGCTCACCGCTTGCCCGTGTGGGTTGTTGTCGCTGCCGCGATTGTAATGGAGGCAGGGGTGGGATACGCGATTCGCGACAATTTGACGCTTAATATCATTATGCTGATCCAGCCATTCGATTCGATTAGGGTGTGGCAGGGTGGTGGGTGATAAAATAGATACACCATGAACCGCGCAGAAAAAAACATGCACTGTGTGTGCGGCAAGACCTGCATTATATGCAGCGCGGAGGAACTTGCCGTTACCTGTGGTTGCGGTATTGAGGCCAAACAGCACGAATACAATCTTAAGAAAGATTCATGGCATCAGGAACACAGCGGGCACGGAGTAGAGCACTTGAGTCACCGCGATCACGAAGCCGCCATGACGAGTCCGCGCTTGGCAAAACAGATGGAGGCGGATATGCGTCGGCGGTTTTTCATTTCTCTCGCGCTTACCATTCCTATTGTCCTTTATTCGCCGATGGGAGAAATGCTTTTCGGTATTTCACTCTGGTTTCCTTTTCCGAAAAATTCGTTTTTGTTTCTTCTGACCACACCCATAGTGTTTTGGACGGGCTCAATTTTTATCACTGGCACGTATTATTCGTTGAAAGCTCGCACGCTCAACATGACGGTCTTGGTCGCAACGGGAATTTTGGCGGCGTATCTTGGCAGTATCGCTCTCACTTTTACTGGTGGAGGCGAAGTATTCTACGAAGCGGCTGCGATGCTCGTAACGTTTGTGCTTTTTGGACACTGGATGGAAATGAAATCTCGCCGCGGGACGTCGGATTCTCTCCGTGCGCTCTTTGATCTCGTGCCTCCGCAAGCGCGAGTGATGCGCAATGGAAAAGAAATTTTAATCGCGAGCACGGAGGTGGTGCAAGGCGACAGTGTAGTATTAAAACCCGGCGACAAAGTGCCCGTTGACGGCATTGTAACCCTCGGAGAAACAGCGGTTGATGAGGCACTTGTTACCGGCGAATCACTCCCAGTTTCAAAGAAAATCGGTGATAAAGTCATTGGCGGTTCAATCAATCAAAATGGAGCAATACAATTCCTCGCTACAAAAGTTGGATCAGATACGGTACTCGCCTCAATCATTAGAATGGTGGAAACGGCGCAGAATTCCAAAGCGCCCGGACAGCGAATTGCGGACAAAGCGGCAGCATGGCTTGTCGTGCTCGCGGTCGCGTCGGGTATAGCCGCATTTTTCGGATGGTACACCATTGTGGGCGCGACATTCGTTGTCGCTCTCACGTTTGCCATTTCGACTGTCGTCATCGCGTGTCCAGATGCACTTGGACTCGCCACCCCGACGGCGGTTGCGGTGGGAACAGGGCTTGGCGCGAAGCACGGCATTCTCATTAAAAATGCGGCGACACTTGAGGGCGCGTCAAAAATCAATGCCATTGTGCTTGATAAAACGGGGACGTTGACGGAGGGGAAGCCGAAAGTTACCGAAGTTATCACCACGGGAAATATGTCGGAGGAAACCCTTCTCCAGTATGCCGCAAGCGTTGAAACAAAATCGAGCCATCCCTTGTCGGCGGCAATCCTCGATGAGGCGAAAAAAAGAGGCATTTCTCTCCTTGCGACGGAAAATTTTCAATCACTTTCGGGATTAGGACTTGAGGGTGTTGTTGGCGGAAAAAACGTTCTTGTTGGCACCGAGCGATTGTTGCGTGACCGCGGTATTGACACGGAGAATATGAGAGGAGCAATCGAGAAACTTTTGGCGGGCGGTAAAACATTGAGTATTATTGCCGTTGACAATCTCGCCGTAGGCATCATCGGCATTTCCGACGAAGTGCGCGGAACATCAAAAAAGACGGTAACGAAACTGAAGGAGCTCGGCATTGAAACAGCGATGATTACCGGGGACAATAAAAAAATTGCGGAAGCGGTGGGGGTAGAGCTCGGTATTGACCGTGTATTCGCGGAAGTCATGCCGAAAGACAAAGCGAGCTTCGTGAAGAAATTACAAGACGAAGGAAAATTCGTCGCGATGGTGGGGGACGGCGTGAATGATGCGCCCGCCCTCGCGCAATCGGATATCGGCATCGCGATTGGTGCCGGAACGGATGTGGCGATTGAAACGGCAAGCATTGTACTCATGAAGTCCGACCCGTATGACATTGTCGCGGCGATCCGTTTGAGCAAGGCGACTGTCCGTAAAATGAAGCAGAATCTGTTTTGGGCGGCAATCTATAACGTGCTCGCCATTCCGATTGCGGCCGGTGTTTTTTATTCCTCGCTCGGGTGGACTCTGCGGCCTGAAATTGCGGCCCTTCTTATGTCGGCATCGTCCATTATCGTCGCCACAAATGCCGTTCTTTTGAAGCGGGTGGAATCTGGATTAACTGAATAATGGTATTGTGGTACACTGACAATATGGATGCTTTTTCGAGGATATCACTGTTTTTTCTCCGCATTGCAATGGGCTCTTTCCTACTCTACGCAGGACTCACCAAGGTGCTCGACCCATCATGGTCGGCCGCGGTTTATCTCGGGGGAACCAAGACATTTCAGAGTTTCTATCAGTTGCTCCTCGCTCCGAATGTGCTTCCAGCAGTCAATTTTTTAAATGAATGGGGGATGACGCTCCTCGGCCTTTCACTCATCCTCGGGATATTTGTGAGATTGAGCGGAATCGCAGGGGCACTCCTTATGGTACTTTACTATTTTCCGATACTTGATTTTCCATACCCGAACCCCCCTTCGGATATCGTAGACGAGCATATTATCTACGCGCTCGCATTCTTAGTACTTGCCGCATCTCGGGCAGGACGTGTGTGGGGCCTTGAGAACTGGTGCGTGGGTTTGCCAATATGCTCTCGGTACCCTCGATTCCGTAGTTTACTAGGTTAATATTACATCTATGAAAAAAATCATTGGTATTGTGCTCCCTGTCCTCGCATTCTTCGTGTTTTTGATATCAGTAGCCGATGCACAGATGATGCTGCGCGGGGGTTTTCAATTGGAGCAAGATTCAACGTGGGGGGAAATCGTTGAGCACACGAAGGAAGAAGAAGCCGAGGGTGCCACCCTCTGGGAAAAACTGCAGAGCGGGGAACTTTCCTGCGCCGCACTCACGGCTGAAAACTTTGAAGCGCTGGGAGAGTATTTTATGGGCACCATGATGGATGAGGGGCATGCGTCGATGAACGCGATGCTCATCCAGATGATGGGTGAGGACGGAGAAGAGGCGATGCACGAGTCAATGGGCAGACGTTTGAGCGGATGCGACCCCGATGCGGTTATTCCCGGGAGCGGGATCGGTTTTATGCCGATGATGAATATGATGGGAGGATGGTCGGGTTTTGGAGGATTCGGACCAATGAGTCCGTTGAGTTCGTGGATGACTAGCAACTGGACCGGCGTCGGATTTTTTGGGGGCCTCCTCGCCATTCTCTGGTGGGCCGTCATCATCGCGGGTATCGTGGCTGTCGTGAAGTGGGTAGCACACCGCGGGGAGCGGCAATCGGGAGAATCTCCGCTTGAGATTCTCGGCGCACGTTACGCCAAGGGGGAAATTACAAAACAGGAGTTCGACGAAAGAAAAAAAGATTTACAGCAATAGCCGTACCTATTTCATCGTTACCGCGCCACGCCTGCCATAATATCTCGCTGTGGGGTACAATGGATGCATTAGTACAGTAACGTTGTTTCTATGATGAAATTATCATGCACGGATTTGAATCCGAGTTCGGAGTGCCGGTACGAGGCGACCGGCGAAAATGCGAAAGAGGTTGCGGTGAAGATGATGGCGCACGCCAAGGCGGAGCACCCGGAGGATATTGAGAAAATGGGGATGGATGATACGGCAATGCGGGCGATGTTCGAGACCAAGGTCCACGAATAACTCCAACATTTCCTTCTAATGGGATGGATATCGCAACACTTATATCTTTTGACGATGCGGTGAGTGTATTCGTCCGCACTATTCTCATTTTTTTCTTCGCATTCGTCATCCTCCGCTTCCTCGGGCGGCGACACCTTTCGCACCTCACCTACCTTGACCTTCTTCTCGTTATCGGGCTCGGCTCGGCCGTAGGGGACGTGATGATTTACGGTGAAAATACGGTCCATTTCCTTGCTTCGGCAATTGCCATCCTCGCTGTTGGTCTCTCAATCAAAGTCCTCGACGAACTCTCGTCGCGTTCCAAGCGGGTAAGTTTCCTCGTCACCGGGACAGCCCGGCTCATTATTGAAGATGGGAAAATACTATCCGACATGCTTGAGAAAGAAGATATGACTGAAGCGGAGTTAATGTCTCTTCTTCGCGAGAAGGGTGTGAGTTCGATTGGAAATGTGAAGCGCGCCTACATCGAAATCGATGGTGAGGTGAGTATTATTTTCAACCGGAAGCATCAGGGTTAGGCGAATTCAGACGATTGGCAGTTAAGAAGTTTTCCTGATCCTTATCTATAGCGCAAGACGAGGTAGTGTCTTGCGATTTGAGCAACCGCAATACTCGCTACCAGGGCACCCAGATAAACCGCCATAATCTCTATATAGGAATAGGGAACTCTGTGGAGCGATCCCAGAATAATGGCGTATATCCACGAAGCGGAAGATATTCCTCCGCTTACGAAGATAGCCACATTTGTTACGGCGCGATTCGCAAGGAGTGAGGGGATATGTTTCAGATGAAAATAGATGCCATTTAGTATAATCACACCCACAACAGAAATTTTGGCGAGAAACTTGCTTGAACCAATGTAGTAATTAGGGTCGGTGAGAAAAAGTCCGATACCCGATATGACGAGTATGGTGAGTCCGATCCAGACCGAGGAACTCGCGAGAATGAGAAATCGTTTTTCAGTTGCGGTGATTTTTTTATCCCGTACGCTCTCCCAAAATATCCGATCGGCCGCGAACGCGCCACCCGCGCCGATCGCGACACCGATAATGTGGAGAGTCGTGTAAAATATTTTGAGATTGAAGAATATATCCATGATAAAACAGACTTGAGTGTATCATGGCGAGCGTGGCTTGTACTACTCGGCTTAACCGCCTATACTGTCTCTCGTGGGCACGGGAGACGGCGCAATACATTAGCAATTTTAACATTTGGAAATATGGCTGAAATCACATTTTTAATTGGCCGCATTCTCTTTGGAGGATATTTCTTTATGAATGGGATGAATCACTTTCTGAAGCGTGGGGCGATGACGGGCTATGCAACCTCAAAAGGGGTGCCGATGCCGGAAGTCATGGTTTTGTTTTCCGGACTTCTTATCATACTCGGCGGTCTTGGGGTTGTGCTCGGAGTTCAAATTGAAATAGCTCTCGCACTCATCATTCTTTTTCTTGTTCCGGTGACATTGAAAATGCACGCTTTTTGGAGTATTTCTGATCCGCAAGCGAAGATGGGTGAGATGGTGAACTTTATGAAGAACACCGCACTCATTGGAGCGACACTGATGCTGTATTCTGTTTGTGCCGTCTGGCAATCATTTCTCTAAACCATTAATTATTTGAGTAGTTTTGTGGTAGATAATACCCCCTTTGCGCCGGAAACTCCCGGAAAGAAAAACGATTATTTCATGAAGCGTGAGGAACGTGAACGTGCGGAGCGGGCGCGGGAACGAGCACGAATGGGGAAGCGGACACTGCGCTACTTTCTCATAGGGGTAGTTGTGCTTGGAGCCATATTCATTTTGTATCGTGCGCTTGAGAGAGGAACTCCAGCGAGTACGGACCAGAGCATCGAATACCCCATACAAGGGAGAGAGCACATTGAAGTTGGATCTACCCATCCGCCTTATAATTCAAATCCGCCGTCTTCGGGGTGGCACTATGAGGAACCAGCAAAGACAGGTTTTAGAGAAAAAGAGATTCCTGATGAACATCTGGTGCACTCTCTCGAGCACGGCGATATCTGGATTGCATACCATCCACGAGTGGTGAGCGAGGTGAAGGAGGCGCTCCAAGAGTTCGCTGGCAGTAAAGTTGTCGTGACCTCGAGATTGGCGAATGACACGGATATAGCGCTCGTCGCGTGGGGACGGGTGGATAGTTTTAGTCTCGATCCATCCGGATTTTCCGCCACGACTACAACGCGGATTAACGATTTCATCACACGTTACGTAAATAAAGGACCCGAGCAGATTCCGGCGGGAATGAGTGAGGGGATTTAGGATTACCTTTCGTGTGTGGGTAAATCTATGAACCCGATAGGATTTACCATTGAGAAAGAAGATTCCAGTCGAGCACGCACTGGCAGACTCTCCACTCCTCATGGCGTGGTGGAGACACCGGCATTTGTCGCGGTTGGTACCAAAGGAACCGTGAAATCGCTTACTCCGGATGACGTTCGTCGAGCGGGTGTTGGCATCGTATTTGCAAATACCTTTCACCTCTACCTTGAGCCGGGCGAGAAAATAGTCCGGGATGCGGGAGGACTCCACGCGTTCATGAACTGGAGTGGACCACTGATGACTGACTCCGGTGGATTTCAGGTTTTTTCACTCGGTGCGGGATATGAAGGGAAAGTGAATAAATTTGGAGGGGAAGAGGAGTCGAGTTTGGTAGCGAAACCTCCACACCACCCTTTAGTTCGTGTCGATGATGACGGCGTCACGTTTCGTTCGCCCTTGGACGGAAGCGAGCACCGTTTGACCCCGGAGCGCTCGATAGAGATACAGAGGAACTTAGGAGCCGATATCGTTATTGCTTTTGATGAGTGCACATCACCTACGGCACCGCGGAAGTATCAGGAAGAAGCGCTTGTGCGGACGAATTTGTGGGCTACGCGTTCGCTCGAAGCCTTCGAGCGTCTCGGCACTTCAAGAAAACAAGGTCTCTTTGGGGTTATCCAAGGTGGGCGGTTTCGCGATTTGAGGGAAGCGAGTGCAAAATATATCGCCTCACTTCCATTCAGCGGGTTTGGCATTGGAGGGTCTTTCTCAAAAGATGATCTCGGTGACACACTTCTCGCAGTTACCCTACACTTGCCCGCGGAGAAGCCGCGGCATCTTCTCGGTATCGGAGAGCCAGAAGATATATTTCAAGGAGTCCGCGCAGGCGTTGATCTTTTCGACTGCGTTTCTCCGACACGCGTCGCGCGCACGGGAACTCTTTACACGAGAAAAGGGAAGATGAATATCGGAAACGCTCGGTTCAGAAATGATTTTTCCTCGGTTGACGAAACCTGTATATGCGAACTTTGCCAAAACTATACCCGCGCCTACCTCGCACATCTTTTTCGCGCGAAAGAAATTCTCGGTATCCGGCTCGCGACAATGCACAACCTCACTTTCATCACCTCTCTCTTTCGGCGCATTCGCGAGTCTATTGCTGAGACCAAACTGGATTATTTTGAAAATGAATTTTTCTCACACTATCGGGTGTCATGAATGTAACTTGACTCTCCATTTTTTAGTGAGTACACTACAACCTAGAAAGAAATTGACAGTGGAAGGTCTTGGAGCTCGTGCCGCACACCACCTCGCTACTTCACCAACGCATACTCTCGTTCCATATCCCTCCATGTTGCCACCTGGAACGAAAGTAGAAGGAGGAAGAGGAGTCTAGCGAGCGCGAAAACTCGCTCTTCGAGATCATCCCTGGGCCCCACCTTGCGTCGCTTCGGCGTTCGCAAGGTGGGGTTTCTCATTTATGGGGTAGTCTAAGTAATATACTATGTATTCGACATGAAAAAAGGATGTTTTACCATTCATTCGCCGTGGGAGCCCGCTGGAGACCAGCCCAAGGCTATTGCCGAGCTTGTTCACGGTCTTAGAAAGGGGACGCGGCACCAAACACTTCTTGGGGTGACCGGTTCTGGAAAAACATTTACGATGGCGAACGTCATAGAGAACTGGGGAAAACCGACACTCGTTATTGCACACAATAAAACTCTCGCCGCGCAACTCGCACAGGAATATCGAGAATTTTTTCCTGAAAGCGCTGTGCACTACTTTGTATCCTATTATGATTTCTATCAGCCGGAAGCATACATTCCGCACTCCGACACCTATATAGAGAAAGACGCACAGGTGAACGAAGAAATTGACCGCCTGCGGCATGCAACGACCCAGGCTCTTTTGACACGGCGTGACGTCATTGTCGTCGCGTCGGTTTCGTGCATCTATGGGCTCGGTAGCCCGGAAGAGTATGAGGTTGCGAATATTCTCATTTCCCGTCGCGAGAAACTTACTCGTGCCACTCTTATGCGACGCCTCATAACGCTTCACTTTGAACGAACAAACGCCGATCTCAAACCCGGAGTTTTCCGCGGTATCGGGAATGCGGTCGAGATCGTCGGGTCGGGCGACCGACATATTACGCGGATTGAATGGAAAGGTGAGAAAATTGATCGGATTGAACTTATTGACCTTATCACGCGAAGGATTTTACGTGGGCTTGACTCCGTTGTTATATTTCCCGCAAAGCATTTCATGACGCCCGGCGATGAAATGAAGCGGGCGCTTGCCGCAATCTCGGATGAGCTTCAGGAGCGGCTTTCAGAACTTACAAAGGCGGGGAAACTTCTTGAAGCGGATCGCCTGAAACGCCGCACGAATTACGATATGGCCATGATGCGCGAGGTTGGATACTGTAATGGTATTGAAAACTACTCACGCCATATCTCGGGAAAAAAAGCTGGCGAGCCGCCCGAAACCCTCCTCTCCTATTTTCCGCGTGCGAAAGATGGCACACCGGAATTTCTTACGGTGATTGATGAAAGTCACGTAACACTCCCGCAGATACGTGGGATGTATGAGGGAGATCAGTCACGCAAACGAACCCTCGCCGAACACGGTTTTCGGCTTCCATCAGCGCTCGACAACCGCCCGCTCCGCTTCAGTGAATTTGATGCACGCATTGGGGCAGCTATCTACACTTCCGCAACGCCCGCCGAGTATGAGCTTGAGCTCTCGAGGAAGGAAGGCAAGGTTGTGGAACAAATCATACGACCGACGGGGCTCGTCGACCCGGAGATTGAAGTGCGCCCGATTATTAGTTCATCGAAAGGAAAGAGCTACGGAGGACAGATTGCTGACTTGATAGAAGAAGTTATCAAAGTTACCGGAGAGGGCGGCAGGTCGATTGTGACAACTTTGACGAAAAAAATGGCAGAGGATTTGAGTGAGTACCTGAAAGAAAAAAAAATCAAGGCCGAATATCTTCACAGCGATATCAAAACGCTTGAGCGCATCAAGATTCTCACCGAATTTAGGAGGGGAACATTCGACTGCCTCATTGGTGTGAACCTTCTTCGTGAAGGACTCGATTTGCCCGAAGTCGTTTTCATCGGTATTCTCGATGCGGATAAAGAAGGATTTCTTCGCTCGGAGACTTCGCTTATTCAAACCATCGGCCGAGCCTCACGGAATGTTCGTGGCCGTGTGATTCTCTATGCAGACCACATGACGGGCTCAATGGAGCGTGCCATCGGAGAGACGAACCGTAGGCGGGGAGTCCAGCTCGCGTACAACAAAAAGCACGGAATTACGCCGAAATCGATTCAAAAATCGGTTGGTGATATCACTGAACAGATTGAGAGCACATACAAGAAAACCGTCGCTGATATTCTTGCCATAGATAAACTACGTTTCTCGGAGAATCCAAAGAAACTTATTGCCGAGAAAGAGAAACAAATGAACGAAGCCGTGAAAGAGCTTGATTTTGAGACCGCGGCGATTGTGCGAGATGAATTACTCGAGCTTCGACGTCTGGTTGGAAAAACACTCGATTGACGAGAATGCCTCTAGGATTTGAGGGACCGGAGGTCGACATGCTAAACTCACGGTACCCCTCTAGGGCACCAGAGCGGGTTTTTCATGTTATTTAACGAAGGTACTCGGGCACCACAAAAACTCCTCGTCGCGGCACTTATCGTGACCGGCTTTGTTGTGGGCGGAGTGGCTCTCTTTGAGGCTCACTTTGTGAGCACTGGAGAGCTCACTCTACTCCTTGAAGAGTCAAACCAAGAGATTGCTCTACTCCGCGATGAGCTTGGTCAAGTTACTATTGAGACCGAAACTCTCCTTAAAAATGCAAGCGAAGAGACAAAGCGGGAAGTAGATCAAAGACTTGCCGAAGAAGCGAAAAAGCTCGCTTCAGTCGAGGAAAAACTCTCGCAGGAATCTTTTGAGCGGAATAAGGCAGAGTCGCAGATACGGGCTCTGACCGGACTTTCAGAATCGAAAATTCTCGAACTCGAACAAAAATTCTCGAATTCACAATATAACGTAGCCCAGGTGATTGCGGCGTGGAGACCTCGGACAGTGAGTGTCGTTTGCAATTTTGGGCTAAACAAGCGGAGCGGATCGGGAACGCTGTACCGATATGTCGAGAACGGAGCGGAAAAATTTGCCGTTCTTACCAATCGTCATATCGTTATTGATTCGCAAAACATATCCGCATCTTCATGTGAACTGCGGTTTCCCGACCATACCACGACATATACCGGCTCTCGCGCCGCGGGTGACATCGAGATTTCAAGCGACGGGTATGATTTCGGACGTATCATAATCGGAAATCCGAGTCAGTATCTTCGGAGTATCGCAACGTCCAATGCATCTTTCTGCTCCCTGCGCGCCGCTATCGGGGACGAGATTATCATCTTAGGGTACCCGCTCATCGGTTCGCAGAATGATATAACGGCGACGGACGGCATTATCTCCGGGTACGACTCCGACTACTACATCACTTCCGCCAAGGTTGAACAGGGGAATTCAGGGGGCACTGCAGTCCTTCTCTCGAAGAATTGCCTCCTTGGAATTCCAACCTTTGTTCAGCTGGGAACGCTCGAGGCGCTCGCGCGCATTCTCGATATCAGTGTTATTGCGCGCTAAGCATGGAAGATCACATCACAATCAAGGGGGCGCGGACGCATAATCTCCAGAATGTTTCCCTTTCTCTCCCGCGAAACAAACTGATTGTTTTCACCGGACTCTCGGGATCGGGTAAATCCTCTCTCGCCTTCGACACGATTTTTGCGGAAGGACAGCGTCGTTACGTCGAATCGCTTTCGGCCTATGCCCGGCAATTTTTTCGGCAGATGCAGAAACCCGATGTTGACGAGATTACCGGTCTTTCCCCAGCCATCTCCATTGATCAGAAATCACGTTCCAATAATCCTCGCTCGACCGTCGCCACGATTACGGAGATTTATGATTATTTGCGCGTTCTCTATGCTCGCGTAGGCCATCCACACTGCCTCGAGTGCGGTGACGAAATTAAGAAACTTTCCCAAGAGGAAATTACGAATCTCGTGCTTGCCCGTGTTGGAAAAGGAGTTGGGTATTCAAAAATACAGATTCTCGCGCCAGTCGTGCGCGGGAGAAAAGGGGAATACTATCAACTGCTCTACGACTTCCTCGGCAAGGGGTTCGCAAAGGTTGTCGTTGATGGTGAAGAAAAAAGTCTCCGCGAACGGATACTTCTCTCGCGCCATAAGAAGCATCACATTGACATCGTTGTTGACGAGCTCGATCCAGGGGCATTTCCCGGTAAGCGCGGTTTCCGCGAGCGGCTTTCCGAGGCAATCGAGCGCGCACTTGCCGAGACGGACGGAATCATTCGAGTTTCTTTTTCCAAGGGGAGACGGAAGAAACCTTCGAAAGACGACACTCCAGACGAAATCCTTGTATCAACGAACTATACCTGTCCCAAGGACGGTTTTTCTTTTGTTGAGATTGAACCGCGTCTTTTTTCATTCAATTCTCCGTATGGCGCGTGCCCAAAGTGCCACGGCCTCGGCACTAAACACTTTTTCGGAGAAGAAGATTGCGAGACGTGTAAGGGTGCTCGGCTTCGCCCTGAAGCGCTCCATGTGCTTATTGGAGGGAAGAATATTGTTGACCTCGCGAATTCCACCATTGCGGATGCATCAGGGTTTTTCGATGCACTTTCGATGACGGAGAAAGAGAAAGAGATTGCGGCACCAGTGACACGGGAGATCATATCGCGACTCTCCTTTATGCTTGAAGTGGGGCTTGATTATTTGGCACTCTCGCGCCGTGCCAACACGCTCTCCGGCGGAGAAGGTCAACGCATCCGACTTGCTTCCCAGCTCGGCTCGCGGCTCGTGGGTGCGCTCTATGTTCTGGACGAGCCAACAATCGGGCTCCATCAGCGCGATAACGAGCGGCTTATAAAAACCTTAAAGGAACTCCGCAATCTCGGGAATACGATTATCGTGGTCGAGCATGATGAAGATACGATCTATGCCTCTGACTATCTTGTTGACATCGGTCCCGGGGCGGGAATTCACGGCGGCAAGATTGTGGTCTCCGATGATACGGATAAATTACTCACCGCAAAGCGCAATACATCGAAATCAATCACACTTGAGTATCTCCGCGGCGAACGAGAAATCCCTATTTCTCTCCCGCGACGAGGGAAAGATAAAGGCACGCTCGTGATTGAAGGCGCTTCTATCTATAACATCAAGAACCAGAATTTTTCGATTCCACTCGGAAGAATAATCGCAATTACCGGTGTATCCGGTTCCGGCAAGTCAACGCTTCTCTATGAACTTCTGTATAAAAATCTTCGGGCGCGTTTTGACCGTCGGTACCGGTCAAATGAAGTGTTCCATTGCGCCAAGTTTTCCGGGGTAGAGTATGTGAGTCGCACGGTCTTGGTCGACCAAAGCCCCATCGGCCGGACGCCGCGTTCGAACCCCGCTACCTATACGGGTACTTTTACCTTTATCCGCGAACTCTTTTCCGCTACGGAGGAGGCACGGTTCCGCGGGTGGGGCCCCGGGAGGTTCTCTTTCAATGTCCGAGGTGGGCGCTGTGAGGCATGTGAGGGAAATGGGAGTATCGCCGTTGAAATGCAATTTTTGCCCACTGTCTTTGTCACCTGCGATGTATGCTTGGGGAAGCGATTTGAAGCCGAGACGCTTGAAGTTCGTTACAAGAAAAAAAATATCTACGATGTTCTCAAAATGACGGTCGAGGGGTCGCTTGAATTTTTTAAAGACATTCCCGCGATTTACGATCGCCTGAAAACGCTTGACGATGTGGGACTCGGCTACCTTGAGCTCGGGCAGAGCGCGACGACGCTCTCTGGCGGAGAGGCCCAGCGGATTAAAATTTCCTCCGAACTCTACCGGCCTTTTACCGAGCGCACTATCTATCTCATGGACGAGCCGACAGTGGGGCTTCACTATGAAGATGTCCGACATTTGATTGTGGTCTTAGAGCGACTCGTCAACCGCGGTAATACCGTGGTAGTGATTGAGCATAACTTAGATGTCATCAAGTGTGCCGACTGGGTTATTGACCTCGGCCCAGAGGGGGGCGTTGGAGGCGGAAGGGTTATTGCCAAAGGAACCCCCGAAGAAATTGCCGAGAACAAACATTCCCACACTGCAAAATATTTGAAGAGAACTCTTAAAAAATGATCTAGCCCCGTCCGGCTTGGCTACCGGACGGGGCTAGGGGGGAAAAGCGTGATGATCTGCGAGAGGATTTCGACCGCTCTTTGCAGTGTTTCCGTGGGGAGATCGACATTCTCAGACACGCTGGGGTGTCTTTCCATGGCGAACGCGAGGCGGATATACTTGTGTCCCCGGTGCAGATTGATCAGGTGACGGAGATCGGTCAGAGAGCACGTGCTGATGAACTTGCTGTCAGCAGAGACAAGGGAGACCATATGGTTTTTATGGTCGTACCTGACGTGCAAACCCTCAACCGTTTCTGGAACAGCGATCATGAAAAAAATTTCGCTTAGAGTCGGCAAGGCTACAGGTCTTCCTCGGCAAATGACCGTGTTGGTGGGGTGTTTTCGCCCGCAAAATCAATAGCCGCAAGTGCGGTGCTACGGGCTATATGAGCTCGAGCTTCATCTCGTGGAATACCATGCCGTGCAAGAGATTCCACTTTGTCGTTGAGAATCCATTTGAGATGGCCCATGAGGTTCCTGCACTCGTACTCGATAATTGTCCTGATTTGTTTCTCCGCTAAGATTCTCGATTCCGGTGCTTCACCCACTGTCTGTCTCCTTTGTGAGATTTATTAAGAACACTCTTTTCCTATACTGCCGATATGAAGTGGATGAGTCAAGCTTTTCTACAAACATTGAGTATCATGAGTGTCTTCCGTTACTATTGATGCCATGGATCAAAAGGATTTGAAACAACCCATCCCGAATTCTCCGGGCGTATATTTCTTCCGGAGCGGCAAGAGCCGTCGTTCTCGCCCACTCTATATCGGCAAGGCGACCTTTCTTCGAGACCGCGTGAGAAGTTATTTTACTGCCGATATTTTGAGCGCGCGGGGGCCGCGCATCGTTACAATGCTCCGAGAGGCGAAATCGGTTGAAGTAGAAGAGACGGACTCTGTCCTTGAAGCGCTTATTCTAGAGAGCAAATACATCAAGCGTTACCAGCCAGTTTATAACGTTCAGGAGCGCGACGATAAAAGTTTCAATTATGTCGTTCTGACGCATGAGGAGTTTCCACGTGTTTTGGTCGTGAGAGGGCGCGAACTCGGCCGTGATTCAAAAATGAAAGTCCAAACGATGTTTGGTCCTTTCCCGCATGGAGGAGAGTTACGAAGTGCGCTCAAAATCATCCGGAGACTTTTTCCATACCGCGACCGTTGTACACCGAGGGCGGGGAAGCCTTGTTTCAATCGCCAAATTGGTCTCTGTCCGGGTGTTTGTACCGGCGAGATGGGGGTAGAGGAATATAGAAAAACGATTAGAAACTTGAAACTGTTTTTTGATGGGAAGAAGAGAGAAATTGCGGCGCATTTGAAACGTGACATGAAAGCGTTTGGCCGCACACATGAATTTGAAAAAGCCGCGATTGTGCGAAATACGCTCTTTGCACTTGACCATATCCGAGACGTGTCGCTCCTCAGGCGCGAGGCACCGAGTGTTTCGGAACCATTCTCGAGAATTGAGGCCTATGACATCGCGCATATCTCTGGCACGAATACGGTGGGAGCTATGACGGTATGGGAAGGGGGAGAATTGATGCGCTCCGGGTACCGACTTTTTAAGCTTCGTAGCAAGAGAGGTGCAGACGACACCGGAAATTTGAGGGAGGTACTTGAACGACGGATGGGACATTCAGAGTGGCGTCTTCCCGATGTCATTGTCGTTGATGGGGGCATGGCGCAGGTGAATGTAGCGCGCGGTGTACTCGCCGAGAGAGGGTTTGATATTGCAGTCGTTGGCGTCGTGAAGGATTCGCGGCATCGGGTGGCGAAACTCGTGGGGAATGTGATGGCGCTTGGTACCCGAAGGGATGCGGCAGTACTTGCGAATGCTGAAGCGCATCGTTTTGCCGTAACCTATCACAAGAAATTGCGGTCTCGGTTATCCTCCTGACGCTTTACTGGGTTATACTAGACTTATGGGGCGTGTTAAAGTTGCCGTGGTTCGTGGCGGAACAAGCTCAGAGTATGACGTTTCGCTCAAATCAGGAGGACATATTCTCCGAAATCTTCCGCATCGCTACCATCCACAGGACATTCTGATTGCACGGGATGGTACTTGGCACATGGGCGGTGTGCCCATCCACCCAGAAATGCTTGCACAGAAGAGTGATGTTGTCTTTAATGCACTCCACGGTTCTTACGGGGAGGACGGAAAAGTACAGCAGATTTTTGAAAGTCTTGGTCTCCCGTATACCGGTTCAGGTGTCGTCGCGAGCGCGCTTGGGATGAATAAGATACTTGCGCGAGAGGCTTTCTCTAAGCACGAGTTCAAGTTGCCGCGCGCAGATACGGTTTTTTCTTATGAATCAGCCGAAGACGGAGCGCATCGAGTATTTCGCTCGATGTCGCCACCGTGGATTGTGAAACCATCATCGGCGGGGTCGTCCATTGGGGTAGGGTTTGCCCGCTCTCTCCTCGAGCTCGGAGAGGCAATACGTGAAGCACGGAAGCATAGTGAGAAGGTGTTGATTGAGGAGTTTATTGGTGGACGGGAGGCGACAGTGTGTGTTGTTGGCGCCTTCGAGGGAGGCCGCATTCACGCGCTTCCGCCGATTGAAATACGAAAACCTGTTGGGCGCCCGGTCTTTGATTTTGAGTTGAAGTATGGAGGTGAGATGGAAGAAGTGTGTCCAGGAGATTTTGATTTCTCGACACGCCTTCTCCTTGAAACCCTCGCAATCGGGGCGCATGAGTCAATCGGCGCGCGTCATTATTCGCGCTCTGACTTCATCGTCTCGCCCAAGCGGGGCATCTATCTTCTTGAAATCAATACGCTCCCCGGACTTACGGAGGAGTCGCTACTTCCCAAAGCGCTTGCCGCAATAGACTGCCCCTTCGGTGATTTTCTTGACCATGTTCTCACACTTGCCCTTCAAGGAAAGTGAGGTATAGTGTTTGGGCCCTTAGCCCCTCACTTGGGATGGTCATGATATGTATTATGTATATGTACTGCAAAGCAAGAAGGATAGAAGTTTATACATTGGCTATACAAACGATCTGAAAAGGCGGTTTGAGGAACACAATAAGAAATTAAGCAGATCAACAAAATTCAAAACGCCTTTTCAGCTCGTGTATTACGAAGCATATCAATCACGAGCCGATGCGCGATATCGTGAAGATAATCTCAAACGATATTCTGGTGCGTATACGCATCTGCGACGCAGGATTAAGAACAGTGTCGCAGATGACCATCCCAAGTGAGGGGCCGTTAGCTTAGTTGGTAGAGCGCCACATTTGCAATGTGGAGGTCGCCGGTTCGAATCCGGCACGGTCCACCAAACGAAACATTGTCGGAATTAAGAATATGGAGCGATTTTGCGGGAGGAAAAGGATTTGCTTTGCCCCGTCCGAATTGAAGCCCCGCCACACTGCCCGAATACTTGGAGGGCAGAACCCCGAAAGAAAAACACCCTTTCCTTTTTCAAAAGAAATTTCACCCCCGCCAAATCAGAAATGCAAGGAGTGTTTTTTCTTTCGGGGTTGCCGAGGCTCTGCGAGGCGGTGGCGGAACGATTCATTCTCGCTCAAAAAAAGTTCGAGCAAATGCTATAATAACATCACCAAATTAAACTTTCATCAGTCGTTAACTGGGGGATTGTCTAACATAGAAAAAGTGCTAAAATATTTCTATGCGAACACTACTGAAAAATAAAACATCTTTCTACGGCATAGCCATAGCAGTGTTTCTCACTGTTAGTGTTTTCAGTTCCACGATGATGCCCGGAATGTCCCACGATGAGATGGGCGGTATAGGCAATTGCCCTTTTCAGATTGGCGGGACCATTCTTTGCGAAATGAACGTCCTTGACCACCTCGCCTTGTGGAAAGCGATGTTCGCGTCCCTTTCTCCGCAAATAACTATTGCCGCGCTTCTTCTTTCCGCATTGCTTGCGCGGGCAATTTTCAGGCATCTCTTTGCCTCGCTAGACACCCACGGGCGACAACCTCTTTTCGCATACTTACATGACACCCACATTCCGTCTTTTCACCTGCTTCCATTCGGAAGCGCAATAAGTCCGCGCGCTCCTTAGTTTGTTGCTCTCGGCTCTTATTACTCACTAGCTAGAAACAAACCAAACTGGCGAAATTGAAACGATGAAGCAGTGACGCAAAGAATGGTTTAACCAGTAATCCTATGCAGAGAAATTATGTCATCACAGGAGGGGTTGTCATACTCCTTCTGGGTGTTCTGTTCTTCCTCAGTTTTGACAACAAACCAAACAAAAACGAGACGGCAGACAACCTCACGCCGGTATCCTCGTTCAGCCATTCGCATGGCATCGCAGTTGACGTAGCCGACCCAAAAAAGGTTTACATCGCAACGCACGAAGGTCTCTACTTGCTCTCCGAAGACAAAGACCTCTACCAAATCGGTAAGACGCGGGACGACCTAATGGGTTTCATTCCGCACCCGACAGAAGCAGACACGTTCTTCAGTAGCGGACACCCATCACGGGGCGGTAACATTGGTTTCCAAAAAACAACCGATGACGGCATAACGTGGGAACGCGTATCAGACGGGCTAGGCGGTCGCGTTGACTTCCACGCAATGACCGTGAGCCAAGCAAATCCAAACATTATCTACGGCTTCTTTGGGGATAAACTTCAAAGGAGTATTGACGAGGGTCGCTCGTGGGAATATGCCAAAGGTATAGTTGCCCCCATTTCATTATCGTCCGACTTGAAAGACGAGAATGTAGTGTATGCCTCAACACAAAATGGATTACAGGTGAGCAGGGATAAGGGCGATACGTGGCAGAGCGTATCGCCGCAATTGGAAAGCGGAGCGGTGAGTGTTTTTGCTCTTGACCCGACCTCTGTGTATGCACTCACATTCTCCGAAAAACTCGGTGGAATGGGAAAAAGTGTTGATGGAGGCGTGACTTGGCAAAAATTAGACGAAACATTTGGAAGTGAAGTAGTACTCTATGTTGCGTTTAGTAAATCGCAATCTGGCTTGGTCTACTCGCTGACTAACGCAAATGGTGTCTACAAAAGCACAGATAACGGAGGTACTTGGACAAAAGTACGATAAAACTCCTCTGGCTGAAGGCAAAACACCCCGATAATAAAGGGGTGTTTTATTATGCAGAAGGATGCCTTTGCATAACAGCAGAGACGTGCCTTGCTTTTTTTGACCGACAACCCCATCATCGTAAATCATCAAAACGCAGGATACAGCGCAGGAGTTTCTTCGCTTTGCTTTTCAGTAATCTTTTCAGTATACTGCTGCCATATGGATATGAATGTTGAAGGTCGCTGTATGAAGTGCAAGACCCAGCGCGCGATGAAGGAAGCGAAGGAAGTGAAAATGAAGACAGGCATGCGCGCGGCAAAGGGGACTTGTTCCGTGTGCGGCACCGGAATGTACAAAATTCTCGGGAAATAACCCCGGGACAATCTTTCTTTCTAGCTCTCTCTTGTGGTGTAAGGTTTTGCACACCGTATTTCTAGTTTCTTGCGGTATAATTTGGAGTGTTGAGTATACACACCTTCTTTTTTAGTTTAGAGGGTTATACGCACATTGCAATTAGAGCAGGGGAACAACTATCGTCTTAAACACAACTATTCCCAGCGAACCGCTGGGGGTTTTAGTTTGGTTGAAATAGTGATTGGCGTTTTTCTCTTCGCGGTGCTTGGCACGGGAATCTATCAGGGTTATGCACAAGTGGCCGAAGTTGCTCGTCTTTCACGTCTCAAGGTTACGGCTTCAGCGCTTGCGAACGAACAGTTTGAGATTATTCGTAATCTTCCGTACGCGGATGTTGGTATTTCCGGTGGTATTCCGTCGGGCGTTCTCACAGCCAATAAAACGGTTGTGCGAGATAGTGTATCTTTTAACGTCGTCACTACGGTCAGGAACGTTGACGATCCATTTGACGGAACGATTGGTGGCAATCCAAATGATCTCTCGCCGGCGGACTACAAGCTCGCGGAAGTTGTTATCACTTGTCCTACATGCAAGCAATTCTCGACGATGTCGTTCTCGACCAATGTCGCTCCCAAAGATCTCGAGAGCGCTTCGACGAACGGTGCGCTTTTCATTCAAGTACTTGACGCGAACGGTCAGCCCCTCCCAGGCGCGAATGTCCATATAGAAAACAATGCGGAAATTCCGCCTATCGTCATTGACGATACGACGAATGTCGATGGACTCCTCACCATCGTTGACGCGCCTCCGGGGATCGAAGCGTATGAAATCACGGTGACAAAGCCAGGATACTCCGAAGAGCAAACCTATCCCACTGGCGCTCCGGGGAATCCAAATCCATCAAAGTCCCATGCGACTGTGCTTCTCCAGCAGGTAACGCAGGTGACGTTCTCGATCGATAGGACGAGCGCGTTTGAGATCTCGAGCGTACGGGATACTTGCAGTGCCGTGGGCAGTATTGATTTCACACTCGCTGGTACCAGAGTGATCGGCACGAATCCTGATATCTTGAAATATGACCAGGATCATATAACGAGTGCCGGTGGCGCGAAGTCAGTTACCGGTCTTGAGTGGGATACTTATGGAATTGCACTCATCGATGGAGCATATGATCTCATCGGCACTATTCCGCTCATTCCACTCGGATTGAGCCCGAATACGACACAGAATTTCAAACTCATTGTGGCGCCAAAAGATCCGCAAAGTTTATTGGTGACCGTAAAGGATGCTGCGACGCTCTTGCCACTCTCCGGAGCCAGTGTGCGATTTGAAGGACCGGGCTATGACGAAACGCTTCTCACCGGCCGTGGTTTTCTTCGGCAGACCGATTGGTCTGGTGGAGGAGGACAAACGGATTTCCTTGACCCGACTCGTTACTTTTCATCCGACGGAAATATCGAAGATGCCGGTCCAGTAGGTGAACTCCGACTCCAGAGTGTTTTAGACGAGTACGCCGCGGCGGGGAATCTTACGTCATCGTCCTTTGACACAGGGTCGGCAAGTAATTTTTATGACATTGGCTGGCAACCGGAAGACCAGCCGCCGGAAACAGGCGTGAACGTAGTGCGGTTCCAGATTGCGACGAACAATGACAATGCGACGTGGAGTTTTCTTGGGCCTGATGGAACGGGGGGCACCTATTACACGCTTGCGGACCAAAACATAAATGGGGTCCATAACGGCGACCGGTATCTTCGATACAAAGCATTTCTTGAGACTGCAAGCACAACACTCACTCCTAACGTTTCCGACATTGCCGCGACCTTTACATCATTGTGTGTTCCTCCCGGGCAAGTGGCTTTCAGTGGTCTGGCATCGGCGGGATACACGCTCACTATTTCAAAAGTGGGCTATCAACCGTGGAGCGATATCGTTAATATTGCCACTCCCTGGCAGGAAATCACTGTCACTTTGGCTCCATGAAATACATAAACGGGGATAAGGGAAAGCGGGCAAGGGAATACGGTTTTTCTATTATCGAAGTAGTCATCGGTGTTTTTATTCTGGGACTCATCGCTATCTCCCTCGGAACTCTCCAGGCAGATATTTTTTCACTGCACACGATATTTTCCAATAATTTAGTAGCCCAACAAGAAGTACGACAAGCGTTTAAGACAATGATTCAAGAAGTGCGGCCTGCTTCTCCGTCGAGTACGGGTGCATACCCGATTGCGGCGGCCTCTGCCACATCATTTACATTTTACAGTGACATTGACGATGACAATCTACGAGAGCGCATTCGTTACTACCTCGATGTTGGTGTTCTCAAGCGGGGAGTACTCGAACCGACCGGTGTTCCACTTGTCTATAATCCGGCAAATGAAATCGTGACTACGCTCGTAAAGGATGTTATCGCAACGACCACGCCACTCTTCAGCTACTATGATACGAACTACAACGGCACGTCGGACCCTCTTCCGGAACCGGTCAATATTCTCGCCGTGCGTCTTCTTAAAATTTCTGTGACGGTTGACCATAACCCGGCGCGGCCGCCTTCGGCGACGACAGCCACAACCCAGGTCTCGATGCGGAACCTGAAGGACAATCTCTAAAAATATAAAAATGAACCACGAGACAGTAAGGGGGCAAATTCTTATCCAGGTCGTCATCTATGGAGCGATAGCTGCACTCTTTATCGGAGCGCTTGTCTTGTGGGCAGGAATTAATATTCGCGCATCGCGCCAGGCATACTACCGCGAAGAGGCAATCCAAATAGCCGAAGCGGGCATTGATTACTATCGCTGGCATTTAGCACATGCACCAGCGGACTATCAGGACGGAACCGGAGTTCCCGGGCCGTATGTACATGACTTTCGAGATAAGGATGGAAACATAATCGGGCAGTTCACGCTTGAAATCACCCCGCCCATGATTGGATCAACAATCGTGAGAATTAAATCAACCGGCGAGACAGATGCGGCCCAAGGCGTTACGCGGAGTATCGAGACACGTCTCGCAAAGCCGTCATTTGCAAAATACGCATGGGTTTTGAACAGTTTCGTTTTCTTCGGGTCGGCGGCGGAGGTATTCGGCCCCATACATTCAAATGACGGTCTCCGTTTTGACGGTCTTGCGCATAACATTGTGACCTCCGCGAGAGATCAGTTTGACGACCCAGATCACTCCGGCGGAAATGAATTCGGCGTTCATACGCACGATTCGCCAACTGACCCTCTGCCACCCGCGGCAGTTCCATCACGACCGGATGTTTTTGAGGTTGGGCGGCAGTTCCCGGTTCCGGCGACTGACTTCGCCGGAATTACGGCCGACTTAGCCGAGATAAAGGCAGACGCGCAAGCAAGTGGGTACTATTTCGCCGCTTCCGGTGCGCTCGGGTACCACATTGTGCTTAGAACTGATGACACATTCGACCTCTACCGGGTGAATGCACTCGTCCCTCCGCCGAGTGGATGTTCGAATAGCACGACCGGCTGGGGAACATGGAGTATTCAAACACTTGGTGAGACTCTTCTTCAAAACTATCCATTTCCGGCGAATGGATTGGTATTCGTCGAAGACCATGTGTGGGTGAGCGGGCAGATCAATTCGGGACGGATCACGATTGCTTCGGGGCGATTCCCCGATAATCCCGCGACGCGAACGAACGTTATCGTTAATAACAACCTTCTTTATACGAACTATGATGGGCAGGACGCGGTGGCTCTCATCGCGCAAGGGAATTTTAATGTCGGACTCCGGAGCGAAAACGATCTCCGTATTGACGCCGCGATTATTGCGCAGAACGGCCGCGTCGGACGATTCAGTTATTCAAGTTCAAGTTGCGGGGTTGAACGCTCGCGCGCCCAACTTACCGCGTACGGGATGCTTGGCTCTTTCGGGCGGCCGGCATTCGCCTACAGCAGTTCGAACGGTTACCAGGCGCGCACCTATATTTATGACGCGAATCTGCTCTACGGCCCCCCGCCATCATTCCCGCTCACGTCGGATCAGTACCAGATTCTATCGTGGGATGAAGTGAGGTGATTTCTCACGAGCATTTTTTCGATTCCATCAGGAAGTAGGAGGGGAAATTTAAGGGAATGAAGGAAATGTCCACATTACCGAATACCTCTTTGAGGGTTTTTGCCATTGTAGTCGAGTATTGATACACGATGAAAGAGCCGCCGGGAGTGAGCGCTTTACGTGTGTTTTCCACGATACTGCGGCGGAGACGTTTTTTGATGAAACTGAAGGGAATACTTGAAAACACGTACTGAACTTCCGTGATACCGAGCTCTGCGAGGATTTCCGGCAGATGTTGAGCGAAGTCATGAGCGATGGTAAGACGCGGGTCATTGATTGACGTGAGTTTTCCCACAAAATATGGATTTGATTCGATCGCGATCAATTTTGAACGAGGGGTCATTCGCTCCAGTATTTCTTTCGTTACTACGCCATCGCCAGCACCGTACTCGACGACGGTTACGTCGCGCGAGAAATCAGCCGCGTCGCAGACTCTCGCTACCGCGAACTTTGAACTTTTTGTGATTGCGCCGACGCGGTAATCTTTAAGAAAAGTTTTAAAGTAGGTGAGTGTGGACACGTTCGATAGTATACAAATAATACGTACTCCATGGAATCAAAACGGGAGAAAACCGTGTATAACTTAACCCCGCTTGTGCGGCTATTTCTTTTCTTGTATCGTGACTGCGGATGAAGCGCGATGATTTTGAGTCCGTAGCTCAGTTGGTTAGAGCACTGTCCTCACACGGCAGGGGTCGGTGGTTCGAATCCACCCGGGCTCACAGTAACTAGATGGATTCGAACCCGAGGAGATCGTCTCCTCTATCGGGCACAGGTGTAACGGTAACATGCACGGTTTGGGGTTCCCTTTTGTGTCGGGGCATGGTGTAACGGTAACATGCACGGTTCGGGATCGTGTGACTCCGGGTTCGAATCCCGGTGCCCCGACACAAAAGGGAACCCAATGTCTGGGGGACATTGGAGGAAGTTTACAGAAATAAACTTGTTTGACTCCGGGTTCCCTGGCCGACTGCGTCAGCGGACTAGGCGAATCCCGGTGCCCCGATAGAGGAGACGATTACTAATAGAGAGTTTGAAAGGGCCCGTAGTTCAGTGGTAAAACGCTCGATTCGCATTCGAGAGGCGGGAGTCCGATTCTCCCCGGGTCCACCATTTCAGATTTGTCGAAGAAGTTGCCCCTGCCTGCCGGTAGGCAGGCAGGGGTTTCACGCCACCGCAGAGAACGATTTTGGCCGGGTTGAGATGGTTGGATTTGCTATACTATTCTGAATAATGAATATACTGATTATCGCGGAACCAATAACAATAAGTGAGGTTAAGGCGCTTGCCGAGGTGACCTACGGGGACATGCTTAAAGGGGTCGTTGATATTGTCCGCGACCGTTGCGCGCTTGGTGGCGAGTGGCATATAGATGCTAATAATGTCCTTCTTGCCGACGGGTCGCGGCAGGAAAATCTTTGGGGATTCAACATTTATCCAGATCGCCACGGGGACGAAGCTCTTGAATACGTGTCGCTTATCAATGTGCGTCCCGCGCACGGAAACACAGCAATGGAAATCAGCGATACAAACTTACGAAGCACGATGCGCAGTATTATCAAGCGCCTCGTCCCCGACTTATTTTCATGAAGGAACGGAGCGCAAAATTTTACTTTGCAAATTTATGTGCGGATGTTATGCGCTGTATTATCGCTGCAGAAGCCCTTGATGCGGAGCGTTATCGCTCGTCACTTGCCCGCGCCAGAACAACACTTTCGAGAATTCGTGATACCCGCCGTTATGAAGCGTATGAAGAAGGACTTCTGCTCATTCGCGCCTTGGAGCACGCCCGAGAGGGAAACACCTTGGGGGTATTCCGTCGTCAAGTAAATCAACTGGCAACGAGCATAGCGTAACCTTGGGTATCACTACTGATACAACCCTTTCACGTGGGAGAGAAGTATGCCCACGTCTTTCCAGTAATCGTCTGAACCGAGGACGATAACCGCAAGCGGGCGCCTTTCTCCCTTCATTGCGGTTTCAAATAAAGCTACCATGGTGCCGCCAGCGGCGGTCGTTTGTCCCACTTTGCCGCCGATGAACTCTGGGTTATCACGAAATCCGTTCATGCTTTTAACGTTTGAAAATGCGGAAGCGTAGGCGCTTCCTTTCACCGAGCCCGCGCTCACGCTCAAAATGAAGACACGGTTTAGGTAAAGATAGCGGGCCAGGATAAAGAGATCCTCCGGCGTTGAGATATTTCCCGCACTCGCACCCGTTGGATCGGTAAATGTAGTATTTTTCATCCCAAGCGCCTGCGCCTTTTTATTCATCAGTTCGACAAAATAAGTGGGGCCGAGATGGCGTGAGATTGCAAGCGCGGCTTCATTCGATGACTCGAGGAGAATGAGGTTTAGGAGGTCATATGCGGTGTACTCTTTCCCGATAATGAGCCGCGGCTTTGATGTGCTTGCGATCATCGAAGGAGTTATGGTTATGCTTTTGTCGAGATTTATATACTCGGTTGCGACAACGGCAGTCATCAGTTTTGTGACCGAGGCAATTGGAGCTTTTTCTCTCGACCCACGGTCGAGGAAAACGAAGTTATTTTTTAGGTCGGCGACGAGATATTGTTTGGCGAAAACCTCCGGGGTATGGAGACCATGCTTGAAGGAATCGCTCGCGAAGTCATCCTCAAAAACAAGGACCGGTGTTCCAATACTCGCCATGCTGAATACTTTTGCGGCATCCATCGTGGCAATACGTACACATCCTCCGGTGTAGCTCGAGCTCACTGGCTCACCCGTGTCATCGGTGGGGACACCGTGGATGAAGAAGTTACCTTGAAATTGCATGCTCCATGGCATCGTGACCCGTCCGATGGATGAGAAATGCGTAGTTTCTTTACTCTCAATCTGGTAGATTCCGGCCGGCGTTTCCCACCACGAACCCTTTCTGCCTTTGGTGAGGATTGGCACATCAAATACGGGTGACCCAGCATTAAACACCGTGAGTTTCATCTGCGAAAGATTTACTTCGATAAAGTTTGCTTTTTGTTCGACAAAATCTTTGTGGACGCGGTTAAAAAAATCAACGTTCGCGAGTGCAGTTTGAGGGCCATAGGAGAGTTTTATTTCACCTCCGTTCTCAAGCGGAACACGAAGTTCATACTCATAGGCAATATCTTTCCAAGCGAGCGTGAAGAGGGCAGTCGCCCCGGCAACGCAGAGGATGATTGCGATGGCTATTGAAAATGGGATCTGCTGGTGAAACAAGTCGCTTTGAGTTGATAGTAAAGAATTTCTGCTCTCGTGGTTTCAGGCAGAGCTTCTTATGGCTGTAGAATATCTTTGGTCCGGCCGTCGACGGAAATAATCACATCCTTTACGGTCGAGAACTGTTTGAGTGTTTCTTCGATCTGGGCGCGGATTGCTGTCACACGGCATGAACCACCGACTGCGCGTTCGAGTTCGCTATCGAACTTTGCGGTCCCGACACCATTGGTGATGGTGAGTTTTTCTAGAGTGACACCGGGGTTCACTGATGTATAGAAGCCTTCATTTTTTTCTTCTAGGGTCGGACCCTTGAGTAGTTCTAGAAGTGCCGCGCGCCCAACATCAGGGCGCTTGGGAATTTCCCGGAGTACCGGGTACACGAGAGCGCAATCGAGGGTTTCTGGATTTTTAACGCTGTTGCCAAAGTAGACCTTCACCGACATGCGTTCCCCGGCATTCTCACGGAAGCTCACCGGAATTCGGAAACTGTCGTCATGTTCGGGCAGACCGGATGGATTGTCTTTCATGAAAACGACAAAACCTTCTGTGGTGTCGTCAGCATTGAAATCTACCTTTCCGGAAAAGGGGACAAAATTTTCCGTCATCCATTCGCTCTCTGCCTGCGCTATTCCCACACCGAGTTCTTTACCCGTTTTGTCGGTCACACTGACGGGGAAAGATGCCTCAAAAAACCACATTCCCCGCGCTTCACCGCTGAAAGCGAGGGGGCTCTCGACTGTATCGCCCGTTTTCGGCGCACTCACTCGTATAAGATCGTCTTTTTCTCCACTCCCATTCTCTCCGTAGTTTGTGAGAAGTCTAACGAAAAGAAAAAGAAATCCGAGCACGATCAGGATACCGAATGCTATTGTAGTTAGATTTTTGCTCATGGTTTTGTGATGGTAGCAGTTTTAGGTTGGAGAGGCAATGGAGTAAAAAAACAAAATCCCGCGATTAAGCGGGATTTTGTGTGGCTATCGCCTGACCTACCGATAGGCAGGCCGAAGAAAATTAATATCTTCCCCCGCGACCTCCACCGAATCCTCCACGATCTCCACCGAAACCGCCGCGGCTTCCACCACCACCACCACCATTAGTCCGCTCGGTCATGGGGCGCGCTTCATTCACGACGATGGTCCGGTCTCCCAATTGGTGGCCGTTCAACGTCTGGATGGCTTTCTGCGCCTCATCGTCGTTAGACATCTCGACGAAGCCAAATCCTTTGCTCCGTCCGGAGATTCTGTCGGTGATTACCTTGGCAGAGTCGACGGTGCCCGCTTGCGCGAAGAGCTCAGAGAGCTCGGCATCGGTCGTCTCATACGGAAGGCTTCCGACATATAACTTCTTTGCCATAATAACTTTTCACTAGGTACGGTGCACCGTCTTACTTAAAAGTAGCCGAAACACACGTATAACTTAGTATGTCCCTGTATCGACTGCGCACCTCTATTTAATGATGCAAACAAGGTATCGAGGACAATAGCACAGATAGTTTGAATATGCAATAGTTCAATGCCTTACCATGAAGGGTGCTACACTGTAGTTGAGAAAAATGCTTAAGGTATGGCTTAACGGCAAGATTGTTTCGGAGCAGAGAGCTCGCGTGTCCATTCGCGCACACGCTCTTCACTACGGCACCGGCGTCTTTGAGGGAATCCGGTTTTACGATACGGAAAAAGGGAGAGCAATTTTTAGACTTGATGATCACATCAAGCGTCTCCGTTACTCCGCTCGGGCAATCGGGGTGCAAAATATTCCAACTTCGGCAACTATACAAAAAGGAATCATAGACATACTCCGTGCGCACACGTACCGCTCTGGGTATATCCGCCCGATTATTTTTTTCGGAGAAAGTAATCTTGGGCTTTCCACAGAGGGTCTCAAGGCAGATTTTGCCGTTATTGTTTTGCCGTGGAAAAAATATCTTGCGAAGACATCTATTTCACTCAAGACCGCAGAGACGCGGCGATTTAACCCGCGCGCATTCGACCCGAACGCGAAGATAAGTGGTGTGTACGTAAATTCAATCACGGCGCACCGCGAAGCGGAAAAAGCTGGGTGCGACGAGGCACTTCTTCTTGGGGACGACGGCTCGGTCGCTGAAGGAGCAGGGGAGAATATTTTTATCATAAAGCGAGGAGTTCTCTATACGCCGCCCCGGGGGAATATTCTTCCCGGCATTACGCGGAAGACTGTATTTGAAATTGCAAGAAATTTTAAAATCCCCGTGCGGGAAAAACGCCTCCGCCTCGCCGATCTCTATCGCGCCGACGAATGTTTCCTCACGGGCACTGCCACGGAAGTGACGCCGGTCGGGCGTATTGACGGGAAATTAATCAATCGCGGCCGCGTTGGGGACAGTACGTCCCGGATCAGTGACAGATTTCAAGAGATTGTGAATGGTCGCGCGCGGAGCTATTGGCACTTACTCACATTCGTCGGGTAGCGTCGTATGAGCGGGTCTTGGGAAGGGAGGCCAAGGCTCGAAATTTGTGCGACTCCCGTCACGCTTCCCCACTTGGAAGCGAAGCTTCCAAGTGGGGACTTTCGCATACTGTGGACCCGCGGGGAGTCGGTCATCCCGCCAAGCGGGACGACCCCGCCTCACTCGCCTGTGCTCGTTCCGGCCTGCGACTCCCTGCAAATATACTGCCTAATTGTGGTCACGAGTCACTAAGTATATTGCTTCGCATTGCTCGCAATCTACGTAAGTGCTCGCGACCCCGGCTCGTGGTTTCGCCTCTCGACGAAACATCACTGCGCCTTCCACAAGCTAAAAATTACGAGCAGTCGTAATTTTGCTTACGCTTGTGGACCCGCGGGGAGTCGGTCACATATAATTTTCTGCTGAAAATTTATGCGACCCCGCCTCACTCGCCTGTGCTCGTTCCGGCCTGCGATCCCCGCCACGCTTCGCTACAGTATGCAAAAATCCCCACTAAAAAAGCAGGGACTTTCGCATACTGTGGACCCGCGGGGAGTCGCACCCCGGATTCGTCCATGCCATGGACGCGTGTTACTGCTATACTACGGGCCCGTTACGGATTACGGATTCAATTATACACAGATATACACAGAGTTGCGGAAAATGAAAAAAAGAAGGTTCTCTTTCTTAGTATACTCTATAGATATGAACGCCCAAGAGTTTCTGGGGTGCGCTTTTGTGGTTAGAAGCCCATCTAAGTGACTAAAATAAAAACAGTGTCATTCAAGCACGCACGTTTCTTATTTGTCTTCGCTGTTCTTGTTGGGGGAGTGCTTTTCCTAGGCTTGGCGTCACCGAGGACCAGTTTTGCCGCCGCTTGCCAGTCTGCCGCTCCCGGCGGCGCCAACTGGTCAAATGCAGGTGCGTGGACGAACTGTGGTGGGACTACCCCGGGTGCCGCTGATACCGTTCAAATCTTGAACGGCGATGTCGTGGCTCTAGACACTAATGCTACTACTACCTCCATTACCATCGACAATGGAGGCCTTTTGTACGAAGATGGGGCTCGCGTCTTGGTTGTTTCCGGTGGCTGGACTAATAACGGAACGTTTACGAGTGGCACCGGTTTGGTGAAATTTACTGGCACTCAAACGATTACTGGCACGACAACTTTCAACGGTCTTGAATTCGCCCCTACCTCTGCCGCCACCTTCACCATCGCCTCCGGCACTTTTGCCACGACAACAGGGACCCTAACCATCAGTGGTAGTAACAACGTCACCCTCAATACCGGCAACCTTAATGCTCAAGGCAATATTATGGTTACTAACAGTGGCACTGGGGGCGGTGGCACGGCAACCATTACGATCAACGGAACAGGAAGTCAGACCTTGACCGGACCCTCAACACTTGGTCAGGGAATATTACCCAACCTTACCTACAACAAAACTTCAGGCTCATTTTCCGCGACCGGCAACATTACCGTGAGCGATTTTAGGATTAACGCTGGCACGTTTACCTCGACATCCGGCACGCTGGAAGTGCAAGGCTCGACCCTCAACATGAGTGGCGGCACGTTTACGCATAACGGCGGCACCGTGAGGATTAAATATTCAATGACCCTCACCGGCTCGCAGACATTCAACAATTTAGAGCTCATACCGACAGGCGGGCGCACGCTCACCATCGCCTCTGGCACCTTCGCCACGACAACCGGAACCCTGACGTACGGTACGTACAGCAACTCTTCCGCCGACAGAATGACCATCAATACCGGCAACATTGACGCGCAGGGCGATATCACGGTTACCAATGTCAGCACTATTTTAGGCGGCGGCACGGCGACCATTACGATCAACGGCACGGGAGCGCAGGTTTTCACCGGGCCGGCGACGCTCAACGCCAACCCCCTTGCGCGTCTCCCGAAAATTACCATAGACAAGCCATCGGGCACACTCACCTTGGCCGGCTTTATCACGGTCGCCGGCAACTGGACGTATGTCCGCGGTACCGTGGACGCGACCACCAACGATTCAACCGTCGTCACCATAGCCAACATTACCTTCGACGGCCAGGGGACTTCCGCGACCATGGCATTTGACAACATACGGGTACATGCTGGCACGGTTACCTTGGGCGGCAATCTCGACATGGACGGTAACTTGACAATAATTTCTAGCAGATTTCTCGTTGCCGCAGACTTCAGCGTCAATGTCGCCGGCGACTGGAGCAATAGCGGCACCTACACATCAGGAACCAACACAACCACTTTCGACGGCAGTGGCACCTCTACTATCACCACCGGCGGAACGGGTACGGGCAATGATTTCCAGGATTTCACCGTCGACAAGTCTGGCGGCGCAACTGCGCAACTTCTGGGACCCCTGGACGTGGACGGCACCCTCACGATTACGGCCGGCACTTTGGACTTGAATACCCAGAACCTCTCCACCGTCACCACCTGTGATAATTCCGCCACCTTCAAACTTGCCGGTGATGAAACTATTTCATGTACACCAACCAATAATGCCGGCTCCACGGTGGAATATACCGCTACGACGACCACCAGAAACATCAAAGATTGGACATATCATCACCTCACGGTGAATGGTAGTGGTGGCACATTCACCTCCGGCGCTGACGAAACCATTGGTGGTAATCTCACTGTTTCTGCTGGGACCTTGGACACCTCCACCGGCTCCCGTACGTTTACTGTCAATAACACCCTGACGGTAAACGGTGGCACACTCACAGCGACGAATGGCACCTTAAATGCCAACCGCGATGTATCTCTTACCTCCGGGACGCTCACGGCACCCTCGGGCGTCTTCACCGTCTTAGGCAACTGGGTCCAATCAGGCGGCACTTTCACGCACTCATCGGGCACGGTCACGTTTGCGAGCACTTCTGTCCAGACTTTGAACTCCGGCGGCTCCACCTTTAATGCTATTTCTCACAATGCCGGCGGCACGCTCCGCTTTTCCACGAATCCTCTCTACGCGTCCTCGACCGTCACCAATTCTGACGGCACTTTTGACGCGAATGACCTCGCCGTCCTTGCTGACGGATTGGTTACGGTGAGTGGGGGAGAATACCAGTCAAAAACTGCTTCGAGCACTTTTAGTGGCGGTTTAACCGTCTCCGGCGGCACGTTCACTGGCTCGACTGGCGGGGTAGAGGTGAATGGTAATCTGGCTTTATCCTCCGGAACGCTCACGGCACCCTCGGGCCCTTTCCTTGTCTCCGGCTCCTGGTCACAAACGGGTGGCACATTTACTCCCGGTACCGGTACGGTGAGGTTTGATGGAACTGCGGCGGGTAATACGATTAACACTGGTGGCACATCTTTTTATCAATTGACGGTGAACGGTTCGGGCGGTGCCTGGACACTCGCCACTTCTAACGCCACTACCACTGCCACTACAACCGTCACCGCCGGCACCTTGACCGTGCCGGCAACTCTCACCCTCAGCACTGCCTCAACTACTATCAACGGGGGAACGCTTACCGCAACCTCTGGCACTTTGGATATAAATGGCAACCTCACTCTTTCCTCGGGAACGCTCACCGCGCCGTCGGGGACAATGACGCTCTCCGGAAATTTTACTAACTCGGGCGGCACGTTCACTCACAGCTCTGGTACCTTTACCTTGGACGGTGCCGACCAGACTCTTTCCGGCGCTACTATCTTTGGGAATCTCACTAAGACTGTCACCAGTGCTCGCATACTCACTTTTGATAATGCTTCCACGCAGACTATTGCCGGCACTCTCACTCTTCAAGGAGCGGCCACTACCCTCCTCTCGCTCCACTCTGACGTTGACGGCACCCAATGGGAGATCGATCCCCAAGGTACTCGGGACATTTCCTATATTGATGTCAAAGATTCCAACAACACCAATGCCACGGCCATTAACTGTATCAGTGAGAAAAGATGCACTGACTCGGGCAACAACACCAACTGGACCTTTGTCCAAGCCGCGAGTGCCCAAACCTCGAGCGAAACCACATCAAGCGGCGGGGGTGGCGGAGGAGGGGGACCAATAGGATTATTCGGGAGTATCGGTATTTCGATTCCATCCATTTCGGTCGTTGAAACAGTTACCCCGGTCGTTGAAACGATACATGAATTTATAGAAGAAATAACGCCTTCTCTTATCCCTTTCATACCAGAGATATTCCGACCGAAGCCGCCACTTGCTGAAAAATCCCCCTCGGAGGCCGTGGAAACTGTTACCCCGCCGTCATTCGCCGGCACATGGAAACTCTTGAATACCCAAAAGATCGGTGCCTTTGCTTTTGCACCATTGCCACCGGCCCTTGCCGCCCTCGTCGTGAAATTCCCCGAACTTGAAAAAACATTTGCGAAAGTCGGTGTGGTGCGTTTCTCGGATGTCGAGAAACTCGAAGGCGTGTCACTGCACTTACCATCGTTTAGTGAAGTCGCTGACCTTCCAACCGAAGTGATATTTGCCAGCGCAGGGAAAAGACTTTTTGATTATAATTTGGCGCTCGACGTATCGGGGAGCGGAGAGTTGACACAGCGCCTCAACGCCGTTTCCGGTCAGCTGCTCGAACTTTCTGTCCGGCCGGAGCATGCGGTAACAAGTATCGATGGATATCTCACTCTGAAAACGAGCGCGTTCTCGGAAGATACGGAGACGATACCGGCACGATCTCTCACCGCGGGGCTTATTATGTCGCACGCGGTTTTTGCACAGTCGATTTCAGATAAAGTTAAGATCGAAGATCGGCTTCTTCTTACCTCATTTGACTATGCTGATCCTGACTACGACGGTGTGTACACCGCAGCTCTTCAGGCGCCCCTCGTCGCTGGGAATTTTGAAGTTATTACGATTATTACTTACGAAGACCCGAAACTCGGCAGAAAGGAACTTCGGTTGACGCTCGTTGTTGACCCAGAGGGCTATGTCTATAGCCTGGTTTCAGGTGGCGAGCTCCGTATAGAAAATGCCCTCGTCACAATTTACTGGAAGAATGAAGAAACAGGGGCTTTCGAGATTTGGAACGCACGGGAGTTCCAGCAAGTGAATCCGCAAACGACTGAAACAAGCGGTGAATACTCTTTCCTTGTCCCGCCCGGCACCTATTATCTTTCCGTACTCGCGTCCGGGTATGAGCCCTACACGAGCGAACCATTCCCAGTTCTCGTTGGGTCCGGAGTCCATCGGAATATTGAACTCACCCCCCAGGGCGGTATATTCCGTCGGATAAATTGGATAGTAGTGGTCGGAGTGTTCCTCACACTCTCCCTCCTCTACAATTTCTATCGGGATCGGACAAGGTTGCGAAGTGCTTCATGAATAGTATAATCACGAGCGTGCCCACTATATGAAAAAACCTCTGTATATTTTTTCAGCGTGTATCTTTTTCTTACTCATCGCCACGCTCTGGTGGGGGTGGGCGCTAGAAAAGGAGGTTCTAGAACTCAAGGCGAATGAGCTGTCCATAGAGGTTAATGGGAAGGTAATCGAATTTGCACATGCTTTTATAACCATTGTTCTCCGTGCCGATGGCGAAGTGGATTTCGAAGACCGACTGAAACTTGAGACTATGGTTTGAGGCATTGGCGACAAAGAGATATTTGACGCATGGAGCGCAATACCGAAGAGTACGAGTGAAAACGTCGCACAAAAACGGGTTCTCGACCTGCTTGAAATTCTCTTTGGGAAAATCAGCACGCAAGAGAATGCGGGGGGAGGCGTAAAAATATCGGAGTAATCAAGAGAGAAACTGTGAACAACAATACTGTTATCATGTATACAACTCCGACGTGCACGTACTGCAAAATGGCGAAGGATTTCTTCAAAGCGCAGGGAGTTGTGTATTCAGAGCACGATGTCGTCTCTGATCTTTCGGCGCGAAAAGAGATGATCGATAAATCAGGCCAGATGGGAGTACCGGTGATTGAAGTGAACGGCGAAATCGTTATCGGTTTCAACAAGGAAAAGCTCTCAACTCTTCTCGGATTCGTCTAGGAGGATATGGAGTCCTACGATGTCGTCATTATTGGCACTGGCGCCGCAGGACTCTCCGCGGCACTCTATGCGGGGCGCTACCGGCTGAAAACACTCGCAATCGGAAAAGAATTCGGCGGAGAGACCGCGACAGCCGGCGTGATCCACAATTACCCCGGCGTCGCGGATGTCGACGGCTACGACCTTATGAAGATTATGCGCGAGCAAGCGGAAGGTGTCGGCTCGGAAATTATTGATGGAGAGGTGACGGAAGTGCGAGGCGACCAAGGATGTTTCATCATTGTAGCGGGTGGGAAAGAATACTCCGCGGGTACGATTATTTTTGCCTTGGGCACAAAGCGGAGGCATCTGGGACTCCCTAATGAAAAAGAACTCACTGCGCGTGGGGTCCACTACTGCATCACCTGCGACGGGCCGCTGTATACTGGCAAAACAATCGCCGTTGTCGGCGGGGGAGATGCCTCGGTAAAGGGCGTCAATTTGGCGGGGGAGTACGCAGAGAAGATTTATCTGATCGTGATGGACAAAAAGATTACCGCAGAGCCGATTAATTACCAACAAATGGAACGGCTGGGAAATAAAGTAGAGATACTCTACGAGACCGAGGTCAAAGAGATTATAGGGAGCGAAAAACTCGAACACCTCGTACTCTCAAAGCCCTTCAGTGGTTCGACCAATCTTGCAGTAGACGGTCTTTTTGTTGAAATTGGCGCACTGCCGAATGTTCTGCTTCCTCAATCACTCGGCGTATTGCTCGACAGTCGCGGCTATATTGCTACTGACGCCATGATGAAGACGAATGTGCCCGGTATTTTTGCCGCAGGAGATACGGTAAATCTCTTTGGGAGGTTTAAGCAGGATGTTACGGCTGTGGCTATGGGAGCCGTTGCGGCAACATCGTCCTACGAGCACGTTAAGCAGAACGGAAATGTATGTGTTATTCATCAACGCGTGAGGGCGTGATGGGCAACAATACCATGTCTCACAAACTCCTTTTTGATATCGGTGGTACGCGGACACGTCTCGCATTCTCGCCCGACGACGATACCCTGGGTGCCATAGAAAGTTTTGATACAGCGAAAGAATTCGGAGATCAGCTAAAAGCCATGAAGAGTGCGGCTTTGAAGTTAGCCGGCGGCGATGTACAAGGGATTTTTGGAGGATTGCCGGGGGTTTTAAATCGCGATAAAACCACTCTTCTCACTTCACCACATCTGCCTCAATGGGTAGGCGTAAATATAAAGGAATCGCTTCGTACATTATTCGGCGGAGATGGAGAGGTGCGACTTGAGAATGATGCCGCACTCGCGGCTTTGGGAGAAGCACACCGTGGTGCCGGGAAGGGATATCGCATTGTTGCCTATATCGGCGTTGGAACAGGGATAGGCGGCGCTCGCATCGTAGGTGGAAAAATTGATGAGAGATTCGCCGGTTTTGAACCTGGGCACCAGATTATTGATGTTCGTGGAACACTTCACCCGGAGGCAGGGAATAAAACGAGGTTCGAGGAATTAGTTTCAGGTTCTGCATTCGAAAAACGCTTTGGAAAACATCCACGGGAAGTCACCGACGAGGCGGTATGGGACGAAACGGCAAAGATTTTCGCCGTGGGGCTTCATAATACTATCGTCCACTGGTCGCCGGAGGTAGTTGTCCTCGGCGGGAGCATGTTCAAAACACCGGGAATATCAATAGAGCGCGTCCGAGACACCCTCAAGGAATACCTCGCCATTTACCCGGAACTTCCGGAGTTGAAGCATGCCGAGCTTGGAGATGAGAGCGCCCTATATGGCGCACTCATCTGAACTTGCGTCTAGAGAGAGACAGAACTCTCATAAAGAGAGGCCCCAATAGAACAATGTGGTACTATGGCGCCCATGTCACTTAAAGCGGGTATTGTTGGGTTGCCGAATGTGGGGAAATCGACCTTGTTTAATGCGCTCACCGGTCGGTCAGTTCCTGCCGAGAACTATCCTTTTACTACCATTGATCCGTCGGTGGGGACGATCTCGGTGCCCGATGAAAGGCTTATAAAGCTTACCGAGCTGTCGCGATCAAAAAAGACCGTTCCAGCCATTGTTTCATTTGTGGACATTGCCGGACTCGTTCAAGGAGCGCACAAGGGTGAAGGGCTCGGCAACCAGTTTCTTTCTCACATCCGAGAAGTTGACGCGATCATTGAAGTTGTCCGATTATTTTATGACGATAAAATTATTCATGTTGGAGGAAAAGTCTCTCCGGTTGAAGATATCGGGGTCATTGAACTTGAACTTACACTTGCGGATCTGGGGACGGTCGAGCGGCGGCTCGGCGCACTTACCGGAGATGTGAAAAAGGGCATCCCTCTGGCACTTCTCGAAACAAAAGTTTTAAGTTCACTTAAGGAAGCCCTTGAGAGGGGAAAGAGGGTCTCCTCTCTTCAACTGGATAAAAAAGAAGAGCCCTTCGTGAAGAATCTTTCTCTTCTTACCGCGAAACCCGTTTTGTATGCGTTCAATATAAAAATTGGCGGACGCAATATGAATGAAACCGAGCCGGAAAAGTTTCAGGAGTTTTGTGACGGAATACAGAGCCGCGGCGATCGGTATGTCATCGTCGACGCGGGGCTTGAGTTTGGGATGGAGTCACTCTCGAAGGAAGAGCAATCCGAAATTCGTGCCGGATTGCCTTCGGGATATGGAGGGCTCGATGCCCTTATCAAAGAATCTTATGCACTTCTTGATCTCATCACATTTTTTACAACGGGCGAGGATGAGACACGTGGATGGACAATTTCCCGAGGTGAGAGCGCACCGGAGGCGGGAGCCGCAATCCACACTGACTTTCGGGATACATTTATTCGAGCGGAAGTTGTCGCCGCAAGCGATCTCCTCACGTTGGGAAGTATGGCGAAGGCCCGGGAAGATGGGCGCGTTCGAACGGAAGGGAAGGAATACATCGTAAAAGATGGAGATGTAATTGAGTTTAAGATATAGTTCGGCGCGTAGAGTATATATACTGTGGCGGAGGACTATATACAATACAACGTTGCAGAGTTATCATAATCATGATAACTTGTGTTTTCTACAACAATACTTTTTTGCTATAATTAAATCGATACGTATGGACGTAACGCAAGCACGAAACAGGTTAAAGGCATTCATGGGGGAGTATGACACACTAACTTTTAGTGTGTCTGATTATCCTAGTGGTGAATGGATAGCAGAATGCAGAGAAATTCCTGCGATTCTAACTGGAGGTATGAACGAAGCTGCTCCAGAACGTATCGAAAAAATGCAAGATGCTATTATCACTGCTGCAGGGATTCCAGCAGGACACGCTAACGTTCTTAAGCTTTCTGGATATCAATTTAATGAAGAAGCACAACAGGAGTTAGGTAGGTCTTTTAATTCAATGGCAACATATGTCCTACAACCCGAGAGAAGCCTACAGGTCTGTTAGGCTTAACAAAGGACATCTTGTTGCCCGGATAAAAAATATAACCCAGAGTAAATGGACCAAGGTTTGTGAAAATCTTGGCCTTTTTGTATCAAAAGAATATGGAAAAGGAGGACACTACTCCGTTTATAGGTCAAAAGAATGTTCCCCAGAGTACACAAATGATAGTAGTTGTCTCGTTTTAACTATTCAGAAAGACCAATATCCAGAAATTCAGAGGGATAATGTAAAAAAGATTGTTGCCTATGGGGCTTACAGTAAGCTTTATACAGAAGAAGATGTTTGGAAAGCTTTAGGAATTCAATAACCCGATTTTATATCAAGGGCCGCCCTTGATAATTAAGGACACTTGGAAGCTTCGCTTCCAAGTGCGAAAAAGATAAGTTCTCGTGGCGAGAGTTGTACCCTTATGGAAATTAGTGATATACTTGCCCCATACTAGTTATTCACTAAAATATGAATACAGACACACAACGTATAAGAACAAGTCCGAAGGATTTTTTCCTTCACGTAGCCGCAATCATAACGCTCTATACGAGCTCCTATGCGCTACTCCAGCTTACGTTCCAGCTCGTAGATTATCTTTTCCCGGATGAGCTTGCGTTCTATGTCGATCCGTATGCCGGCGCGATTCGCTGGTCCATTGCACTTCTCGTCATTATTTTCCCCGTCTATATCTTGTGCATGTGGTTTTTGAATCGGGAAATGGTGAAAAATCCAGAAAAGCGAGATGTCGGAATCAGAAAATGGCTTCTCTATCTTACGCTTTTCATCTCCGGCACCGTGGTTATTGGAGACCTCATTGCTCTCATCAATACTTTCCTGGGAGGTGAAATTACGGCTCGTTTCATGTTGAAGGTCAGTGCTGTACTCATCGTTGCCGCGCTCATTTTCGGTTACTATATCTTCGACTTACGCTCGAGTGGCGGGCGCGACCGCCGGAAGTACCGAATATTTATGGGGACCGCTATCGCCCTCGTACTTGCCGTTCTCGTCGGTGGATTCCTAGTGATGGGTTCACCGGGGACACAGCGTATTAAGCGTTTTGATGCGACACGCGTGGAGAATTTACAGGCAATTCAGTGGGAAATCATCAATTATTGGCAACAGCGCCAAATACTTCCACCTGACCTTGAAGCCATGACAAACCCTATCGGCGGATGGATTGCCCCGACAGACCCCGATACCCAGGAACCTTACAACTATGAAGTACTTGGGTCGCGCATCTTTAAACTCTGTGCCACCTTTAGTCTCGCTTCAGACGGAGTCTCTGGAGCGGATACCCTTTCTAGAGAGCCAGCCCGGCCGGTTAAGGCGATTCCCGGGGGGAGTATGGAATCGTGGAATTGGCAGCACAACACTGGACCAACTTGTTTTGAGAGAACCATCGACCCACAGATATATCCCCCATACAAGAATTAAAACCTTCTATCTTCTGCTACTGTGTCTGCCTACGACCACCGCAAAGTAGAGAAGAAGTGGCGAGAAAAGTGGGAAAAAGAAAATCTCTACCGCACGCCTGAAGACTCGTCCATAGGGCCTACGTCCGAGGACTCCGGTAAAAAGAAATTTTATGCACTCGACATGTTTCCGTACCCCTCTGGGGATGGACTCCATGTAGGGCATCCGAAGGGTTACATAGCCACCGACGTTTATACGCGGATGAAGCGGATGCAGGGATACCAAGTGCTCCACCCAATGGGATGGGATGCCTTTGGCTTGCCTGCGGAGAATTACGCGATTAAAAATAAGATTCATCCGAGGGTGGCGGTTGAAAAAAACATTGCGCGATTTAAAGAGCAACTATCTCTTCTTGGATTTAACTACGATTGGACTCGTGAATTGAATACCACCGATCCTGAATATTACCGATGGACGCAGTGGGTATTCCTAAGGCTTTTGGGGAAAGGTCTCGCCTACGAATCGAATGAACCAATCAATTGGTGTCCGTCATGCAAGACCGGACTCGCAAATGAAGATCTTGATGGCGATAGTTGTGAGCGTTGTGGAACCAAGGTAGAGAAACGGCCGGTACGCCAGTGGGTGTTGAAAATTACCGATTACGCAGACCGCTTACTCAGTGGTTTGGAAAAACTCGACTGGCCGGAATCAATCAAAGAATCGCAGAGAAACTGGATTGGAAAGAGCGAGGGGGCCGAGATCGATTTTCCAATCAAAGACTACGATAAAAAAATTACGATTTTTACCACTCGGCCGGATACGCTTTTCGGCGCGACCTATATTGTGCTTTCTCCCGAGCACCCGCTTGTCCAAGAATTGAAGCCATCCATCAATAATTGGGACGAGGTTATATACTATGTGAAGATTGCGCTGGCGAAACAGGACATTGATCGCACCGCCGAAGGAAAAGAAAAAACTGGTGTGGCGCTCAAGGGTATATCGGCGGTAAATCCGGGAACAGGTGAAAATATTCCCGTATGGATTGCCGACTATGTGCTCCCGCACTACGGCACTGGGGCTATTATGGCGGTGCCGGCGCATGATGAGAGGGATTTGAGATTTTGGAAAAAATATCGTGAACAACTGGGAAAATTTTCTGCGGTCATTTACCCTGACGGAGCGGAACTTGAAATACCCCAAATAATTGAAACAGCCGCAGCATATACCCGCGAAGGCATACTGCGCAATTCCGCCGAGTTCAACGGCATGGAGAGCGGCAGGGCACGGATTGAAATTTCAAAAAAGTATGGCAGATTGAAAACTGCATACCATCTCCAGGACTGGATTTTCTCACGCCAGCGCTACTGGGGGGAGCCGATTCCGGTTATTCATTGCCCCGCCTGCGGCGTGGTTCCGGTACCCGAAAAGGATTTGCCCGTGACATTGCCGGACGTGGCGACATACGAGCCGACGGGTACGGAAGAGTCACCGCTTGCGGGGATTTCAGAGTGGGTGAACGTAGAGTGCCCTCGGTGCGGTGGAAAAGGTAAGCGTGAGACGAATACCATGCCCCAGTGGGCGGGGTCATGTTGGTACTATCTCCGGTATCTTGATCCAAAAAATAATACGGAGCTTGTGAATCGAGAAAAAGAAAAATACTGGCTTCCAGTAGACCTCTATGTTGGCGGCGCGGAGCACGCGACACGGCACCTAATCTACGCCCGATTTTGGCACAAATTTCTTTATGATATCGGGGTAGTACATACGGAGGAACCATTTACCAGGCTTCAAAGTGTCGGGCTTGTACTTGCCGAAGACGGTAAAAAAATGAGCAAACGGTGGGGTAATGTTATTAATCCCGACGACATTGTTGAGCGTTTCGGCGCGGACACACTCCGGATGTACGAGATGTTCATGGGGCCCTTTTCACAATCGATAGCGTGGAGTACCGATAATATGGTCGGGGTTAGGAGATTTCTCGAGCGGGTATGGGAATATGTTACCGATGGGAGTGTGTCTTTGGGGGCAGACGAAAGTAGTGATGAACAAAAAGTACTGCTTCATAAAACAGTAAAGAAGGTGGGTGATGACATAGAGTCTATGCGTTTTAATACGGCCATATCTGCGCTTATGATATATCTCAATGAAACAAAATCTCGGAAACCTTCGCGGCAGAGTATTGAAGCATATCTGAAACTTCTCGCTCCATTTGTTCCCCATATTGCCGATGAGCTTTGGGAAGAGATGGGACATACTAAATCTATCCACCTTGAATCCTGGCCCATGGCAGAGCCGCGATATTTCAAGGCGGGGAGTGTGACAATTCCCGTACAAGTGGACGGCAAGGTGCGTGACGTGATGATATTCGATTCTTTACCTACCAAAGAAGAGGTGGGGAAGAAAGTTAAACAGAGCGAGAAGATACTACGCTTCATTGGGGATAAAAAAATCGTACGGGAGGTTTATGTCGAGGGTAAAATATACTCATTAGTGCTCGAGAACTTGACGGAAGGAAGCTAAGCTGATACAATTATTACCACTGGATATGAAGCAAATTGTCATCACGTTTAAACCAAGGCAGGTGACTCGCGCTATCCTCTCTCCGCTCTCTGAGCGGGCACAAGAGGTTATTAAAATGCGTTATGGCCTTGGTTCGGAACCGCGGAAAATGACACTTGAAGCGATTGGAGAGCGTTATGACATCACTCGTGAGCGAGTGCGCCAAATAGAAAGCTTTTCGTTGGCAAGCATCAGAAAATCGAAAAATTTCGAAGAGATAACTCCGGTTTTTGACGAACTAAAAGAGATAATGAATGATTACGGAAGTATCGTCCATGAGAAAGATTTTTTGAAACATGTTTCTCCCGAGCCGGCGCTCCAAAATCATATTCATTTTCTACTTGTTGTAGGAGATTATTTTGAACGGTTGCGCGAGGACGAAGAATTCCACCACCGTTGGATAGTCGACAAAGAACTCGGCGAGCAAGTGCATACATCGCTTCGTAAACTCTATAAAGGACTTTCTCCGGAGGGTCTTGTGAGTGAGTCAGACATTATCGTAAAATTCCTCGATCACCTTCGAGAGGAAATAAAGGGTATGCGGGACAAGGAAATGGCGGGGCGGTGGCTCCGTATCTCGAAGACCATTGGAAAAAATTCGCTTGGGGAGTGGGGAGTTGCGAGTTCTCCAAATGTTCGTGCCCGGGGAATCCGAGACCTTGCCTATCTCGTTCTTCGCCAGCACGGCTCTCCCATGCACTTTACCGAGGTGGCTCGGGCGATCGAAGCGAAGTTCGGACGGAAGGCACATGTCGCCACTTGCCATAACGAGCTCATTAAAGATAAACGATTCGTTCTCGTGGGACGCGGACTCTATGCACTGAGTGAATGGGGGTACGAGCGGGGAATTGTGAAAGACGTAATTAAGACGATTCTCACGAAAGAAGGTCCCCTCAAGAAAGAGGACGTTGTCGACCGAGTGCTCAAGGAACGACACGTCAAAGAAAACACAATTCTCGTCAATCTTCAGAACAGCAAACACTTCAAGCGCGACGGAAGCGGACGATATATGCCGGTATAGGTATAGAGGATATGTCTGTCGGCGAAGTATTAAGCCAGCTTCGAGAGCCCTTCGGGGAGCTTTTTGGGCAGGTCTATTTCGTTTATTTTGCCACAACCCTCCCGTACTGGGGGCCACCACTTCTCCTTTGGCTATTCATCTATCTCTGGTTTTTTTATGTCCAAATGTACTTCGCCTCGGAACGAGACTGGATTATGCTCGAAGTGAAGCTCCCGAAAGATATTATGAAATCGCCCAAGGCGATGGAGGTTGTGCTTAACGTTTTTCACCAGCCTCCGCGCGGGACATGGTTTAACCGTCTCTGGAAGGGGCAGTTGCGAGCGTGGTTTTCGCTTGAGATCGTTTCTATCGGAGGAAATATAAAATTTTTCATTCGAACACATTCGTTTTTCCGGGAGATGATTGAATCGCAAATCTATTCACAGTACCCAGAAGTGCAGATTGAGACCGTCGAAGATTACACACGATACGTATCCTACCTCGACCCGGGTTCACCATGGGATTTCTACGGACTTGAATGGAAACTTGATAAACCTGATCCGTATCCCATAAAAACCTATATTGACTATGAGCTCGATAAAGAGCGTCGAGAAGCGCGTGAACACGTCGATCCGATCACCCCTATTATTGAGCTCATGGGATCTCTCCGGGGAAGCGAGCAACTATGGTTCCAGTTTGTCATCCGTGCAACGGACAAAAAATTCGGACGGACGGGCTGGTTTAAGAGAAACGACTGGAAAGATGAAGGACGTGACCTTATACGTAAGCTGACGAAGCGAGATATAAAGGGCCCGGCTACTGAACAGCTTAGTTTCGCGGAGCAGTCTCTTTCGCCCGGAGAGCGACATGTTGTTGAAGCGATTGAGCGGAGTATTTCAAAATACGGATTTGACGTCGGAATTAGGACTGTCTACCTTGCCAAAAAGGAAGATTTTCGGCCGATCAGTTTTGTCGGCATGTTTATCGTGATGAAACAGTTCAGCTCTGCCGATCTGAACGGTTTCAAACATATGAAAAAAACCGACTGGGACTATCCTTGGGAAGACTTTCGTGGGCATCGGCTCCGTATAAGGAAAAGGAGTATGTTCCGGGCATATGTGAGGAGATGGTTTTTTTACCCACCGTACCGGAGGCCGTATATGGTGCTCTCCGCGGAAGAGCTTGCAACTATCTACCACTTCCCGGGCGCTGTTTCCGAGACTCCAACTTTCGAGCGAACTACTTCCCGAAGAGCTGGTCCTCCGCCAAACCTTCCTACCTAAAGCTGTGTCCGACATTCTTCGGTACTTAGAGAGAGTAAGAGTCCAACTTCGCTGTGCAAGCGAAGGATATTCTGTCTTTCTACTTCTCTCAATTATTTTTATTCACTACCTGCTTTTCTCTCCGCCAAACGGATTCCCCGTCAACGGAAAAATAGTCATCGAAGAGGGGTGGCCACTTGGACGTGTAGCAGAAGAATTAAGTAATAAAAGAGTGGTGCGTTTACCGCAAATATTCACTCTCCTTGTGTTCGCCTTTCGTGGCAACGCGAGAGCGGTAGCCGGTGAATATTATTTTTTTGAACCGGCTCATGCGTTTTCCGTAGCAGAGAGGGTTTCAAGCGGAGATTACGGTATTACTCCATCTCGCATAATCCTTTTTGAAGGATCAACGGTACATGATTACGCGTCGCAACTTTCCAGCATTTTGCCCAATGTTGATGTAAAAACATTCATTGAAGCCGCGCGTTTGGATGAAGGGTACCTTTTTCCAGACACCTATCTTTTTTCACCGAGTGCAGATACCGATACAGTGCTCAAAGAGCTTAAGGAAAATTTTGCAAAAAAAATAGGCCCGCTTTTTCCTGATATTGCTCGGTCTGGAAGAACTCTTCGAGAGATTGTCATTATGGCCTCTATGCTCGAGAAAGAGGCTTCACGAGAGGAGGATCGGAGGCAAATTGCTTCAGTTCTTTGGAAACGTTTGGACGCCAGTATGCCGCTTCAGGTCGACGCGACACTCGACTACGCACTCGGCAAGAACACGTACGAGCTTACCAAAGAAGATCTCCGCAGTGATTCGCCATATAACACCTACGCGTATCGAGGACTTCCCATAGGACCAATTTCTAATCCCGGACTTGCTTCGCTTCGCGCGGCGCTCTATTATGAGGATTCGCCGTATTGGTATTATCTTTCCGATCGGCGAGGTATATTGTATTTTTCTAAAACATTCGAAGAACATGTGGCATATAAAAAACAATACCTAGAGTAATTAATGAAAAAACACAACCTCGTATTTATCGACCTTGAAACAACAGGCCTCGACCCCGAGCGGCACGAAATCATTGAAATTGGGTGTATTATTGCCCGCCAGGTCGCGCGCCCCGGCAAAGGTCCGGTTGTCGAAAAAATCGAAGAAATTGACCTCAAGGTTAAACCCGAACATATTGAAACTGGAGACCCGCAATCGTTTCGCATCAACGGCTATACACCGGAAGCGTGGCTTTTTGCCGTTGACTTGAAACCCGCTCTTGAAAAAATCGTGGAAAAAACTGCGGACGCGATTATGGTCGGACAAAACGTTTCTTTCGACTGGGTATTTTTAGAAAAAGCATTTGCGAAAACTGGCGTAATACACAAGATGCATTACCACAAAATTGACACCATCGCACTCGCTTTCGCCAAGCTCTACGACGACGACCGAGCGCAAAAGTTCTCACTGCGTTCACTCTGTGAACTCCTGGGGATTGTGAATGAACACGAGCATACCGCGCTCTCGGACGTACGGGCAACTTACGAGGTCTACAAAAAACTTTTGAATTGCTAACAATGTCAAGGGGAACCCTTGACAATAGTATGCGGCACAGCAAGGTTATAGTTGCCATGTCTGGCGGCGTGGATAGTTCCGTTTCCGCGGCGCTTCTTCACCGCGCGGGCTATGACGTTACCGGCGTTTTTATCCGCGTATGGTATCCGCCCGGGATTTATTGCTCGGCGGAAGACGACCGGCGTGATGCGCTCCGTGTGGCGGCTAAAATTGGTATTCCGCTTCTCACGGTCAATTTGGAAAAAGAGTACAAAACTGCGGTGATAGATTCGATGTTTCGTGAGTATACGCGCGGACGGACGCCCAACCCCGATATTCTCTGCAATGAAAAAGTAAAATTTGGAGCATTTCGTACGTGGGCGCGAAAGCGTGGAGTTGATGCAATCGCAACGGGTCACTATGCCCGGATTGTGAAACAAGACGGAACACTCCACCTCCGTGCCGGAAAAGATAAAGAAAAAGACCAAAGTTATTTTCTGTATCGCCTCGGAAATCGGGCACTCGCGCGGATTATTTTTCCTGTGGGAGCCATGGAGAAGAGTGAAGTACGGGCACTCGCGCGGCGATTTGGTCTCCCCACTGCGGAGAAGAAAGATAGCCAAGGGCTTTGCTTCGTGGGGAAATTTGATTTCAAGGAATTTTTGAAACACTATGTGCCAGTGAAATCCGGTACCGTGCTCGATACGAAAGGCAAAATCATCGGGCACCACGATGGAGCTCTTCTCTATACCATCGGCGAGCGGCATGGATTTAATGTGACAAAAAAAAGCCCGCACGATCCGCCGTACTACGTTGTTGGGCGTGACGTAAAAAAGAATACGCTTACTGTCGCTCGGGGAAATGAAGAAAAGAGATTTTTCAAACGAAAAATAATCCTCTCTCATCCCCACTGGGTTTCTGGAAAACCGCCCGCACTCTCGGGAACATACCGCGCCCGTATTCGCTACCGCCAACCGCTTCAATCCTGCCGATTAGTAAAACAACCCCCACTTGGAAGCGAAGCTTCCAAGTGGGGGTATATGGTTGTTTTTGATCGCCCCCAGAGAGCTGTCACGCCCGGGCAATCACTGGTTCTTTACCGCGGAATAGAGTGTCTCGGTGGAGGAGTGATTACATAGCGACTTTGTTATACTAGTCACACCCATGCAATCAGACGAAATCCGTAAGCGATTCCTCGCTTTTTTTGAGAAACGCGGACATACAGTCATTCCTTCCGCTTCTCTCGTTCCTGAAAACGACCCTTCTGTCCTCTTTACGACAGCTGGAATGCAGCCCCTCGTGCCCTACCTCCTGGGACAGCCACATCCGGCCGGGAAACGCCTAGTAAACGTCCAAAAATGTGTTCGGACGCAGGATATAGATGAAGTCGGGGACAAGACCCACGATACTTTCTTCGAGATGCTCGGGAATTGGTCGCTTGGGGACTATTTTAAAAAAGAGGCTATTACGTGGAGCTATGAATTCCTGACATCAAAAGAAGAAGGACTTGGACTCGATCCAAAGCGCCTCTATATTACGTGTTTCGAAGGTGATGCTGACGCGCTGAGTGGCTCGCCCGTAGCATCGCCCGTAGGGCTATGCCCGAGGGACGAAGAATCGGCAACAATTTGGAAATCACTCGGCATCCCGGAGAATCGAATTTATTTTCTTGGGAAAGACAGTAATTGGTGGAGCCCGGGTCCTAGTGGCCCTTGTGGGCCAGACACCGAGATGTTTTACGACATCACCGGCAATTTGAATCTTTCATCCAAGGAAGAATTTCTCAAAGCGGATAAAGAGCAAAAGGTGGTTGAGATTTGGAACGATGTATTTATGGAGTATGAGAAAAAAGACGGTAAAGTAATCGGTAAACTTTCGCAGAAAAACGTGGATACCGGAGCCGGACTCGAACGCCTCGCGATGGTGACGCAAGGAAAAGACACTATTTTTGAGACGGATTTATTTTCATATCTTATTAAAAAAGCAAAGAAGTTTTCAAGAGATTCTAAAAAACAAAGAATTATTGTGGACCATCTTCGCACCACAGCTTTTATGATTACCGATGGTGTGAAGCCTTCAAATACCGATCGAGGATATATTTTGCGTCGCCTTTTGCGAAGGGCTATTTTTAACACTGATCAAAAAGTATTCTCAAAAGAAGATATCCAAGAGGTTATAACTTCTGTCGTAGAAAAATATGGAATTATTTATAAAAATTTAAGGGATCAAAAAAATGAGACTATAGAAATAATTTTAGAGGAGCAGAAAAAGTTTAGTCAAACACTCAAACCGGCTACTCATGAGTTACTGGACTATTTGCAAGATTTATATAATAGCCGCAAATCGGTATTTGAGAAAAATCCATTTGATCGTTGTGTCACAGCTGAAAGATTTTTCTACTTTAATACAAGTAGGGGTATACCCAACGACTTAATATGGGCAATGATAGAGGATTGTGGACTTTCTCAATTTCAAGAAGAAGGTTTCGAAGAAAAATTAAGATTATTGTTTGATAAACATAAAGATATCTCCCGGGCAGGTGCTGAAAAGAAATTTAAAGGCGGACTTGCTGATGAAAGTCCCGAGACGATCCGCCTTCATACCGCCACCCATCTCCTTCATGCCGCACTTCGAAAAGTTCTTGGCGATCACGTATATCAGAAGGGGAGTAATATCACGCCGGAGCGTTTACGTTTTGATTTTTCTCACCCCGCAAAAATGACGACCGATGAAATTAATCGCGTTGAAAAAATCGTAAATGATTCAATCACGATGAGTTATGAAATGCGCCGTGAGGTGCTCACTGTCGATGAGGCAAAAAACCGCGGCGCCATCGGACTCTTTGATGACAAGTATGCTAAAATTGGTGGAAAAGTTTCAGTCTATAGCACAGTTGATCCGACGAGCGGAAAGGTATATTCAAGCGAGATATGTGGAGGACCACATGTCGGGTATACACATGAGCTTGGTCATTTTAGAGTTTTAAAAGAGGAGGCGGTGGCGGCTGGCATCCGACGGATTAAGGCAACACTTAGCCCCTTACCTTCTTGAAATATGGAGTTCCAAGGATTAATCCTCGATTCCGCTACTCTTAACTCTTTTTTCGTAACACAGGGAGGAGCCACGCTCTGGGGTATATTCGGCGTCGTCTTCATTCTTTTTCTCGTTGTCTCGGCGGCACTGGTATATCATCTCGAGCGCTATGGATATGACCGATACAGAATAAAATTCACCGAACTTCTATTTTTCTCAGTTTCTCTCGTGCTATTATTGGTGATGGCTGGCGCAATACTCTCGTTTTAGCTTACTCTCATGCTTACACTTGATCACGGTGAAGAAAGGATTTTAGTGCTCCGGAGACATTGGTTTGTTATCCTCGAGCACTCCATTTTTATTGTGCTCACTTTATGTATTATTATTGCCGCAGCAGTGGTCGTGAGAGGTCTTTCTATAGAACTTCCTGCCGGAAACTCTGATGCTCTTCTCATATTTACCATTGCACTCTTTGGTCTTCTTGCATGGATAGTCTTTTTTGTCGGGTGGACAAATTACTATCTCGATATATGGGTTATTACGAATCGTCGCATTCTCGATATCGAACAGCATTCTTTTTTCACACGAGAGGTATCAGAATTCCGTCTAGACCGTGTCCAGGACATCACGGTGCAAGTACAAGGACTCATTGCAGAATTTTTTGATTTTGGCGATGTACATGTTCAAACAGCCGGGGAAAGACATACATTTATTATCTCAAGTGCTCCACACCCGTATCGTGTAAAGGAAGTTATTACCCAAGCGATTGATAAGGCCGTAGAAAGGGGTACGATGAGAACATAAAATTATGTCTTTTTTTTCATCTCAAAAAAAACGTGAGTACGCGGCGATATTTGATATCGAGAGCGGGAGCGTTGGCGGTTCCATGGTAGCGCTTGAACATGGTGGCAAACCCGAAATACTGTTTTCATCCCGTAATGTATTCCCGGTTCCCGCAAAGCTCGCATATGAGCGTTATTTTTCCCTGCTCATCTCAAGTCTTGAAAAGATTATTGCTGATATGCAACGGAAAGCTTTGAAACGACCGAAGCACATTTATATTTCATTACCGTCGGTACTCCACCTCTCGGCGCTTCGCGTACTTCGAAAAAAAGAAGATACTCCGATCCTTGTCACAAAAAAAAGCTTGGCGGGAATGGTTGGTGAAGCGCCAAAGACTCCCGAGGCGACAGGAAGCGATTCCTACCTTCCACCCGAGACTCCGACATCGACCATTGAACGCCAGGTTATCGGAATCAAACTAAACGGTTATGACGTGGCTAACCCTTATGAGAAACGCGCGACGGAAGTGGAACTGACTCTCTATGAAAGCATCACCGAGGAGTTAATTATGAAAAAAATTGCAACATCCGTCGGAGGTCTTTTCCATTCGGAACACATCACCTTTTTCACCTCTATGCTTGCAGTTTATAGTGCACTCCGAGAGGTGCTCCCGGAGATGGATAATTACCTTGTTCTTGACGTGACCGGTGAGGTAACTGACGTTATTGTTGTTGCGAGGAAAGGTCTTGCGAGTACTTTTTCCATTCCTTTTGGTGCGCACGCCTTGGTTCGCTCAATTGGCGTCGCGCGGGGCACAAATTCTGATGAAGGCCTCCTTACGCTAAAGCTGTACACGAATGCGTATTCCACGGATGAGCACCGTGAGAGTCTTGCCCCAGCACTCGTCGAAGCGGAAAAGAAGTGGGGTGACTACATTTCTCGGGTGCTTGAATTCGTACGTGCGGAGTGCTGTGCCGCTCATCGCGTATTCATTATTGCGGACAGCGCTTCAGGCCCGGTTTTCAGCACTTGGATGGAGCGCTTACTCTTGGCGCGCAAAGGACGAGGAACTGACCTATCTCTTCCCGGCGAATTTTCCCCGACAGTTACCAGACTCGATGAATCGCTCATGAAATCCTCCATGAGAGAGGTCGGGGCCGTAGAGAGTGATCTTCGCCTCATGATAGCCGCTTCTTTTGTGAATAATTCCCTTTAATGTCTTTTAAGATAGGGGATAGTAGGATACACTAGCGCTATGCCACGTCGAGAAGTAGAGGATATAGTACTCCGGAGGGCGCCACGGCGTCCGCCAATTAGATCAACGTATACCCCCTCTACTTCCCCAAGTACTCCGACTGAAACCTCTCCGCCTTTTTCACCGGAGCCTCCGCGATTGCCGAGGGAGCGAAAGCCGCGCCGGCGTTTCATTGTATTTTTAATTGTTACACTCATAATTTTTGGCGCAGGGGCATACCTCTGGGAACGATTCGGTACCGTTGTTGTGACGCTTACGCCGAAAATGATAGGAGCCGATGTTGAAGCGGTTATTTTGGCACGTTCGAAGGCCTCTGCCGCGACGGATGAGCTCTCCTACGACACCATCCGAGTACCTGAAGTATCACTTTCACAGAGTCTTGTAGCGCATGGCACAAAGGAAGTGGAGAAGCGTGCGAGTGGGGAAATTGTTATTTTCAATAGTTATAATGGAACTCCCCAGAGACTTATCGAGAGAACAAGATTTACGGCTCCCGACGGAAAAATCTTCCGTATTGAAGAACCAATTGTTGTTCCTGGCGGGGTTCTAAAGAGTGGGACCCTCACTCCGGGGTCCATAGTGGCTACGGTCTACGCCGATGAGCCGGGAAAAGAGTTTAATATCGGACTCACTGATTTTACGATACCCGGTTTCAAAGGAGATCCACGCTACGATAAATTTTACGCGAGATCGAAGACTCCCATGGAAGGAGGTTTTGTGGGAACACTCCGAGTTGTTGATGAGAGCGAACGTGAAGCGGCAATAGCGGCCCTTCAGAGTGAACTTGCCGTGCGTCTCGGGGAGAGTGTAAGCAAAGAGATTCCCGAGGGGTTTACTGTTTTTAGCCAGACCTCGGTGTCGCAATTTAGTGTGACCGACGACGCTCCTGGCGAGCCCGGTTCAGAATCAAAGGTGAACATCACGGTAACCGGTCGTATGTGGGCTTTTGCATTTAACACCGAAGAGTTCAGTTATGTACTGGCCCGAGCGGCGCTCGGGGAAGGTGTAGAGCGGGGTATTCGTGTCGCGAACCCGGAGAAGCTTGAGATTGAACTCTTGAATCGAGCGACAATAAATCCCGACAACGATGAACAGCTTTCACTTGCTGTCCGGAGTCCGGCTACCTTTATTTCTCCAGTTGATCTTGACGCTCTTCGAAGGGCACTCGCTGGAATGGCAAAAGATTCCTACAAAAATGTTTTTCTCTCATTCCCGAGTATTGAAAGCGCCGAAGTGCGTTTCAGTCCTTCGTGGAGAAAGACTTTTCCAGAGAACGTAGAGCGCATCACAATCGAAACCTCGCCTACCGGCGGGCAAGCTGTAAACCCCTAATGCCTCACACGCCCCAATCCCTAGTCTTTGGCATGGCGTACTTGACCCAGCGGGGCAATAACTGGTAGTATAGGCAGTCCCCTAGAGGCAATGGCGAAAGAGGAAAGTACAACCCCAGTCGAAGGTACGGTGACTGACACCTTCCCGAATACAACCTTCGGGATTACACTTGATGACGGTCGGTCGCTCTCCGCGTACCTCTCCGGCAAAATGCGTATCAATCGAATCAAAGTACTGGTTGGTGATCGCGTAAGTCTTGTCCTCGACCAGTATGGGGAACGCGGAAGGATTGTTAAACGCCTCTAAATGATTAGTCAGTTGCCCTCCATGCGCACTCTGGCTCGGGGGTTAGCACAATTACTGGATTAAAACATGAAAGTCCGCTCATCAATTAAAGCCCGGTGCCCTCTTTGCAAGCTCGTACGGCGACGGGGAAAATTGTACATCATCTGTCAAAACCCGAAGCATAAACAGCGCCAAGGGTAGGATGACGACGGCACGATTTTTAATATGAGAATTCTTGGAGTAACTGTACCAGAAGCAAAGCGTCTTGAGATCGGGCTCACGACGATTTTTGGCATTGGCAGACCCCGAGCACAAAAGATTCTCGCCGCCGCAGAAATACCGTTCGGGAAAAAACCGGGCGAACTCTCCGCCGATGAAGAAAACCGCATCAGGACCCATATCGAAGCGTTTCGCGTCGAGGGAGACTTAAAGCGTGAAGTTTCAGGCAATATCAAACGCTTGAAAGATATCAAGTGCTATCGGGGGGTGAGACATTTGAGACGTCTCCCGGTTCGCGGACAAAAAACCCGCGTCAATTCACGTACGGTGCGTGGAAATGTGAGAAAGACAATGGGATCGGGAAAACGAAAGGTTGAAAAAACCTAATATCTATGGGCAAGAAAAGAATCATCACAAAATCAGGAGGCGACGTGAGCGGCGAAACCAAAGAGCGCTCGCTCTCACACGTCTCGAAACGGAGACTCGAGAATGGTATTGTCCACATAGAATCAACCTACAACAACACCAAGTTAATCCTCACAGATACGGAAGGGAATGCATTGGTGTGGTCATCGAGCGGATCACTCGGTTTTAAGGGAGCAAAAAAGGGGACACCCTTCGCCGCTTCAAAAGTTTCAGAGGTCGTTGCCGAAAAAGCAAAAGCTTTAGGTATTAAGGAGGTGTATGTGGTAGTAAAAGGAGTCGGTTCCGGACGAGAATCATCTATTCGAACGCTTATCGGAAAAGGTATTGAAATTTCGGCGATTCAGGATAGAACTCCGATTCCGCACAATGGACCACGAGCTAAGAAACCACGACGAGTATAAGTATGCGAACAGGACCAAAATATAAAATTTGTCGACGTCTTGGAGAAGGAGTCTACGAACAGTGTCAGACCCCCAAGTTTCAGATATCAAAAAGCAAAAAAGTGGGAAAGAAGCCGCGCAAGTTCTCCCGGCAGAAAACGGAATATGGAGTCCAACTTCTTGAAAAACAAAAGACTCGTTTCACCTATGGCGTCACGGATCGTCAGCTTTCAAATTATGTTGGACGAGCGCGGGAAGGAAAGAAGCCGCCGCTCGGGGCCCTCTATCAAATGCTTGAGCGGAGACTTGATAATGTTGTCTTAAAACTCGGCCTTGCTCCCACACGAGCGGCGGCGCGTCAGATGGTTAGCCACGGTCACGTAACGGTTAACGGGAAACGCATGTCCATCCCATCTTACGAAGTTGTTCTCGGTGACCGCGTAGCTATTCGGGAAGCGAGCCGCGCGAAACTTTTCTCGGATACCGCCAAAGAACGCATGGAATCACTCCGCACTCCGTCATGGCTTCTGCGCGCCGAAGATACCGGTGGAAAAGTAGTGCGTTTACCGGAGGAACCGGAGGGTGAATTCGTCGCCGACCTTTCGAGGGTGCTTGAGTTTTATAGCAGGGTTTAATTAGAAGTTAGCCAATTACACTACTATGCCAGACGATAAAGTAATCGTACCATCAAAACCCCGGGTCGTAAGCGAGGATGATTTTAAAGGAATTTATGAAATTGACGGGCTTTACCCCGGATATGGGCACACGCTCGGGAATTCTTTGCGGAGAATTATTCTCTCATCGCTTCCGGGCGCGGCGGTTACCACGGTCAAAATCGAAGGGGTGAGCCATGAGTTCTCGATTATTCCCGGTGTGAAGGAAGACGTCATCATGATTATTCTGAATTTGAAAAAGGTCCGATTCAAAATGACGGGCGATGAACCGCAACACGTAACACTTGATGTTTCTGGCATTATTGATGTTACGGCAAAAGACCTTAAAATCCCCGGGCAGATCGAAGTGGCAAACCCCGACCAGCACATTGCCTCACTCACCGACAAAAACGCCAAACTTTCCTTTGAACTTACCATTGAACGCGGTATCGGCTATGTGCCGAAGGAAGTTATTCACCAAGACAAGGTTGATATTGGCGTTATCCCTGTTGACGCAGTCTTTACCCCGATTCGGCGGGCGAATTATGAAGTTGAGAACATGCGCGTCGGAAATAGGACGGACTTCAACACACTTCGAATCATAATCGAAACTGACGGTATTATCTCACCCCGCGAAGCTCTCGAGCGCTCTATCGCAACAATGATTAATCAGCTCAAGGCGATTATCGGATTTAGCGATAAGACCGAAATAGAAGCACCTCTCTCAACCGACGATACCGAAGCGGACACAACTATGGAGAAAGGTCGCGTGGAGGATGTGCTGAAAACACGCGTTGAGGACCTCAATTTCTCCATGCGCACAATGAAAGCGCTTTCTCAAGCTGGCATCAGAACAATCGGGGGGCTTGCGCGGAAAAACGAAGTGGACCTTCTTGATATCAGCGGTCTTGGAGAGAAAGGGCTCCAGGAAATAAAGCGAATACTCAGTAATTTCGGTATCACACTGAAGTAACATGCGTCACCACCGGTCAAAAAGTAAATTGGGAAGAAAGAGTGGGCCTCGAAGAGCGCTCTTGAAGAGCCTTGCTCGAAACCTGATACTTGCAGGTTCTATTACGACCACTGAATCTCGGGCCAAGGAACTTCGGCCATTCCTCGAAAAACTAACGACGCGCGCCCGGGGTGCTGACATTCACTCACGGCGGATTCTAGAGGCGCGGCTTGGCGATACTGATGCAGTGCGTATCCTTATTGAAAAAATAGCGCCGAAGTTTGATATGGTTTCCGGAGGATACCTTCGCATTACAAAACTCGGAATGCGCAAAAGCGACGGGAGTCGGAGAGCTGTTATTTCGTTCACTCGCTAAAATTGCTACGTATGGATACCAAGACTCATTACGAATTTGATGCAACAGGGAAATCGCTTGGACGTCTCGCGAGTACGGTGGCTTCCATCCTTTCGGGTAAGGCCGACCCCACGTCAAAGCCGAACCTTGTCACCAATGTCAAAGTGGTGATAAAAAATGCACAGCATCTCGCGGTCAGTGAAAAAGCAAAGAGGGAAAAAACATACACACGCTATACCGGCTATCCGGGTGGCTTGAAACATAAAAGCTTATCTCAAGTAGCCGAGCAACACGGTTATAGCGAAATACTTCGACGGGCAGTGCAAGGAATGCTTCCGCGAAACCGGCTCCGGGGGACCAAGATGAAAAATCTCGTAATTTCGGAATAATTATATCGACTATGGAAACTGTAAAAACCAAACAAGGAAGTAACGCGCGATACACTGAGGCAGTCGGCAAGCGGAAGACGTCGATTGCCCGCGTCCGGATAGTACCTGCCCGACAGACGGAAATTACTGTGAATGGTAAACCTTTTAACGAATATTTCCGTACGGATGAACTTCAGCACATTGTCACCGATTTTATTTCGCCTCCATATTTCGACTCTGCGCTGAAAGTGAGCGCGCGGATAACGGGAGGAGGAATCCACTCTCAAGGTGAAGCCTTGCGGCACGGCCTTGTCCGCGCACTTATCGTGCTTCATCCTGAATTGCGAATCCGGTTAAAAAAAGTCGGAGCTCTTACCCGAGACGCGCGAATCAAAGAACGGAGAAAGTTCGGGCACAAGAAAGCCCGGAAGTCTCCACAATGGTCAAAACGGTAGAAAGATATGCATCTCCGTCATGGCGGAAAAGGGGACGAAGGCCTGCCTGCCGATAGGCATGGCGAGGAGAGCGAAATTGAGATTTCGCCTGAAGATAGCGACCACACCGAAGCGCTCCACGCGCTCAAAGAAAAACTTGCGCGTTGTCTCCTCGAACGGCAGGAATATCTCGATGGTTGGCAACGCTCGCGTGCAGATTTTATCAATGCCCGTAAAGATGACGAGGCACTCCGAGGGAGAATCTCCGAAGGAGCGAAGAGCGATGTCGTCCGCGAAATGCTCCCTGTGCTTGATGCCGTAGAGTTAGCGATACATGACGTGGAGTCATGGGCCAAGCTTCCTCCGGCATGGCAGAAAGGGATAGAAGGGATACATGCGGCCATTCTCGGAGCGTTTGAGCGCTCTGAAGCACTTCTTTTTTCCGACCAAGGTCAACCCTTCGACCCAAGCCGTCACCAGTCGATAGGCGTTGAGGCTGTAACTGATAGAAAGCTTGACGGGATCATTACATATGTTGTACAAAAAGGATGTAGTATCGGCGGAAAAGTGATACGGCCAGCCCATGTCAAGGTTGGTGAATACCGGGATTAGGGGACCAAAATCGACAAGTGAGTAAAAAAGATTTACCATAACGTTATAAATGAAATAGTATGCCAAAAATCATAGGAATTGACCTTGGAACGACGAACTCCGCAATGGCTTTGATCGAAGGTGGGGTTCCGAAGATTATCGAAAACGCAGAAGGTGCCCGGACCACCCCATCAATTGTCGCGACCTCGAAAGGAGGAGAGCGCATCGTTGGGCTTCTCGCGAAGCGTCAGGCAATTACGAATCCCGCGAATACAATCCACGGGATCAAGCGCTTTATGGGTCACCCTTTTGACGACAAAAATGTCGAACGAGACCGTGGCATGGCGACCTTTGTGATCGAACGGGCTGACACGGGCGGCGTCAAAGTAAAAATGGGCGATAAGTTTTTCCGACCGGAGGAAGTTTCGGCGATGATTCTTCAAAAGCTGAAAACTGACGCGGAAGCAAAGCTTGGAGAAAAGATAGAAGAAGCGGTGATTACCGTCCCCGCGTACTTTGACGATTCTCAAAGACAAGCAACAAAACATGCGGGCGAAATCGCGGGATTTAACGTCAAACGCATCATCAACGAACCGACGGCTGCGGCGCTTGCGTACGGGTTCAATAAAAAGAAGAACGAAAAAATCGCCGTGTATGATTTTGGTGGCGGGACTTTCGATATATCAATTCTTGAAATCGGATCCGAAGGCGATGAGCAAAGTATTGAAGTTCGGTCAACCGATGGTGACTCGCATATGGGCGGAGAGGATATCGATCATGACATCATCAAGTGGATCGCAACGGAATATAAAAAGGAATCGGGCATCGATATTTTGAAAGACCAGCTTGCCCTCCAGCGCTTAAAAGAGGCGGCCGAGAAAGCGAAGCATGAGCTCTCAAGCACGACCGAAACGGAAATCAATATTCCTTTCATCACTTCGGACGCCGCGGGGCCGAAGCATCTCTTGATGAAGTTCACGCGTGCAAAACTCGAAGATATCGCGGCTCCCTACGTGAACCGCTCCGTTGAGATTACGAAGCGTGCCATTGAAGCGTCCGGTTTTAAAACCTCGGACATTAACGAGGTAATCCTGGTCGGCGGACAGACCAGAATGCCCGCCATTCAGGATGCGGTGAAAAGTGTGTTCGGAAAAGAGCCAAACCGCTCCATTAACCCCGATGAAGTGGTCGCTATCGGAGCCGCCGTACAAGCGGGGATTTTCCAAGGGGATGTGAAAGACGTGCTCCTCCTTGATGTCACTCCGCTCTCTCTCGGTATTGAGACGTTGGGAGGCGTTGCAACGAAGCTAATCGAGAAAAATACGACCATACCTGCGGCGAAAACCCAGGTGTTCTCGACTGCCGCAGATAACCAAACGTCGGTGGAAATCCATGTGGTGCAAGGAGAGCGTGAAATGTCCGCGGATAATAAAACACTCGGCCGCTTTGTTTTGGACGGTATCTTGCCCGCTCCGCGCGGCATGCCGCAAGTGGAAGTGACCTTCGATATCGATGCAAACGGTATTTTGAGCGTAAAGGCAAAAGATAAAACATCGGGGAAAGAGCAGTCGATTCGGATAGAGGCGCGCAGCGGGCTCTCTAAAGAGGAAATCGAGAAGATGAAGCATGATGCAGAAATCCACGCTGCGGAAGATAAAAAGAAACGTGAGGAAATCGAAATAAAAAATACTGCCGAGGCGCTCATCTATACGGCTGAAAAAGCTCTCAAAGATGCTGGAGAAAAAGTGCCTTCAGAGGTGAAAAGCACGGTTGAGGCGAAGATTACAGCTGCAAAAAAGACACTGGAGGGCGGTTCAATCGATGACATGAAACGGGTGTCAGAGGAACTCTCGCGCGAGATGCAGAAAATCGGTGAGGCAGTCGCAAAAGCAGAGAGTACTCCCAAAGCGGAAAATGGGGGGAATACCTCTGGCGAAACTCGAGATGCCGACTTCAAGGATGCGCCGGAATCGGGACCAAGTGACCCGAATCCCAAATAACACGAACAAATGCAGAAGAAAAAAGACTACTATGCCGTTTTAGGGGTTGATAAAAGCGCTTCCGGCGAAGACATCAAACGCGCGTTCCGAAAGCTGGCACATAAATATCACCCGGACAAAGGTGGAGATACCGAAAAATTCAAGGAGGTGAATGAAGCGTACAGCATTCTCTCCGATGAGAAGAAGCGCAAAGAATACGATACGTACGGGAATGTCTTTAGCGGCGCAGGTCCGTCAGGTGGTGGTTTCGAGTCAAATTTCGACTTCGGAGATTTTGCGAACGCAGGAGGAACCGGATTCGGTTTTGACATCGGGGATATTTTTGAAGATTTCTTTTCGGGAGGTGGCGCCGGAGGGCGCGCACGGCGGGGAAGTGATATCTCCGTTGATATCCAAGTTCCATTTGCTGATGCGGTATTCGGGACCGAGCGGAAGATTCTTATTACGAAAACAAGGAGCTGCGAGCGTTGTAACGGGTCTGGTGGGGAGAAGGGAACAGCACTTGTCTCTTGTAATGCCTGTGGTGGATCTGGAAAAGTTCACGAGACGAAACGCTCTTTTCTTGGATCCTTTACCGCAGTCAAAACATGTGGCACCTGCGTTGGAAGCGGCCAAGTGCCGAAGGAGAAGTGTGAGGCATGTAAGGGCGCAGGAGTTATGAAAGGAAATGAGGAAATCACCATCAATATTCCAGCCGGTATTTCAGATGGTGAAATGATCAGAATGTCAGGAAGAGGGGAGGCAATACATCGTGGTGTACCGGGTGACCTCTATATCAAAGTTCATGTACCTGTGCATCCGGTATTTAAAAAAGAAGGCAAAAATCTTCTGATGGATCTTGACGTCAAACTCTCCGACGCTATTCTTGGTGCCGAATACACTACGCGCACACTCGATGGCGAAATTAAGCTGACCATTCCCGCCGGTGTTTCCTACGGCGAAGTCTTACGAGTTCGCGGCAGGGGTGTTCCGGTTTCGGGAACTTCGCGCGGCGACCTCTTGGCGAGGGTTATCGTCAAAACTCCCAGTAAGCTTTCAAAACACGCCCGCGAACTCATCGAGAAATTGAAAGACGAAGGGGTATAGACGTTGGATGCATTTACTTTCATTTTTAATGCAATTGGGATACTGCTTTTCGTTTTGGTGAGCATTGTCGTACTACCCATTATTCTCTTTGTCTTTGTATTTGCCACACATTTTGAGCGGTGGGCAGATTATATAATTACAAAACCATTTGCCCCTCTATGGTTTGTAAGTCTGGTCTTCTTTATTCCGGCAGCAATTATTATGGCGCCACTGTGGTTCATGTCGGCCATTCTAGGGCCCATCTACGACGACATACTGGGTTAAAAAATACTTAACCTATAGACAGAAGAAAAAAGTGGAAAGTGTAATAAATAAAGAAGTAAGAACTATGAAACTATTGTCCGGTCAAAATACCGGTTGGAAGGTTATATTCCGGTATCTTTTTCGCCACAAAGCGGAAGTTATCACACTTTCCTTTCTTGGTGTTCTATCTGCGTTCTCAAATTCGGCGATTCCGTATCTTGTAGGTAACTTTTTCGATGCATTGTTGGGAACTTCGAGCCTACGCATTTTAACTTTTTTGATTCCGCTCTGGGCTTGGTACCTCGCAATCTGGGTTATGGCTCAGATCCTAGCCAACAGTACAGACTTCGTCAACAATCGAATAGGCAGACGGATCGGCACACACCTCCATACTGAGTATTATGCAGGTTCCATTAGCCACCTTCTGGGCCTACCGCTTTCTTTCCACAAGGAATACAAAACCGGAGAAACTTTAGATAAAATACAACGTGCGAGCAGTGGTTTGTCGTCGATTATTGAACAAGTGATTATCGGGCTTACACCGCGTGTATTGAGTGTATTTATTGGTTTTGGTTTTGCGTTCTATATCTCGCCGTTACTCGCACTAATGCTCCTGGTGGGCATTATCGCCTATGTAGCAAGTCTCTGGTGGATTGTACCACCACTCGTTTCTCTTCAGCGTGAGGGTCATAAGGCTTGGGGTGACGCCTACGGCGTAGCCCATGATGCGGTAGCAAATTACCACACAGTGAAACAGTCAACAGCAGAAGACTATGAGTCAAAACGTATAAATCAAAAATTTATCGAAGGGGTCTTCAGACTTTGGCAAAAGGTCGAAAACATTTGGGTAAGCATTGATACTTTTCAACGAGTTATAGTTTTTCTCACACAACTCTTGATTTTCCTTTTGTCGGTGTATCTTATCGGCAGGGGCTCACTTTCTATCGGAGAATTGATCGCGATCAACGGGTACGCAGGGGCAGTATTCGGCCCATTTGTTGTGCTTGGCTACAATTGGCAGATTATACAGAATGGTATCGTTGCAATAGAACGTGCTGAGGAAATATTAGGTCTTCCTACAGAATCGACGTTGAGCAAAGAGAAGAAGGGTGTCGATATTGTGCATGGAAAAGTGCAATTCAAAAATATCTCATTTCGGTATAAGGATGGTTTGCCAATAATACTTAAAAACGTGAACTTCATGGTGCAGCCAGGGGAGACTGTTGCGTTCGTAGGCCACTCGGGAGTTGGTAAGAGCACGATTCTCGAGCTCATTTCGGGTTACTATTTACCGACCAGTGGGGAGGTGTTGATTGATGACATTGATATAAAAACCATCAATCTTTTATCTCTCAGACGACACATCGCTGTTGTGCCGCAAGAAGTAGTGCTATTCAATGACACAATCGAAATGAATATTAAATACGGCAGTCCGGATGCAACACTAGATGAAATCGTCTCCGCTGCAAAAATGGCTCATGTCGATGTCATAGTGGAAAAGTTTCCTGACAAATATCAGCAAATTGTCGGGGAACGTGGAGTAAAACTCTCGGTTGGCGAGAAGCAACGAGTAGCAATTGCTCGTGCAATCCTCCGCAACCCAAGAATTTTAATACTCGATGAGCCAACTAGCGCCCTCGATATTATCACGGAACGTTACGTCATCGACGCACTTGAGTATCTCATGAAAAATCGCACTACCTTCATTATTGCTCACCGTCTAAGCACAGTCCGGAAAGCGGACACTATCTTCGTTCTTGAGCGAGGAGAGATCCAAGAACAGGGAAATCACAGCGATCTCATCAAAAAGAAAAACGGGATCTATCGTAAACTCTACGACCTGCATGTTGGGTTAACTTAATATGTCATCTATATGATTGAATATGAAGCTAAATTTTTAGACGTAGATAAAGAAAAGGTGAGGGCACTATTGGGTCTGAAGGGTGCAGCCCTTATTAGACCCGAATTTATTCAGAAGCGGTATAATTTTCACTTACCTAAAGATAAAAGATCAAATGATGCATGGCTAAGAGTTCGT
>ERZ1292623.14-Hain-H51-01um-R1-14-length-212580-cov-8_pt1 | contig 168907 bp, 243 predicted proteins | sample MGYA00564398_ERZ1292623 | MGnify/ENA primary metagenome ERZ1292623 (study PRJEB36523, sample SAMEA6512633) | groundwater metagenome | collected 2019-01-07 | study: AquaDiva: Metagenomics assemblies of 32 groundwater samples
CCTCCGCCTCCTCGGGCTGCTCCTCTTCCTCCTGGGCCTCTTCCTGCTCCTCCTCGGGCTCGGGTTCAGGCGCCGGCTTGGCCACGGGCTTCTTGGCGACCGGCTTCGCCACGGGCTTGGCCACGGGCTTCGCGGCCGGCTTCCGCGGCGGCGGGGCGGCCTCCTCTTCCTGCTGCTCCTCTTCCTGCTCCTCCTCGGCCCCCTCCGTGATGTCCTCGTCCATTGCGTCCAGCGGGTTCTGGACCTGGGTCTTGGTCGCGAGGCCGAGGTAGGCGGCGAGGTTGTCGTCCAGCCACTTCTTGGTGGCCGGCTGGCAGTCCTTGATCTTGGACAGGTCCACCACCTGCGTGGCGATGTCCGAGAGCTTCATGTCGAGCCCCAGGTTCCGGATGATGCTCTGGATCCCGACCCCGTACTGGTCGGCCAGGAGGGACACGCCCATCACCGGGTTGCGGGCGTCGTACGGGATCTGCATGAACCGGGGCCCGTTGTCGGTCTCCACCCGCTGGAAGCCGAAGGCGCAGCCTCCGTTGTAGTCGCAGAGGTGGACTCCGTTGTCCGTGTGCCAGGCCGTGTCCGCATCGGCGATGCGGGTGGCGATCCCCTTGGTCAGGCCGATCACGCTGACCGAGAGGTTCTGGGCCAGGTCCGCGATGTTGATGTAGGTCCGGTAGTTCGGGCCTCCACCGCCGAGAGCCCCGACGAGGTTGTCCGGGAGCTTGCGGCGCAGCAGGTCCGCGTGACCCCGGGCCTTCTTGATCAGGGTGTCGTGGCAGTAGCACGGCTTGCCATCGACGGTCTTGGAGCAGACGAAGTAGTCGTACTGCACCTGACCGGGCTTGCCGGTACCGGTCCGTCCTCCGGGCAGCTTGCCCGGGGGCAGCGGGATGCCCCAGCTCCCGACGCTGACGGCGGCCTTGGCCCGACTGCCGTCCTCGAGCTTCTTGCCGGGGCACCAGAACCACTTGTTGTCCTGGCCCGCCACGATCTTGGCGTAGTCGCCCTTCGTGTGGACCCGGAAGGCGCTCAGGACCTCGTCCTGAGCCTCAATCTTCTTCGGCATTGTCTGTCGTTCCTCCGTGGTTGTCGCCCAGGTTATCCTCCAGGCGATGAGACCTGTCCTTGTACCCGTTCCTATTCGCTACCCGGTTCGCCCTCCGGCCGGGGTCGTGTGACTCTGGCGCCGACTGCGGGACGCTGCGCTCCTGGCTGTGCGCCTCCGACAGGATCTGGATGTCCTTGTGGAACATCTTGCACTCCCACATGGCGGACTCCGCGATCTCCAGGAGCATCTCGGTGTGCAACAGGTCCTCAGCTGCTGTCTCGATGTCCGGCTCCGTGAGAAGCCAGACCTCGAGGTTCTCTTTGGTCATCCGGATCGGCTTGCCCTCGTCGTCCACCGGAGGGGACGTCAGGAGGCGCAGCTTCACCTTCGCCGAGACCCGCTTGATACGGGCCTGCTGCAGCAGGGCCCTCCGACGCAGGTGGGCCTTGGTCATCGCCCAGAACATCGTGAGCGCGGACGCATCGGCCATCGAGGGCTTCGGATTGTCCACGTCCACCTGCAGGAGCTGGGCCAGGCTCCCCTCCCAGTCCCCGGTCAACGTCGGCACGCGAAGCCGCAGGTCCAGGGAGAACGTCATCGGCGGGAACTCCACCCCAGGCCTGGGGCCGCCAGGCCCTGCTCGCTTCTTCGTCATCACCTACCCCTTCCCCATCGTCACACTGATCTTCCGCTCCACCCGGAGCGGAGCCACCATCTCAGGGAATATGGTGGGCACGTACTCCTGGATCTGCTTGAGCAGACGGGCCACTTCGAGGGTCTCCTCGAAGGGCGTGTTCACATAGATCGCGTCGTGGACCAGGGCGATCACGCGGGACTTCCAGCCCCGCTTCCGGATCTGCCGGTCGAGCAGCGTCGCCGCGATGAGGTTGAAGTGGGAGCAGGGACCCTGGATCCCCACGTTCACCGCTTCGCGCTCAGCGTGACCCCTCTTGCCGCGGTCCGGCGAGTTGATCGCCGGCAGCCGGCGTCGCTGGAAGCAGATCGTCTTCACGTACCCGTGCTCCCGGGCGAACGCGATCTCCTTGTCGTTGCGGGTCTTGATGCCCCGGTAGCCGGACCAGAACTTGTCGACGATCATCTGGGCGTAGTCGTCTTTCCAGTTCATGTCGGCGGCCAGAGCCGGCGCGGCTCGCCCGTACAGGAGACCGAAGCCCGCGATGGACTTGGAGTCCTGGCGCTCGAGCTTCGTCACCTCCTCCGGCTTCTTGTTGTAGATCAGCGAGGCCGTGAGCTTGTGGAAGTCCGCGTAGTCCGCTCGCTTCCCGATCATGAACTGGATCTCGGCGACCCGCTTCGTCCAGTCGGGAGGAGCGATGCCCAGGGCGGCCTGGATCTCCAGGTCCTCCATCTCCGTGCGCAGGGGCTCGAGCTCCACCTGCGTCCGGATCAGCTTGAGCACCGCCTCGTCCTGCGCGATGATCCCCAGCGTCATCGCCTCGAGGCCCGAGTAGTCGCTCTCCACGATGCGACCGCACTTCTGGCAGCCCTTCTTGGCAACGGGCTTGTGCTCGTCACAGATGTAGCTGGTCTGGAGGCAGTCGCGGATCGAGATCCAGACGCCGCACTTCCCGCAGCCGACCTTGGCGCCCTCCTTCAAGTGCTCCTCGCACACGTGGGGGATCGGCTTGCCGGCGGCGTCCTTCAACCAGTTCCCGATGAGCTGGATCGGGCGCGGGGTGTTCTGGATGTTGAACTTGAACTTCTTGGCGGCCTCCTCCGACTTCCCGCGGCCCTTGGACCCAGACTGTAGGCGACCGGTGCGGGTGAGGGCCTTCACGTTCGGGTGGAGCTTGCCGTCCGGCTTCACCACGGTCCAGCCCTGGTGGACTTCCTGGTCCGGGTGGAGGGGCAGGAGGTAGGTGGACCGGATCTTCGTGAGCTGGCGGAACGCCTCGAGGAGCTTCACCACGGGGTGCCTCTTGGCGTAGCGCTGAATCACCTCATCGTCGATGGCAGCCTGGCCCTTCTCCGTGAGCTTGAAGATGGGATACCGCAGGATATCGTACAGCAGGATCTGGACGTGGCTGTTCTTCGAGAGGCTGAACTTCGAGAGCTCATCGACCGTGTTCACGGTCTTCTCGTAGGAGAGCCGCGTACGCTCGACCTTGCGGGCGGCCGTCTCCGCCTTGCGGGTCAAGACCCGGATGTCCCGCTGGACGATCCTCAGGGATGCCTTGGCCTCCTTGAGGAGCACCTGGGCCCGGGTGAGCTTCTTGTCCTTGTTCGCCTTCAGGTGGGCGGTGATCTTGTCGACCTGAGCCTGGAGGGGCTCCGCCTTCCGGGCTGCGTCCAGGTCCGCCTTGGCCGCTCGGAACTCCTCCTTGGCCGCGTCGAAGGCGGCCTCCTTCTTGCCCTCCTTGAAGCGGGCGCTGATGATCTCCCGGATCTTGTACTCGGCCCGGGCGACCTCGGGCATCCCCGCGACCTCTTCGACGATGCCCTTCACCCAGCGATCGAAGTTCGTGGTGAGCTCGCGCACCTTCTCCGGGTTCCGGGAGATGCCCTCCATCTCCATGCGGGCCAGGAGGCGCACCGCCGGGAAGAGGATCTTCAAGAGGAGCGGCCACTGCTCGTCCTCGGCGATCTTGGCGTAGAAGCCCATCTCCGCCAGAGGCATCACGATGGCGTCCATCGCGTTGTAGGGGAAGAGGGTCCGGCCCGGGATGCGCTCGAAGTTCCCGCCAGCCACCGCGATCGCGGCCTCGTTCGCCGCCTCGTAGCCCCCGAACTCGGTGTAGACACGGACGTTGTACTTCAGCCCGTGTGTCCCCGGCATCTCGTTGGTCGAGTACGCCGAGTACATCGGGTCCTCGATCGGGCCCTCGGGCTCGACGCCCAGGAGGATGGTCCCGGCGATGTACTCGAACACGTGGTTCCAAGCGAACTTCCGGATGTTCTTGTTGAGCAGGAACTCCCGGATCTTGTGCTTGATGACCGCCCGCTGCTTCTCGGTGAAGGGGCTGTCCGGGTGATCGACCGGGATGCAGACGCCTTCCTTGGGAAGGATCCACGGGTACTCGGCCCCGTACTCCTTGACCCCCGGCTTCTTCTTGAGCGGGACGAAGGAGACGCACAGGATCTTCGAGTAGGTCTGGTACGGATCGAGGTCCGGGGTCTCATAGTCGTAGCCGACCCGCGGGTAGTTGTGGAGGTCGTCCAGGTAGGCACAGGCCTCGTCGAAGGCCAGGTCCCGGAGGTTCTCGAACTCCAGCTGGCTTGCCGCCTGGGCCTTGGTGCCCCAGATCGACTCCATCGTGGTCTCGACCTTGGCGAAGGCCGTCTCGCAGGCCAGGTTGGTGATCCGCTCCTTGGCCACGAGAGCATCCCAGCCGATGACCCGATGGGGCGGAAGCTTGGGGGCGGTGTCGGACGCCTTGATCTCCCCCTTGGCGAGGCCGGCGAGGGTCAACAGATCCCGACCGAACTTCTTGATCGTGACCTCTTCGACCTCGGTGTGCCGCGTCCGCAGGACGTAGGACGGATGCAGGAGCGGCAGGTAGATCCGCTCGCGCCCGTCCTCGAAGGGGAAGTCCTTGAGGTGGAGACTCTTCACCTTGGACGTGGGGATCGCCGTCCCGGACCAGTGGGTGATCTTGTCGATCCCGAGCACCGACTTCAAGGGGACGTTGCCCGCCAGGACCACGATGTCCGGGTCCACGTCCTGGATCTGCTGCCACACGCCGCCGCGGCAGAACACCGGGGCCTTCGATTGGTACTTGATGTCGTTGTTCGGGGGCCGGCAGGCGACCGCGTTGGTGAAGTAGATCTCGGTGTCGTCCAGGCCCACGGCCCGGAGCGTCTGGCGCAGGAAGGCGCCGGACTTGCCGACGAAGGGCTCGTCCTGCTGGTCCTCGTCGAAGCCCGGGGCCTCGCCGATGAACATGACCTTGGCCTTCTTGGGGCCCGCCCCCAGCATGAAGGGGCTCTCACAGTGCTCGAAGAGCCTGCACTCCTTGCACTGCCGGTGCTTGTTGTAAGGGTTGGCACGAAGTCGGGATAGGACGTCGGCCGTCGGGAGCTGCATCCAGAATCCTCTCGTGAAAAAGGAGGGGTCGGCGTTCTACCGACCCCTCCCCCGTTCGGGACCTTCGACTGCGGAACTACGACTTGGCGGGGAAGAGCTCGCCCATCGTCTCCTCGAGCCAGGTGATGAACTTCTTGGCCCCGGCGAGGGTCTCCTGCAGGCGCTTCTTCAAGCCCGGCTCCTTCACCATCTCCGCGGTCGGCTTGGCGCTCTTCAGCTTCGGGTACGCCGCGATGATCGGGTCCAGCAGCTTCGGGACGTCCTTGAGCTTCTTGCTCGAGCGGGACGCCGAGGCGCTGACGCCCTTGTCGGCTCGGCCGGTGAGCACGCGGACCGCGTCCTCGACCTGCTTCTTGGTGAGCTTCTCCAGCGGAGTCATCTTGCCGTCCACCAGGATGCCCTTCATGATGGCCTCCTTGGGCTTGGGCAGCGCGGCGACGGCCTCGGCGCGGGAGGTCTTCACGATGACCAGCCGGGCCAGCACGTTCTCGGGGATCTTGCCCTCCACCTGGCACGCCTTGAAGATGATGGCGTCCTTGCGGAGGCGCTGGTCGCTGCGGTCGAGCTTCTCGTAGAAGCCGGACGTCTGCATGTACTCGTCGAAGGTGGGGATCTTCGGGATCTCTTCCTTGCGCTCGCGGGCCTCCGCGATCTCGGCGGCCAGCCCCTCGAAGATGTCCTGGATCTCCGAGTAGTGCTTGCCGTAGAACTGGAAGGCCGCCTTGGCCCCCATCGTCTGCTCGGTCTCGGACGTCTTGGTCGACGCCTGCACGATCTTGTCGAGCCGCTCCTGCGGGAAGGTGATGTCGGCCACGACCTTCTTGGCGGGAACCTCGGTGTTCGCGGCCTCGCCCGTGGCCTTCTTGTGGCCGTTCTGCTTCTTGGCGACCTTGGACGGCTCCTTCGCGGGCGCCTTGGCAGGTGCCTTGGCGACCTTCGTTTCCTTCGTTTCCTTCACGGCTGCGGTCTCCACATCGTCCCCCTCTTCGTCTTCCGAAGCGGCGGTTGGTGCCGGGGCGGGTTCGCTCCGGCTGGTCAAGGCCCCGGAAGCCTCCGCCATCTCCCGGAAGACCGGCGCGAGGACGGAGATCGCCTCCTTGGGCTTCATCTCGGACACCTTCTCGAGGATCTTCTGGAGGTTGCTCTCCCGATTGGACTGACCCCGCAGGTCCAACCCCAGTGCCCTCGCCTGCTTGAAGAACTCCGGCAGGGTCACCTCCAGCATCTTCTCCTTCACCTTGCTCATGTCAACCACGGCGCACGCTCCTAGCGATGTTTCCGAACATTGGGTTTCTTGGGGAACCAGCGGATTTTCGCCAGCCTGATCCCGTGCTTACGGGCCAAGGTTCTGACGGCCAGCTCCAGTACGTTACTGCGATTCAGACCGAGCTCCGAGCACAGCAGCTTGATGGCCGCTTTTGCCGTGGGGCTCAACACAAAGCTGGTGGGTTGAGTGGAAGCCATAGCCTTGTGACTATAGCGTCATCCTAGTACGACGTCAAGCACATTTTTCGACCAGGCTTCCACCCGCTCCAGCACTAGATTCCGAGCAGGTCCGAGTACTCCTTGAGGAGCACCTTCGACCCGAGCTGCAGCGCCCCCTGCGTCTGCACCAGCTCTTCGAGACAGGCCGTCACGTTCTGCTGGACCACGGTGACCTCTTCGCGGAGGAGCATCTCCTGGGCCTTCAGCTCCTTGAGCTTCTCCTCCTTGATCAGCGGGTCCATGTCGTCGGGGATCTCCGAGCGCTCCTTGCGGACCGCCTGGATCTTCGCGATGGACTCGGCCAGCTTCATCTGGAGGTGGGCGTTGGCCGCCTGAACGACCTCTTCCTCGACCTCCTTGGTACCCATGAGCGGGAGGGCGAGGAACTGGCAGCCCTCACCTCCCGGCTTCCGGAACCGGAAGTCGACCCACCGCACGAGCTCGCGGGTGAGGGCGACCACCGGGGCCTTGGAGATGGCACAGTAGTACACCCAGCCGCGGGACGCCAGTGGGATCCCCTGCAAGGCGTTCGTGAGGTGCTTGATCGCCGTGGTGAACCGCGAGCTGGAGGCCCCGGAGATCTCCCGCTCGAAGGCGGTCTGGACCTGGGCACAGGCGCTGCGGACGAACTCGTCGGGCTGGACCACGACCGGCGTGATGTTCGCCGTGCGGTTCCCGAAGGAGTCCGCCGTCTCCGTGTAGAGCAGGCGGGCCACGCTGGCGTAGTCGAGCGTGTTGCCGTGGGCGTCCTTGACCTCCTTCACGATGTGTCTCTCCTGGGTGGACCCCTCGTCGGAGACCGCCCGGATGAGGTAGTTCACGACCTCCCCCTCGGCCTTGAACTCGAGCTTCCGCGTGGCCGTGCGGAAGGCGTGCCGCGGGGAGAGGTCCCGGATGCGCAGGGCATCGATGATCTTGGGGTACTCCGTCCCCAGGGTCTTGGCGGCATCCAGGCCCGCGGCATCCAGTCGCTTGAGCATCGCGACCTCCGTCTCGAGGGCCGTGATGACACGGTTGAACTCCTCCTGCTCGGAGATACCCCCTCCGCTGGAGATCAGGGCCTGGAGGTCGGCCCTCACATTGTCGAGCTCGGCCATCTTGATCCCGGAGGTGAGCTTGTTGTTCGACAGGGTCCGGATGATCCCGTTGTACTCCTGGAGATCTAGGTAGCAGGAGGCGATCCGGCTGAAGAAGATATAGCCTGCAGCACGTCCGCCCACCGCCTCGACGTGCGCCTTCAAGATCCCCGCGTCCTCTGCGTTCACCATGATGTTCTCCTTCCGCCCTCGTATGGGTCGGGATGTGACGTCCCGACCTTCTACCTGTATTTCCACCCCAGCTTCAGGGATAAGCGGGTAGGCTGAAAGGAGGCCTATGGAGTACAAGCGCTGTCCAATGTGTCGACTCTCCAAGGCCACGGATGCCTTTGGATTCAACCGAGGCAAGCCTGGTGGTCGTGCGACCTACTGCCGGCTGTGCGCAGCGGACAAGGCCCGCGTGCGTTGGGCGGGGCTTCCTTCCGATCATCCGGCACGGATTCGTAATCGGACCCGCCATGCTTCCCGAACCCCAGCGGCTGAGGCTAGGCGGCAGGCCTATCTCAGGAGCAAGGAGTTCCGCCGGAAGCAGTTCTGGTGGAGGCTGTACAAGAAGTATGGGCTGACCGAGGTAGCCTTCCGTGAGATGTTCCAGAGACAGCGGGGGGCCTGTGCTATCTGTCGAACGGTCTTCAAGCGGAAGTCCCAGATGCACGTAGATCATTGCCACCGTACCGGCAAGGTCCGTGAGATCCTCTGCAACAAGTGCAATACGACATTGGGGCATGTGCGCGAGGACCTGAACTTCCTGGAGAGCCTCGCCGAGTACCTTCGACGACACCGCTAGTTGCCAGGGCCCGAGGGCCCTTCTTTTGCCACGAGCCTTGGTGTTCGTGGTGCCCTGGTTCCCCGGCCTCGCCGGGGAACGCAGGGAGCGCGAAGCGCGACCGACCGGCGCGAAGCGCCGATACTCCGCGGCGCGAAGCGCCGCACAGAAGCCTGGGAGGGTGCCCTCATTTTCTTGTTCGTACGTCCGGGTCCGGCCGTAGTAGCGGTAGCGTGACGTCCGTCCCGGACGCTACCGCTACCCCCATCCTTCCTCCCCCAAACCAAGATCCGCTCCCAGAGCCAATCCGCGAGCCTCCAACGATTTTATTGAATTCCTTTGGAGATCCTGATCCAGCGCGGGTTTCCGGGCCATTAAGGATTCTCACGATTTATAACGAACTCGCGGATGCTGGTATAATGCGGTGTTCGGGCAAAAAGGGTTCGTGGTTAAATGTGAGACACTTTCTATGAAAAACGCCTCAAGACCCCTTGCGGACAACCTGGAGAAGTGGGTGCACGCGGACAAGGTCGTGGACGTCTCCGATGAGGGCCGTGTACGCCTGCGAGCGGGGGCCCTCTTGGAGCTGCGGCTGGGTCCGGGCGGTTACCTGTACGTGGACGTCCCCCGTGACGGAGTCGTGACCGCGGAGGCCGTGCACCTCCTGGTGGTCAAGGGCTTCCTGAAGGTGACCGTGGAGCACGTCCGCTTCAGGAACCGGAACCGACGAGATACTCGACCGGGGAACCTGACCCCCGTGGGACCACCGCAGTACTACCGGGCCCGGAGGAAGGCGGCGGGGAAGAAGCCGAGGCCGCTCGCCGCGACGACGAACCCGGAACTCCTGGGGGCCCTGTCGCGGCTGTTGGCGAAGAGGCTCCCCAAGACGGCCATCTGCCTGAAGCTGAAGATCTCCCGGGCCACCCTCTACAGGTGCCTGGCGATCCTGAGGCCTGCACGTAGACGCCGGTGATGGAGAAGGACAGTCCGATGACTGCCCTTCTCTTTTGCTCCTACGAACCCCGGTGTTCGGTCAGGGGGCGATCTCCTGAATCCAGGGGGGCAGCCGGCGCACATCCAGGGTGAGCGTGAGGAAGTTCTCCTTGGTGAACCGGAGGTAGCCGCCGCCCTGGCTGACGATGATCGACTGCTGGGGGCCGCTGCTGTAGATGAGCCACCAGCTGCGGCGGTCCCCCTCCACCGAGCCCCCGAACGGCAGGAGCAACCAGTCCCCCGGGGCGACCAGGATCTCGCCCCCGAGGCTCCAGCTCACGCCGTGGAACGTCTGGTGACGGTTCCTCTTGGCGTCGTGCATAGCCCGGTCGATGCCGCCGGGGAGGTAGGTCACGTCCTCGCAGTTCACCAGATCGAGATCGAAGGCCTGCGGGACCTCTTCCCGCTTGATCCTTTTGAACTTCTTGCTGGGCACCGATCCCTCGCTTCCAGCCTGGAGAGCGCCCATCATCCGTTCGCCACCCGAACTCTCCCGTGAGACGCTTACACCCATGCTTGCACCCCTTGCGGTCCTTGGGCAAAAGAAAAGGGAGCCCTGACCCTACGGTCGACGGGCCCCCCAGCCCCTTACTCGGTTACTCGCGCAACGCTAAATTCGCTCGTAGACCTGCGTGAGCTTTTCCCAGTCCGCGAGGGATCCCAGGAAGATCTCATTGCCCGGTCCGGCCAGCTGCCCGATGTCGTGGTAGCGGAGAGTCTCGCGCGAGATCCCCACATACACGACCTTGAGCCTGACCCCCAGGGCGTCGAACTCCTTCCGGAAGGCGTCCAGTACCTTGGCCTTCCTCTCCTTCATGTCCGCCCGTGCCTTGTCGGTGTGGGCGTAGCTCACGTCGCAGCTGTTCGGGATAGGGCACTCCCCGTCCGTGAACATCACGACGTCCGGCGGTTCATCCACGTTGCCGCCGGCCTTCACCAGGTCCAGGGCGGCCCGGAGTGCCGCCTCGAAGTTGGTGCCCCCGCTGGGCCGCAGGCTGGCCAGCGCCAGCAGCTCCTGCGGGCTTGGCTTGGTCAGGTCGATGGGCGGGCGGGCGTCGTCCTCGAAGGGGATGACCGTGAACTTGCGGCCCTGGGCCTGGGCCACGGCCTGCAGCCCGAGGACCGCCCCCTTGATGAAGTGCCCGATGCTCCTGGGACTCCCGGTCGAGCCGCTGATGTCGGCCAGGCCGATGATGTCGCCCTCCTCCCGGGAGAACTCCTCCTGGTGGGCCTCCTGGACCAGCGTCCCCTCCGCCAGCGACTGGAAGAACAGGAGCCGCAGCGCAGGGTGGGCCAGCGGGTAGAGCTCGTCCGCGGGGACCTTCTCCATGTCGTCGCCGATGGTCCGGTCGATGGTGGAGAAGCCCTTGCCGACGGGCTTCTGTTCCTGGGCGGCCAGGGCCATCGTCCGGAACTTGTTCCCGAACGTCCGGAAGATCTCCCGGAGCTCGGTGGACTTGAGGAGGCGCTTGCAGGCCTCCCAGGTCGCGGCCGGGTCCTCCTGCCCGGGCGTGGGCTCGGAGAGGTCCCAGCCCTGGCTCGCGCAGAGATCCCGGAAGTCGCCGACCTCCTGGGTGGCCTCATTGACCTCCCGGCGAAGTGTCTGGGCCAGCTGGGGCCTCAGCCTTCGCAGAGCTTCTCCAAGAGCTGCTTCAAGCGGTGAAGGTTCGCCTGCGCCCGCTCCGCCGCCTCCACCCCGGCCATCAGGCCCCGAGTCCTGAGCATCGTCTTGAGCACCCCCAGAGCCGGCGCCACCGCCTTCGTCAGCGTCACCGCCTCCTCCAGCACCATCGCCCGCGCCCTCTTCCCCCGCGCCGTCTCCGGGCTGAGATCCACCGCCTCCGTCGCCGTCCTGGTCCCCCTCGCCGTCCTGGTCTCCGTCTTCACCGGGGTCGGACTCGGCATCTTCGGGCTGTTCCCCCGTCCCGTCATCAGCTCCGCCCTGCTCCTGGTCCTGTTCCTCATCGTCCTCCTCCGGCGGTCGCCCGCCCGCTTGCGCGGCCTGCGCCTGTGCCTGCTGCAACATCTCCGGTGGGATGGCTTCGAGGATCGCCTTCCCGAACCGGAGGATGCAGATCGTGACCTCGGTGCGGCGGTACTGGCAGTGCACCCGGAGCCGCTGGAGCTCCGGGAGCGCCCAGATGGTGTTGATGATCATCGAGTTGATCATCAGCTCCGGACTCGGCCGGGGCTTCTTCGTGGGCTCCCCGGCGAAGAGCACCGTGAAGAGGTCCAGGAGGAGGCCGTAGAACGTCGGCAGCTTCCGGAGACCGGTCTCCAGGAGGGTGCCCAGCTCCTCGGCCGACTGGAGCTGGTCCTCGAAGGCGCTGACGTCCCAGCGATCGGTCTGGAGGATGGTCTGGTCCGGTCGTCGGATCTCCTTGATCCTGGCCAGCTTCATGTCAGTCCTCCAGCCCCTGGACGCCCACGAAGCGCTTGAGGATGTCGCGGTTCCAGCCCTTGATCTGGTCCACGGTGGCCAGGATCTCGTCGGCCTCGTCCGGGAACTTGGTGACCAGGGCGTTGAGCTCGCGGATGGAGTCCGAGAGCTTGGCCGAGGTGGTGTTCCCGGTTGCGATGCGGGCCTGGGCCTTGGTCTGGTCGCTGAAGTAGGTCTTGTCCGCCTTGGCGCGGTCCAGGAGGTCCTGGTAGGCCTTGCCGCAGGCGGTCTCCTCCTCGACCACCTTGGGGTGGGCCATCGCGATCATGTCCTTGAGGATCTCCAGGATGATCGAGATCTGCTCCGGGGACTCCCAGGCCCACCAGCGGGCGGTCTTGAGGTCCTGCTCGGTGATGATGTCCCGGCCGCACAGGATCGCGTTGGCCGCCAGGATCTCGCGGGCCCACGGCCAGCGGCGATCCGACAGCGGGATGCCGTTCTTGCGGGCAGCGTCCACGATCCGGTCGACCTTGCGGCGGATCGCCATCGGGTAGCTCTTGCTGGCGGTGCCCCCGTACTTCTCGCCGGTCACCATCATCCGTGCCTTGAGCCTGGTCGCCTCGAGCAGCGCCCGCGGGATCTGGAGCGGCGGGGTGTTCGAGCGGATCAGGTCCACCGGCATCTCGTGCGCGGCGGCCCGGGAGGACTCGGCCCGCATGAAGGGGCGCGGCTTCTCCCGAAGCAGGAAGCGGTCCCACAAGGCCCCGCCGGTCTGCAGCTTGGTGTCGTTGGACGCGGCATCCGCGAAGTTCTTGATGGCGTTGCCCGTCCCGAAGGTGATCCGGTTGGTGTGGAACACCTGCGGGCCCACCCGAACGAAGGTCTCGTTCAGGAGGGAGTTGAGACCGTTGAGCGCCGTCAGGGCGCCGTTGAAGGTCTCGTCGAGGTAGCGGATGCCCCAGTCCGGGCACACGTGGTCCAGGGGGTTGTCCGGGTTGGCCTCGTGGACCGGGGATCCCGGGCAGGCCGTGTACTTGAACTGGTGGGTCTTCGAGAGCTCCCCGATGTCCTGGTAGACGCCGAGGAGGTCCTTGATGGGCTTCTCGGCGTGCATCAGGTCCTCGTGGTACGAGGCCCCTTCCAGGCACCTGGCCGTGTCGCGGACGAGCTGGGACTTGGCGATGCCCTTCGCCCCGACGATGAAGCCGTGCCGGCCGGTGATCGTGCACAGGTCGAGCATGCGGATGCACGGCGTGTGCTCGAACGACCGGCTCAGCTTCCAGGTGGCCAAGGCCTTGAACATCTCGTGGATGGGGGTCTCGACCCTCTTCATGGTGGTGGCTGCTGCCATTCTACTTTCCTCCGCTGACCGGACCCGCCCCCAGTACGAGGACGAGCTTGTCGCCGGCCAGAACCATCTTGACGCCCACGGAATTGGACGTCAGGTTGACGATGCAGAGGCTTGTACCCGGAATCTCGGTGATCGCTTCGTGCCCGGGGAGCAGCCCCAGGAGCGGGTAGATCTCGACGCAGGGCTGGATCGGGGCCTCCTTGGGGGCTCCGGGCGCCGGCACAGGGCCCAGCTCCAGGATGCCCTTGAACATGGCGGCGTGGGCCTCGTCGCCGCGGGTCTCCTTGGCCTGGGCGAGGGTCTCGACCACCTTGAGGTTCTGGAGGATCTCGGAGGTCTTCTGGGTCGGCGGGAGCTCCGCGACTGGGGGAGCATCCGGGGCCGGCGCGGGGGTCGGAGTCTTCCGCAGATCGTGGGGGTAGACCTCCTCGTGGGGGATGCAGAGCCAGTTGTCGAAGCACATGTGGCAGAGCATCGACTCGTAGGGCATCCAGCTGTCCCCGTTGGGTAGGCGCACCAGGCCCCATTCCGATGCCAGGCGGCAGGTCATGGGGGACCAGACGCCGCTGGTGTTCAGGATCACCTTGAGGAACTCCGTGATGTCCTGGATGTCCGTGGTGATGTGGGCGCTGAGCTTCACCAGGCGGGCCTTCAGGTGGTCCTGGCTGTGGGCGGTGGTGACCTCGTGCGCCTCCTTCATCAGGTCCGTGAGGAGGTCGCTGGGGTTCCGCCAGCAGTTGTCCCCGGCCCGGAGGCGTTTGATGGCCGGGAGCGCCTTCCAGAAGTCCTTGGTCAGTGCCTTGGGGACCGTGGTGAGGGTGATTTGGTCAACTCCCGTTCGGACGAGTTGGAAGCCCTCGGGCAGCTTGTCTGGTTCCTTGGGCACCTCGGGCGCCCCGACCTCTTCATCCCCCAGCGGGACCTCCTCCAGGGCGTCCTCTTCCCCGGACCCGTGGACGGCGAAGGCCGCCGCGACGTCATCCTCGACTTCCTCCGCGGGTTCTGGGTCCGCTGACGGCTTCCCGGAGGCCTGCTCGGACTCGAGCAGCTTGAGGCGCCGGAGCATCGTCTCCCCCGCCTTCCCCTTGAAGTGCTTCTGCAGGTCGCCCTCGAGCGGCTGCAGAGCCTCGAGGGTCTCGGTCTCCACGTAGGGGCAGTCGGAGCAGATCGTGGTCTGCCTCTTTCGGGTCACGACGTACCCCAGGACCGGGCGGCCCTCTCGCGGCGAGACGGCGGTCTGGTGCCAGATCACGGTCTCGTGGTTCGCGTGCTTGCAGGTCGGACTGCCCTTGATCTTGAGCCGATCGGGCGGCTCCCAGTTCCTATCCTGTTGTGCCATGGTCTCCCTTTCAAACATCCCGTGCCGGACAACACCCTCGGGGATTCTGCTTAGTCGCGCACCGTGGATGGTACGACAAGTTCTCGCCTTATGCCCCAAAATTGTGAGGGTGGTTCAAAGAAACGCGGCCCCCGAACACCGGGGTTCGGGGGCCTGGTCTCTGGATCCTCAGATCTTGGCGAGGACTTCCTTGTCCTCCTGCAGCTTCTCCGCCTTCTTGATCTTCGCCTGGTCCTCCTTGGACCTCTTCTCCGGGCCCACCGATGAGATGAGCAGTTTCAGCCAGTCCACCATAAAACGCATCTCCCTTTTCCTGTCGGGGAGAGAGCCGCCGTGGATCGACGCCCTCACCCACATCTCTTATCCCCGGATCGGCCTCTCCTCCCGGGGACCTCCCGCGTGATAACCTCTCTCTGAAGGCGGTGCAGCTCATGGGTACTCAGCAGCGGGTCTTCGACTACGAGGCCAAGGACAAGGCCACGTTGGAGGCTGCCCGAAAGACCGTCACGGACCTCTTCCCTGTGACGAGTGCGACGCGGACCCTTCGGGTCAAGCGGCTCTGGGTGGGGGACGCTCCCGACCCCACCGACTTTTCGGCCATGAAGGAGGCCTTCTACCAGGGCAAGACATGGGGCACGCCGCTGCACGCCTCGCTCGAGCTGGTCGACAACGCATCAGGGAAGGTCATCGACTCCGTCAACAAGCTCAAAGTGATGGACGTCCCGCGGCTGACGCCCCTGTATGGTTACCTGGTCGATGGGAAGTACCGGTACCTCCAGAACCAGATCCGGTTGCAGTCCGGGGCCTACTCGACGGTGGGCGCTGACGGGACCTTCCAGACCCAGCTGATGACGGCCCAGGGCCACAACCACAAGGTCTTCCTCGACCCGAAGACCAGCCTGGTGACGATGACCCCGTCGGGCAGCAGCTCCGAGGTGAAGCTCCTCCCGGTCCTGCGGGACCTGGGCATGTCCTCCGATGCGATCAAGAAGGTCTGGGGCGACAAGGTGTACCAGGCCAACCTGACGGCCGCCGGCAAGGCGATGGACACCGAGGTCGTGAAGTTCCACCACACCCTGTTCTCCAAGAACCGCGGCTACAAGAAGCCGGACCGCGAGCGGGCGATCGCGGAGCTCCACGACTACTTCACGAACAAGACGTCGATCTCCCCGGAGACCACCAAGCGACTGCTCGGGAAGTCCTTCACCAAGGTCGGCCCGGATCTCCTGCTGGCCTCGAGCCAGCGGCTGCTCTCGATGTCCCGCGGCGAGACCGAACCAGACGACCGGAACTCGATGGCGAACCGGGGGCTCTTCTCGGTGGACACCTTCCTCCGGGAGAAGCTCGAGGACTCGAAGGACAAGATCCACACCAGCGTCCTCCGGCAGATCGACAAGCGGGACAAGATCCGGGAGATCATCTCGTCCGCCCCGTTCAACCGCCCGATCAAGGGCTTCTTCAACGCCTCGGAGATGGCCTCGCCGATCAAGCAGACCAACCCGATGCAGATGATCGGGGAGACCTTCAAGACGACCGTGATGGGGGAGGGGGGCATCGGCTCGATCCGCTCCATCACGGAGGAGATGCGTCTCCTCCACGGGAGCCACGCGGGCATCCTCGACCCGGTGCACACCCCGGAGGGGGAGCACATTGGCATCACCCTGGCCGTCGCGATGGGCGCCCAGGCGATGCCCGATAACTCCCTCGGGCAGGAGGTCATCAGCGTCCGGACCGGGAAGCCCGTGCTGGTGTCCGCCAGGGACCTGGCCGACAAGACGGTCGCGTTCCCGGGTGAGTTCCGGCTCACGGACGGCGGGGCCTGGGTCCCGACCAAGCGCCGGGTCAGGACCCTGAAGGGGTTCAAGGACACGATCAGCCGCCCGCACCAGGTCGACTACATCATGTCGGACGCCAACTCGATGTTCTCTCCGTCCTCGAACGTGATCCCTTTCATGGGCTCCGTCTCGGGCCCCCGGGCTATGACCGGCTCCAAGCAGGTCGAGCAGGCCTTGCCTCTGACCAACCCGGAGGCCCCGTTGGTGCAGTGCGGGATCGGGCGCGGATCCAGCAAGTCCTTCGAGCGGGCCATCGGAGGGCACTGGACAGCCACGGCCGAGGTCCCCGGGATCGTCACCAAGGTGACCCAGACCGGCGTCACTGTGCGAGGCCGCAGCGGCGAGAAGACCTACGGGCTCTTCGACCACTTCCCCCTCAACGAGCTCTCCTACCTGCACTCCCGGCCGCGGGTGAAGGTCGGGGACCGCGTGGACGTGGGGCACACGTTGGCCGACAACACGTTCACCGACGGCGGGACACTGGCCCTGGGCAAGAACCTCCTGGTCGCGACCATGTCCCACCCGAGTGGGAGGTCCTTCGAGGACGGGATCGTCCTCTCGGAGGATGCCGCCAAGAAGATGACCTCGCCGCACCTCCATCGGATCACGGTGAAGGGCGGGGAGAACGTCTCTCTGAGCCACGAGCAGTTCACCAATCGCTTCCCCGGAATCTACAGCCCGGACCAGCTCAGCCGGCTCGACCCCAAGGGGTTGCCCCGGCCGGGCCAGGTCCTGCGCAAGGGCGACCCGATGGCGCTGCGCCTGGTTCAGGAGGCCCTGGCTCCGGAGGACAAGATCCTCCAGCAGCTGCGCCGCGGCTTCATCCAGCCCCTCAAGAACCGGACGGTCCACTGGGAAGAGGACTTCGACGGCGAGGTGGTCGAGGTCCACAAGCAGGGCGGCGACTACACGGTGGTCGTGAAGACCGAGGAGCCCACCCGAGTCGGGGACAAGCTCGCCAATCGGTATGGCGGCAAGGGCATCGTCTCCGCCGTGCTGCCAACGGCCCAGATGCCCCACACCAAGGACGGGCGGGCCATCGACCTCATGTTCAACTCCCAGGGGATCATGAAGCGCATGAACCCGGCGGTGGTCCATGAGCAGCTGGCGGCCAAGGTGGCAGCCTCGATGGGAAACAAGGTCATCCACGTCCACAACTTCGACGCGGGGAGCTCCCACCGGAAGGTGATGGAGCTCGCGAAGAAGTACGGGGTCTCCGACAAGGAGGATCTGATCGACCCTGCTACGGGCAGGACCATTTCGCAGATCGCAGTGGGGCCGGTGTACTACTCCAAGCTCGATCACCCGGTGAAGAAGAAGTTCTCGGTGCACTCGCTCGGGCCGTACGATGCCGAGGGCATCCCGCTCCGGGGCCACGACTACGGGGGCCAGTCCCTCGACCTGCTGACGATCTACGCCTTGCTCGCCCACGGCGCGAAGAGCTTCCTGAAGGAGTCCTCGCTCAAGGGGAACGTGAACCACGAGTGGTGGCGGGCGTACCGTACGGGCCAGATCCCGCCCCTGCCGCGCGACCGCCAGGTCTTCACCCGGTTCACCGAGCTCCTGAAGGGCGCTGGAATCCAGGTGACCCAGAAGGGCTCGCAACACATGCTCTCGCCGCTCCTGGACCGACACGTCGAGAAGATCTCGAATGGTCTGATCCAGAAGCCGCGTCAGGTCTGGGCCAAGAACCTGGCCCCGGAGAAGTACGGCCTCTTCGACCCGCATATCACCGGGGGCCTGCAGGGTCAGAAGTGGGGCCATATCGACCTCGCCGAGCCGGTCCCCCACCCGACGTTCGAGGACCCTATCCGGATCCTCACCGGGCTGACCCAGAAGCAGCTCGACGACCTTGTCGAGCGGAAGATCGTCCTCGACCAGGACAGCCTCGAGCCCAAGCCCAGCGGTGCGGGTCTCACGGGCGGCGCCGCCATCCGGGAGAAGCTCAAGCGTATCAACATGCCGGAGCGGATCAAGACCCTTCAGGGGACCCTGAACAAGCTCAAGGGCCCGGCCCTGGACAAGGCCAACCGGGAGCTACGCTACCTCCAGGCCCTCGAGCTCACAGGCATCCGGCCGGAGGAGTACGTGGTCTCGAAGATCCCGGTGCTCCCGCCGACCATGCGCCCGGTGTATCCGGACGAGAATGGGGACCTGCGGCACTCGGACCTGAACTTCCTCTACCGCGACCTGATGCTCATCAACGAGGGCCTCAAGGGCCTGGAGGGCGTGCCGGAGGCCGAGAAGACCCGTCAGCGCCAGGACCTGATGGACGCCTTCCGGGCCCTCACCGGGGTGTCCTCCAAGCCGGCCCTGATCGCCGGGGAGGACCGCAAGGGCATCCTCCACAACATCTCGGGGATCCCGCAGCCCAAGATGGGCTACTGGCAGTCCAAGCTCCTGTCCCGCCGGCAGGACATGGCCGGGCGCTCGACCATCATCGGGGCCCCGGAGCTCGAGCTCGATGAGGTGGGTCTCCCGGAAGAGATGGCCTGGACCCTGTTCAAGGAGCGCGGCATCCGTGAGATGATTCAGCGTGGGAGGACCCCGCTCCAGGCCGAGGACCTGTGGGAGGCCAAGGACCCCTTCGCCAAGCAGATCCTGATGCAGATCGCGGACACCGTTCCGGTAATCCTGAACCGGGCGCCGACCCTGCACAAGCACGGGGTGCTCGCCTTCTGGGGCCGCCTTCGGCCGGGCAAGGCCATCGGTCTGCACCCCCTGGTCTGCAAGGGCTTCAACGCGGACTTCGACGGCGACAACATGACCGTCTACGTCCCGGTCCTTCCGGGCGCCATCGAGGATGCCAAGAAGATGCTCCCCTCGGCGAACCTCTGGAACGCCCGGGACGGCCAGCTGATGTACATGCCGGACCAGGAGGCAGTGCAGGGCCTCTTCCTCCTGACCCGGAGCCCGGGCCCGGACCGGGACTCGGTAGAGAGCGTCCTCCCCGAGGACATGCGCCGGAAGGATCGAGTCTGGGACAAGAAGACGATGACCGAGGTCCTCGAGGACCTCTCCCGGAAGTACCCGCAGGACTTCCCCGGCATCGTCGACAAGCTCAAGAACCTCGGCAACGAGGCCGCCTACTTCCACGGCTCCACCCTCGGGGAGAGCGACCTCGAGGTGGACACGGGCCCGGTGAAGGCCGAACTCGCCCGGGTCCAGGAAGAGGCCCTGACGATCATCGACAATCCGAAGCTCTCGGAGGAGGCCAAGGACGACGCCCTGGTCCAGCTCTACCAGAAGACCGATGCCAAGATCATGAGCCTCACCCGGGCGATGGCGGGCAAGGACAGTCAGGTGGCACTCACGCTGGCCTCGGGCGCGAACGCCAAGATCGATCAGGTGAAGCAGGTCATCGCGGCGGCCACCCTGTATGAGTCCGGGAAGGGCGGCAGCGTCCCGGTACTGGTCCCCACCAACTTCAACGACGGGATGACGCCGGCCGACTACTGGGTCTCCCTCTATGGGGCCCGCAAGGGGATGATCGACAAGGGGATCTCGACCGCCAAGCCCGGGGAGCTCGGGAAGTACACGGCCGCCTCACTGGCCCGCTTCGTCATCACGGAGAAGGACTGCGGGACCAAGGAGGGGACCGAGATCACTCTCAGCGACAAGCTCGAGGCCGAGAGCCTCCCCGGTCGCGTCCTGGCCGAGGCCGTCGAGGGCTACCCGGCGGGGACCGTGCTCAGCGCAGCCCACGTGCAGGCCCTGGTCAAGGCGGGCGTCAGCACCCTCCGGGTCCGGACGCCGATCGTCTGTGAGGCCCCGCAAGGGGTCTGCCAGCTGTGCTACGGGAACCGGGCGGACACGCAGGCCCTGCCCAAGATCGGCGAGAACGTGGGGATCACGGCGGCGCACTCGACCTCGGAGCCGGGCGTGCAGCTGACGATGAAGGCCTTCCACACGGCGGGCTCGAGCTCCTCGAAGAACACGGCCGGGATCACGTCCCAGTTCGACTACATCAACAAGCTGCTCACGGTGCCCAAGAACCTGCCCAAGTCCACCACCCTGGCGGAGGCCGAGGGCAAGATCACCTCGATCGAGAAGGCCCCGGCCGGGGGCACCAACGTGACGGTGGGCGACCAGCTCTACTTCGTGGCCCCTGGCTTGGAGGTCTCCCTCAAGGTCGGCGACAAGGTGGAGAAGGGTCAGCCCTTGTCCAGCGGGGCCATCAACCCGCACGACCTGCTCGAGATCCTGGGCCCCGATGCGACCAAGGCCTACATCTCTCGGGAGCTGCGCCGCCTCTACAAGGACGGCGGCACGCCCCTGGGCCGGGCCCACGCAGACGTCATCGCTCGAGCGATGCTCGACGTCGCCGAGGTCACGGATCCCGGGGACCACCCGGATGTGGTCCGGGGCGACGTGGTCTCCATCCCGATCCTCACGGGCTTCAAGCCCAACGACCACGCGGTGGACACGCCTGTGGACCGCTGCGCCGGCCGGCAGCTGGCCAGGGACTACGAGGCCTTGAAGAAGGGCACCTACTTGCACGAGGGCGACGTCGCCAAGCTCAAGGAACTGGGCTACAAGTACGTCGCGGTCTTCGCCTTGCCGCCCCGGTTCAAGCCCAAGCTCACGGGCGTCTCGCAACTGCCGGTCACCGGGACCAAGGACTGGATGGCGATGCTCGGGGCCCACGGCCTGAAGGACACGCTGTCTACCGGGGCGGCCCAGCTCTACAAGAGCGACGCCAAGGGCGTCCACCCGCTGCCCGGTCTCGTGATCGGGGACGGGGAGTGGAGCGGTCCGGTGCCCACCCCGGCGTTCCGGGGCAAGTAGACGAACCTCGGTGTTCGCCTACTTCTTCTGGAAGTGTCCCTTGGCCTGGAGGTAGCCCGAGGCGTGGCCGCAGGCCCACAAGAATCCGACGTGGCCCGTTTTCCACCACAGGGCGTATGTCACCAGGGCGGTGGCGATGGCGCACACGTCGAAGCGATCGACCTTCACGTTTTCACTTCGTCCACATTCTCGGTGAACCACACCGAGGTCTTGAACTTCTTGGCCAACCTGTTCGCGTATTGCTTTGCCCCGGAGCAACGCAGGGACTGGGCCTCATCAAGTAGGATGAGCGTGGGTTTGGCGGCCTTGATCATCTTCTCCAGCCTCCTGAGGTTGTGACCGGTGAGCCAATGGAAGTTTCTCGGAGCGTCCTTCCCGTGGCTCTTGCGGGCGAACTGGACCATCGCCCACATCGGGGCCACGTAAACCACGTTGCGGTCTGGGGTCTTCCTCGCAACGGCGATTCCGCCGCTGATCAGGCTGGAGCCCTTGCCTGACTGTCGCGGTCCTCTGATGGCGAGCACGGTCTGATACGTCTTCATGCCCTCACCCCGCCATGGGCTGACGGGATCACGCTGGTCCAGCCGTCCACTCCGGCGTAGAGGTAGGCCTCGATCCGCACGATCTCGCCCTGGCGGTCAGCATAGACACGGGGCAACGGCCCGCGGCGAGTGAGTAGCACGTGCGGCGGGGCTACCCCTTTCTCCTTCAGGCCCTTGGTGACGAGATCCGTGATGTCCTGAATCGCCGAGCGGAGGATCTCATAGACGTCCTCCATGGTCACGGCGTGCTCGGGCGTGTCCCGCCGTTCGTACCGGGCGCTGCGGATGTCGAGGAAGTGGATGGCCCTCCGCGGGTACTTGTCGTCGGCCTCCGCGATGTACCGCATCCCGCCGGTGTTGGGATCCACGTCGAGATGGCTGTCGTCCTTGTTCTCCCGGACGGGGAAGGCGTTCTCGAAGTACGCGAAGAGGTCCTTCGGCAGCTTCGTGACGGACCAGCGCTGGTTGGTGAACCTGTGGTCGCTCACGCTCCGGCCTCCTCGATCTCTTCCGACGGCACGTGAAAGGTGCGCAGGGTGTCCTTGATCTCCATCAGGTCCAACCGCTGACGAGCCGTATCCCAGGCCTTGGTGAAGGCGCTCTCCGCGGAGGCGTGGTCCTGGAGCCCCAGGTAGAAGTCGCCCTCCTCCGGCGGGATATCCCGCAGGACCGTCCTCTTGAGCTCGACGTCGGAGCGGGCCCCGATGTAGATCTGGTCGAAGACGAAGTTACCCACCGCACGGAGCACACCTGGATCGGGGGTAGGCTCGGGGGCCTGCTCGAGGCGCAGGCGCTGATACCAGGTACCCTCGTCCAGGTGGTGGATTGAGTAGCGCGGGAAGGTCAGCTCCAGGACCTTGGTCACGAGCTCCTTCTTCGCGGTCAGCACGGCGATCTTCGGAAGTCCGTAGGTCTTGCTCATCGCCTCTACTCCTGGGGGAAGCCCAGCTCATGGGCGATGAGGATGGGGTCGCCATTCGTGGGGCAGGGGGCCCACGAGTCCCAGCCCTCGGGCGGCTGGGCGAAGCGCCTCGGAACGATCCCCTCGTGGTCCCCTCCGCATCGTGCGCAGTTCTGGATGGTGCGCTTCGCCGGCACGGTCACCGGCTTGATGCTCAGCGCTGGACAGCCGCTGTTGTGTGGCGACCCCGCCGGCTTGTTGTGGCACGTGCAGCTCAGCTTCTCGATCCCGGTGGTGCTGTTCAGGCTATCAGTCATCGTCGTTCTCCTCATCGTGGTGACAGGGGCAGATGTAGCGCTTCACGAACGTCGCCCAGGCCGAGCGGATGCTGGCCTTGGTCTGCTGCCAGCGGGTGAGCGGGGGCGGCTTCGGGAGGATGTTGTAGCAGAAGGCCGCCTGTCGTAGATGGTCGCGTAGGTAGGCCTGCCCCAGCTTCTGCAGGCGCTCCTGACTCTCGGCGCTCTCGAGGCCTTCGGAGAGAATCCGGACGAGTCCCTCGTTCTCGCTCCTGGTGCTATTCGGGCTGTCCATTGACGCTCTCCTTCAGCTTTGGATAGCGCCCGCTCGCCGGGCAGAACTCGGGGGAGCCGAGCACGGTCACGTTGGGCATGGGGGTAATGACGATGTGGTTGGGGTCCCGCATCCACTGCTTGACCTCGTCCTCGATTTTCTTGCGCTGCTCGTCGGTTATCTCAACGCTCATGATCAGCCGTAGAGGTGGCAGCTTGTGACGTTTCAGGGCCCCGGTCTTGGTCAGGCGAACCGGGGATCCGCAGGTCTGGCAAACAGTCCTCCTCACGACTTGGGCACCTTCTTCGCGGTCAGCTCGGCCTGCTCCGACTTGTTGATCTCGGCGTCGTACTTCTCGAGCTTCTCCATCTCGTGCGCGATCTTCAAGGGCTCGATGCGCCCGAGTCCGGTGCCCAAGGAGCGGGTCCGTGTCTTGTGGATTGGCGCTCGTCCCGGGAGGTTCAACGTCTTCTTGTCGACGATGTTCACCGGGGGCGGCGTATCGGGGAAGCGGTAGGTCATGGGCCCCTTGCACTGGGGGCACTCGAGAGGATCTTCGCGCTGCTCTACCCGGCGGACCTCGAAGTCCTTGAAGCCGCAGGTGGGGTTGTCGCACTGGTAGTCATAGGAGGGCATTAGGGGAATCTCCTTACAGGCAGTAGGGAGAGTAGCGCACATGGTCGCACAAATTCTAGGCTCTACCCACCAAACTGGTCATTATCCCTACTGGGACAACGCATCTTTCAAATAACCCAGTAGATATCAGGCTCTTCAGCCACTATACTCCTAGTTAGGCACCACTGGGGCCCTCTGAAGACTATTTCAGGGAGCCGGCACGGCGTGTAAAATCTGGGCGGGGGGCTCGGAGTTTGCAGAGTCCCAAGGTGCCTCGAGGAGGCGGTGAACGATGGCGATCAAGGTGACGTACGCGGTCAAGCGGGGGACGAAGGTGTGCCGCGAGACCGAAGAGTACCCGAACATCGAGTCCACGACTCGTGGCATTCAGGATCGGATCTCCGACCCGTTCAGCCCGAAGGTCGAGGACGTCGTCGAGGTGACCGACCGCAAGGGTCGCACCTACGACATCGAGTGGTCCTGCATGCTGATGCCCCGGGCCGCATAGGCCTGATCCGGCGGGCTTGACCGCACGCCCTTCGTTCCGTATCCTCCTTACTCCGCGAACGCCTCTCGGGTAAAAGCGAGAGGCGTTCGTGTTTCAGCAAGGAGGTACTTGAATGCCCTCTCTCATCCGGGACTTGCTGTCCCTCTGTCTTCCGATCATCATCCTGGCCTCGTCGGCCGTGGCGACTCCCATCCCGTGGGAGCACCCGGCGAACGCTGGGCTCAAGGCGCGGCTCGCTCGAGCGAAGTGCTGGGTTCCTCCGAACCCCGGTGTTCGCCTCGTCCCGGCAATGCCGGTGGCGCCGGCCAAGCGGCCGATGGGAGTCCCGTGCCGGGGGATCCCCTTTCCCGGGCGGTCCTCCGTCAGGGTGCCAGTGCCCTTCTCGGTCATCCGCCAGGAGGCCTACCGCATCGGGATCGACCCGGTCGTGGTCGTGGCCATCCAGGTCCACGAGAGCGCGAACTACCGCTCGAAGCTGTGGAACGAAGGCTTCAACCCGGGCGGCATCGAGTTCAGCAACCGGTTCTCCGTCCCGTGCTGGAGGAACCCGCGGCGCCGTCGCTTCGCGGCCTTCCGCTCGGCGCTGGATGGGATCAAGGCCCACATCCAGGTACTGGCCCACCGTCGGTACGACCGGGCCAGGAAGACCACGGACGCCTACCAGCAGGTGGACGCCCTCTACCGGGGCGGCTACTGCGAGCCCGGGTACTCCTGGTCTCCGCAGGTGAAGGCCCACGTCCGCCGGCTCCGCGCGAGGGGGATGGACTTCGCGGTCATCTGAGGCGTAGGCTGAGAATCCTTAGTGCCTGACGCAGCTTCTCGTTCTTGTTCGTGCTCCGCCCCCGGGAACCATGCCCGGGGGTCTCTTCTTTTTGGGGCAAAAGCACGGGCCACCCCGAAGGGTGGCCCGTCCGCTCACGCCGTAGCGCGGGCTTCAAGGTCCCGGCGGAGGACCTCCTGGAAGCGCTTCCCGGTGAGGCGCTTCTTGCACTCCGGGCAGGTCACCTCGGCTTTGCTCCGGGCGTACCGGCCGTAGCCCCTCTTCTTGCAGAGCCGCGTCCACTTCCCGATCTGTCGCCCGTTGCGCATCCCGTAGTGACGGAGCGGCTCGGTCCGGATCGCCGGTAGCGAGGCGTCCACCAGCGCCTTGATGACGCGGTCGATGACCATCGACTCGAAGAGGGAGAGCTGGTCGACCCCGCTCTCGATCCGTTCCAGCTTGACCACGCTCCAGCCGAGCTTGTCCGACATCTGTCGGGGGCTCAGTTTGAGGGTCTTCCGCCAGCTCCGGATCGCGGCCAGGAAGTCCTGGCAGTGCTGCTGCGCGGCCTCGTGGATTGCCTTGAGATCTCGTTTCACGTGGGATCCTCCTTGGTCCCCTTCCGGGCCTGGGACATCTTCAGGATCTGGTAGTTGTTGTAGTCCATGTTCGCCGCGAGGTCGTCCATGTGCTGGGTGACCCGCTCCATCTCGCCGCGCATCTTGGTGGTCCAGCGCTGAGCCTCGCGCAGGTGCTTCCCGTTGAGGAGAAGCAGATGGTCCTGGGCCGAGGCCGGCATGTCCTGCCCGACGGGCGGGACCTGGGAGACCTCGCAGACCGTGCGGTGCTTGCCGGCGGTCAGTTCCCGCAGGGCCTCGACGGCGCCCTCGTGGAGGCACTCGAGCTCGAAGATCAGCCGGTAGAGGCTGTAGTCGGGGTCGTTGGGCCGGTTGTCCTGGGTCAGGGTCCCGATCTTCTTGAGGTCCATGATCTTGATCCGGCTGCCCTCATCTTTTGCCACGGGGCTTCCTCCTCGGTTTCTTGGGGTCCACGAATTCCCCCGCGCTCTCGACGTCGTTCTGGGTGTGCGCCGTCTTGGGGCGCCAGCTGCGTATCTCTCTTTTGGCCAGGAGCTCACGGATGTGGAACAGCTCCTTCCAGAGGACGGGCAGCGCCCCGACCAGGACCCGGAACACCGGGTTGTGCCAGTCGGCGTCGTAGACCCGACCGTAGGACCGGCAGATCGGGCAGTGGTCACCCCCGATGGCCTTCTCCAGGGGCAGGCCTTGGATCCCGCAGCGGTCGCACGAGCCATTCTTCCTGCTCACGCCGCGACTCCCTCGGCCTTCAGGGCCTTCTCGAGCTCCTGGACCGCCTGGGCGAGGCCCTCGCCGGTCACGGGGTCATCGCCCTCCCAGCGGTTGACGACCTTCAGGGCCGCCTCCTGGAGGGGTGTGCGGAAGATCTTGGGCAGGTGGTGCTTCCGGGCCCTCGACACCTTGCCGGCCTTCAGCTCGCCGCGGCGCCGGAGCTCGGCCTTGACCATGTCCCAGACCTTCGGCCCTTCGCTGGACTGTGAGTGGAGACCGAGACCCCCGCAGATCCCCGCGGGCCCCTCGGTGAACTCGCAGCGGAGCGAGGACTCCTTGTTCTTGGACCCGCAGCGGTTGCAGGTCCACTTCTTCGGCCTGGGGCCCTTCGCAACTTCTTGAAGCATGGCCAGGGGAGCCTTCTTGATGATGCCTTCGATGGTGGGCATAGCGTGTCCTCCTCGATCTGGTCAGGGTTTCCGGACCAGTGTGCTACGCTTTTGGATGGCTGAGTCGTATCCTTTCTTCTTCCGCACGCACGAACCTGCTAGGGGGTGGGCTATGATCAGCGGAAGTCTTCTGCTCACGGTGCTGGTGCAGCTCGTAGTCGTGGGTCTCATCTTTTGGCTGCTCTACTGGTTCATCGGGCAGGTCAGCCTGCCCGAGCCGTTCGCCAAGGTGGTCCGCGTCATCATGGCCCTGGCCGTGGTCGTGTTCCTGATCAACGTGCTGATGACCCTCAGCGGAACGCCGCCCATCCGGTGGTAGGGCCCCGGCCGTAACGCTGCCGTGGTTGGCCCCACGAACCTAGTGTGGAGAGGGGCGTTCCGGCCCGGTGCTGAGGCAGCTCCACCCCGCCGGGCGCCCCTCTCCACACGAGCGTCAGTAGTCGGAGGGATCCTCGAGGGTCCGCACGCGGGCCCTGCCGGCCACCAGGTTGACGCTGGCCCGCACGATGGCCCCCTCGAACTCCGTGTACTTCAGGGCCTCGGTGCCCTGCTTCTCGAGCTCCCAGAACATCGTGCAGACGTGGTAGGGATCGTGGCCCCGGTAGCGCCGTGCCGCTGATCGGTACCCCCGCCGCATCCAGCCGAGAACCCTGTTGCCCGTCCCGCCGGGGTAGTGCAGCTCGCCGTAGCGGACCTTCTCCTGCCGGCAGCGCTTGAAGCCCTGGCGGATCACCTGCCAGAAGAACTCATCCTGGTCGCTCTTCCGGGTGACCCCCGGGTCGTGGAGCGTCTGGCCGCCCTCGACGATCTTCAGGAAGATCTCCGGGAACTCGGAGGCCAGATGGACCTCGGGCGGATTCCTGTTCATCGGGTTGAAGCGGGGCCAGTAGGCGCCCTCCACCCGGACGAAGACCATCGCTCCGGTGGCCATGAACTCGCCCTCGGCCCCGCTAATCTCGCAGGCCTCGGGCGTGTGCTCGAGCACGTCGTGGGCCAGCGCCATTGGCCCGTAGGCGTCCGCGTCGTCCATGAACCGGGGCTTGAATCCCAGCTCCCCGTACTCGGGATGCTTCTCGATCACGAAGTCGCGATGGATCATCCGAAGGGCACCTCCACGTCGCTGACCAGTTTGGAGATCGAGATCAGGCGCTGGAGCTCCTTCATCTCGACCTCGACGGTGATGTAGTTGCAGCCGGAGGCCCAGCGAGCGCTTCGGCACAGGATGCGATTCCCCTGGGGCAGGGTGTAGCTCCGGTCCCCCAGGGGCTCGTCGCTCCGCCCATCGAAGTAGGCGTGGTTCATGTCGTTGGTGAGGACCATCCAGCCGGCCTCCATCGTGATGGCGAAGATCCCGTCCAGGAAGAGCGTCACTTCGACGCCAACTCGTGGACGTCTGTGAGCGTGAACACGTCCATCCACTGCCGCTTGCAGAGCTTGCACTCGGCTTTCTGGTGGATCTCACCGCTCTCGACCGGGTCACACTCCCCGTACTCGACGTGTTCGCTCGTGTCCGCCTTGCAGTACGGGCAGCCGTCCTGCCCCGCGTTCTCGAGGTGGTTCTTGCGGGCCACCTCGGTCATCTGGCCCGGGTTGGGCTCGGGGACGGCCTCCAGGATCAGCTCCTCGATGCCCTGGGCGAACTCTTCAATCTCCTCGCGGGTGATCTCGCCCTTGTTGTAGGCCTCTCCGACGATGTCGATGTCCTCGAGGAAGCCCTTGGTCGAGAAGTGCGCGATGTAGGCCGCGATCCGGCGCTTCATCTGGGCGTTCAGCATCAGCGTCCCTTCGGCGCCGCCACCATCACGGCGGTGCCCTTCTTCTTGAGCTCCTTCAGGGCCTCGTCCACCGTCTGCTTGAGCCCCATGAAGAGGTGCCCGCGCTCGGTGTTCTTGGTCTCGTAGCAGCTGCAGTCTGACCCGTGGCTGTCCGTGCACTGGTCGTGCGCGGCCGTCCACTCCTCGTCGATCTGGTCTCGCAGGGCCTGGGACTGCTTCTCGAGCTCGCCCAGATCCACGTTCCTCAACCCGGCCATCGCCGACCTCCTTGGTGTTCCCGGCTTATACCCCTTCCTCGGGCAGCTCGGTGGTTTCCTCGACGTTCCCGATGATCTGCTCTTCGATGTCCCGATCGACCACGGCGCAGTTGCTCTCGTTCCTGAGCATTTCTTGGGCCTCCTGCGCTGTTCGGGCCTCGACCTCGTAGGTCACGTCGGCGATCTCTCGGACCTTGATCGTGAACCGTCGGATGGGAGGCGGAAGGCGGAACTCGAGCTTGAACTGTGGGAAGAGGGCCGGACCCTCTACGCCAGCCTGCGCCCAGTGAGAGCTCTGGAGGTGCCAGCCGCGGTGCTTGCGCCAGTCCCCGCCCTCTGGGGCGTTCATCTCGTAGGCGGCGATGAGGCGCTTGGCCTTCTCGCCGTCCGCGAGGGGCTGTCCCGGATCCCGCGGGGTCTGGATCAGGTGGTTGTCCACCACCAGGATGTTCTCGAAGGGCCCAATGGGGGACGTCTGGTCACCGTTCCCCGGGTCGTAGAAGATGACCCAGACCACAATGGTCTCGAGCATCTTCCGGGCCGTTCTCTCGGCGCAGTCCTGGACGTCGGTCGCGAAGTCGTCAGCGGTGGGCATCAGAAGTCCTCCACGTAGGGATCGAGCTTGCGGATCAGGCGGTCGAGCTCCGCCTTCTTTCGGGTTGCGTCACCGAGCACTGAGAGGGTGAAGCACCCGCGGAGTTCGTAGGCCATCAACATGGCCTCGCGGTCGTCGCCACTGTGACCGGTCACCTCGGTGGAGAAGGACCGTGACACGAGGCGCACCCGCCACTCGCCCGAGGAGTGCCGGAAGCCCTCGAGCAGCAGGGACCCCATCTTCGCGTCGTCGTGGCGGACGGAGGCCTTGCTCTGCACGGCGTTGACCAGGGCGTTGATCGCCCTGAGCCACTGCATCGCGCGGAAGAGCTCCACGGCCTTCTCGGTGTCGATGTCGTAGGTCGCCTGGATATCTTGGAGTCTCACGTCCCGGCCTTCCCCGGGAAGAACCCCGGTGTCGTGCGGATCTGGACCGTTATCTCCTGGAGGATGTCCTCCAGGTCCTTCCGGCCGAGAGGCACCGATCCGACGTTCGCCCGCCCGTAGATGTGCCGGATCAACTCCCGCAGCTGCTGGAGCTCGGCCACCGCCCGGGGCAGGTAGGTCCGCTCCTCTCCGAACGCCCCGAGTGGATCGCCCAGTTTTGTCAGGAGTTCGAGTTGCTCGTCGGTCAGGGGCCCCGCGGGAACCCCGGTGTTCGCGTCATCGCTTGGCATTCATCGGCCTCCTGTTCTTGGTTGTGAGGGACTGCCAGACACCGTCTTCGCGCACGAGCTCCCCGTGACCCTTGGGGCATCGTCCGGGCTCGCTGCTGGTCTCGTGCACCCCGTCGGAGCCCGGCTGGTCCAGGAGCGGGCGCTTGGTCGTGTACTTGCACTTGAGGCACTTGAGCACGACGCTCGTCACGGGGCCTTCGCCTCCTTGGGGGCGCACTCCCGGATCGCCTTGAGGTACTCAATCAGCTTGTTGAAGCCCCAGGCGTGGATCATGCGCGACTCCTGGGTCGTCTCCTCCTTCGAGAAGTCCGGCTGGGTCTCGAGAGTGGCCTGGCCCCAGGTGAGCTCGATGACCCGCTTGCGCCAGCCGACCTTGATGAACCCGAACGGCACCTCGACCCGGAGCCACGACTCCCCGTACTCGGGCGTCACGGTCCAGTACTCGTTGGGGATCCGATGGAAGTTGTGGGGTCTCGTGTTGTACCCGGCCGCCGTGAAGGCGTTCTCGAAGTACTCCTGGTTCGTGGCCTCCCGCACGTAGGTTCGGCACGCCTTGTGGAAGGCCTGGGCCTCGACGAAGGTCGCGTCCCACCAGTTCTCGATCGACCAGCCCCGGGTGCAGACCGGGCAGCGGGCTTCCGGGTCCGGCAGGAAGCGGCCTCCAACGCTGTAGGAGAAGTGGCTGTCCGACCCGATCCGCCGGACGTAGTCGCCCATCAGCATCGCGGGACCGACGACCAGCATGCTGCGGGTGCAGCCCTTCTCGAGCAGCCCCATGTTGCCGGTGCCGTCGAGGGCGATCGCGCCGAGCACGACCCACGACTGGAGCTCTTCCTTGCGCTCGTAGTAGGCCGCGCTTCGGTCCCGAGCCAGCTTGCACAGCCGCTCGAGCGAGAACGTCGCCATGTGGATTCCGTCACGGTCATCGTAGAGCCGTCGTTCAGTCATCGCTTCTTCCTTCCTCCTCCGCACCATGCCCCCAGGATCTCGTTCTCGAAGTACTCGATCAGCCTGTTCGCGTCGTACTGCACCTCGGCGGCCATCCCGAGGGTCAGCAGGTAGTCCACCTGGGCGTTCTCGTCCTGGTGCTTCACCTGGGTGTTATCCAGGAGCCAACACGCCAGCTGCTTGGCCGCATGATGGCGTCCGGCCTTCGAACCCCCGCCCCAGGCCTGCCGGGTCCTCTCCCGGACAGGCTCGGGGACGAACTTGGGCTCGGGCGGGTCCGGGAGGCGGCTCGAGGGCACGTCGTAGCAGCTGGCCCTCTCGCCGCACACCTCGCAGATCCCGTTGCTGCCGGTGAGGCCCTCCGGCCACTGCTGCTTCACCCGGCACGGTTCGCAGTAGAACATCAGTCCCTCCTTCCCCCGCCACAGGACTCGGAGCACACGGTCCGGCTGTGCCCGTAGGACAGGCTTGCCCCGCACCACGGGCAGTGGCCGGGCTGCCCGCGCTTCTCCGGGTTCCCCTTCGGCTTGACGGGCTCCGGTTTCTTGTCGAGGAGCCCGAAGCGGCGGAGGCCCTTGGCCACGCTTGCATCCACGGGTTCCCCTTCCATCGTGTTGACCCCGGGCGGAGGGCTCAGGGACGGGTCCGGGCCGAAGCGGCTCGGGGAGTACCAGCCCGTCCGCTTCTCCCCCTCGGTCAGGTCGTCAGGGGCCTGCTCCAGGCCCATCTCGACCGCGCCGCACGGGCAGATGTAGGGCGAGCTCTGGATCTCGCCCACGCCGACATCCACCCATTCGGCTTCGCAGTCCTTGCAGCCACAGTAGGGACACGTGGCCTTCTCGTTGCTCATCGACGGTCTCCCTTCCTGGCGTCTCGGATGAGGACGAACTTGCCATCCTGCCAGTCATAGAGTTGGAACCTGGGGACGTGGCGCCAGCTGCCGGAGTAGGCCGCCTCCAGCTTGCGGCGCCACGCCTCCCACTCTCGGATCCACTTCGGGCCGTTCGCGGCAGGCTCCTGACGCTCCAGCTGGTGGAGGTCCTTCTGTCGACAGCCGTGTGAGCGCATCACGGCCGTCATCGCCCGGATGATCTCCCGCCATCGTGGTTCCGGCGTCGGGACCCTCACGAACATCAGGGGCGCCTGAGAGATCACGACGAAGTAGGCGTGCTCCTCGCTCACCCCGCACCCGCCCCGTTCCGCTTCTTCCGCGGGTTCTTCGGCGGCACGATCGGGGGCGTCGGGTCCTCCGGCTCGATCTCCGACACGTCCCAGTCTGCGGGCTTGTCGTGGAAGGAGTGGAACTCGCAGTGCTTCTCCTCCCCGTCGCCGTTCGCGATCTTCTCCCGCGCCTGCTCGGCATCCTCGGCCTGGACCTGGTAGTGGATCTCGCGGAGCTCCGTGGTCTCGACGTGCCAGGTCTTGAGCACGGCCGCCTCGACCTCCCACCCGCGGGCGTAGAAGATCACGCCGTGGCCCATTGCGTCCTGGCTGAAGCTCCGGGCCAGTTCCCGGCCCTTCTCGGGACCCAGGACCGCCTCGAGCGTGATGGTCAGGTCCGCCAGCTCGGCGGCGCTGTCGAGCGAGAAGCCGATGCAGTGCTCTCCGAACATCCCGCGGCCCGCATACTTCTCGCGGACCGCGGTCTCGCCCAGCTCGGACACCAGGGCTCTGAACTGGCCTCTCGTGATCGTGTCGCTCATGCCTTCTCCTTTTCCAGTGCCGCGATGATCTCCTGCGGCGTCAGGTTCTTGTCTGCTTCCCAGAGCGTCGTGACCATCTGAGCCTCGGATACGAGCTCGTTCAGGACCTGCAGGTCCTCGAGCACCATCTGCTCCAGGTCCTTGTCGATGTAGATCAAGATCTTGCTGTCGGGGCAGCGCAGGACACTCGCTACCTTGAAGCGACCCGGTCCCCCGTTCAGGATCTCGACCTCGGCGTAGCCGTTCCCGGGGTACGAGTCCCCGACGCGGTAGGTGATCACGCCGCCTCTTCCGCCTTCGCCGGGGCGTCGGGCACGACCTCGAGCGGGACCTCGATCTCCTCCGACTCGTCGTCGCTGGGGCTGTCCGGCCACGACTGAACCTGGTTCTGGGTGTAGGCCCGGCCGCTGTCGAAGTAGATGCGGTACTCGTCGTCGGCGTGGGGCTTCTCGTACGTGATCGTGATCCACGACCCGTTCACCATGAAGGGCGCCAGCGCCGTCCACAGGCGGTTCTCGTTGTCGTCGTTCAGGATGATGGTCTTGGAGATCTCCAGGTTGCCGCTGGCCTCCATCTCCCAGGGGTAGCTGGTGATGGAGCGCATCGCCTCCTTGAAGATCTCGCGCGGGTTCTCCCGGCACTTGCAGCTGGTGCAATGCGAGGGGCCCTCGAGCTTCAGCTCCTCGGGCGCAGCCAGGCGGCGGGCCAAGGCCACGATCGCCTGGATGAACTGCCCGTTCTGGTTGTTCTTGACCCGGGCATCGTACCCGGTGACCTTGATGATCATCGCGTTCTCCTGGGCCCACGCCGTTTTGTGAGCCTCGAGCTTATGCCCGATCCCCGGGCAAAAAGAAGAGCCCGTCCAGCTTTCGCTGAACGGGCCCAGGGTGATGAGAGCTCCCACCACCTCCACCACCGTCTTGGTTATGGCCCAAGCCGGAAAGCCACGAGAGCCCGACCACGGACTCGAACCGCGGACCCGCTTCTTACAAGGAAGCTGCTCTACCAACTGAGCTAGTCGGGCTGGAGTGCCCACCCCTGGACTCGAACACAGGGGCCTCCTCGTTGTCATCGAGGCGCTCTACCAACTGAGCTAGGTGGGCAAGGAATAGGAGCCCGGTCCCCGCTGCTGCCACGAGGGCCCTCCGCCTTAAAATGGCGGCGCTCTGCTGCCTGAGCTAACCGGGCAAGAAAGGTCCGCTCCCCTGGACTCGCACCAGGAGCCTCCCTCGTGTTTGGTGGTGAGGGCGCTCTACTTTGAGCTAGGAGCGAACGGTGGTGGACCTGACGGGAGTCGCGCCCGTGTCCAAGAACCAGATCCGGAGCAACCGATCGTGCGTTCCCTCGAACCGTATCTATCAGCCCAGGCTACCCGAGGGCGGGTGCTACCAGGCACTTAGTCTCCTGCGCACCTTCAGCGCCAGCCCGTAGACTGACCGGCACCTGATCTGGAATTTAGACCCCCAGCGCGGGCCTTACCGTCTTGGTCTCACCCCGACGGTGGGAGCGCACCGAACTATTGCTAGTTCAGTGAGATCGCGTTGGCGTTGCCGCCCGCGAGCGCCAGGTGGCCGAGGCCACCGTTCGCTGCGAACAGTTCCGCTTCCGCGATCATGCGATTGGAGTTCGCATTTGACTTTGGGGACAGTTTTCAAGGCGGTGGTCCCCACCCGCCTGCACGCGATCGAGCCTTCACGGTCCCTGTCGAAGCTCTTACAGGCCCAGGATCAGAACCGTACTAGGTACTTCTACCCGATCTCATAGCCCCAAGTCTACTGGAAAGATGCTTAGAGGCTCTAGGCCGAGTCGGCCGCGGGCTGCCGCAGGGTGTAGCAGATGTCGCACTCCCCCTCCCGGTGCATCACCCGTGGGGCCTTCTGACACACGGGGCAGTAGCCCGTGCGGCCCTTTGCCCAATCGTCCGGGATGTAGCCCTTCTCCGCGTTCGAGAGGGCGTGGTCGAGACGGCTGAAGGCTGCGACCAGGAGCCGCAGGGACTCCGTCTGGAGCCCCTCGCGTTCTCGCACGGTCTTCCGGAGCACCTCGAGCAGCTCGTTGGTGTTCTCGAACACCACGTCCTTGACCTCGATGTCCGGATCGCCGCTCGCCCCCGTGAGCTTGTACGGGTAGGGGTTCAAGGGCTTGCTCGTGTCGCTCATCAGGGATGGCTCCGGGTGTGACCGCGGAACCCCGAGACGTCGCCCTGCACGGGCTTGGTCCCTTTGAGCTCCTTCTCGGAGGGCGCCTCGCCCGTGATACTGCACTCCTCGATCACGACCAGGTCCGCGGCCGGAACCTCGTCCCGGTGGTAGGCCACGTAGTGGACCATCAGGGAGTTGGTCTCCGGGCCCTTCACATCACCGAGGCGGTGCATGCCGTTGTCGCTGTGAGCCCCGCAGCTGCAGGTGTGCCAGCCGCGGCAGCGGATCGTTCCGCTGGTCCAGGTCTTCCGGCGCCAGATGGCGACGACCTTGCGGGTGACCTCGTCGATGAGCGGCTCGGCCGAGGCCGGCTTCGAGGGCTCGATCATCAGGAATCCTGCCGGGCTGATCATGAGTTCTCCTTCAGGTCCGCGACGATGTCCAGGACCCTCCTGTAGGTGAGTGTCGGGTTCTTGGGGAGCAGTGCCTCCCAGATGGCGTCCGCGTCCTTGCCCTCGACCATCAGCCGGGCGATGTCGGGGTGGAGCAGGCCCATCGTGGCGGCCTTGGCCACGAAGGCCTCAGCCTCCTGGGCGAGCTCGGCTGCTCGTTCTGGGCTCGGCTCGAGGGGCTTCCAGGAGCCGATGGTCGTCCGAGGTGGCTCGTCCATCATCAGCTCGGCCATGGTCTTCTGCCGGCGCGGCTCCGGCCGAGAGGGCAGGCGGCCGGTCTTCGTCGTCGACACCACGAAGGGCCACTTCTCGACTTCCAGCTTGAGAGCATCGAGCTGCCCGCCGAACTCCTTCATGGCCGCGTACAGGTTGATGACCAGGAAGCGGTCGAACTCGGCCTTCGGGAACAGCGGAGCGTCTGCGTAGCCCGCATCCTCCTGGACCTTCCTCGTCATCTTGCGCCGGGAGTCCAGGGAGACGCTCACGCTGTTGTAGGTGAAGGCCACGATGGTCTCCAGGTGGAACACGACCTGCATCGGCCCGATCCAGGTCGTGACCCTCTCCCGGCCGATCTCGACCCGGACCAGCTTCTCGATCACTTCCGTGGTGTTCATGCGGCCTCCTTCTGTTTCGGCGGCCAGTGGTACTGGGCCATGTCCCCTGCCTGCCCCGCGAAGACCACCTCGCGGTCTCCCACGGCCTCCTTGATCTCCGCGAACATCTGGTCCAGATCGTAGAAGCCCCAGCAACCCGCGTCGATCTTCTCCTCAGGGTCTTCGACGCGGTAGCCGTACACCCAACCGTTGCACCACTTGGTGTAGGTGTCGAGGAAGGCTGCAGCGTCCTTCGCCCGAGCCTCGTAGGTCTTGGCGCCCATGTCCTTGGGCTTCTGGTCCCAGACGAGCAGGCCGGCAATGCGGGTCCCGTCCCAGCGGCACTTGGGCGCCTGATCCAGGAGGGCCCAGACGCAGCTCCCGTGCTCGTAGTAGCTCAGGAAGAAGGCCAGACCCACCTCGAGTTTTCGGCGCAGTCCCGGGTTGCGGACGATCGGCTTGCCGTCTTCGCCCAAGGACCCGAGGTCCAGCTGGTCCGGGTGCTTGTAGTTCGAGTGTCGGCTGTTGAAGCTGTAGGGCTTCCAGCCGTCCCACTCCGAGGGGCTCTCGGGATCGTCATCCGGCTCGATGAACACGGTCACAGGCTTCACTTCGACGCCTCCTTCAAGGTCTCCGGATGGTGCTCGTGCAGCCAGATGGCGATGCCGGCGATGAGCTTCCAGTTATTGGTGTAGGGCGCGATCAATTCGATCGAGGAACCCTTGCGGGCCGTGACCGGGTCGCACCACAGCAGGAAGCGCTGCACGAGCCGGCCCGAGCAGGCGACCAGGCCGTAGACCGCGAACCGCCACTCGCCCTGGTAGTGGCAGTCCGGGTCGCCCCAGACCTCCTTGGCCACCTTCGTGGTCCAGGCGTAGACCCGGCGGTGCTTGAGGACGGTCTTGCAGTAGCGGGCGTAGCGACCATGCTTCTGCAGGGTGTTGGTCACGTCCGTGTGCTCGAGCTCGAAGGCGTCCAGCTTCGCCTTCAGGCCCTCGATGGGATAGCGCTCGATGGTGGTCTCCACACTACCCCTTCTTCGACCCGGGCCCCAGGAGGATGGTCCCGTCGTCCCTGACCACCTTGTGGGTCTTGATGCCATCGAAGGCCCAGCCCTCGATGCCGTGCTTTGCGAGCACGGGCTTGGTGGCCTCGAGCTGCTGGGCCAGGGGCTTCTCCTCGACGTCCTGGGTCAGCGTGACCAGGAGGCCGAGCGTCTCCTTGTGGGCGTCCGGCTTCTGACCACAGCGGGGGTGAGCGCAGCCGATCTTCTCCATCACCTCGGCACCGAGCATCCCGCCGTACTTGTCCGCCGCCAGGGAGACGTGGCGTGGCCCGATGGTGAACGGGTGCCCGGCCTCGCCCCAGCCGGTCGTGATCACCCGGGTGACCTCGACCCCGGGGAGGGTCCACGTGGCCTTGATCTCCTGCGCTACCTTTTCCTTCTCTTCGTCGTTCATCTCGGCTCCTTCACGAACTTCACGTCGGGGTGGTCCTCGCGGATCTCCTCGGCGGCCTCTTTACGATTGCGGGCCCGCACCCAGATCCTTGTTCCGAATCCCGGCTGATACTCGGGATCCAGCGGACCGTTGAAGGCGACCCACATGTCCGACTCTGTGCCGTGGCCCCAGTAGGTGCCGTCCGGCGAGTAGTCCCCGCTCACCCAGCGGACTCGCTGGAGGTAGAGCGGGGTCTTGTCTACGGTCTCGAGGGTGTCCCGCTGGCCCAGCGGCGCCCCGTACTTGCACGGGACGGGGTCCTTGCGGAGGATCTGGTTGATGTCGAGGTAGGGCTTCTTCACGGCCCCACATCGCCCTTCGGGCAGCGTTTGCAGTCCCACGTGTTGTGCGGGTGGCACTGCTGGCCTGATCGCCCCTGCACGTCCTTCAGCGTGAGCTCACGCATCACGGGTTCGTAGTCGAGCTCGAAGTACGTCCCATCATCGGCACGGAACACGGTGTCGCCAAAGGGGCAGAGATCGCTGAGCTTGTCGTCGCCGATCTCGAGGATGTTCTCCACGGTCAGCTCGGGAATGTTCTCACGCCGGCAGGCTGCTACACGGCCTGTGTCGCCGGAGTAGATGACCGTAAGGAGTCGACCAGCGTGGAGTGCGACCTTCCGGTTCTTCACGCGGTCCGCCCCGTCATCACGTGCTCGTTCCGGGTGCCGGCCGTGCCCCCGGACGAGATGACCCGGATGTCGTACCACTCCTGCAGGAGCTTGTCGTTGTCGCGGTTGTGGCGGGCCGTGCCGGCGGTCTTGAAGGCCCGCATGTGCTCGTGACGCCCGGACGTCTTGTCCTTCGGGTAGTAGATCGCGACCTCGGCGAAGTTCCTCGACTGCAGGCAGGCGAAGATCACGAACTGCTCGAGCACCGCCCACTGCAGCATCACCGACGCCACGTGCGGATTTTCGGGGCGACCTCCGTTCCAGTTCGAGCCCTCCTTGAAGTCGACGTTGCCGCCGAGGAAGGCCTTCATCAGCTCCACGCCCCGCTGCGTCAGGTCGCAGAGCACCCGGCCGAAGCCGACAACGCCCTCCGCTTCCCCGGTGAGCGGGTCGACCCCGTACTTCTCCAGGAACTCTTTCGTATCGATCACCGTGCCTTGGTCCACCGTCACCCTCCCCCTGCCGCCGCAGGTCCTGCACTTGATGCCGCCAGCTGGTTCCCAGGTACTGCCCAGGCAGTTCGAACATTGCTCCTTGTGATCCATCAACACTCCCGGGTCAACGACCGTGTCTGGAGCTTGTACCCGATCTCGGGGTAGAGTGGTTTCGGGTTGTGGCACAACACGCAGTCTCAGGAGGCAGCAATGGAAGCGCATGGTGTGACGATCGGGATCAACTACGAGGGCTCGGGCATGGCCCTCAACGGGTGCCTGCACGACGCCCAGATGTGGGCCGGGCGCCTGCAGGCGAACAAGTTCCACTCGGTGGTGTCGCTGGAGGAGGCCCAGTGCACCAAGGCCGCTCTGGTGGAGGCGATCAGGACCGCCCTGGCCAAGTGCCCGGCCAACGGCCTGTTCGTCCTGACCTACTCGGGTCATGGGACGATCGTGCCCCCGGGGAACCAGGCCTGGGTGCCCTACGACTTCGACTGGAAGAAGCCCGACACCTGGCTCACCTACGATGAGATCGACCGGGTGCTCATCCAGTACGAGCAGGCCGGCGTCCGCGTGGTCATCATCTCGGACTCGTGCCACAGCGCTGCTGACCCGCGCAGGCACATGCGCTCGATGAACTCGAACCCGACCCGCTTCCGCTACCTGCCCCCGCCCCCGGAGATGGTGACCCGCATCGTGGGCTACCCGTTCGGGCGCAACGTGGTCACGGCGGACCAGGACGACATCCTGCTCGCCGGCTGCCGCAAGGAGCAGACCTCGGCGGACGCCTTCATCGACGGCAAGTACTGGGGCGCCTTCTCCTACGCCTGCGACCAGGCCCTCATCAAGGACCCGACCCTGAGCTACCAGGCGGCCGTGCTCAAGGCCCGGGCGTACCTGGCCCGCGAGGGCTACGACCAGGTCCCGCAGGCCTGTGGTGATCCGGGGATGCTGGATCGCCCGTTCCTGATCCTGTAGGCCGTGCCCTTCGCCCCGGGACCCAGCCTGGTTGGTCGGACCTTCGGCCGCCTGACCGTCACGGGGAAGGCACCCTCGCGCCCCGTGGGCACGCAGGGCAAGACCGTCACCGTGTGGTCTTGCTCCTGCGCCTGCGGGGCTTCGTGTCTTCGGACCCGGGTGAGCTTGAAGAGGCTCAGGGTCCCTTCGTGTGGCTGCTCGTACCGGGGCGAGCGCCGCGGGCAGAAGCGCTTCCCCGAGTACCGGATCTGGCAGCAGATCCGGCAGGCCTGCTCGAACCCGAAGGACTCGCGCTGGGCAACGAACGGGAACCTCGGTGTTCGCGTCTGCCCTCAGTGGTCGAGCTCCTTCTTCACGTTCCTGCGTGACGTGGGTCGGCGTCCCTCGCGGCGGCACTTCCTGACCCGCCTCGATCCCCTGGGCGACTACTGCCCGGGGAACGTCGTCTGGGCCGCCTGGGCAGGCCGGGTCCAACGCTGGGACCTCAAGATCCCCATCAAGATGGGGGAGGAGGTCAGGTCCCTGGCGGATTGGGGTACGGCTCTAGGCCTTTCCAGAAAGCTCCTACGGCAACGCCTTGATTATGGGTGGGATCCCACCGAAGTTCTACGGTCTCGCGTCCGGAAGCTCACCGAGACCGCCGTGCTGGAGATCCTCCACAGGTACCGTGGAGGGGAGGTCGGAGCCGCTCTGGCAGCGGAATACGGGGTGATCCCGGATGTCGTTTACCGGGTGGCCAATGGGAGCCTCTGGAAAAAAGTTACAGGTCTTTGAAAAAAGAGATAGACATCCCCAGGAGGGTGTCCTACAATGCCCCTCGTCCAACCAACGCCGAGGGCTCGAGGTGATCGAACCTCCGGCGGACGAGTTCGGGTAGATGCACTGGACCATCACCTCCAGCTTCGACCCAAGGATAGGCGGTGTCAGAAGCCTGTCAGGAACGGGGACCCCGGGGATCGGGGCCACGGAGCCTGTCAGGAGTCGCAAAGCTCGGGCTTAATCACCCGAGACCGCGACACGGGGCCTGGGCGGGCACGCTCGGTCCGAACGTGACATCGTGCGAGCGAGACCCCTGTAGGACTCGCGGGTGCTTCCGCAAGCGGTGGGCCGAAAGGCCGAGCCGCCGTACGGGAGTGGCTCGTGGGACCTACAGGGGTTTCGTGCTTCAGGCCATCTTCCAGAGCAACGTCTCGTCGGCCATGAACGGCACCACGCCGTCCTCCTCCTTCGGCACCCGCCACGGGCGCCTTTCCAGCGTGACGTCGCCCGTGTTCAGCGGCAGGCCGTACCACTTCGCCCCGTTCTCGCTGGTGAAGGCCTCCAGCTTGTCCAGCGCCCCCTGTTCCTCGAACCTGGTGGCCAGCAGGGGGAGCAGCAGCGGCGCCGTGTAGACCCCAGCCGCCCCGCAGGCGCACTCCTTCTTGTCCTTGGTGTGCGGCGCCGAGTCGGACCCCAGGAAGAACTTCGGGTTGCCCGAGGTGGCCGCCGCCCGGAGCGCCGATCGGTCCGCCACGAACTTCGCGATCGGCTTGCAGTAGTTGTGGGGCTTGAGCCCGTTCCCGATGACGTCGTCCAGGGTTAGCTCCAGGTGGTGGGCCGTGATCGAGGCGGCCACGTTGGGGAGCTCCTCCGCGAGCTCCAGGGCCCTGATCGTCGAGGCGTGCTCGATGGTGATCTTCAGGCGGGGGATGGCCTTGGCCAGGCCCCGGACCCGCGAGAGGTACGAGTGCTCCCGCGACAGGCACTCCGTGTCCGGGTCCTCGGCGTGGATGCAGAGGCGCATCCCGGCGTCGGCCATCATCTGGAACACAGGGGCCAGGGCCTCCAGGTTCGTGACCCCGTTCGCGGAGTTGGTGGTGACCCCGGCGGGGTAGAGCTTGCCCGCGATGATCTCGGCCGCCGCGGCCTCCTTGATCATCTCGGGCGTGGTCTGGTCCGTGATCTGAATGGTCATCAGGAACTCGAACTCGTCGAAGCGCACCGCGGCGCTGATCAGGTTCTTGAGGTAGGCGCGGTACTCCAGCGCATCCTGCGCCGTGAGGATGGGCTTGGGGGCCAGGTTGGGCATCACCAGGGCCCGCTGGAACTGCTCGGCGTGCTGCCAGACGTAGCCCGTGGTGCGGGAGTCCCGGCGGAAGTGCACGTGGAAGTCGTCAGGACGTCGAATCAGCATTGAGGGCTCTCCTTGTGTCCGAACAGGATGTGGGCTCGTCGAACGATGGCACCGACCCGCCACGGCCGGAGGATGGCCGCCGAGCCGACGCAGATCGCATCCGCCCCGGCCTTGTGCAGGGTGTCGACGTCCTTCTCGCATAGGATCCCGCCGCCGGCAGCGACCTTGGCCTGGCCCCCGAACAGCTTGTAGGCCCGGACCCAGTCGGCGGTGAGGGGCAGGAGCGGGGCGCCGGAGAGTCCCCCGCCACCGAGGTGGGCCAGCGGGGAGCGCAGGCCCACCGTGCCGTCTTCCGTGCAGGTGAGCTTCACGTCGAACAGCCCGGCCCAGTCGATCTCCCCGGGCAGGGCGCCCCAGGGCACGGTGTTCGACACCACGACTCCGCCTACGGCCTTGTGCGCCGAGATCCGTGCCACGGCGGTAGGGCTCGTGGTCACCGAGAACTTGGGGAAGATCGGGATGTCCTCGACCGCGAGGATCTCGATCAGGTCGATCGACTCCTTCACGAAGGTCTCCTCTGGCTTCGGGCTGGCGCCGACGTTGGGGCACGAGAGGTTGAGCTGTAGCCCCAGCTTCGCTCGGATGTACATCCGGCGGCGCTGGAGGAGCTCGGCGAAGCCCCAGGCCTCCTTCAGGCGCTCCGAGTGGGTGGGCTCCACCGACATGAAGGAGAGCATGAAGGGCCGTGTGCGGGAGTCCCAGGCGTAGGAGTTGAAGAGCGCTTCGGCCCCCGGGCCGGAGAGGCCCACCGCGTTGAGCACCACGCCCTTCATCGGCTTGACCACGATGCAGTCCGGGATCCAACGGAGAGGCCTCCACCCGAACCCGTTGTACTTCTGGAGCTCCATGTTGCCCTTGCGTGGGTTGAGCGTGGTCGTCTTGGCCACGAAGGTGGAGCCCCGGAGGTCGAGTCCGAAGAGGGACCACAGGTCGTGGAACCAGTAACCCTCCCCGAAGAACCCGCGCACCCCGGACTGGTCCCAGCAGGGGCCAAAGTCCTCGAACGTCGCTTTCATCGCCACCTCATTGGTCTGGATGACAGTACCCCTGTCTTCGCTACTGCTGCAAGGCAAAGCGAAAGCGGCCCCTTGCGGGTGGGGCCCAACCCGTCCCAGATCTTGTACCCGGGACGGGGTGATCAACCTCAGCCCTCGAGGAGCTTGTTCATCTCCTCCGGGGAGACGTTCTCCTTGCCGATGGCCTGGAGCATCAACTGGAAGAGCGACCCCTCCCAGACCTTGGCGGTGCGGTCCAGGTAGGTCACCCAGTAGCCGCCCTCCCGGTAGCTGTAGGCCTTGCGGAAGGCCTTGGCGTCCCGAAAGAAGCGGTACCCATGGGGCATACCCATCGTGGGTGGGATCTCGCGTACCGCGACGGTCCCATCCTCGATCGCCACGACCTCGACCCAGAAGGCGTGCTGTTCATGCAAACGTCCGCCCGGTTGCGGGTCCTGGAAAAAGGCCTCGGTGTGCTCATCGCTCTGAGACATCGGTTCCCTTCCCCGGCTTGGGCCCCTTACGCCATGCGGGTACAGCCAGTGCCCTTTCCAAGGTCCAGCCTCGCTTGAGGCGATCGTAGATGGTGGTGAGGTGCATCCCGGTCTCCTGGACAACATCCTTGAGGAGCCTGCCATCGGCCGTGCGTCGGCTTCTCCTGGTGTGTGCCGTCTGTTCTTTCTGGGTAGCCCAGGTGACGTTCCCGGGCTCGTAGTTCCCGTCCATATTCAGACGGTCCAAGGTCTTTCCCGCGGGGCGTTCACCGACGTCCTTGAGGAAGTTGGCGAATCCGTGTGGACCGCGCCACGATTCGTGCACTTTGATGCCCCGTCCTCCGTACCACTTGTAGTTGGTGGCGTTGGCATCGGTGCAACGCTGTATCATCGCCCTCCAGGATTTCCAGGTGGGTGTGCCCCACTGTCCGTGGCTCTTCATGATTCCTCCTCATCGCGGAGCATCGAGGACCACTCGGCCTGCATCTCCTCGTGGAGCTGCAGGGCCTTGGGCCCGGGGATGGTCTTGAAGTTCCCGGTGAAGGGCGACATCGTGCACTCGAGGAAGAAGGTGAAGAGCTCCTCCCTCTCGAGCTTCCCCTCGGCGGGGGCGTGCCGGGTGAACATCTTGGCGATGAGCTCCCAGATCGCGATCTCCCTCTCGGGGAACATGTCCATGCAGAAGGTCGAGATCATCGTGTCGAGGTCGTTGTTCTGGACGTCCTTCGTCGCTTCCCAGACCTTCTTGATGCGCTCGGTCAGCTCGGGGCTGAGCCCCTCGCGCCGCAGCTTCTTGGGTCCTGCCATCGTACTTCCGTTCGCGGGAGTGGTCATCACCGGCGCCTCCCGTAGGTGTTGAGCACGGCCCGGCGAACCCGCTCCCAGCACCGGTCATAGTAGTCATCGGTCCCGCTCTTCCGCATCTGGACCTCGGGGAGCGGGGTCACGTAGGCCTGCAGGTAGGCCTCCAGGCGGTCGGCGTCCTCGACGAAACAGACGGCCGGGGCGAGTCCGAGCCCGCTGGCCGTCCACGGGACCCCGAGGCTGCCCATCGTGGGTGTGGAATCGGCCTTCAGGTTCAGCTTCTCCACGAGGGCATCGAACTGCTCGCGGGAGATCTCGCCGACGTACTTCCGGTGCTTGTGGTTCTTCCATTTGGGACCGAAGTGCTCGCAGTCCCCCTGGTCGTCCTTCTCGGTCAGCTTGAAGAGCCGAGGGTTGGGCGGCAGCCACTCCGTGATGCTGTCCTGCCGCTGACAGTCGATCGTCAGGATCACTCCGAAGCGCACGGCGTCGCCCCCTCGATGAACTCCTTCAGAGGCTTGGTGCCCGTCTCGACGAGGATCACGGCCTCCTGCGTCTCGTAGTCGAACTCGTGCCAGGCCGGCGGGCCCTCCGTGAGCACGCCACCCTTGCACTTGGGACAGCCCCAGTAGGTTGCCTTGGAGCCCGCGAGCTTGTAGGTCTTGAGGGCTTTCCTGGCGCCGGTCCAAGCGCAGGGCGTGCAGGTATACTCGCGGTGCTTCTCGCAGGCCTCGCGGACCTTGCGGTCAGACGCATCGGTCAGCACGATCTTGAGCCCGCTCCCCGGCCGGAGACCGACCCGGAACCGGGTGACCACCTTCTGGTCGTAGACCTCGACCTCGTCGAGGGACTTCAGGACCCGCTTCACCCCGCCGCAGCTCCAGTGCGGCTTCCCGGTGTTCGGGTTCCCGTCGGCGTCCTTGACCGGTGTGAGCCGCTCGGTCCCGGAGCCTCCGATCTCGACGTTCTCCCAGACCTGGGCGCCTTCGCGGGTCTTGATCCAGTCGTAGACCTGGCGAGCGATGTCGGGGCTGATGATAGCTTTGGGTTCATCCACAGGCTCTCCTCCAAGAAAGAAGCCCGTCCTCCCGCAGGGGAAGACGGGCCGTCGGAGCCTTGTACCCGGTTCAGGCGTTCGTGGTGGGGATCGCGCCGGGCACCAGGACGCCCTGGGTCTTGAAGGAGGTCCAGAGGTCCCAGTTCGCCAGCGCGATCTGCGCCAGGAAGCACTTGGTCCGGTAGATGGTGCCGTTCAGGATCTTGCGGGGGTGCGTGGCCAGCCAGTTCTGCCGGGCCAGCGTGTAGGCCTTGATCCAGGCCTTTTCGTCCCCGCCCTTGGCCGGCGGGAGCTCGCGGGTCTTGGGCAGCTTGGCCAGGGTCTCCTTGAAGCTGATGGTCAGCTCGTTCGATCGGGCCTTCCGGTACGCCCGGACTTCCGCCGGGGTGGGATCGCCCACGGGCTTGATCCCGCGGAACTTCATCCGGAGGTGCTGCAGGATGCCCCCGCTGTGGATGAAGGAGTCGTAGATCACCAGGGCCGACAGGGCCAGGGTGAAGCCGTTGGCGTCGGCCCAGGCCATCGCCGGGAGGAAGTAGCGCTTGTCGAAGAAGGCGTCCTGCGTCGTCTTCATCACCGGGTCCTCCCTGCCGGCCTGCTTGAGCAGGCTCTTGAAGGTCCCGTTGTCGACCAGCGAGGTCTTCCCGATCTGCGCGACGAAGGGCTTGAGGCTGCCGGCGAACTTGGCCCCGTTGGCCGCAACGTACATCGCCACGAGCTCCTTCAGGTTGCCCCACTCGGTGGTCTGGGACCGCCCGTAGGTCACCTGCCGGCGGTTGCCGGGGCCGTCCGCGAAGATCGAGATGTTGGCGTAGTCGCCGTCGCGTGAGCCCGTCTCGAAGATGTTGAGCGTCTGCTCGAGCACTCGCTTCTGGCCGGGGTTCAGGTTCATCGTGTCTCTCCTCCCTGGGCGGGAACACCGGTGTTCGCCGCGTTGCTCTTGATGAAGGCCTCGAAGTTCTGGGGGTTCTGCTCGCGGGTGCTCTGGACCAGGGCCTCCAGGGGCAGCACCCGCAGGAAGCTCTTGCAGCGGCTGCAGAGGAGGCGGCCCTTGGGGTCCTTCTCTGGCAGGCTCCAGCTGTGCGCCCACCACGGGCAGGCGGTGCAGCAGAAGGCCAGCTTGCACCCGTAGGACTCGCTCACCGGCGCCTCGGCGATGATCTCCTCTGCGGTCAACATCAGATCCTCCTCGTTCCACCCCAGCTTAGTCCTTCTCGCACAGGCTATCAAGGGAAGGCCCCGCCGGGTTAGGATTCAGACACCATGAAGATCGACAACCTTGCCGAAGAGGAGCGCCTCCTCAAGCGCCTCCTGAACCAGTCGAGTGCCCTGCGTTCCCTGGTCGCGGCCGTGGACGGCGTCTTCCCCGGAACCAGCAGCCACCAGGTCACCATCGACCTCGCCAGGATCATGGACGTCGACCCCAGCACCGGGACCGTGCGGGTGGCCTGCCTCCACCTGAACACGTCCATCGACGGTGTGCAGTGGGTCTCCCCGATGCTGGACCCCAAGACCGGGAACGGCCTGTACTTCGTGCCCAAGCCCGGGATGTACGGTCTCTACATCAACGTGGGCGGCGAGCCCTTCCTGTGGGGGATGTACGGCCTCACCGAATCCTTCGGCCGCAACCTCTTCCTGAACTTCCGGGAGAGCCTGCCTGAGGGCGGGGTGGGCGTCCGAACCTCGGCGGAGACCAAGACCGTCTGGGGCCCGAACCTCACGCTGATCCAGGCCGCCAACTTCTGCAAGATCGCCCTCTCCCGGGCCGCCAAGAAGCTGAGCATGATCTTCTACCAGCTGGACCTCACCAGCCTCGGCGGCAGCATCAAGTGGATCACGGAGCTCGCCCCGCGCCTCAACCGTTTCGTCTTCACCATCCGGAACCGCCTCTCCCCCGGGAAGAACCCGCTGGGCCAGAACGCCAAGTCCGACCCGGCGCGGGAGCTGACCCTCAAGGTCGGTGCCGAGGACGAAGCCGACACCAACATGGTCCGGATCACGATGGCCAAGGTGAAGGCCAAGGGCGAGGGCAGCGCCCTGGAGACCCCTGCTGTGGGCCGCCTCCGGACCCTGGTGCGGGACTACCTCGGGGAGACGGGTCTCACCAGCGTGTCTGCGGTGAAGTCCGACGGCTTCCACAACGTGGCCTTCGGGGGCTTCCTCCTGGGCTCGGACACCACGCCGGACCTGATGGTCGAGGCCCTGGTGGGGGCCGCCACCTTCGTGCGCCAGACCCGGATCGAGGGCCTCAACGGACTCACGGACCTCACACCCAATGTGGACTCGGTCGAGGACCTGAACACCGGAACCGTCACGCCCCTGGGTGGCCGCTCCCCGAAGTCCCTCTTCGCCGACACCGAGGTCTTCATCGAGGCCAACCGCCTCGCCGCCCGCAAGGACGCCATCTTCGGGACCACGGTGCCCATCGAGCCGGGCGCCTCCCTGGTCAACGCCGCCCGTAACCCGGGGCCGACCCGGAAGGACGGCAAGGAGGAGATCGACATCTCCTTCGAGGTCAAACTGGGCACGGACGGGAGCCTGCGGATCAAGCAGAAGCCCCCTGCTCATGGCCTGAAAGGGGTGCCCGATTGGATCCGAACGGCCCTCGAGACCACGTCTTCGGTGGGCTTGATCGCCGAGAAGGGGCCCGTGGACATCAACGCCGGCAAGGGCTTCCGGCTCCAGTTCAAGGACGGGGCGATGATCCTGGGCCATGGGGTGGCCAGCATCGTCTTCACCCCGGAGGGGAACATCGAGCTCCAGGGGAAGAACGTGCGGATGAAGGCCCTGGACGAGCGCCCTGCCTTCGAGACGGACCTCTTCCGGCAGGAGCAGGATGAGCTTGAGGACCTTCAGGCGATCGAGGATTTCCAGTTCGGCAAGATCACCGCCGACATCGAGGAGAAGCTGACCGAGGCCTACTACAAGATCGAGCGGAAGAAGGGCGTCGTCATCAGCATCACGCCCAAGACCACACCCCACGGCTCGCCCCCGCCAGAGAGCAAGAGACCTCGGCCCATCATAAAGGAGGGTCGCCAGGAGGAGCCGGAGGAGGTCCGAGACCCCAATACGGGTCAGGTCGTGGGTGTCTGGAAGGCCTACTACGACGCCGCCAAGGCCTGGGGCCGGGACCTGGCCTGGGACCGTCGCCGAGCGCATCTCGCTGCCGAGCGGGGGATTCCCTTCAACTTCGCCAAGGGGACGTTCGCGAGCACGAAGCCCACCAAGAAGGGCTTCGCTCAGATCCGGGCCGAGAACCGGGCTGCTCTCGAGGCCAAGTTCAAGAAGCGGCTCCCCAAGAACCCGCCCCTCACCGACAGTGGGACGGCTGTTCAAGTCACCTCCCGAGGGATTAGCCTGGTGTCCAACGCCGGCATTCTACTGCAGTCCGGTGTTACGATGAGTCGAGGGATCGAGGCGGACTCGCCCACGATTGAGACCGCGGGGACCGCCCAAGACTTCAAGGACGCTGCGATCAAGGCGGCGGGCGTGCCGGAGTTTGCGCAGATCGACAAGGCCGAGGCGGCGTTGAAGGCCTCGGGTAAATGATAGGAGTCGATGAATGACGACCACGATGGTGCCCATCACCGCCCCGCTGACCTACCAGCCGATGCCCCTGATCAAGGTGGCGGCTCGGTACCGGAAGCTCTCCAACAACTCGGCGGACTGGGGGCGCCAGGTCCAGGACGCCCTGTACAACGAGCAGAAGCAGCTCAACAGCAGGAAGGTCCAGGTCATCTGGGAGTCCAAGGACGACACCACTGGCAACGCCGTGGGCCGCGTCGTGGTGGACGGCAAGATCGCCATCCCGGTGATCGTGAACAACTTCAAGATGGCGCCGTTGGACACCTTCACCGACCGCAACGTGAAGCCCCACCGCCTCTCCCCGGGCCGCCTCAAGAAGGCGCTGTTCAACCCGGACCTCTTCTCCGGGATCATCACCCCGCAGGACGAGCGCGGCCTGATGCCGGACATCCCGCTCTACCGCTCCTACGGCGTGCTCCCGTGGGAGGAGGGCCGCCGGGTCTACGCCAACGCCCGGATCCTGGACTCGATCGGCTCGGCGAAGCTGGAGAAGCTCGCCCAGGACCCGTTCTCGATCGCGGTGATGATCTACAAGCTGGCCTGTGACCCGAACAGCTTCACCGACTGCGGGCCGAGCCTGCTCGACCAGGTGCTCGAGACGGCCACCTCCCAGGACCTGGAGAAGTTCGCGCACGCCCTGAACGCGGAGCCGCAGATTGCGGTCAACTTCCACGCCTACGGGATGGGGGACATGATCTCCCAGATCCTCAACACCCGGCCCACGGGTGTGGAGAAGGTCGCCGAGGGCCTGCTCGAGCGCCTGCCCGTGTCCGTGGTCCAGTTCCGGATGACCCCGGACCACAAGCTGCTGATGAAGCTCGCCTCCGACGGCGTGTACGCCCCGCAGGAGGTCGTCCTGCCCAGCGACCAGTTCGTGGACCGCCTGAGTGCCCTGGGCATCGAGGACACGGGCCTGGCCCTGCGCAAGGCGGCCTCGCCCACGGGCATGGTCATCACCCTGCGCCAGAAGACGGCTGAGCCCCTCTTTTCTTCGGACCTCAAGCCGATCCCGCCCATCGAGAAGTTCGGGCACTACGTGGTGAAGGACATCTCGGGCAAGGAGCACCGGGGCACCGTGTTCCCCCAGTTCTTCGCCCTGTCCAAGGAGTCGATGCCGCGGGCCCTGTTCCTCTCGGACAGCCTGAACGTCATCCAGCCCAAGATCGCCGGCCTTCCGGACCCGAATGGTCCGGACGAGGTGACTTCCTGCGTGCCGCAGACGGGCGACACCGGCGTCTTCGTCTACGAGAAGGGAGCCGAGGCCATCGCGCTCGAGCCGGTGACGATCAAGCTCATCGAGAAGGCCGCGGACGAGGTCCAGATCTCGGCCGAGACCCTGATGGGCCGCCCCGTCCGGTTCCACCTCTCCAAGGCGGCCCGGGACCTGGTGCCCCTCAAGGGGCAGGACACGCTGGCCTTCCTGCTGCCCCTGTCGATGAAGTTCTCCAAGCTCGCCAACCTGGTGGCCAACGACGTCCTCGTGGGTGACGCCCCGGCGCTCTCCAAGATCGCCTCGACGGAGGCCCTGGGCCCGAACACCTGCCGGGTCACCTCCCCGGTGGGCGGGCGCCTGTTCCTCTTCCAGGGTCCGATCGCGGAGAAGATGGGCTCGGCCGGCATCGAGCAGTATCCGGACGAGGCCCTGTTCAAGCTCGCCTGCATGGGCCTCTCGGCGGATGACGCCCAGGGCGTCCTGGACCGGGCCATGGTCGCGGGCAGCGTCGTGGTCGGGGGCCTGCGGGATGTCACCCCGGCCAAGGACATCCTGGGGCACGAGAAGCGGGCCCTGAACATGCAGGTCCTGGCCTCGATCCCGCAGATCAAGAAGGACCCGGCGCAGCTGCTCAAGATCGCCGGGGACGTCCAGGACCCCACGTCCGTGGACCGGGTGCTGGGCCTGGGCGTGCTTGGGCCGCAGAACTATGGCATCCTCGTGGATCACATGGGAGACCTCGAGAACACCGGTGTTCGCCTCTCGGAGATGCTCCTGGCCACCCGGATGGGCGCCAAGGACATGAACGAGAGCGCCATCATCCAGGCCCGCCAGGCCATCGACGATGTGCTCGACGGTCTCTCCAACCTGCGCTCGCGCCTCGGCCCGCAGACCTCTTCATCGGAGGAAGGGGGCACCTCTGAGTGAGGCCTGCACAGCTCCTCTACAACATGGCCCTGGCATCATTGACCAAGATCGCGGAAGAGCCTCTTTCCGCGAGCTCCAACGCACGTCTGCCTGAGGCCCGCGAGCTGCTGGGCGCTGCGCGAACCGGCCACGAGTACGATAGTCTCCGGCGTCTCGGGGCGGGCAGACTTACGGGTGCCAACGAGTTCTGGGGGCGACCCCCGGCCACAGGCCTGGCCCGTGGCCGGGAGCTGTTCGACATGACCGTGCCTTCCAACGTCACTCGCGCCCTGGCCCGCTCGGCCCCGTGGACAGTGGGGCCTGCTGTTGGCATGGAGCTGGCCAAGACACGCCCCTTTCAGGAGGCTGGTCGCGCTCTCGAGGCACCCCTGCGGCCGGTATTGACGCCCATCACGAACGCAGGTCTGGCCGCGGCCTCTGGTATGGGGCGTGCTGCGCAGGGCGCTCAGAACCTGGCCTCTGCCGCCTCGAGCTACCTGCCGGAGGCGGTCACCAATGTGATGGAGACGGCTCAGCCGGGCATTCGCAAGGGGCTCACCGACGTCATGTCGGCTCCCGGTAATGCCCTGGACTGGGTCGGGGGTAAGGTTCGATCCGGTCTGGGCGCCATCCCCGGAGCAGCCCCCGCATGGAATTCCTTCAAGAACTGGTCACCCAGCGCCACGTTGAACTCGATGACGGGTTCCGCACCCGGTGGGGGTCCTCTCCCGCGGTAGAGGTGACCGGAGCTGAAACACCCGCATAGAAGGTTCGTGCTGGCCCTATTGGTGGACCGGCTCCCCGCCCAAGAGATCCGCAAGAGCTGCTGGTCTCTTGGGCTTGCCCTTCCCTCGAAGCCTGAGATCCTGAGCATGGAGGCCGAGGTGGTCGACGCCGCCGACCCCAGCCTCCACAAGTACCTCTGCAACCTGAAGATCCAGAAGACCAAGAGCAAGCTCCCAGCCCTTGAGGCCCTGGTCTTCAAGCTCGGGGTTCAGGCCTACTTCGACGTGCGCCAGCCCCTGGACCGCCTCTTCCGGGTGCTCCAGACCCGCGAGGTGCGCAACGCTGTCGAGGGCCTCTGCCTGACCACGCTGGCGCTCGAGGAGATCGTGACCCTGGTGAACCGGCGCTGGGGCCACGCCCTCACCAAGGAAGACCTGGTCAGCTACAAGACCCTCTTCTGGGACACCCAGGACCTCGACATCGAGAGCTGGGGCTTCCACCTGGCTCGCTGCGACACCCGGGGCGCCGCCATCACGTCGTTCGCTCTCTCGAACCCCGACGAGCACGAGAAGGTGAAGTGGCTCTGCGACCTGCCCACGAGCCTCGAGTACACCACGCTGCTCCAGCGGGTGATGACCGATGCCTTCTTCCACACCCAGAAGGCCTTCAACTCGTCCTTCCCGGACGTGGGCGCCATCAAGGGCTTCTCCAGCGTGATGACCAACACCGGGGACCGCCTGAAGAAGTGGGGCGGCGAGAAGAAGGGCGACGAGGTCCAGAAGGCCATTCGGGTCCTGGCCGGCAACAGGGAGTCCGGCAACATCCCCCGGGCGGCCCGAGTCATCTCCGGTGCGATGCCCAAGATCGAGCCCCAGGGCCAGCTGGTCGTGCTGCCCTCGCCGAAGAAGGCCCAGTAGCCCATGGGTGACCTACCCCCGTCAGCCCTCCTGCAGGGCACGTTCTCCGAGCTTGCCCAGGGGCTGTTCAAGCTCAAGGGCGAGTACATCTCCTACAAGGACCAGAGCTACATGGTCACGGCCGTGGACGACACGGACTATGAGACCATCGTGATGCGGACGGGCCGTCAGGTTGGCAAGACCACGAGCCAGAGCATCCGGGCCGTGATCTCCTGCCTCCAGCTCGAGCACTTCCACGTCCTGTACGTCTCGCCCTCGTTCAAGCAGACCAAGCGCTTCTCGAGGAAGGCCCTGGACCCCATCTGCAAGGACTCGGAATTCGTCACGACGCAGTTCATGGACCCGAGCCTCACGTGGTCCATCGAGACCAAGCAGTTCTCGAACAACTCGGACATCACCCTCCACTACGCCTTCCACACCGCTGACCGGTCCCGCGGCGAGTCGATGGACTTCCTGGAGATCGATGAGCTCCAGAACATCCTGCCCGAGAACATCCCGGTGCTCGAGCAGACCCTGGTGCACTCCAAGCCCCGTAGCCATCAGCTCGCCCTGGCCCACTTCTACAAGAAGAAGCTCTACACGGGGACGCCGCTGACGATGGATGGGACGCTCGAGCACTACTGGGCGCAGTCCACCCAGATGATGTGGGAGGTGCCCTGCTACGCCTGCGGGGGCTGGAGCCAGCTCACCGAGAAGTCCATCGGGAAGCACGGGACCGTCTGTACCAACAACGCCACGGGCACCGGCGGTTCCCGGCACCAGTGCGCGAGGCCCATCGACCCCCGCCAGGGAGTGTGGCACGCGATGAACCCGGGGGCCGACATCATGGGCGTCCACATCAGCCAGCTGATGGCACCCCGGGTCGAGTGGGGCCCGCACGGCTGGATCCGGTGGGAGAAGGACATCCTGATGCCCTTCGAGGGGCGGTCCCCCGGCTGGGACAAGCTCCGCGTCTACAACGAGATCCTGGGCTTCCCCTGCGAGAGCGCCACCCGTGCCATCACCGAGGCCGACATGATGGCCTGCGTGGATGAGAAGTGGTCCCTGGTCCAGGCGCCCACGGCCCACACGAACTCGCTCCGGCTCTTCGCGGGAATCGACTGGGGGTCGACGAGGTCTCGCACCGTGCTCACCATCGGGGGCAAGGGTGCTGATGGTCGCTTCGGCCCGGTGTTCATCCGCCGGTGGGAGGGGGACGAGGAGAACGACCCCACGGTCTTGATTGACGAGATCCTGAACATCTGCAAGGCCTTCAACGTCATCGCGATCGCGTGCGACGTCGGCTACGGCTTCGGCCTCAACAGCCAGCTGATCCAGACCGGTGCCTACGACATGTCCAACGTCTTCCCCATCCGGTACGTGGGCTGGGCCTCGCCCCGCCTGGCCCGCATCGGGAAGCGCCGTTGGGAGTACTCGGGCAATCGCTCCACGCTGATGGGCGAGCTCTTCACTTTCATGAAGCGCAAGAGGATCCGCCTCCCGCCCTGGAAGCAGTGGGCGCCCTTCAAGAGCGACTTCCTCTCGGTCTTCGTGGAGCTCTCGGGCCGGGCCGACAAGCGTGAGATGCGCTACTCGCACGGCGTGGGCCTGAAGAACGCGGACGATGGGGTGCATTCGTTTTTGTACAGTATGGCGGCCGAGGAGCTGGCGAATGTGGGTTGCCCTACTATCGACGACACCTTCTACAACTGATCAGTCACGCCGGTTGTTTTGCCGCCACTTCCTCTGAGAGGCCCTCCAACAGATCAGGCAGAGGCGATGCCCTTTCTTCTTGGCGTAGGGCTCTAGGTTGTCCCCGGCGAGGGGGTGTCCTTGCGGGCAGTGCGTCCGGTCTTTGTTGGCCACCTGGATGGGTCGGCCTTCTTTCTCTCGACCCTCTTTGAATCGCGCATATCCGCACAGACGACAGCGCCTTCTGGTTATGGCCCCTGATCTACTTTTGAGGAGGTTCTGCGGCGTCAATGCGTGCCCCCGCGAGCAGTGCGTCTTACGAGCGTTGATCGCTGCGACGCTGTTTCCCCTCAGGGTGTTCACGCGGGGCGTGACCTCTTCGAGGTGGTCTGGCCGAACGCAGTTCTTGTGGAGGCAACCCCGGGTCTCAACGTGGTCGAGCTCCATACCTTCTGCAACAGGGCCTACTGTCCATTCGTAGGCGAGGCGGTAGGCGTAGTGCGTCTTCTTGGCGTAGTAGAAGCGGCCGTAGCCTTTGCTCAGCGCCCTTGTCCACAGCCAGCATGTTGGTGTGAACTTGATGCGTGACCCGAAGTTCTCTCGGACCTCGGGAGGCAGGGCCGCAAGGAACTGCTTCTTGTTCATACCGTTCATTATACAGCGGCGGGTTCGTATGTCCATTCCTTTATCTATCCCCGAGCTCGAGCCCGAGGTCGTCGTGGGTGAGGACTTCTGCATGAGGGCCGCCTGCGTTGATCTCCTGGATGGCACCCCGGTCCCGAGGCACTCGCTGGTGCGGGTCATCTACGAGGAGGGCGACTACGTGTCCGTGACATACCGAGGACACGTGCGGGTGCTGGGTCGGCGGGAGATGCAGGGCCTTGCGGAAGCCGCTTGAGGGCAAAGAGAAGGAGGGCGGCCGTCGCAGCGGGCCCCTCCTTCAGAGACTGGTGGCCCCATCTTGCGATGTAGCCCCTCTAGCTCCCGAACCACGCCGTGTACGACCCTCGGAACGGTCCCGAGGCACGGAGGCGGCCGGCTTAGAGGTTTCCCTCCACAGCTCTTCTACCCGCTGAGCTGCTCGAGTTTAGCGCCCCGGAGGGGGCGGTGCCGGTGAGGCTGGCGGGAGCCTCGCCTCGAGCGCCTTCACGCGGTCGTCCAGGGTCTGGATGTCGCACTTCCCCAGGTGGCCCCGGAAGTGGCAGCCTCCATTCCGGCTCCACTTGTACGCCGCGAGCGCGACTACGCAGATCAGGCCCAGGATCAGCCCGTATTCGACGACACCCTGTGCTCGGCGCATTAGCCCCTCCCATCCCTGTTGGTGACGTAGTCGGCGACGGTGCAGAACACGAGCGTGGAGCAGATGCCTGTGGCCAGCGCCCAGACGGGCAGCTCCGTATAGCGCCCGAGGCCCAGGCCCAGCATCAGGGCCGCGCCGTAGATCAGTCGGCCCACGAACCGGAGGAAGTTGGGTCTCACCGTCACGGCTGGTTCCCTCCCTGGATGAGCTTGACCAGCTCCGCCGGGTCCTTCAGGCCCAGCATCGTCTGCATCTCGGCCAGCTTGCCGCGCACGTAGCGGCGGATCTCGTCTGGGTTCTTCGGGACCTCGTCGTCCCAGACGACCTTGGTCTTACCTCCGTGGCCGTGCAGGCCCTCCACGGTCTTCATACCGTGGAAGTAGACGTTGACCGCCGGGTGGAACGACAGCCAGAAGATCACGGCTGCGCCCCCGGAGAACTCAACGCCCTCAGCGACGACGCCGGTCCCGGAGATCCCGGACTCGTCGTCTGCACGCACCAGGGTGAACGTACGAATGTTTCGAGCGGGCATGACTGCCCTCCTTTGACTTGAGCACCGAAGGCTTGCCAGCCTTCTGCGGGTTCAGACGCCTCATCGCCAAGGCCAGCCGCATGGCGGTCTGGATGGTGATGCCGCAGAAGCCCAGCAGGAACACGCGAAGATAGCTGGAGGAGAGGCCTGCCGCCTCGGAGACGAACTCCCGGCTCAGGCCCGTGTCCTCCAGGAACTGCTTCACCTTGGCGCGGATGCCCTTGACGGTGTCCGCGCTCAGGACCAACTTGGTGCGGGCCATCGGTCAGCGCTCGTTGGCGGTGTCCACGATGATCTGCACCGTGGTCCAGATTCCGCCGATGATGGCGAAGATCACGAGGCCCACGACGACCATCGCGATTGCGCCCCCGCCGTTGTCGTCGTCCTTGCTCGAGCTGGAGGAGCTCGACTTGCTCGAGGACGAGCCTCCGAAGAAGCTGCCCAGGTCCGCGAAGATGCTCGGCATGTGGACGATGGCGTCGTAGGTGTTCGAGGCCTGCGCGAACACGTTGTACGCGGCGTTCCCGATCTCCCGGGAGTCGCCGCTCTCCCACGCCCGGCGCAGGGTGTAGACCGTGATCCCCAGGCCCGAGCCCAGGATGGGCATGATCACGAACACGTAGGTGAGCTCCTGGATGGCCTTGACCGCTTCGGGCGGGATCCAGCCGAAGGCCCCGCCGACGGTGGAGATGATCAGGGCGTAGCACCAGGTGAACCCACAGGCCGACATGATCGCGGCGCAGATGTTGATCCACCACACGAACCCGTTCTTGCGGCCTTCCTTCCAGTTCATCCCGACGAACTTGGCGTTGCCCCAGGACACGAACAGGTTCCAGCAGAGCAGGAGCACCATCAGGGCACCGGTCATCGAGCTCTCGCTTTCCCAGGCGTTTCCGTAGTGGCCTGGACTGACACGCCAACATCGTTGTGGCCGTGGCCCTCTTGCCTTGTTGACGTTGTGGCAGTAAGGATGTAGGGTACAGGCGCCCCCGTGGGCCAGTGGTTGGCCAGCCGATTCTAACCCGGCGCAGGCCGGTTCGATCCCGGCCGGGGGCGGGTGATGCCGATGGCTCTTCGAGGACGTGATCGGCACAGGCCGAGGGTGAAGAAGCGGGGGCTGGCTCGGGCGAAGAAGAACAAGACGCCCAGGCAGAAGCATCGCCGCGTGAAGCTGGACCGCCGCGGCGGTCCGAGGATAGGCTGTACGTAACAGCCAAGGAGGATCCCGTGAAGGAACACACGTAGATTCGCGACCTGACCCCCTACTGCTATGTGCTGGTGCGCAGTGATCTATCTCCCCCTCAGAGGGCTGTCCAAACGGCCCATGCGGTGCTCGAAGCCTCCCGGCAGGGTCTGCTCCCCGCAGACCAAGAGCACCCCCATCTCGTGGTTCTCCAGGTGCGAGACCACGACCATCTCCTGAGCTCCGCCGAATACCTCACGGACCACTCCGTGCGGTTTGTCGTGTTCGTCGAGTCGGACCTCAGCATTCACCGTGAGACTGCTATTGCCACGACAAGCATCACAGGCGGCGCTCGCCGTTTGTTCTCCAGGTTCAAGCTCCTGAAGGAGGAGACCAAGATGTCCGACCACAAGTGCATCGACCAGCGCCTCGAAGAGTTCAACACCGGGGTCTACGAGGACCGCGCCAAGCGGGGCTTCCACCCGTACAACTACGAGACCCACCTGAAGCTCAAGTTCCTGAAGAAGCACTACTGGCTGGCGGCCCGGGGCCTGGCGGCATGGCTGCGCTGGAAGGCCAAGCAGCCGCAGAACCGCGTGCTCCGGCAGCGGGTGCGAGACGACAAGGGCCGCGTGCTCTCCGAGACCACGAAGCCCTGGCCGGAGCCCCTGTACTGCTCCGTGTTCGTCCCGAACGGGGTGTCGGACTCGAGGCGCGAGCGGGGCTGGCCGATCCCGCGGTACCTGAGCGACCACGGGATCCTCGACGCCTACGAGAAGAGCCGGATGCCCCGGCTCAAGGAGGACGTGGCGCTGTTCAAGCCGACGCTCATCGAGTCCGAGAGGATCGATGAGCTCTATGAAGCGGTCTCCAAGTGGCAGGCCGAGGGCATCCTCGACCTGATCCAGAGGGCCGCCTGAGGGGAAAGAGAACGGGCTCACGAACACCGAGGTTCGTGAGCCCTGACCTACTGCCCGCGTTCCGCGAGCGCCCTCTCAGCACAGGAGAGGGCGCACTTGCGGCGGTAGCAGCTCCCCTCGGTCACGACGCGGATGTCCCCGTGTCGGAACATCATCCAGGCCCAGGCCTTCCCCAGGCCTTCCTGCTCCTGCTTGATCTTTGAGACGATGACCCTGAAGTCCTTCGTCTCTCCGATCAGGGAGTCCTTGGCGATCTCACCGCTGCGCCAGATCATTGCTTCTGGATCGCCTCCAGAAGCTTCCTGAGGAAGTTCCCCCTCACCGTGATGGTGAACTCGAGCTCCTCTTCCGGCGCCCGACGGTCCAGAGGAGGGGGAGTGGGCTCAGGGTCCATCTGCGGCGCGGGCCCCGACCACTCGGCGGCCTGGGCGATCTCCGCGAAGGGGATGCCGAGCGCCTGGGCCAGGGACGAGAGACTCTCCGGTCTGGCTGGAAGGCCCTTCTCGATCCGACGCACGGTGGCCAGGCAGAGTCCGCTCTTCTCGGAGAGGGTCGCCTGGCTGATGCGCTGGTCTGTCCGGGCCTGCTTCACCAGCTGGGCCAGCTGGTCGCTCACCGGGATCCACCGGGTTCCCGACGGGCCCTCAGGTAGTTCGTCAGGGCGTCGAGGGCCTCCGACACTGGACGCGGCAGCTCACCCTCGACGGTGATGGTGAACTTGACCCGCTCGGCGGGCTCATCGTCCTCCTCACCGAGGAGCGGCTCCTCGAGTTCCAGGGGTGCCTCTCCCGTGGGGATGGTCACCTGGGGTGCCGAGGCCTTGTTGGCCTTCTCGAGGGTCTCCAGCGGCATGCCCAAGGCCTGCGCCAGCGACTCGAGCGTCCCCTGACGGAGGGTCCGAGTGTGCCCGAGCTCGATGTTGGTGATCGCGCTCGTGGCCACCTGGGCCTTGTCCGCCAGGCTGGTCCTGTGGAGGTTCAGGCGGCGGCGGCCCTCTCGGATGAGAACGCCGAGGGGGCTCGGGGTGGGGTGGGACTGCTTCACTTGGCCTCCCTCCGGGCCTGCAGGATGTCCCGCAGGAGGTCCACGGAGCTCTGGAGCGTCCGCAGGATCTCGGTGGCAGTCCGGGCGATCTCACCATCGATCGTGATGGCGATGTTGATCGTCACCTTGGGCTCCGGCTCGTCGTCGAAGTCCATCTCCGGCATCGGCGGCGTGTTGGCGTCCGCCGCCTTCAGGTGCTTCTCCGGGTGCTGGAGGTGCTCGACGGGGACCTCGAGCACGGCAGCCATCCGTTCGAGGTTCTCCACGCGGGTGGTCTGGCTCCATCCGTTCTCCAGGTCGTCGATGACGCCCTTCCCCACCCCGGAGAGGTTGGCCAGGCTGCGCTTGAACATGTTCTTGCCCGTGCGCAGTTGGGTGATGAGCCGGCCCAGAGGGCCAGGCTCCTTCTTCTGCTTGGTGCCGCTCACTTGGACACCGCCGAGGAGTTCACCGGCGGGCGGCCCTTCAGCACGCGGGCACCCCGGCCGCTCTGCAGGTGGTTGGTCAGCAGGACCAGCAGGGTCTCCCGAGCCATCCCGCCCTGGGTGGCCAGGCGGTTGACCTCGGGATCATGCACGTTGAAGGACTTCAGCCGCGCCTGCACCTTGGGGTCCAGGATGAGCTTGTTCCCATTCCAGATGTTCGAGTGGTTGTGGTAGCGGCTGAAGAGCTCCGCGATGCACCGCAGGAAGTTGGGGCGCATCCACGTCGCCCCTTCCTTGTACGTGATGGTCTTGATCCCCCAGGCGTGTTCGAAGAAGTCGAAGAAGGCCCGCACGTTGTCCTGGATGACCCGCTTGCCCACCTTGTCCATCAGCTCCTGGAAGCGAGTGATGATCTCGCTCAGGTCGTTGCTCTTGGGCACGCCCATGTGGGAGTGGAGCGTGACCAGGACCTTGAGCAGCGACACGAAGGAGAGGAGCTCCCCGGTGGCCGCCCGCTGCGTCACCGTCACGCGGCGGTAGAGCGGGTGGGTGCTATCCCCGATCGCGGCGAGCAGCATCGCGATCAGAGGCACCCGCGAGGCCTTGTTCCGGATGAGGATGTTCGTCGACACCTTCATCCGGTTCTTGTTCAGGACCTCGAAGCGGTCCTTCTCCTGCTCCTTGGTCAGGCCGAAGGTGATCTCCACCAGGTAGAACGGATCGCCTCCCTCGGCCAGGACGGCCTTGGCCGCGGTCAGGCGCTGGAGCCCATCGACCACCCAGCCGTTCGAGATGGTGTGATCGCCGTTCTTCTCGACCTTGTAGTCCTTGTCGCGGCAGTTCATCACCGAGACGGGGATGTCCGCCCCGGTGGCGGTGGCTTCCTTGAGCTCCTCCGCGTGCAGGCCTCCCAGCGGATCGCGCTGGTAGTCGTCGACCTGGATGTCCGCCAGCGAGCTGTTGGCCACACGGCCCAGCAGCTGGATCGAGTTGTCCTTCTCGATGAGGGTCGCGTTCAGGATCTTGATGGGCTTGGACATGCGTTGTCTCCTTTGACGTGCATGTGGGGTGTGAGTAGCCACGATGCGTTCCCGGGTGTCCGAAGACGGTGGGATGACGTCGTGGTGTTTTGAGCCTACAGCTTATCCCAGGTTTGCCCTACTTGCTGTAGGCCTGATGACCGGTTAGCCCCTGGCGGCTACAATCTCGAACACATCGAGATTGTACTGTCCACTTCGCGATTGACACCTCCAGACTAAGGCGCTAGAGTCGTGAGGTGACTGTTGAGGTCGAATAACAAGGAAGGGTGGAAGAGACTATGAAGAAGCTGGAAGCGGCTGAGACCATGCGGGCCCTGGCGGCCTGCGGCAAGGCCGATTTCAAGTGGGTCCTGCGCAATGTCTTCGATATGAGCGTGGTGCCCACGCAGGCCCAGGCCTGGACGGAGTGCCGCAACTTCGAAGATCGTTCCCGCAGGCCAGGGGGCAAGATCAAGGCCCAGCGTCATCTGGGGCAGGTGAAGCCTGCCGCGGAGCTCCTCATCCGGAAGGATCGCCACGGCGGGCAGATCATCCTCACCTCCATCGGGCGGGTGTCGGATGCCCCGCACACCTGGCGGTTGGTGGATGGGCAGCACCGCCTGCACCTCGTGGCTAAGGGCAACACCCACGTCTACTTCACCGTGAGGCTCTATCACTGCGCCACGGAGAAGGACGCCGCGGCCCTGTTCGCCATGTCCAACGACTTCAAGAAGCTTCAGCCCATCGACAAGCTCAAGGCGCTCTGGGCCAATGAGCACAGCACCGTCTGCTACATGGTGAAGGCGTTCCCTTCACCGGCTCCGCGTAACCCGGAGGAGCTTGCTCTCTTCTCCCGCAACTGGTCGGGCCGGCACCCCAACGCCAGTCAGATCCTCACGGCTATCCACGTGGCCCTGTTCCGGGAGAAATCCAGTTCGGGGGTGTTCGACGCGATCTACAACGCGGGCCTGGCTACGCCCGGGGACGTCGACCTCTTCAAGAGCTTCTGGGAGACCGTTGACTCCGCCATCGAGGAGCTGCCCGAGGACGAGCGGGTCGTCGTTCGGCCCATCATCAGCAAGATCGAGGTCGTGTCGCTCCTGTTCGCCTACTGGGTGGGCCAGGAGCAGGACGACTCCATCATCCGGCTGGCCCTGCGCCGGATGTCGCAGAACCTGGAGTGGCGGCAGAAGGTCAAGAAGCGGAACCCCTCCAAGGAGTTCTCGCAGTGGTCGGATCCCATCACCGACTTCGCGTACATGCTCTACCCGTCGAAGAGCCGTACCGGGGACGCCTCTGCGGGCGATATGCGCCGCCGTTTCACGGATTTCATGAACGACTGCACCCAGACGGGGGAGAGCCGGCGTGAGCGCGAGGCCTCGAGCAACCACCAGGAGAATAACCTGAACCTCAAGATCCGAAAGGCTCTGAGCCTGCAGGACAGCCTGACCGAAGAGCTCGGGGACGAGGACGACGCCCCCGTTGTGCTCCGCCCTGCCCGTCGGCGAGCCGCCTAGTAAAAAGAAAGGGCCCCGAGGGCCCAATTCGACTGGATAGAAGAGACTGCCTCCAGGGTACTGGTGGGACGGAGGCGGGTCAAGCCGCGAACCCCGGGGTTCGCGGCTTACGGGTTCAGGAGCAGGGCCTTGAGCGGCTGCCCATCAGGGCCCGTCTCGACCTTCTCCTTCACCTTGGGCCAGTCGGCGTCGAGCGTGTGGCTGATCGTGTTGATCACCACGTCCATGTCCCCGTGTTCGGCCTCAATCTTCTGCAGTTCCTCGATGTAGGCGGACAGCTTCATTTGGTCTCCTCCAACAGGCGTCCCGAGTTCCAGGGATCACCGTTCTGCGCCTTGTCGATGATCGTGTCGATCTCCCCGCGGTTCTGGCGGATGAAGGCCCGCATCGACAGGCGCGACCTCTGCTGCCAGCGGTATAGGCCCTCGTCGTTCAGAACCCACTTCTCGCGCTCGTCGTCGTTCACGTTATTCCCTCACCCTCTTTGCAGCTTCCAGCCGTCGGTGGATTTCCCTCTCCACGATTTCGTCGATCTTGGTGTTCATCTGCAGCTTGAAGATGGCCGCGATCTGCTCCTCCAGGAAGGCCTGACGCTTCTCCAGCACCTTCTCGACGGCCTCGACGACCAGCTCCTTCATGAGCTTCGTGTTGGTGGCCTTGGTCTTCTCTTCGAAGTCCGCCTTCCACTCGCTCGCGGCCTTCTTCCAGTTCTCGTCGCCGAACAGCGCCTTGAGGTACTTCTTCGCGAACTGCTCTACCACCTGCTGCCGCAGTACGACCTCAGCCTCGGTGTTGCCGCCGAACAGCTTCTCGAGCGCCGCACTGTCGATGTACAGCTTGATGCTCATCGTTTGTCTCTCTGCCTTCCCTGGTCCGCCCACGTCACGCCGTTGTCGATGCACCACCCGATCGCCACGTCCTTGCCCGCCTGCAGGGCCTCCGCCTCCGAGGAGTGCGGCCCGTCGTCCTTCGTGATCGTGTCCACGAAGCCCCCGGTGTCCGAGTCGACGACGATCGTGAGGTACCAGCCGCCGGGACCTTCGGCGGTCTGGTAGTAGATGCCGTCCCTCTCGTCCCCGATGTACTCGGCCTCGTCTGCACTGAACGCCACGATGTCGGGCATTAGCGGATCTTCCTCCCCAGGTTGCGGCCCTGGTTCCGCAGCCGGCACTCGTGATGGATCTTGGGGACCTCGTCGCAGGCCTTCACGAGATCCACGTCCTGGTTCACGAAGGTGAACCCATCCCGGAGCGGGGTGATGAGCAGGAAGCCCGTCTTGTCCGCGTAGGCCTTCATCAGGCGTTGCATCCCGACGTAGTAGCCCTTCTGCTTGAGCTGCGAGAAGTTCCTCTGGGTGGAGATCCAGGTGAGCAGCTCGGTGAGCTCGTTGTACTTGTCCTCGTCCGAGTCGGCCTTGGCGTAGTTGTCCTGCAACTCCTCGATCCACTTCTTGATCTGGTCGATGCGCTCGTCTTTCATCAGCCCCTCCACTTCGATTCCCATTTCTCGGGGTTCTCGTTGATCGTGTGGACCCATTCGGCGATCGTCTTCGCGACCGTCTCGTCATCGTTCTCGATCTCCCTCTCCAGCTTGCGCTTGTAGAAGTAGCAGATCAGGACGAGGGTCCCGGGCTCACGGGTCTTCAGGTTCACGAACCAGTTGCCGCGGGCGGCGTGGGTGTCGTGATTCTTGGCGATGAGGTCCGAGATCATGTAGCAGATCTCCACGCCCCGCTCGGACATCTTGGCCGTGGCTTCCCGGTCGGCCGGGTTGATGGTGCACGAGAATCCAACGCTCATTTCGGTACCTCCCCGAACCCCTTCAGGCTTGTGCCGCAGAAAGGGCAGAACTGGATCCGGTGGATGTCCTCGTCCCCGTCCGGCGAGTACACCCGGATGGTCCAGGGGTAGACGCTGCGGTACCCCCGCTTGGTGTTGTAGGTCATCCCGGTGCGTTCGATGTAGGCCTTCCTGGCCCGACGGCAGAGCTTCTCGGAGGTGCACGATAATCCGACGCTCACGTAGTCGTCTCCTTCGCCAGGTACTCCGTGGCCCAGCTGCTGGTATCCATCGCAACGGTTTCCTTGCCGCGGCGGATGATCACTGCGCCTCCGCCGAACTCCCCCGGCCTGGGCTTGGAGCAGGTCGCTGCCCATTCGAAGATGAGGGGCCCCTCGAGCTGTAGCCCGTCGAGTAGGGCCTGGAAGATGCTCACGGCGACATCGATGTCGCCCGCACCCTCGGAGTAGACCGTGACGTTGGTGTCGTCGATCTCGACGGTGCAGCCCCCGAGCTCGTCGGACTCTCCGTCATCGGACTCGTTGTCATAGGCGTCCTCGAGGTCCTCGACGATCTTCTTGGCTTGAGGGCTAGTGCCGTCGGGGATCCTCAGTGTGGTGCTGAAGAACGTGTAGTTGTTGGCCATTTAAGAGCACACCTCCAACGGTTCGAGCCCCATGTCCTTGCGGCACGCGGGGCAGGTGACGTTCTCGAACCCGGCCCACACGGGCGGGTGACCCTCGACGCAGTCGTCGTAGCGACAGCGCAGAGGGCACACCGCCCGCAGCTTGAGCAGGTTCAGGTGCTTGAGCAACTCGGCCTCCTGGGCCGAGTTGAGCTCCTGGTCGGCCAAGGCCATCTCGATGGCTTCGATGAGGAGCTTCACGGCTTCCTCCAGCCTGCGGGCGAGCAGGTTCCCCCGGCCTCGCAGAGGTCGCACTGGTACGCATTGAGGTGGCAGTCCACCAGGCTGTAGCAGCACCGCGCACAGTCGATGACCAGCTTTCCGTGGTGGCGACAGAGGTACGTGTCCAGGTGGGCCCCGCATCTCGGACACTGCCGGGTCTTCGTCTTGGCCCGTGCAGGTGCCTTTTGGGCGATCGTGCAGAGCAGCTTCACTGGCACCCCGTGTGCGAGCCCTCGGTCCGCCCACCCCCGAGGGGCAGCCCGCAGGTTGCGCACTTGGGGACCTTGGCGTCCTGGAGCTCGCCGATCTTCAACTCCAGGGCGCTGATGTGGGCCTGGGCCTTGAGCAGCGTGTCGACCACCCATTCGAGCCTGTGGCCTCGCAGCTGCATCGCGTCCACCTCGCACTGGGCGGCAATGTGGATGCCGTCGCGGCCCTTGGCGGTGGGCCAGAACATGGGCCACGTCGTGATGTCCTTCGGCTTGATGTCAGGCACTTTCCTTCTCCTTCCTTTCGCGTTCGAGCACACGTTCGAGACTCTCGGTGGTGTTCCTGACCAGGTCGAGGAGGATGGCCGCCAGTGCGGGGTCCTCCGTGGGGATGTGCTTCTGGGTGTAGCCATCCTTGATGAGATCCTGGTCTATTGGGAAGCCTGAGAGGCTTCCGGTGAGGGAGACCTTCGGGTGCTGCCCGGGGTGTCGGGTGACCCAGATGGACCACCCGTGGGACTCGGTCTTGTCGTGGAACTTCACCCGCTGCTCGTGGAGCTTCTTCGTGGCGTCCCGCAGCAGCCCCACGGCCTCGTCCATCTTGGCCTGCGTGATGCGCTCGACCCCGGGTAGCAGATCCATCATCGGCCTCGCTTCGCCTCCCGCTGGCGCTCGTCCTCGCGCTCCTTCTCGTACTTGCGGCAGGCCTCAATCCACCGGGGGTCGACCTCGACGCCGATCTCCGTGGCCATCTCCCGGACGCCCTTCTCGCCGTGCTGCATGGCGATGCGGTCCCAGGAGTCGTGCCAGCGCTCGAAAGTCGGGTCGTCCTTGCCGCGGAGGACCTTCTCCCGGGCCTCTCTGCGGCCCATGTCCCGGAGGTAGTGCTCGTAGACCTCGATGTCGTCGGCGTTGATCACCGTGAAGTTGTCGACGACCGTGCTGAAGACGGCCAGTCGACCGTCAGGCTGAAGCACCGTCTGGCTCGGCATCTAGTTCGCCCTCTCATTCAGGTAGCTCTCGTACTCGGGGGTGAAAGCCTTCCAGGTGAACCTCGGGCAGTCGCACTCGCGACACATCCCGTGGCCGTTCTGGAAGCCGTCCTCGTGCTGGCTGTTCTTGCCGTCGCCCGTGTGCTCGCACGTGCACTTGGACTTCGGCTTCGTCTTGCTCCACTCGCGGCCGAGGGTGACCCGCTCGTTGGGTCCCTTCATCAGTCCATCCCTCCCAGGGCGTGGATGCTCATCGTCAGTCGACCTTCTGTGGCAGCCAGCTCGTTGGTCGCCATCTCCAGTCCCTTGCGTCGCACCGCGAGAGCCACGCCCAGCTCGAAGCAGTAGCGGGCCAGAGCCTTTTCGACCAGAGGGCGATGGTCAGGTCGAATGGTGCCGCTGCCCGTTGCCGGGAATGTGTAGTTCAGCGAGGGCCCCGTGACGTGAATGGTGACCACCCGGAGAGCGAAGCGGGTGCAGCTCACCGTGAGGTCTCCTTTCGTGACCGAGAGGTCCCTCCCGTAGAGCCGTACCCCGCGGTAGATCTGGTCGAGCACGTGCCACAGCTTGTTCTTCTGCTTGGCTATCCGGACTCCCCAGGCGACGTAGTCTTCGTCCTTGCGAGCCATCGAAAGCCCTCCTTGCGTCCTATGCTTCTACCCGAAAAAGAAGAGCCCCCGGGCAAGTCGCCCGGGGGCTCCCTTGGCCTAGCGTTGATACTAGGGGTGCGCGGGTTCCATGAGCTTGCAGGTCAGCTGGTAGAGGCTGCGCATCGCATCCGCCAGCTGCTGCTTGGCCGGAGGTTCGGTGACCCGTCCCTCCACGTACCCCTCGAGCTCGGTGAGCATGTTGCTGAACATCGTGCCCAGCTCGGCCTTCTTCTTGGCCAGCTCCGCGAGGGCTGCGTCACGGGAGCCGTCTCCGGGCTCCGCGAACTCGGGGCGCACCGCGCTCTTGGTCTTCGCCGTCATATCCTGCCTCCAGATCATTCGAACATCCACGTGGGTGTATCACCTGGATGGTTCCGCCCCGGCCCGAAAAGGTACGGGCGGGGGCCGCCCAAGCCTCTCCTGATCAGGGCTGGCACGAGTCGCACAAAGTGCGGAGGGCCTGCAGGACTAGCGCAAAAGAAGGCCGCCCTGACGGAGGCGGCCACAGCTTGACCCGACTCAAGTCCCCTTGGTGCCCTTGGGGTCCCTCGGGATCAGCCTGTCGGCCGGCGTGTTGACCGTACCGATGTCGAAGAAGGGTGGCGGCTTGTAGCCCAGCATCGCCCGACCGGCTTCCGGCTTGTAACGGCGGGCCTCCAGGGCTTGCTGGATCCGGCGCTCCAGCTCCTCGGGGTCGATGAGGGGCGCCGCCAGCTCCCATTCCTTGGGGGCGAGCTCCTCGTCGGGGAGCAGTTTGATCTTGGCCATCTCCTCGGGCGGGATCTCGTCCCGGTGGTAGGCCACGTAGTGGACCGCCAGGGAGTTGGTCAGCAGCCCACTTCCGTCGAGGAAGAGGTCAATCGACCCGCTGGCCACGCCGCAGATGCAGGTGTGGTGGCCCTTGTAGTGGCCTCGCGGGTTCTCGGTGACCTTGCTCAGGGCCGCCGCCACTCTCCGGGTGATCGTGTCGAGCACGGGCTCCTTCGAGGGAGCCCTCTCGGGCTCGATCATCAGGAACCCGCCGGGGCTTTTCATCAGCACTCCTCCTCCATCTCTCGGGGTGTCAGGTCCGCGGACCGGGCCTGGGTGGCCGCCTTGTCCTTGATGATGGTCTCCTTGTCGTTGAGGAGGCGCTCCACAGAGGGCGCCCCCTCGTTCTCGATCAGGAACTCGAGACAGGCGGCGACGCCCTTGTCGATGACCGCGTCCGCGATGTCGAGGTGGGCGTCGCGGACCTCGGTCTCGAAGTCGTCGTTCTCGAGGCCCAGGAGCTTGGCCCGGGTCACGAGCTTGCTCAGGGCTTCACGCTGGGCATCATCGAACAGGCGCATAGGATCCTCCAGGTGGCTTGGGGCGGTGGTGGGGTAGCGGCCTCCCGAGAGTCTAGCCCCGGCGCTTCTTCGGAGTCGACGTCTTGCGGGGCCTCTTCTTCGGCTCGGTCTTGAGGGGCGCCGGATCGTTGAGTCCGAACCAGCGCTCGAGCAGGTCCGGCTCCGCGAACTGCCCCCGATCCACCAGGCCCTTGTAGTCCTGGGCCTTGTGGGACCCGGGCCGGATGACAGCGATGTAGGACCCGGCCGGGACCCTCTGAGACTTGACCGGTCCCTCGAGGGTTCTGAAGCCCAACAGGGTGTCCTCGGTGACCTCGGTGATCCCCTCGCAGTGGAAGGCGTCCTTCTCCACGTACGTCACGCCCTTCCGCTCGAGCGCGAAGTTCTTGAAGGCGTTCCACAGGAAGTAGAAGAGCAGGTGGAGACGGTCCGTGTTCATGTTCCCCGGCTTCATGTCGCGCTGCTTGTGTCGGCTCACTTGGGTTCCTCCCATTCGATGAACGTGGTCCAGCCCTGGGCGGCCTGGGCCGCCACGGTCAGCGCCTTGCGGAATCGCCTGACCAGCTCGACCGCGATGTCCAGGTGCGGCCGGTCCTCGCTGATGCAGTTGGCCAGGTAGAGCGACCCCGCCATTTCCAGGAGCTTGAGGCAGGTGCCCAGCTCGTCCCCGCTGGCCTCCACGACCGGGGGCACCTCCGGAGTCGTCGTGCCCATTTCGGGGAAGACGACCAAGGTGTTTCGCCACCCGTAGAGGAAGCCGCCCTGGCGGGAGGCCGCCTTGCACTTGCCCTCGTAGTGGCTCTCGCTCAGCTGGAGCAGGACCTCCAGCTGCGGGACGGACAGCTCGATCAGGAACACGGGCTGCCCGTGGATCTCGATCTTCATCCCTTCACCTCGGTCCGGGAGAGGCCCATGGTCACCCACGCGGCGCACTTGCCCTCCTTCGAGATGGTCCTGGCACAGGCCAGTGCCATCCCCCGAGGGTTGATCGGTCCGCGCAGGTCCTTCATGTCCGCCGAGACCTGGTGCCAGCCCCGCAGCAGGTCGACCGGATCCACCACGACGAGGTCGAACCCCTGGTCCCGGATCTCGACGGCCAGGTCGGGCAGGGAGATGGTGTTCGGGCCGTAGTGCTGGAAGCGCAGCGTGTTCGGCAGCTCGTTCCAGAGGTTGTTGAGCTCCGAGGGGATCACGGGGTGCTTGAGCTCCAGGGACACGACCAGGACCTTCTTGCGCTTGGACCGCAGGGCCCAGAGCAGCGCCCCGCCCACGGCTGCGGTGGTGGCCCCGGCGGCCGTCGCCCCCTCGATGACCAGGATGCGATTCATTCGAGAACCTCCAGTGTTCTATGCTTATCCCCGATCCTGCGGGCAAAGAAGAGGACTCCGCTGGACGTGATGCCAGCGGAGTCCTCTTCAACCTGCGCCACCCCTAGTTGGGTTTGGGGGCGGTGCAGATCTCGCAGTACGGGATCTCGGGCCAGTAGGCCCATCCCCCGCACGTCGGGCAGGTGGGTCCTCCCAGGGCGTTGAAGCCCTGGAAGACCTCCCGGTCGCACGGGTCGCAGAGGACCCGCAGGCCCGGCTCATCCGCCGGGCGAAGCGTCGGTCCGCAGCATTTACTGCAGCGGGCCGCGATCATTTGTCCTTCCATACCTATCTTGTCTCGGGAACTCGGCTTGGATTTAACGGGACAAGGCTGGTGCGAAACAACCCGCCCGAGAGGGCAAGGAGACCAGCGATGGCCACCAAGATTCCGCACCCCCGGACCACGACCCACGCGACTGCGGAGGAGCACCTGCTCCACCAGAAGTACCACCTGGACGCCGCACTGAACGGGAAGGTGTCCAAGGCCGCCGGCCACATCAAGGCGGCGCAGTACCACCAGCACCGGGCCCTGCTCCTGTGCCGGCGAGGCCGCGCCACGAAGTAGGCCCGGCCCGCGAACCTTGGTGTTCGCGGGCCCTCTTCTTTGCCCCTGGACGGATTGCTACCCGAGACCTCCTTGGTCTACCATCAGGAGCAGCCGCACCCAGGAGGACACCCGATGCCGAAGAACCGCAGCAGCTCCGAGTACGCCGCAGCCGGCGTGAAGATCGCCTCCGACTTCCTCGAGTCCGGGGCGCCGATGACCCCGGCCCTGAAGAAGACCGCGCAGGAGATGGACCTGAACGTCCACCAGATCGAGCGGGTCGCCGAGGCGGCCAATCAGCACGCCTTCAAGAAGCTCTTCGAGAAGAGGGCCGACGGGGGCGACGTCCAGTTCGAGCCGGCCTCCTCCGAGAAGGTCGTCGCCGAGCTCAACACCCCCACCAAGATCGCCTGGGACATGGGCGACTACCAGTCCAAGCCCGACGCGATGAAGACGGCCTCGATGGCCGACATCATCCGCAGTCAGTTCGGGGACCTCAAGGCGCTGGTCCCCGAGCTCGAGAAGCAGGCCGCCTTCGCGGAGTCCTTCGCCCCGGTGGCCGGTGAGCACGCGACGCTCGAGGACTTCGAGAAGGCCGCGGCCGTCGCCCAGAACCCGGCGGTCTGGGACGAGTCCAACGCCTGGGACATGGCCACCAAGATGGCCGCCGTCGTGAAGCACTTCGAGGTCGAGCGCATCCGAATCCTGGACCTCGCCGGGAAGGAGCGCGAGAAGTTCGCCGAGCTATGCGAGCGGATGATCCGGGACGGGGGCCACAAGATCGAGGAGCTCTACAAGGCGGCGATGGTCGCCAGGCCGGACCAGGCGGACTCGCTCAAGAGCCTCTTCGCCTGGGTCATCGCCGACCTCGACAAGAAGGCGTGCTTCGGCGGCTTCAAGACGGCCGCCAAGGTGGACCCCAAGATGATCTCGGACCGGCTGGACTCGTTCATGCCGCCGCACGGGATCACCGTGGTCAACGGGAACCACCCCCTCACGCTCTCGGTGAACATGATCGCGGACCTCTCCACCCAGTGGGACGAGGCCAACAAGGGCCACGCGATCGCGCAGGAGGCCCTCGAGAAGGCCAAGCAGGTCAAGACCGACATCACGCCCCGCAAGGGCGCCTACACCGGGACCGCCAAGGTCCAGGGACTGTGAGGTTCCGGTGAAGCACGCAGACCTGCTCTACAACATGGCGCTCGCGGCAATCGTGAAGAGCGCAGCGGACCTAGCCCCGGTGGCGCAGCCCGTGACGGGCGCAGCCCCTCAAGTCCGTCCTTCGACGGATGCGGCGGCCCTCGGAGCCATGCAGACGCTGCCCCCGGGCTGGGGCCTGCCTCCGGGTGCTCTGGGCGCGGCCCTGAGTTCCGGGGCTGGGGCTGCTCCTCAGGCTCCGGCTGCTCCTCAGGCTCCGGCTGCTCAGCCGGCCGCGCCGAGACGTCTCTCCCTTCCCGAGAGTACCCTCGACACGATGTTCGGTCAGGGCAACGAGGGCGGTACCTGGGGCCAGATGACCCCCGGCTGGGGCCTGCCCCCGGGCGTAGGGAGCGCCGCATTGCGATGAGCACGGAGGAGCGCCAGATCAAGCTGCAGAGCCGCCCCGCCAAGGGGAAGTCCCTCCCCTCCAACCCGGAGGAGAGGGCGCGGCAGCTTCTGCGCGGCGCGATGATGGTCGGCAAGGAGGAGCCCCTTGCCCCGGACCATCTCTACCCCAACCTCTGGTCGGCCACGGCGTACGACAGCTTCAAGTATTCGAGCCGCCTGAAGAAGGTGGCCTTCGACCTTCTCGGGAAGATCCTCGCGGGGGGCAGTCGTGCCGCCAGTCTACCCCTCCACGCGGTCCTCGCCGTCGCCCAGCGTTCGGGGCTTCCGGTCCAGCAGGTCCTTCGGGACCCGGAACAGCTGCAGCAGCTTCTCCAGACGGCCTCGCACTTCCACGAGGGTATCGCCGAGGAGCCGACGACCCGCTCCGGGGAGTTCTTGCCCCGCGGATTCAAGGGAGCCTCCATGGACAGCAAGAAGCGCTTCATCCAGATGCACCGCGACGAGTTCCGCGCCAAGGAGGCCCAGGCCCGTCGAGATGTCGCCCTGAGCATGGAGCGCACGATCGACCCGGAGGCGACTGCGGCCGAGCCCCTCGACAAGACCGCGTTCATCGGGGACGCCCTGCGCCACGCCGGCTACCGCCTCGGGATCCGGGAGCCCTCGATGACGGACCACGTGGTGGACGCGGTGAAGAACATCAGCGGGGCGGTGGGCCACATCAAGGGCCTGGCCCCCGGCATGGAGGCCTTCAAGAAGTTCACCGGCGACCATCCGGCGGCCTTGCCCATCGCCGGGACGCTGGCGGGTGCTGCGGCCCTGGGTGGAGGGATGCACCTCTACAACCGGCACCAGCAGAACCAGCAGAGCGGTCAGCATCACCAGGCCTTCCAACACGCGATGAGCCTCTTCCCCGAGCTCCACGACGAGGACCCGGAGAAGATGCACCTGCTCTGGTCCTCGGCGGTGCAGGTCGCTCCGAAGATGTCGACCAACCCCCTGCTTCTGGGGACGTGGATGAAGGGCCTGGCCAAGGGCTACTCGGGGATCCACCTCTCCACGGAGGATCTGAAGCGTCTCCAGGACCTCGAGCACGGGGTCTCCGGCAAGCCCGAGAACCGCGGCGGGATGATGAGCAACATCGGGCAGGCCGTCCAGACCGGGGCGGGCCTGGCGAACATCGCGGGCCTCATGAGCAAGATGAGGCTGGGGCAGGGACGATGATCTTCTACATCTTCAAGGCGCTCCAGAAGGGGATGGTCGCGGTGGCCCGGATCACCGTGGGCTCGCCCATCCTGGTGGAGTCCTCGGAGGTGGCCATCCAGAAGGTCCTCGAGGGCGTCCTGTCCCGACCCGTGCAGGTCGCCGCGTGGAAGGGCGCCGACCTGGTGAAGCGTGATCCCCAGGACCCCGAGGAACGGGTCGTTGCAGGCCTCAAGAGGTTCTTGGTCCGTCCGTACTTCGCCTCCCGGGATGTCCCCGAAGGCTTCGTCCCCCGCTACACGAGTACCGTGGAGGCCTCCGCTTGAAGAACACCGACCTGCTCTACAACATGGCCCTGGCCTCCTTCGCGAAGCAGGCCGCAGGCCTCGGCGATATGATCGCGGGCCTCTACAACCGGAACAACAACGCGATCGATGGCGCAGCCCCGAGCAACGCCAATGCCCCGGTACAGGCAGGTCAGGCCGCCGCATCGGCGCCTCAGGTCGAGGCGCCCAATCCCACGACCCGCACCCAGACCCTCAACCCGCTCACCCAGCCGGGGGGCATCTACCAGGGCGCTCGCATCGCCACACCGAACCCGGCACCCTCGGGCTGGAACAGCGGCGGCTGGGGCACGCAGCTCGACAAGCAGCAGTACTGGGGCAACGTGAATGCCCGCGAGGGTGGCGCCGCCGCGGCTAGCAACTTCGACGGCATCAACAACGTCCCGCAGGCCAATGCTCCGTACAATCCGTGGCGGGCAGGTTCGACGGGCTCCCCCAGCTCCGTGGTGGATGGAGCCCGTCAGCCGGCCGCCGACTATCAGCCTGGAGTGGCCACGGAGAGGGCCAATGCGGACCTCTCCAAGTTCGAGGCCTCTCCGGCCAACCGCACCAAGATCTTCCCCGCCTGGCAAAACTAGAAAGGAACACCCATGAGCTACGTCCTCAAGCTTCTCAAGCAGGCCGCCGGCAATCCCGCCATCCCCGAGGAGGCTCAGGGCTCCATCCCGGGCGCCCCGACGACCCCGCCCTCCGCCGCCTTCGCGGGCGGCCCGCCCCCCGAGGGTGGCGAGGATCCCGCGGCGGCTGCGGGCGGCGGGGAGGGTGACCCGGACATCCAGGTCATCCACAGCGCCGGGGGCTCGGCCCTGGTCCTGGCCCCGGACCAGATCAAGCAGCTGCACGACATGCTGCTGAGCGGCGGGGGCGAGGGCGGAGAGCCTCACGGCCTGATGATCATCCTCCCCCACGAGGGCACGGACCGGGCGGTGCACTTCAACCCGATCCCGTCCTCGGCCCTCGCGGACCCGGCGCAGGCCGAGGATCTCCTCGCCCAGTGGGAGCAGGCCCACGGCGGAGGCGACGAGGCGGGCGCAGATCCGGGGATGGGCGAGGAGGCCCCGCCCGAAGCCCAGGCTGAAGCAGGCGGGCCCCCGATGGGTGACGGCCAGGCTCAGGGCCAGCCGGCGGATCCGAACAGCCCGGTGGCGCAGGGGCTGCGCAGCCTGGCCGGCGGCGGTGCCCCGGACGCGAACCCCGGTGTTCCCAAGGGGCCAATGACCCAGCGCGGGCCGATGCCTCCCAAGATGGCCGGCTTCCTCGCGGCGATGCTCGCGGATCGCCCGGGGCCCTTCGAGAAGACCGCCCAGCAGATCAACGGACAGGGGAAGGGCATCGCTGCCGCGATCGACTTCCTGCTCAAGAACGGTGGGATGCCGACCTACACGCTGGACGAGATGATGGATACGATGCTCGCCAGCGGGAAGATGGACAACCCGCAGGCGGCGCGGGCGATTCGAGGCCAGAAGTGAACCCGCGGTCGACCCTCTACAACATGGCCCTGGCCTCCCTGCTGAAGGCCGCGGCGGACGGCGCCTTCGACTGGAAGGCTCTCCTGCAGCAGAAGATGGGACCACTGGCCAAGAGCGTCAACGCCGGCATCGCGGTGCGGGAGCAGGAGCGCACGACCCCGCGTCGTTCGACCCCGCCGCGCCGGGTCCCTCCGCCGACCAAGAACTACTAGACCTCGAACAGGAGACTCCGATATGCGACCCGACGTCTTGCTCTACAACATGGCCTGCGCCACGCTGACCAAGGAAGCCGTGTCCGCCCTGTCCGTGATGCAGGAGCTGATGCCGGACATGTCCCTGACGCTCCCCGCGGCCCTGGCCGGCGGCGTGGGCGCTCTCTCCGCCCCGAAGGGTGGCCGCCGGCTCGGCGGAATCCTGGGCGCCGCGACGGGCGGTCTCGGTGCCCACCTGGGCGGCGAGCTCCTGGGCGGGGCAGCGGCTCGAGCGGCGGGCCACGTCGGCACTCGGGAGGCCTTGACCGAGGCGATGATGAACGCCAAGCCCGGGCCCATCAACGAGGCGCTGCAGCACCTGCACGGCAAGCTGCCCCCGGAGATGGCCAGCCGCATCTCCCCGGGCCTGCCCAAGGGCCTGGAGGAGCTCATGAACACGCCGGACGACGGCTCGTTCGCGTCGCGCTTCAAGCGCATGGCCACGACCGCCCTGGCCGACCGGGCGGCCGGGGCGGTGCCCCCGCAGCTCCACAACCTGGCGTCGGAGATGATGCCGAGCCCCGTCACGGCCGGTAGCGTCGCGGACCTGACGCGGGGGATCGGGCGGGGCGTCGGCGGCCTTGCTGGCGCCGGTCTGAGCGGGCACCTGGCCGGCAACCTGCCGGGCGACCCCGAGGAGCACCGGGGCGGCGGGATGCACCCGCGTCAGATGGAGGAGCTCCGCCGGATGTTCCTCCAGCACGCCCAGCAGCGGATGCTCCCGCACGGCGGGGGCGGCATGGGGATGCTCCCGCACGGAGGGGCCTAGTGGACGAGGGCCTCCCCAAGGTGGCGTTCGGGCCCGCGACGCTCATGGCTGGCTTGGCCGGCACGGGGCTCTCGCGGCTGGCGATGCCTTCCAACCTGGACCGTGAGCGCGAGCTCATGGAGGCCCTCCGGCAGCTCCCTGCGGACATCCGCCGTCGGAAGGCCTTCAAGGCCTTCGTGGGGCACGAGTACGCCGACGTGCCCCACACCACGATGTCGGCGGCTCTGGGGGCGCCCAAGCCCTCGATGACCAAGCTCTACGGCCTGCGCATGTTGGGGGTGCCCCTCGCGGAAATGGCCCTGGGCGGCCTGGCCGGACACGCACTCGGCCCGGCGGGGGCGTTGACGGGCGCCTTCCTCGCCGGGGGTCTCGGACCCTTGGTACAGCGCTACCACGAGCACCGCCTCAACAAGCAGCTGGCCTCGCAAGTGACAACGACAGCTGCCCCGAAGGTCGCGACGCTGCTCTACAACATGGCCTTGGCCGCCGGCATCCAGAAAGAGGCTGCCGTGTCGCCCCTCCTCCTGGCAGCCACGGCCCGGGCCTTGACCGCCTTCCCGGAGCACCGCCGGGTAGAGGATCGGGTCGCAGAGTTCCATCAGCGAGCTGACGCCCTACATCCGCACGACGTACAGGGGGCCCGACAGCTGCTCTCGGAGTACAACACCCTTCCGCACCGGACCTACGCCAACGCCCTGGGGGTCAAACCCCACGGCATCCTCCGGCGCATCGCCCCGAACCTCATCACGGGCCCCGCCCTGGCCATGCAGGGCGCCTCGATGGGATCAGCCCTTGGCCCGGCCGGGTCCGTGGCGGGGGCTCTTCTCGGGGGCGTCGGATCCCACATCCTGAACCGCGCCCACAACCGGGGCCTGAACAAGTCCGTGGGGTCACAGCTATGAGGTCCTGGCCTGTTATCCTGCGAAGCGGCCCGCTGGATCTTCGTGACCCGGCGGCGTCCTTCGCTCATACTTCAAGGAACGACACGGACCATTGGAGGAATAGACTGTGAGACCCGACTACCTGCTCTACACGATGGCCGTCGCCACCCTGATGAAGGAAGCGGGAATGGCCCTCCCCGGTAGTGGGCCTTTCCAGGTCCCTCCTGTCCCGGGGCTCCCCGTGCCTCCCGGTGCCCAGCCGCCCCCGGCCGGCGGTGGGGCTCCGGGCCAGCCCAAGCTGCCCGGGGTGAAGATCGAGGCCACGGGGGACGCCGTCCAGCACCTGCCCGGCATCCTCCGCGGCGGCCTGTCTGGCTCGGGACCGTCCGCGACCCCCGGGGCGATGGCGGCGCCTCCCCCGGCCGCCCCTGCCGCTGTTCCTGAACCGCCGCCTCAGCAGCCTCCGATGCAGACGGCACAGCTGTCTCCGGTCTCCGGGGTCAGATGATGCAGCCCCGTGACGCCCTCTACAACATGGCCTTGGCCTGCCTCGTGAAGCAGGCCGGGCCCAACGCCATCTGGGCGGAGTTCCGGGCGCGGCTCAAGGCCCACGAGAAGAAGGAGACCCCGGCCCAGGAGAAGCAGGAGTCGCCCAAGTTCCAGGCGCTCGAGCGCCTGATGGGCACCGAGGCCCACGGCCCGCAGTAGGAGCACCATGAGCTACGAGTGGCTGTACCGCGAACCCCCGCCCGCGTTCTACCCGTCGATCGGCAAGTACGCCGCGGCGGGCTACTCCTGGGACGGGATCGAGAAGCTGCTCGAGTTCAACGCCTACGACGAGGGCGGCAACCCGAACATCATCGCGGTCGACCACACGATCAAGGGCTACGGCCTGAACAAGTTCGCGGCGGCCTTCCCGGCCGAGATGCTCTCCAAGATCGCGGAGATCGAGCACGACCCGAACAAGCTGCACGTCGTGGGCAACGCCCTGGGCGCCACCGAGACCTTCGGGAGCAACCGGAACCAGGACTCGTTCCCGCGGATGGGCCTGATGAACTCGGACCCGCACACGTACGGCCACAAGACGTTCGAGGACGCTCACGTCTTCAAGCACCACGTGAACAAGGACCCGAACAAGGGCATCGGGAAGGTCACCTACGCCTACTACGACTCGATGCTCGACAAGGTCCTGCTCCTCTACTACATCCTCAAGGACAAGGCCCCGCACATCATCGATCGCCTGGAGAAGGGCGAGAGTCTCGAGACCTCGATGGGATGCCGGTGCCCGTACGACGTCTGCTCCATCTGCGGCAAGAAGGCCAAGGACCGGACCGAGTACTGCGAGCACCTGAAGAACCACCCCAACGCCGTGATGCCCAACGGCCAGAAGGTGATGGCCCACACGCCGCACCCGCGCTTCTTCGATCAGTCCCACGTGGCCAAGGGCGCCGATCCGATCGCCAAGACCCTGCAGGTCGTGGACGGTCCGGCCAAGGAGGCCTACGACCGCCGCCCGCGGATCTTCGATATGAGCCCGGGAACACCGGTGTTCGAGAAGAGCGCCGCCCCGACCTTTGCCTCGGATGGCCTACCCCTGGGCGACCCGATGGAGCCGCGGCGCTCCCCCGAGGAAGTCCGCCGGATCATGGACGAGGGCATCAGCCGGATCCACCCGGAAGACCTCAAGCGCTTCCGCCAGCAGTTCCACAAGGCGGCCTGTGGTGCTCCTGACGGTGAGGGCTGTTCCTGCAAGGAGAAGACCGCAGGCCTGCTCGATGCTGAGACCCTCGAGGACTTCCTCCACAAAGCGGCCCGCAACGTGACCGCGTCCATCACCAAGGAGATCCCGGGGATGGCCGAGGCCCTCGACCCGCCCACGACAGACAAGCCTGGGGCAGCCACCTCCGACGTCGCCGCCGACATCAAGACGGCCTCCTTCGCCCAGGAGCTCCTCTGGGTGCTCGAGCTCACGGAGCCGGACCTGTCTCCGGCCTTCCTGGACAAGCTGGCCGACTACAACTCGAACTTCAGAGGCCAGCACCGCCCGGCCAAGGTTCTCTCCACGCTGGCCGGCGAGGGTATCGTCCTCAAGGACCACGAGTTCCAGTACCTGCTGGGCAAGTTCGGGGAGGCCTGCGCCGATCGGACCGATGTCAGCGTGAACGGCCACAACTGGGCGCGGAGCATCCGTGAGCGGATCACCGATGACGTCCTCGAGGCCCGCTCGTGCCTGCCCGAGCACCTCTACAAGAGGGCCACGGCAATGGCCAAGCTGGCTCACGGGCAGCACGTCGACCCGCAGCAGATGATGCAGGTGATGCAGGTCATGCAGATGATGAACTCCAAGGGCGGGCCCTCGGGCCACTTGCAGGCCGGGGGCCAGGGGCCCTACATCCCGGCGAGCGTCCGGCAGCACGTGATGGACGAGGCCCTGCTCAACATGTACCGCTCGAACCTGGGCCGCATCGACCCGAGCGCCTTCGACCGGGTTCCCGGAATCGGGATCTCGGGGATGCCCAAGGGCGGCTCGTTGATGGACTTCGTCGAGGCGTGCCGGGGGCTTCCCACGACCGCATACCTCAAGTACGCTTACCAGTCGCGCCCGGACTTCGACGCTCCCGCGGATTGGCTTCACATCGAGGTTCCCGAGAACCACGTCTGGTCTCAGGAGTTCGTGATGAAGCCCCGGGCGAACCTCGAGAAGGTGGCCTCGGTGCTCGCCGGAACACCGGCGGACCTCCTTGACGCGGCTACCGCCATCAATCTACGATTCGTGCGTGATGCTCTTTTCGGAGAGCGTCGCTGAGGAGTGATCGACGAGATCGTTTTCAATAGGCGATGAGGGGTCGGAGTAGCTACCAATCTCTCGTCAAAGCTCGAAGGGTGTCTCAATCACACCCGGAGAGCCCCGGCAATCGATTGAGGGTTGCCTGGAAGGGAAGGCCTTAACCGGCCCTCCCCGACAGGCGACCCTCTTCGCTTCCGGGGCGATTCCGCCGAGGAAGCAGGACCAACGTGAGTCACAGCACCAGACGCAAAGGAGTCTGACCGAGATGAAGAACCAGCAGCCGACGATGGCGGAGCTCATGGTGGGAACCCCTCGCTCCTCCAGCAACCGGAACGCCGACCAGGGGATCGAGAAGGCCGCGGCCCAGGCGCAGGTCGGTGAGATCTTCGAGGGCCTCACCAAGGAGGCCAAGGACGATCTCATCGGCACGATGGGGTGGGCCGGCAAGGTCTTCGGCGAGCAGATCGCCGCGGCCCTCGAGCCGACCATGTCCAAGCTCGCGACCCTCGTCACCGACCTCAACAAGGTCGCCAAGACCAACCTGAAGAACATGGAGCAGGTCGAGCTCTACCGCGACGGCAAGTCCTCGGGCCCGAACCCCGGCGGCCTCCCGGCGAAGATCAAGAACCCGCACACCCACGGGAACGATGCGAACGTCGCGGCCGTCGCGACCCCGACCTCGCAGGAGAGCCCGGGCGGCAAGGGCTGGTCCGAGATCCAGTCCGAGAAGAAGCGCCTGCTCCAGGCCAAGACCCTGAGCGAGCAGGGGAAGACCGGCGCGGACGCGAGTCACGTGCTGGCCAACCTGCGCGGGGGCAAGGCGGCGGAGCCCGAGGAGGGCTGCGAGGACGGTCACGAGGAGAAGAAGGCCGAGCTCGCCGCGATCGGCAAGCGCTTCGGCGACGCCCTGAAGCAGGACCTCCAGAACCAGTAAGGCTGACCGCACGAACCCCGGTGTTCGTGCGTTGAAGGGAGTGTGATCCAAGATGCCCGATGTGCGAGAGCTGATCGCAGAGGTCAAGGCGGCTGCCCGCGGCGAAGCGCCGATGGTGAAGCAGGCCTCTGCAGGTTCCGCGCGGGCCTCCCTCAGCCCCGCCCAGCTCCTGACGCTGGCCGACCGAATCGAGAAGGCCGGTCACGTGCAGGATGCTTCAGCGAAGATCGTGGAGATGCGGAAGGCGGCCTCGGTCGCCCCCGAGCTCACCGAGGTCGAGCTGAAGAAGCTGGCGTACCGGCAGGCACTGCGAGAGCTCGGGTTCAAGGGGGCCACCCTGTCCCCTCTGAACCTGCTCTTCGGGAACATGACGGAGGCGCAGTCCGCGCTGGCCAAGTTCGCGGCCGACGCGACGACCACCCTCATGTCCCACGCCGTGCAGTTGGGTCTGAGCAACGACGAGGAGGCCCCCAGTGAGTGACTTCAAGCTCGCCGCCGACCAGCTCCGGGAGATGGCCAGCTGGAAGGATCGTGCCATCAAGGCCGAGACCAAGGTCGCGGCCTTCGAGCGCCGGGACCGGGTCGCGACCATCATGAAGAAGGCCGAGACCAAGAGCGCCAAGCTCCCGCAGAACCTCGACCTGATGAAGTGCTCGGAGGACGAGCTCAAGAACCTCGACCGGTGTCTCGACCTGATCACGCCGCGAGGCGACATCAAGCTCGGGAGTCTGGACGAGGACTCGACCGTGCCGACCGGGGGCCACAAGCCCCGGAGCGAGCTGGAAGAGTACATCCTCGCGCCGCACCCCGAGTTCCAGTCCTGATCGCAGTGCCCCAGACCCAGCAGTAACAGTCGAACAACCAGTCGCAGCAACCTTAGGAGGAAGCAGAAATGGCCAAGCCCATGAGCTGGGGTCCGTCCCGGACCGGCTACTACGACGCCGTTCGCGGTGCGAATCTCGTGCAGGAAGACGCCTTCAAGTCCAAGCCGAACACGGCCACCGACTCCGGCGTCGAGGAGTTCAAGGAGGGCGAGTGGGCCACCGTCGGCGCCACCGGCCTCGCGGAGAAGGCCACCGGCACCGTCGCCGCGTCGGCCGCCGTCTACCCGAACGTCGTCGGGTACGAGCGCTCGGATTTCCGGGGCTCGAAGTCGGCCACCCTGGCGCTGGGCATCGGCTTCTGGCTCGAGACCTCGGGCTGGGAACAGGTCACCAAGACCGCCGACGACTTCCCGGCCGGCACGGAGTGCACCATCAAGGATGGCGTGCTCTTCCCGGCGGTGTCGACGAACCTCGTCCGCGCGATCGTTCGCCGCGCCCCGGTGAACGCCCCGACGATGGCCCAGAAGGCGCTGCAGAAGTCGGCGTTCACCACGGTCCTCGTGGAAATCGTCCACTACATCAAGCCCTAGTCCCTGAGACCAGTCACACAACCGAGCCAAAGCACACGACTCAGAAAGGACGTACCACGAGATGCTCGACTTCACGCCCCAGGACCTCGTCGTCGCCAGCTACAACACGCTGGCGGCCCTGAACTCCCGGGAGGGCATGGACAAGCTGTCCGCCCTCTCGGACACCTACCTCCGGACCCACCTCCGCGAGGCGTCCGTGTTCTGGCAGATCCAGCCGCCGAACACCATCGACGCCTCGGTTCTCGACCGCGCCACCGACGTGGACACGCTGGTCAAGATCGAGGAGCTCGAGCCCGACTCGACCGCGTTCACCGCGAACTTCCGCGGCCGGGCGCCGTACAAGTACATCAAGCAGGACCGCTACGCCGTCCCCTTCTACAAGGTGATGTCGAACCGGTACCGCAAGGAAGAGATCGAGTTCATGGCGAGCCGCTCGCCGCTCTCGAAGATCATCGAGGAGAACACCCTGCTGGACATGCAGGAGGCGATCGACGACGTGGGCTTCTCCACGTACCGCGACATCGTCGAGTACTCCAAGATGAAGATCAAGGACTCGAACAACGTCCAGCTCTCGACCCAGTTCATCGTGCAGATGGCGAAGCGCATGGTCGCGGAGCGCCGCCGCCTGTCCTGCCTCGCGATGTCCGAGATCCTCTGGATGGACATCCTGGCGTGGGGCTCGGAGGAGGCCGGCGCCCAGTGGGTGTCCGCCAAGACCGAGAAGGGCGTCGACACGGACCGCCTCTTGAAGTGGCGCTGCATCACCACGATCAAGAACAACATCATCAAGGCCAACGAGGTGTGGGGCTTCACCGAGCCGCGCTTCCTCGGCCACTCGTACCTGCTGGAGAACAGCAAGTTCTGGATCAACAAGAACGGCTCGCTGATCGAGATGGATGCCTACCTCTATCTCGGCGCGGGCGTCGGCAACGCCTTCTCGATCGTGTACGGAAGCCTCGACAAGGTCGACGGCGTCACCGGTCTCCCGAAGGCGGCGTAGTTCCCAAGGAGGGGTAGTTCGTGGCAGACAAGAAGCTTTACACGGTCATCAGCCTGTACTCGGGGCATCTCCAGCTCCCGAACGGCGCCTACCTGGAGCCCGCAGGGACTCCGGGTGGCAGGGACCGGTCATACCCGGTGGAGGTCCCGGAAGGGCACATCCTCTGGAAGTTGGCCGCCCCAACCGACGGCTCCGCGCCGGAGGTCAAGATCGTGGAGGGCGACGTCACGAAGGTCGCGGAGCCGGCCAAGCCGGTTCCGCCCCCTCCCAAGCCGGCGGAGGCTCCCAAGCCCCCGCCGCCGGCTCCGGTGGTCGCGTCACCTCCGCCGCCCCCCGCTCCTTCACCGGAGCCGGCGGAGGCCGCGAACACCGAGGTTCCCGAGCTGTCCGAGGAGGAGCTCGAGGCCGCGACGGCCCCTGAAGCCGCCGAGGAGGAATCCCTCGAGGACGAGCTCGGCTCCGAGGACGAGGTGTCCGGTGTGATGGAGGGCCTGAGCCAGGGCACCACGCCCAGCGAGCCCCAGGCCCCCCAGAACATCCGCGGCAAGAAGCGCAACCGCCGGTAGGTACGAGGATCGTGATGTATGGCCATCGACGTCGAGCTCCTGCGCAAGATGGTGGTGGAGTTTTGTCAGGACGATCCGATCCTGAACACCGTCATCCGGCGCCGCGAGTTCTCCGACCCGCTCATCCGGGTCTCGGTCGTGCTGATGGTCTCCAGCTTCAACGTGATTCACGTCACGTCGGGCTTCACGATCAAGACGTTCCCGTCGGGCACGGAGTCCATCCAGCTCTACGGGACCATCTACCACTTGCTGAACTCGGCGACGCTGCTGCAGGTGCGGAATCACCTGCCCTACAACGACGCCGGGCTCTCGGTGGCCCAGTTCGCGAAGTCCGGGGAGTACTCGGGCATCGCGGATCGGTTCAAGCAGATGTTCGAGCAGCAGGCTCTTCAGGTGAAGTACGACTACAACATCTCCCAGGGCTACGGAGAGATGCCGTCGGAGTACGCCGCCTTCGGAGGGTACGCAACTATTTTCGGCCACTAACCCGGCCACCAGCACCGATCGGAAGGAGATCGTAGACATGAGCAAGCCCGTGCACGTTCGTGTGGCCGAGAAGATCGCCACCCTGTTCGACGATGAGGAGCGTGGCTATCTCTGGATGAGCCTCACCCAGGAGAAGCAGGCCGCCCAGCAGGAGCAGGGCCCAGCCTTCGACCAGGCGGTCTTCAACGACAGCCTGAAGCTGGCCAACGAGGATCCGGCGATGCTGGCCGACATCTACGAGAAGACGGCCTCGCAGCTGTCGCCGGAGATGGTCCAGGCCATCGAGAAGCAGGCCGCCCACGATGTGGCCGTGCTGCGCCAGCAGCAGGAGGAGTTCCACAAGACGGCGTTCCTCCAGGGCGTCTACCAGTACGAGGGCTTCAAGGCCGCCGCCTCGCAGGACCAGGCCAACCAGGGCCAGGCCAAGGTCGCGAGCACGGTGACCCAGAGGGCCCCGGCGCTGGCCAGGGCCGCGGGCATCTCCCGCTGAGGGACCTGGCCGTATGAGGGGGTGTCTCCACCGTGATCACGATCGCCAGCCTCGAGGTGAAGAGCTTCACGCTCGAACACCTGGATCTGCTCTGGCAGGTCGATGACACGACCGAAGACATCTCGGAGTACACGTTCCGGGTCAAGCGCAGCGAGTCTCCGGAGGGGCCGTTCGAGTACATCTCGACGGCCCTGACGGAGATTTTCTCTTTCCGGGACGACACGGTGGACCTCTTCTCGCTTTGGCGGGTCTTCTACTATCAGGTCGAGATCACCCACGTGCCCTCGGGCACCTCGGGGGCGTCTTACGTCGCCTACTTGGGCGTACAGCCGGATCTGGTGGCTATGGAGATGTCCCGGCTCTACCAGACCCTGCTCCAGAGCGATATCGGGCTGCCCTGCCTGATCTTGAAGCGCCGGACCACGGGGCCCTCGTGCCCCTTCTGCTACGACCCGGTGCGGAAGCGGTCCACGGACTCGGACTGCCTGGTATGCCTGGGGACGGCCCAGTACAGGGGCGGGTTCCTGTTCCCAATCGGGGCCTTCATCAACCAGTCGCCCTCGACCAAGGTGGTCCGGCTCTCCAACATCTCGGAGACGGAGCCCTCGGAGAAGGCCTTCGACCTGGCCGGCTACCCGCTGATGGTGGCCGGCGACGTCATCGTGGACCCGGAGAACCGGCGCTACCGGGTCACCCAGGTTCGCAACAGGTCCAAGCGAGGCTTCGTCCACCGCCAGGTCCTGCAGGTCACCGAGCTGCCCCGCGGCGACGTGATCTACAAGCTCCCGGTGGACGTCTCGAAGTTCCCGACCAGCGGGGGCGAGCTGTGGCCGAAGCCGGCGCAGTTCGGGCCCTTGCAGCCCAGGATCAGGAGGCTCCCCGATGACAGCTTCTTCGCCTCGTAGAGGCCTGGCGAAGGGCGCGAGCCAGCCCCCGATGGGGCCAATCCCCGAGCTCCGGGACCCGTATCATCCGGACAGCCCCATCGACTCGGCGGCGGCCCGGGACATGGGCTCGAGCACCCTCACCAATGCCTCCCCCGTGACCCTGTGGCCCTCAAAGAACCTGGAAGGAACGACGATGAAGCACTCGAGCCTGCTCTACAACATGGCCCTGGCCACGCTGATGGCGAAGACGGCCGCGGGCCCGCTGGCGCTGGGCGCAGCGGGGGTCGGCACCCTGGCCGCCGGTGGCTGGGGTGGCGGCCTGCTTAGCCACATGGGCGCCACAGGAGGCGAGCGCCCAACTGCCACGTTGGGACCGCGGTTCGGCGGGCTGGCGGGACAAACCCTGGGCGCTACGCCGCGGACTGACAAGAATTTCGCGACGGGTGAGGCGGCCACCGGCGCTCTCAACGGGTTCTACCTCGGGCTTCCGCGAGCGCTGACGGACATCAACGGCCCCATCGGTCACCTGGAGGACCCGGAGCAGCAGCGTCAGCTCGAGGCCTTGAAGGTTGGCCGCTGAGGTAACCCATGCCCGTCATCACGCCCAACCCAGCCACCGGCGCTATCAAGGTACAGCCGATCTCGGCGCCCTCATCCTCCTTCGCGAGGGTCGAGGCCCGATTCCGGCAGCTGGTGGCCGACACGATGGTGACGGAGACCAAGCGGAACATGCAGGCCGGGATCTTCAAGAACCCGACCGGCGCGAGCGCGAACTCCATCCGGTCGGCGGTGGAGGGGACCGCCGTCGTCCTCTGGAGCGACCTGCCCAGCGTGGGGGCCCAGGAGAAGGGCGTGAAGCCCCACGCGATGTGGTACCTGCTCAACAAGACCATCCCGATCCGGAGCTACGGCTTCGGGGGCGGGAACGTGACCTACCGGCGGGCCACGCTCAAGTCCTTCATGATGGGCAAGTGGTTCCACAAGGGCTACGCCGGCAAGTCCTTCATGAAGAAGGCCGTCGACACGACCGTCACCAAGATCCCTGATCTCCTGCGCCAGGCGCAGGAGGAAGTTCTGCGAGGACGCTGATGAAGCACGCCGACCTGCTCTACAACATGGCCCTGGCGACGATGCTGAAGGCGGCCCAGGGGGCGCCGGGCTCCATCCCGGAGCCTGTTGGGGCTGATCCCGCCGTGGTCCAACCGGGCCCCTACGGGACCCCGGGTGGCCTGGCCCCCAACCGGGCGGCGGCCCGTCGCCGGGGAGCCGCCGGGGTCGGGGTTGTCAGCTCGGGGATACCTAGCATCGCGAGCAACCCGTACCCCAACGCACGGACCGGGCAGACCGAGTACGTTGCCCAGCCGGTGACGCCGGTGGCACCTCGATGAGGCCCGCCGACCTGCTCTACAACATGGCCCTGGCCTCCTTCGCGAAGGCGGGCTCCTGGGACTACACCCAGCCCGAGCCCCCCGAGCACGCCCAGCAGGCCATTCGGAACTACGAGAATGGGGTCCAGGGTTTCCAGAACCAGCAGGCTTTTCAGGGCTCGATGAACCAGCTGGTCCACGGCATCGTCGGTCCTGAGGGGAGCCGAGCCTTCCTGCCCCGCCCGGGCCTGGCGGCGAACACGGCGGCCCAGGGCACGGCTCCGGCTGTGCCCCCGGTGGCTCCGGCGTCACAGGCACCGGCCTTGGCCGGAGCGGGCACCTTCCAGGCCCCGCGCAAGCTGGAGCCGCACGAGTTGACCCGGCAGCAGTTGGGGATGGGGGACTGATGAAGCACGCCGACCTGCTCTACAACATGGCCCTGGCCTCATTCGTGAAGGAGGCCGAGGTGCTCTCTGCAGAGGCCCGCCGGGGCATCCCCAAGAAGGACTTCGCCATCCCGCAGAGGGCCAAGACCCCGGAGGGCAAGGCCCGGAGCGGCTCCTACCCGATCCCGGATGAGGCCCACGCCCGGGCAGCTTTGGGTCTGGTCGGGATGCACGGCTCGGATGCCGAGAAGGCTCAGGTCCGGGCAAAGGTCCACGCCAAGTACCCGCACATGGGCAAGGCTGCCAACACGGGCATCCCCTCGGCGGTGCCTGGCAGCATGAATGCGGCCCCGGGCACGGCTCCGACGGCCTTCAAGATCCCGCCCATCAAGATGCCGGGGCTGCCCTCGGCGCCTACGGCCCCCAAGGCCCCGACGATGGGAGGGCTGAGCACTGGCTGACGAGGGACCCACCGACAAGTACCTGAACAGCTTCTACAAGGGGAGCCGGACCAACCTCGCCCCGCGAGCGACACCGACCCCCCGAGCGGATGGCATCAGGCCCTTCAAGACCCCGGACCGGTTCCACGACTTCACGCGGGACCTGTTCGGGCTTGTCGAGTTCCCGACCAAGGTGATGCTCCTGGCGCTCCAGGAGGTCTTCTCCAAGACCGACAAGTGGCGCTACAACGACGACGTCGCCAAGACCAACATCTACATCCAGGACCGCTACCCGACGACCTCCACGGGTGAGGCCGAACGGCCTGCCCTCCGTGCAGCCCTCATCACGGACCGCGGGCCCATCACGGTGGGGAACATCAACGGGCGGGGGCACAATCGCCGGGTGACCCCACAGCAAGGCGAGACCGGGCTGGTCACCTTCGAGGACATGGTCCGCTGCCCGATGACGATCCACTGCCTGGCGCCCAAGGGACCCGAGGCGGAGCGAATGGCGTGCATCGTCTTCGGGATGCTCGTGATCGACGAGCTCACCTTCAAGCGCCGCGGCGTCCACGCCATCCTGAATCCCGAGATCGGGACAGAGGGTGCGCTCGAGCAGACCGCCCAGCTCGAGCTGGTGAACGTCCCGGTTTCCTTCAACATGGAGTTCGCTTGGGCCTGGGCCCGTAGGCCTGATGGGGAGTTCGTAGAGAAGCTCGAGCTCACGCTCAACGGGTCATAGGCCCAGTCTGGTCATCGAGGACCCGGACGCTGTACAGTTCGGGAGTGCGAACCCTGGTGTTCGCCTCCATCAGTCATTGAAGCAGCCGTAGAAAAGTCGCTGAAGCAAGGGAGATAGCAGATGCCTCACGTGGAGATTCGCGACATCGGGACTACCGTTCGCCAGGTCATCGCCCCCACGGCTCCGGCCCTGGGCAATCCCGAGCTGATGGAAGTGATCATCGGGATCAACCGGCAGGTGATCTCCGAGCAGAAGGCGGGGCAGTACGCCGCCGCGGCCGTGGACATCCTGCTGACCGACCTGCTGGCGACCAGCGTGCTGGACGCGACCAGCGTGGAAGTCCAGGTGGAGAACGAGTTCGGGAAGTTCGACATCCCGAAGACCAACGACATCACCGACCTGGCCTCGTTCAAGATCAACCTGACGAGCACCGCCACGTCGTTCCCGGCCTACCTGCGGGTCCTGCGCACCAGCCAGACCGTCCAGGCCACCGGCGTGCTGGCCGTGGACGACTCCACGATCATCCAGGCCACCATCGCCTCGGCGGCGGTGACCATCTCGGGAAACGACGTGACCGTGGCCACCGCGGCCTTCGGTTCCGCCCTGGCCGGGGACGTGCTCGAGCTGCTGGACGACAACAACGCCGATGTCCTGCGCCGCTTCCGGATCTCCGCCCCGGTCGACGCGGACACGGTCACCGTCGAGTCCAAGAACCCGGACGGCGTCGGTGACCTCGCCAACGGCACGCACACGAACATCCGCGTCTTCCGGCCGATCTACACGCTGACCGACACGGCCGCGAAGTACCTCGACAAGCAGACGCGGCCGATCGACGACGGCCTGATCGCGGGCTCGAAGCTCTACCCGCAGCCGGGCGACACGATCTCGAACCCGGCCACCTTCAAGGGCCTCTACGCCTTCGTGTCCTACCAGCCGCTGGTGGGTTCATCGCAGACCTGGCGCATCAAGCTCTGGACGTCGAACACGTCCATCGGCCTGGTGCTCACGCCCTCGGGCGGTACCGGCCCCCAGTGGAGCGGCCCGCCGATGTCCGCGAACCCGAGCGTCCGGTACTCGATCCAGACCCAGGAGCCGGCGGTCGGCCGCGTCCCCCTGGCTGCCGCGGATGTCTACCAGAGCTACATCGCGCTCCGGAACGACCTGGTGAACATCCCGACCAAGATCCAGGGCGCCACGCAGTCGCTGGCCACCTTCGGCCCGGCGGTGGCGGAGAACCCGCTGGGTCTGGCGATGTTCGAGGCGGCCACCATCAGCCCCACCCTCCAGGTGATGGGCGTGGCGGTGGCCTCCAACGACGCCACGGGTCACGCCCTGGCCCTGGATGCCCTGACCGTCGAGGAGGAGCCGTACGACCTGGTTCCCCTGACCACGGCCACGGACGTCATCTCGCTCTACAAGGCTCACGTGAACGCGGTCTCCGCTCCCGAGGAGCGCAAGGAGCGGACCCTCACCTTCGCGCTGGCCACCCCGACCCGGGCCATCCGGACGGACCTGGGCGACGGCGTGGTCGTGGACGTCACGGCCGGCTCGCCGCCCAAGATCACCATCGCGGGCGCGGCGCTGCTCACCAACGGGTCCATCCCCGGGGACCGCTTCGAGCTCGACGACAACGTGAACGCGGGCCTGCGCCAGTTCACGATCACCTTCGTGGTGTCGGAGACCACGGCCGAGGTCCTGAGCCTCAACCCGGACTCGCTGGGCGCCCTGGTCGACGGCACCTACGACGCGGTGAAGATCGTGTCGGCGAACTACACCCCGGCCCAGCAGGTGGACATCCTGGTGGCCACCGCGGAGGCCTACAGCGATCGCCGCCTGACCTACGTGTTCCCGGACACGGCGGTGCTCTCGCCGCAGGGCACGGAGATCACGGTGGACGGCTCGTTCGCCGCGGCCAACGTGGCGGCCCTGTACGCCATCAACGACCCGGGCCGCCCGCTGTCGCTCGAGCCGGTGCCGGGCCTCACCCGGGTCACGGGCTCGAACAGCCGGTTCACCAACGCCCAGCTCAAGCAGCTGACCTCGGCGGGCATCTTCGTGCTCACGCAGACGAGCCCCCTGGTGTCCCCGATCATCCGGCACGAGGTGACCACGGACGTCTCGGACAAGAAGGTGCAGCAGCGCAGCTTCACCCGCATCGTGGACGCCCTGGCCAAGGCCCTCCGGAAGACGCTCAACGGCATCCTGGGCCGCGAGCGGATGACGGACGAGTTCCTGAACAAGGCCAACGTGGCCATCTCGTCCGTCCTCGAGGACTTCATGCGCAAGAAGCGCATCTCCGACTACGTCATCAACGACTTCGGGATCTCCGAGACGGACGCCACGGCGCTGGCCGTCGCCATCGCGGTCACGATCCCGAACGTCGGCAACAACATCGACATCACCCTGGTGGTCTGATGAACGGTCGCTCCACATTTTTCTCCTCGGCCCGCGAGGAGTTGATCAAGCTGGCGGCCTCCCCCGCGGAGACCGAGGCCTACCTCAACTTCCTCCGTCAGGGCGGCCACCGCGAGCAGGCCCGACAGTCCTTCAAGGACTACGAGGGCCAGCGGGTGCGGGACGAGGGCGCGGGCTTCTCCGGGATTGGGTCGACGGCGCTGCCCCTCGTGGGCGGATCCGAAGACTCGGGCCCGGGCTTCTGGGATCGGGCCTACCGAATGTTTGGTGGGACCGAGGAGAACATCGACCCCAACGCAGGCTTCAGCCGGAAGGGCGGTCCTGTCTACGGGAGCGCCAGTGCCGGACCCGAGGAGGGGGCCGCTCGCGTCCGGGACTCCGCCATCGCGGCAACCGCGGGTCTGGCGACCGGTGGCCTGGGAGGGGCCGGGGCCCTGGCCACGGGGGCCCTGGGTCTTGGCGGCTCCCTCGCAGGGGGAGCCACCGGTGATCTTCACCGCCAGTATCTCGAGAGCAGGGACGCCGGGACCCTGAACGACTGGGGCAACCCCAGCGCCGGCTACAACTGGAATCGGGCGGGGATGGCTGGTCTCGGCGGTACTGCAGGTCTGGCCGCGGGCACAGCCGGCCTGATGGGCCTGGCCCGGGTCCCCGGAGCCATGGGGGCCATGAACCCGTGGCTCCGAGGTGTCGCTCTCGGTCTGCCCGCGGTGGCCGCTGGGGGCTACGCGGCCGGTCGGGGTGCTATCGCAGGAGGGAAGGACCTGGTCAACAAGGGCCTGGATGCCGTCCAGGATGTCTCGAACCGCCTGCCCCAGGACGCCCGCAACCTGACCCAGCGCAGCGTGGAGTCCGCAGGCCAGGCCGGGGTCGGGGCCTTGAAGGGTCTCCAGAGCACATTCAACAGCGCCACCGACCCCAACACCTGGAAGCCGGAGGCGCCCAACGCCCTCCCCTGGTCCAGGGGCCAGGCGTATGCCGCCAACACCACGCCCTTGAACCAGACGGCCAACGCCGTGAACCCGACCGCAACGAGGAACATCACGACCGGCTCCGGCTACACTCAGTAACGACGCAGCACCAGACGCACTCAAGGAGGCAGCACCGATATGGCAACGCGAACGACGCTCTCGAGCTGGTCCCCGTTCACCAGCCACGTTCAGAACGACATCCCGTCGGCGGGCACGTTCATCGATTCCAAGGTCACGCTGATCGCTGCGGGGCCCGCGAAGCTCTCGTCCGTGGGCACCAACACGGACATCGCCTACCCCATCGGCGTGGGCGAGAACTTCGGGTTCAGCCAGCAGAAGCAGCTGCAGCGGATCATGGAAATCGGGTCGTCCCTGCACTACATGGTCCCGGGCCACGTGATCGCGCAGGGCAACCTGGGCCGCGTGCTCTACAACGGCCGCTCGATGCTCAACGTGCTGTACGCGGCCGGCAAGGTGCAGCCCAAGACCTCGCCCGGCGAGAACTTCTGGGTGAACGTCGCCTCCGACGTGTTCAACACGCCGTTCGGGATCCTGATCTACATGATGGACAACAACCAGATCCCGTACGCGGCGTGCTACCTGGAGGAGAACTACATCCAGGGCCACCAGCTGCAGTGGCAGGCGCAGGCCACCGTGATCACGGAGTCCACGAGCTTCCAGTGCATCCGGGTGCTGCCGGTCCGCCTGCCCAAGTCGGCGCAGACGCAGATCGACGCCTTCTTGGTCTAAGGTCTGCCCGTGCAGGCCACGAACCCCGGGGTTCGCGCCCCGGGGTTCTTCTTTGCCTCAGCGGGGGCCGAGGAGGTTGTCGAGGCCGCGGACCTTGGAGGAGATCCAGCCCAGCATCCCCTGGGAGATGTCGCCCTCCCAGACCACGCAGAAGGCGTCCTGGACGCCCAACTGCTCGTACCCGGCGAGGATGAAGCCCTCGTCCAGGGAGATGGCGGGCATGTGGCGGCCCTCGAAGGTGCGCCGGAGCAGTTCCAGGAAGCGGGCCGGCTCGCAGCGGACCTGGGCGAAGTGGATGATCGTCTTCTTCTCCCCCGTCATGTGCCCGTGCTCCACCAGGAAGTTCGTGTAGGCCTTGGTGTACAGCCGGGCCACGGCGGGGGCCGTGCCTGGCAGCTTGTCGAGGCGATCGGCGGCTCGTTCCAGTTTGTGCGGTCGAGGCATGAACCCAGAGTAGTGCCCTTCCCCGGGGAGTCGTCAAGGTTGGCTGGGGGAGTAGTGGCCCCGTAGAATAGGAGGGCGATGCCCAGCCGCCTGAACGTCAGTGGCTTCAACCCGCTCGGCCAGATCACCACCAGCCTCATCGAAGATGGGGCCCTTGCCGCGACCCCCGAGGGCCGCCGCAAGATGGCCGACGGGTTCCTCGACCGCACCGCCATCGACAAGTTCACCGAGAAGACGTTCCTGGCCATCCAGCACCACCGCCTCAAGTTCGCGGATGGCTTCGTGGATGCCCGCCTCCTGGCGGACCTCATACTCTCCGCCGACGCCGTAGGGCGCCGGAAAATGGCCCCGGGGTACTTGGCCGCGACCTCCTTGGACAAGTTCGCCACGGCCACGTTCACGGCCGACAACATTGGCCGCTCCAAGTTCGCGGACGGCTTCATCGCCACCCACCTGGTCGTGGACGGCCTGCTCTCGGCGACACCTCTGGGCCGGCTCAAGATGGCCACCAACTTCTTCAACGAGGCCACGGTCACCGCCAAGTTCGAGAACCGGAGCATTCCCGAGGTCAAGCTCAAGCTGGACGGCCAGACCTACGACTTCTCGACCGCGGTGGCCCTGCGGTCCAAGGACCCGGTGGACCCGTCCGACGTGGTCACCAAGGCCTACCTGGAGGCCAACGGGGGCGGTGGGGGCTCCCAGGCGTGGACCTCGTACCGGCGCATCGACCCCATCAACGATGCGGTCACCGGGCAGGCCAACACCTACTACATCGACAAGGGCGTCACGACCTTCGGGAACAACGTCGAGGTGGGCGGCACCGGGGTCCCCGAGGTCCAGGTCATACGAAACGGCCGACAGCTCCTCTGGGTCCAGGAGCCGGACCTCGGCAGCCTGAGCATCTCCGGGGACTTCACGGTCGTCCGCAGCCTCTCCACCGGCCCCGAGGGCCCCGCCCCGGTAGGGTCGAACAACGCCCTCACCTTCACGGAGCCGATCTCCGGGGACGTGTGGGTCCACTACCGCCCGGCAGGGGTCGACCAGATCATCTGGCACTACTACCGGGTCATCGACAAGGTCGCGGACGCCGTGGCGGGCCAGGCCAACACCTTCTACATCGACAAGGGCCTGACGGCCCTGGGTCACGACGTGGAGCTCGACGACAGCAACACCCCGGAGATCCGTCTGATCCACAACGGCCGTGACCTCCTCTGGGTCCAGGAAGCCAATCTGGGCAACCCCTTGATCCCCGGAGACTTTTCTGTGGTGCGCAGCACCTCAACCGGACTCGAAGGCCCCGCAGCCCTGGGATCTACCAACGCTGTGAGCCTGGCCCTGTCCCTGACGGGGGATCTGTGGCTACACTATCGGAGGAAAGGTCCGGCGGTGCCTTGAGTCCGCCGCTTGCAGCACACGACGTACACCACCAGAGGCCCGCAAGGCTGTCTGGCCCTGTCACGGAGGTGACACTCGATGGCAGCCACGTTCATTGATACCGTAGACCTTCGAGACGGCATTCTCGCCGCCTCGTCCGCCGGTCGCGCCAAGATCGCATCGGCCTTCTTCGATGTGGCGACGGTGGATGACAAGTTCGCATCCAACGTCATCAAGCCCGCGAAGCTGAAGTACGCCTCGGAGACCTGGGACTTCTCCACGGCGACCGCCCTCATCGCCCCGACCCCCACGGCCGCGACTCACGTGACCACCAAGGGTTACGTGGACTCTCTGGCCGCGGGCCTCGACGTGAAGGCTTCGGTCCGCCTGGCCACGGCCGCGGCCTTGCCGGCGGTCACGCCGGGAGGATCTGGGGTGGGCAAGACCCTGACCGCTGACGAGGTCGGTGTGCTCACCGTGGACGGCGTGGCGACGGTCCTGAACGACCGCATCCTGGTGAAGAACCAGTCCTCGGCCATCCACAACGGCATCTACAAGGTCACGACCGAGGGCACCGGTGGAGCGGCCTTCGTCCTGACCCGTGCTACCGACGCCGACGAGAACACCGAGGTCACCGCAGGGATGTTCACGTTCGTCGAGCAGGGCTCCACGAACGACAACGACGGCTTCGTCCTGAGCACGAACACGGTCGATGTGGACGTGACCAGCCAGGACTTCTCGCAGTTCTCGGCGGCCGGCGGCGGCGTGACCTATGTGGCCGGCGCGGGCATGACCGAGTCCGGTGGCGGCACCAACACCTTCGACGTGGTGTCGGCCAACTCGGCGATCGTGGTCAACGCCAACGACCTCGCCCTGACCCTGAACGCGACCAACCCGGGCCTCGTGATCTCCACCGGCCTCCTGGTGAAGAACGACGTCACCACCTCGACTCAGGGCAACATCGTCCGCCACGCGGACGGCATCTACACGGCCGTGGACGGGGTCGGCATCGAGACGGCGTCGTTCGCCCTCCGCCTCAAGGATGCGGGCGTCCTGTACGCGAAGCTCGCCACGGCGGTCTCGGAGCGCCTGGGCGGCTACGATCGCCGCGAAGACTTCGTGGGCGACGGCTCCACGACCGTCTTCACCCTCTCGCAGACCGACGCCAAGACCACGGGCGGCGGTCACCACGTCACCCAGGGCGGTCTGAGCCGCAAGTCGGGCGCCGGCAACGACTACACGATCTCGGCGACCGCGGTGACCTTCTTGACGGCGCCGCCGCTGAATGCCAACATCTCTGTGTGGTACCAGCGCACCGGTAGCGCTCTCTAGCCTGTAGCTCTAGGGAAGAGCGGGGCCCCGGTGCCCCGCTCTTCGTGTTTCCAGGAGGTCCCATGGCTGCGGCTGTCAAAGGCAGGGGGAAGAGGTCCATCAAGAAGTCGGACTCCAAGAAGGCCTACTCGGACGAGCCGGTCCGTGCCGCTCTTCCTCCGCAGGAGACCCTTCTCTCCGACCGCATGGTCGTGGCCTACAAGGGACGCGACTGCATCGTGTCGACCTGCCTCTACGGCAACCGGCGCCTCTTCCTGTCCCTGGTCGACCCCATCAAGGATGAGCGGGTCGCCGTCCCCACGGTGAACTTCGCCAACGCGGACGAGTACCTGAACGACGGGGAGTTCCTGGTCCTGAACGATCAGGAAGAGGCCGGACTCCTGGACCTGCTCCAGGATGCCGGGATAGTATCTCCCACGGGGCGAACCCTGATCGTCCCTTCTGGCAGAACGGCTAACGTCTGCACGCGGGGCCTGATGTACATCGGAGAGGACTGAGAATGGGAACCACGACCCTGACGGAGCTGGAGAGCCTTGAGGTCGAGAACGCGATTCTGCGCGAGGCTCACCAGCAGGAGCGGATCGCTCACGCGGCCACGAACCTCAAGATGCAGCAGGAGCTGCAGGGGCACGTCCACAAGGAGAAGGAGCTCCTGTTCCTGCGCCTGCTGACCAAGTACGGCCTCGAGGGCTACGCAGGCCTTCGCCTGACCCCGGACGGCAAGACCATCGAGTGGCAGGACCCGCCCACCAACCCCAAGGCGCCCTTCCTCAACCCGGCCCCGCCACCCAATGCCCCCGTGCCCGCGGGGGGCAATGGCACCGAGGCCCCGGAGCCCCGCTCTCGTCGGGGCAAATGAAAGTTAGGCCTCGGGCTAAATTTAGCCCGAGGCCTAACTCGTTCTTGATCCTCCTCAGGTCTTCTGCGGGCTCTCCGGGAGCGGCGCCAGATCCGGGATCGACATGTCGAGGCCCCCGGTGCTCGCCGGCTTCGCGGCCCACCCCGCGGGCGGGATGACCGCCTCGTCGTCGCAGGACATCGACTCGACCTTGACCATCCTGTTGATGGCGGTGCTCGACTGCATCTCGCCACTCCAGTCCTCGAAGGCCTGCGCGATGGCCTCCTCGGGGCCAGCGGCCTCGACCTCGATGACCCCGGAGTTCCCCCGGAGCACCCACTTGAAGCTCACCTTGTACGTCGCCATTGATCCTCCACGTTCGAACACCGGTGTTCGTCAGTAGTTCCTGGGCAGGGTCTTGTATGTGGCGTCTCCAACCCTCATCGGAGTCCCGAGCCACGTGATCGGCAGGTCCCGGAAGATGCGCCGGTCCAGGAACCTGGTCAGGTAGATGATGGACGCGAAATCGATCTGGAACATGAGCGACTCCCGCCGGGCCGTCCGGCCACAGACCCTCTCACCGTGCGCCGTCAGGTAGGCATCCCACTGTAGTCCCGGGACGTTCAGGGTCTTCGTCGGATGCTCCCGGACCTCCAGGCGGTTGATCAGCTTCCAGTTCCGGAGCAACCAGCCCAGGCCCCTGAGTCGGATCCACCTCCGGTCGCCCCCGATTGTCAGGATCGGGCCTATCTCGCGGGTCTCCGGCTTCCGGATCACACCCTCCAGCAGCTCCAGCATCTGGGCGCCTCACCTCCCACACTTCGCCCTTCTCGTCGTAGGTCCCCGGGCCCCTGGGCGGGATGAACATCTCCAGGGCCGCCACCGGGTCCAGGATGACCGCCAGGGGCAGGAGACCCCCCTCCGCGCTCTGCAGCACCAGGAGGGTGACCTCCCGCAGCGTTCCCCGTTCCAGGACCGGCATCAGGCCCAGCGGTACGACCCCCTTCGCGCGGGCCGCCTCGATGATCGTTCCCAGTACCTCCATCGGATCAGCCATTGTTCGACCTCGCATCGGAACCGTCCCAGCCTTGTACCCGCTTCCGCCCTGTGGTCCTCAGCGTCACGGGCTGGCCCTCGGGACGAGGGCCGGGAGCCTGAACACCGTCCGGAACTTCTGCTCGCTGAGTGAGGCGCAGTTGTGGATCCAGGTCTCGCCCTGCGTAAGCTTCACATCCCCGAAGGCCCCATGCCGCGGGTTCGCGGAGGCCTCCAGGATCATGGGCAGGTCGTCGTCCTGGTGACCGAACGGGCTGTAGATCCCGATCTGGGTGACGCTGCCCGCGGCGAAGATCCAGCCCAGGGCGGCGGGTGCCAAGATCTCGTAACAGAGGGCGCAGTAGAACTTCTCCTCACCGTCGTCCCCGCTCTTGGCGGCCACGGTGTTGAACTCCTTCTGGGTCCGCAGGCCCCTTCGCCCGACGGTCAGCGGCTCTTCCTGGGCGAAGGCCTTGGCCAGGACGCTGGGCTGATGTCGGAAGACCTCAGTAGCCGCGGCATCGAGCGCATTGGCCGCAGCCTCGAGAGGGGTGACCTCGACCGTCGCAACCTTGGGACTCCCGCGGGGGCCCTCCGGGGCGTTCTCGGGGTTCTCGGCCCCGGGTTGCAGGGACGGGATGGTGGCCAGGGCCATCTTCACGGCCTCGAGGAACTCGGCCTGGGCCTCGGGCGTCTTGAGGTCGAACTGCCCGGAGACCACGAGGCCCTCACGGGTGGCGGTGATGTCCCCGAGGCCGCCATCCCGGGCGGAGAGGCGGTGGGTGACGATCCGCCCGATCTCTTTGGTCTGGAACACCAAGACGTGGAAACGCATGGACCCTCCTTGAGCCCGTGACGGGGTCACAGAGCATGGGTCGTGTTGGAGTTGACAGTATTGGGTCTTCCGTTGTGTTTCAAGGGGTCTTCCCGGGAAGGGCCCCCTGCGTGCTAGGCTGGGTTGGGCCGCCGGGCCCGGGAGGATACGAACGATGGCAGAAGCGAAGGTGCCGGTCCGAGTGCAAATCGGGGACCGGATCCTCAAGGGCGAGGTGAATGCCTCGCTGGAGAAAGCGCCCTACACCTCGGCGCTCTTCAACATCGGCGAGGACGGGCAGACCGAGGAGATCGTCCTGGCCGACCTCGAATCCGAGGAGCGCGAGCGTCAGCTCGCGGATCTCTTGTTCCAGGGCAAGACCACCAAGATGGTGAAGATCGGCAACAAGGTCGCCGTGGTCTTCGAGACGTTCGATGGCAAGAGCATGCTCGAGATCGACTCCACCCAGGGGGAGATCAAGCCCCCGGAGGATGCCCTGCGGAAGTGGGACCTGGACTACGAGATGATCCGGACCCTCGGCAAGGGCATCCAGAAGTTCGACGGACAGCCCATCGGGGTCACCCGGGCCGAGCGCGAAGCCTTCGTGCTCAAACTTCCGTGGACTGTTGTCTTGTACCTGGGTGGACAGTGGAACAAGTTCATGGCGGAGCTGGCGGTCCTGATGGACCCGGACATCGCAGGTGATCTGGTCCGAAAATAGCCGACTCGCCGCTGGGTTCCTTCCGGGCGCGGCTCCTGCTTAGAAGCGGTCGGCGACCTCCACACGGTACCCTGGAGGAGTGGCTGATCTTCACGGCGGAGACGCGGGAGCGGCGAGTCGTGCACACCGCCGTTCGGGCCCTCCTCGCTGCAGTCCTGGAGAACGGGGAGGGGGCAGAGAAGGCCTTCAAGGACTTCTCTCACGAGCTCTTCCCCGAACAGACAGAACGCGAGCGAGCCTTCGACGAGAGGTCGGCCAAGGTTCTCGAGATCATGGGCGAGGAGCCCATCGTCGTGGAGCCCGCTGTCGACATCGGTTCCGCCTGGGGCCGCCGGGTCAGGGCCGCCGGCAAGCCTCCCACCCGGGAGGATGTGCCTGAGCCCAAGCCGGGTCCCAGCTGGAACATTGGCCGCAAGGGTCTTCGTGAGGGCCTCCCTCGTGTCCGCACGAAGCCTGCGACGAAGGACGGGAAGTAGTGCCGGACATCACGACACGATACAGGCTGGAGCTCGACTCCGTAGGCCTGATGGGGCAGCTCGCCGCGGTGGAAGCCCAGGCGGGCGGTCAGATCGCGCAGATGGCCCAGCCCATCCAGAGCTCGATCCTCCAGACCTTCCAGACCGGCACGAATGCGCTGATGGCCGCCCAGGGGTCGAGCCTCCGGGCGGCCTCGTACTTCCCGGGCTCCGGCGGGGTGCAGGCCGCCGCGGGGGCGCTGGGGGCCGCCTCGAGCATGTTCGGGATCGGGGGCGGAGGCGGCTACTCGGCGGCCCGGACGGCCACCGGGGACTTCTTCGCCCCTGACCTGGCGGCGGCCGGACAAGGTCGTGGCCTCGTCGGCACGGGCCTGCGGGCCATGGGCATCATGCCGGCCCGGGACTACGAGTACACCCCGGAGGAGAACCGCTACCGCTACGGGCAGCAGTTCACCCGTCAGCTCGAGAACGCGGCGCTGGGCACGGCCCGCACGGGTCTCGAGATGGCGGGCAGCTACGGGGGCTACTCCCTGGGCTCCCGCGTGGGTGGTGCCATCGGGCGCGGCCTCTTCGGTGAGGCTGGTGAGGTCATTGGCGGGAGCATGGGTGCGATGGCCGGCGCCCGCTGGGGCCATCAGCTCTACGGCGTGGCCGGAGGGGCTACGCTGGGGGCCGGTCTCGGCGGAGCCCTGGGCGGCGCCATCGGCAACATCCCGGGCCTCTCAAGCGTGCCTGTCCTCGGCTCGCTCCTCAGCGGCATTGGCGCCGTGACCGGCGGTATTGGTTCCGCTGTGGGTGGGCTCCTGGGCGGGACTGCCGGTGGGGTTGGGCAGATGGTGATGGAGACCATCGGCCGGCGCAACGCCCTGCGCCCCCTGATCGAGTCCATCGGGATGACCTCGGGGGCGGGGTCGGGCAACGCCCTGGGCCCGGGCTTCTCGCAGGAGGAATCCCAGCGCATCGGTCGCGACGTCAACAAGATGCTCGCGAAGGACTACCGCTACGGGGTCGAGGACTACGCCAAGATCATGAAGGGTGGGGCCGATGCGGGGGCCTACGAGTCCTCGGGCACGGCTCAGGGCTTCACGAGGACCACCGAGAAGCTCGTGAACGACGTGAAGACGATCCAGACGGCGCTGCGCAAGAACGTGGATGACAGCATCGCCGTGATGCAGCAGATCATCTCTTCCAACGGCACCCGAGCCGACGTTTCCGGCATCGCGGCGCAGCTGCGCGGGCTCTCCAAGAGCACCGGGCTCAGCCCGGACCAGCTCCTGCAGTACGGCATCACGACGCCGACCTTCGGTGCGACCCAGCTGTTGGGCGGGGTCCCGGGGGTCGCCAGCGACATCGGGGTCAGCCGTGCCCGGGTGATGGAGGCCGGGATGAGCGGTGCGGCGATGTCCAAGGGCCAGTTCCTCGACGAGCTCGGCTTCTCGACGGGCATCGCCACCCTCGGAGGGGCCCAGCGGATGTTCGAGGCCGGGGGCCTCGACCGCTCTCTGGTCGCCTCGGCGGGCGGTGTGGACCGCCTGGCCCAGAAGACGCAGGGTGCTCTCCAGTCCTGGATGCAGTCGGGCTCCGCCAAGTGGGCGGCGATGGGCGGGCGCCCGCCGCAGACCCTGCCGGACATGATCGGCTTCGAGCTGGATTATGCTCTGAAGGCCTCCCAGATGTCCCCGGCAGATATTGCCGGGTCGATGCGGAAGAACGCGGAGAACATCGCGGGGATGGTCGGCGGACTCGGCCCTCGCGGTGCCGACTACGTCATGTTCAAGCAGCTCAAGCAGCAGGGCTACGGGGACATCGACGCGATCGCGATCATGCGGAACCAGGGCAACGTCCAGGCGGGGGCCGGCGCCATCCAGGCGAAGCCTATCGAGCCCGAGTATGTGTCCCTGGATGACGAGTCGCGCGAGCGCGGTTTCTTTGGGGGCATCCGCCGGATGGGCAAGGGCTTCGAGCAGCTCATCAACAACACCTGGGATGCCTTCGCCGAGAGCGACTACGACCCGGCCATGCGGTCCCTGTCGCAGGGCCTCGGCCGCGTCTCGATGAACACTACGGGGCGCGAGTCCCTTCCGGCCCTGGCCGGGTCCGCGGTGGCCACGGCGGTGACTGGTGCCGGTGCCCTGCTCGGTGCCGGCGGCGGGCTACTCTCCGAAGGTCTGCGCCGTGCCGCGCCGGCCGTTCGGGCGGTCGGTCGGGAGTTCGTCGGGGGTCTCGGCCTCTCCCCGGACCGCTACGATCAGGCCGCCGACTTCGCTTCAGGGACCGTGGGCCTCATCGGTGCGGCAGCCGGCGGCCTGGTCCGGGGGGCCGGGCGCCTGTACGACGCCTTCACCGGCCCGTCCATGCCCCATCCCCTGGGCATGATGCTCGGCCAGAGCTACGATGCCGCCCCACGAACACCGGGGTTCGAGGGCCGCCCGGCCGAGCGGCGGGATCCGATCGCACCGCCGGGTGGCGTGACCATCACACATCGCCCCAACGAGCTCCACGGCGAGGCCACGACGCCCCAGCTGGCGGCCCCCGTCCTGGCCGGAGCGGGCGCCGGCATCGCCTCGCAGTCGGCATCCACCGGTCTCGGCCTGCTCGACCGCGTGACTCAGGAGCAGGGCGACGAGATCAGCGAGGAGGGGATCAAGGCGGGCGTCATAGCCATGCGGTCCAGCGGGGCCACCGAGGAAGCCATCAAGGAGTGGTCCGACGCCCAGTGGGCCAAGATCCAATCTCGCCGTGCCGCCCGGGCTCGCACGGGGGAGGACAAGCCCAAGGAGGCCAAGCCGGAGGAGGTCGCCAAGGTCCCCGCCCCGGGGAGCATCACGCCGGGCACCGCCCAGCTCCAGGCCGCCCCGGGGAAGGGGACGCCCCGCCAGCAGGAGCTCAGCAAGGTCCTGCAGGGCGTGGAGGCCGGGACCGCCTGGAGCGTCCTCCAGAAGGCAGGCCTGGGGCTCGAGCGGGCAGGCCTCGACATGCTGCAGGCGGGGGCCTTCGGCGCCCCCGTGAAGTCCGCGGAGGAGCTCCGCAAGAAGATCCTGGCCGGCTCCAAGATGGGCACCGTGGGCAAGGACGGGGAGTTCCACTTCAACCGGGACGTCTCCGCAGAACGGCAGGCAGGGCTCCTGCGGGGCGCCGCCGCGATCACGGAGAGCCTGTGGGACCCGGCCAAGGGTCACCCGGACTGGGAACGGGCCGGGGTCCTGAGTCGAGGGGCCGGCAGCCTGATCCAGCATGAGAAGCGGTGGGGCGGGATCAGCGCCGACGAGCGCAGCGCTGGGGAGGACTCGTGGGTGGCCGAGGGCTTCCTGGCCCGCCTCGGTGGCCCCGGGGGCGCAGGCTCTGCCAGCGTCTACTCCAGGCTCCGAGAGGGCTCCGAGAAGGGCACCACGGGGATCGTCTCCGAAATCACGGAGCTCGGGAGGAAGGCCGCCCGGGACCCCAACTTCCGCAAGGAGCTCGGCCAGACGAAGGTCGGTCAGCTGGCCTCCCTGTCCTACGACCTCACCGGCATGGGGGAGAAGACGGGCATGGAGCAGATACAGGCCAAGCTGGAGGGGTCCGGGTTCTTCTCTGAGGCCCAGATCAAGGACATGACGAAGAAGGGCCTTCGGGGCGAGGACCTGGCCAAGAAGGCCCTCGAGACGGCGGTCCAGAACGAGGGAGAGACTGGTGCGGGGGGTTCCAAGGCTCAGCAGGTCGCGGATACCCTGATGTCGGCCCTGCGGGCTATTCTGGATCTGGCGAGGCACTGACTATGGCCAAGAGCGACCAGGAAGATGTGGGGCTTGAGTTCCTGATGCAGGTCCTGACCTGCATCGGGGATTCGGCTGCCACTCTTCGGGCTGAGGCCGAGGCCCACCAGAAGGAGAACACGGTGCGGAGGCGTCTGATCAAGATGCTGGGAGACAAGCGCTGATGTCCTTCGTCGCGGATCGTGCGCTACAGGGCCTGACCGGTCTCTTGGCCACCCCGCGAGCGGGGGAGCGCGGCTCGATCGCCGACGGGACCAAGGACAGCACGACGCTGCCTCCCAGCATCATCGTCCTGCCGCCCCTCATCGATGCCAGGGATGCCCTGGAGAACCACGAGACCCGTCGCAGTGCCTTGCAGACCATCCTCCCTCCAGGCGGGGCCGCAGCTGTCATCTCGGCCGCGGCGCCACGCCGAGAGCTGGGCGGGGCCTTCCAGGGCGGAGGTCCGGGCCCCTTCGGGGGCGGGCACCGGAATGCCGGCTTCGTCCTGAAGACGGTCCGGGAGAGCCTGAACGAGAAGCACCAGATCTACCAGACCTTCAACGGCTACATCCTCTACTCGATGGGTCGTGCCCCCTCGATGTACACCTTCTCGGGGTACCTCCTGCGGACGAGTGTGGCGGACGCCAACAAGTTCTTGGCGTTCTACAACAGCAGCATGAGGGCCTCGGCCGCAGTGGCCTCGGGCGTCCCCGCCTCGGTGTCATACTTGGGCTCGGTGGCCGCGGGGTACGTTGTGGCGGTCCGCGTGTCGCACGACGGTGAGAGTCCCGGGGCCTCCCAGTTCTCTTTCGACATGCTGATCCGATAGCCCATGGCCACCTCCCCGAACCGCGCCATCCGCTTCCGGGCCTTCGCCTCCGTGGGGGGCGGGGCCCTGCCGCTGAACAGCGGTCAGGTGGTCGGTCGGATCGGGCTCCCATCACAGGCCTCCGTGAACGTGGACTACAACTCCGTGGGCCGGGTCGACGAACTGGCCCCCTTCCGGGTCTGGTGCGAGCTCGGGAAGGCACAACACACGCTCTTCGAGGGCCAGCTGACCCACATCGGCCGGGACAAGCACGAGCGCAACCGGAGCATCACCCTGACCGGCACGGGCTTCTCGGGCACCTGGTTCCGGACCACCCTCCATCAGGTCAACGAGCTGTCCCCCAGCGGCTACTCCTACGGCGACAAGATCAGGGCCCGGGCGGTGGGCGACCCGGTGGGCTACACGGCTGGCAAGCGCTTCGCCGACCTGAGCAACCTCAACCAGGGCGACCTCCCCGGCTTCATCAAGAGCGTGCTGGCCCGGGCCGCCGGGACCAGCGGCCTGGGGTCTATTGCCCTGAGCAAGGTGACCATCCTCTCGGATGCGGCTGTCACGGCCCTCTACACCAACGGCGGGATGGCCTGGCGCATGTTCCTGAAGCTCGTGGAGGGGCAGACCTCCTCCACGTCGCCGGTGATGACCTACCTGCAGTCGATCATGGACCTGCTCTACTACGAGATGGTCGACATGGTGGGGCCTGCGCCGGGCGGTCGGATTCTCTTCAAGCCCAAGACGTTCTTCGCCCCCGTCCCAGGCGCGAACGTGTTCCTCCCGCAGAACTACGGCTTCTTCCGAGAGAGCCGATCCCTGGTCGACGCCCCGACCCGGATGATGTTCCAGACCAACGCCTTCCTGGAGCCCACACCGGCGGGCGGCATCGACATCACCACCCTGGTGCGCTTCGCCCCCGCCGCCTTGCAGTCGGCCTTCGATGCTCTCAACCGGAACGGGGACACGGGGGCTTTCGCCAAGACCTTGTCCTCGCCCATCACCCCGGAGGAGGGGCGGCGCGGCGTCATCGCGGAGTACGGAGCCCTCTCTCCGGCCGAGTGGGTCATCGCGAGTTCTGCGGGAGGTGTCGCTGCCGACGCTGCGCTTGGTAAAATAGCGGAGTACAAGCTGCGCTTGAAGCAGCTCGAATACCGCAGCGCGACGGTGAACCACTGCTTCGCTCCGCAGGTGGCGGTGGGCTTCCCGGGGGTCGTGGTGGACGACAAGTTCAACATCCGAGGTCTGGTCAGCGGGGTGTCCCACTCCTTCTCCGTGGACGGGGTGTCGACCAACATCAGCTTGAGTCACACCCGGTTCGATGGTGAGGGCGGCGAGGCCTCCAACCCGCCCTGGGTCTCGGACGAGTACAGCAGCGGCTCCGCGTACAACTCGCTCCTCGGCTCCGGGCCGACGGGCTTCTGAGGAGGGTAGAGATGGCCGGCAAAGGACCTTCAGCCGCCTTCAAGGCGAAGATCGACGGTCGCGCTGAGCGCCGAGGCCACGAGCGCCAGCTGTGGGAGCGCTGGAAGGGCGGCGATCAGGCGGCACTGGGCGACCTCTACCATTCGCTCACCCCCATCGTGCGCCGCGTCTCGCTGAACTACCGCGGCAACCTGCCGGAGGCCTACGTGGATGCCGCCGTGAAGCGCCACATGCTCAAGGCGCTCCACACCTGGGACCCGTCCAAGTCCCAGATGAACACCCACATCATGCACCGGATGAAGAAGGTCTACCGGGACGTCTCGCAGTACCAGAACCCGGGCCGCCTGGCCGAGGCGAGCCACGGGTCGGTGACGAACTACCAGAACGTCCACTCGAATCTGCAGGAGGAGCTCGGGCGTGACCCCACGCATCAGGAGGTGGCCCACGTGATGGGCACCACCCCGGTCGAGGCCTCGCGGCTGCGTTCCGGCACCCGCCGGGACCTGGCCGCGGTCGAGGGGCAGAACATGTGGAAGATGCCGGAGGAGCAGCACACGCATGCTCTGCTCGAGGACTTCCAGCACGAGCTCGATCCGGTGGATCGTACGGTGCTGCACATGACCTTCGGGATGGCTGGGCATGAGCCGACACAAGCCAAGGACATCGCCGCGACGCTCGGACTCTCGCCGGGAAGGGTCTCCCAGATCAAGGGCGACATCGCAACTCGTTTCAGCGCCCGCCATGGTGCTCGAGCGACCCCGGCCTACTGACGTCGAGCAGTCGCCTTCGGGGCTGGATGACTGGTCCTGCCCCTCTTGTGGCCTCCCGCGCGAGGGCCGGTGCATTCGTAACAGCTCCAATGCCCCCGTGCCCTTGTTGCCGGTGTGGGTCTACATGATGTGCGACAATAGGGAGTGCGTGGGGCCCGGACTCCAGACCGTAGCCGTTCACTGAGGGGATCATGAGCTTCACCAAGGGCCGTACGTGGATCGACGATCGCCGAGCCGAGATCCAGGCGGAGCTTGACGCTCTGGAGGATCTCGAGACCCCGCGGTCGGCCTTGTTCACGCAGTCGGCGAGCCGCATCACGGACCGGGCCGTGTCCCTGGCCGAGGGCGTCACGGACCCGGACACCGTGAAGCCCCAGCTCACCCTCCTGGTGAAGGCGATGCTCGAGGAGGCCTTTCCTGCAGGCCTGCCCGACGAGAGCCCCATCAGCGGGACCAACTCGTCCAAGCAGTTCCTGAGCGAGGCCTTGGTGCTTCTGGGCCTCGCCCTCAAGACCGATCCCGGGGCGGCTGTGCGGGGTCTCCTGAAGGCACCCATCGAGGCTCTCTCTCGGGCGGTCGCCGCGGGCCTCGAGACCGTGACCACCCTCCAGTCCGTCCTGACCCAGGTCGCCGAGGAGCCCGTGGGCCAGGGGATCTCCCTGCGGGCGGAGGACCCCCGCCTTGATTCCCTGGAGCTGGGCCTGGGCCAGGCCCGGGACGGCATCGAGCGCATCCTGGCCAACCTCTCCGGGCAGCAAGCGGTCAACCCGCTCCTGTCCCAGCAGGTGCAGGCCTTCCTGGCCTCGTCGATGGACTCCCTCACGGCGGGGACCGGGAGCCTCGATCGCCTCGACCAGCTGACCCAGGGGCTCACCGATGGGTTGCTCTCCACCCTGCAGGACAACGAGAACATCATCCAGAGCCTGCGGGCCAACCTGGCATCCTTCCGGGGCGGCTACGAGGCCACGGCCACGGGCCTCTACGCGGACAGGGCCCAGGTCACCGCCCTGCTCACCCAGGTCACCCGGCTGCAGGAGACCGTGTCCGGCGTGCGGGAGCGCGAGCCCGAGGTCGCCTCGTTCCGCCCGGCCTGGCTCAACACCCTGCTCACACTCCTGGCCCTCACCCGGGAGAGCCGCACGGTGGCCACCCAGAACATCTTCAACGAGGACACGGACCTCGCGACCGACTACCAGACCCTGGTGGACGCCCTGGCCATCGTCCCGACCACGGACCTTTCGGGGCTCACCCTCTCGATGATGTCGATCCGGGGGCTGCTCCTGGGCCTGTCTACCGGCACCGGCTTCCAGGAGCAGTATGCGGAGACCCTGCTCCGGGCCCAGGACCTCCTCACGATCTACAGAGACCGGCTCAACACCGTCCAGACGATCGTGAACACCTACCCGGTCACGACGTCGCCGCTGCTCGAGCGCCTGCTCTCCATCGTGAAGGACTCCAAGATGAAGTTCGCCCAGGATGCGCTCGAGCAGGGAGACATCCAGGCCTTCATGAACCTCTCCGTCGGGGACCTGAACCCGACCGACGCCATCTCCAAGGAGATCACGGCCTTCCTGGGGGAAGACGCAGACCTCACGGCCACGCTGGGGAAGGACCTGTCGGACAGCCTGGGGTTGATCCTGGCCTTCGAGTCCAACGACATCCAGGCCGCGCAGGGCTTCGAGGACTCCCGGAAGAACGCGATCGCGGCCCTGAAGGCTGACCTCGTGAACCTGGACCGGATAGAATCCGTGTTCGACAAGGCGGAAGCCCAGAAGGTGTAGCGATGCCGCTCCTCTCCTTGCAGTTCGCTTTCCCGATCGAGGTTGACCCCAACGGCTCGGGCCTGCGCTTCAGCCTGTCCACGGAGCTCGGGGCCTCCAAGCTGGTGACCGGAGTGCGAGCCGTCGAGCAGCACTTCGCCAAGCTCCTGCTCACGGGCCTGGGCTCGAACATCTTCGACCTGGACAGCGGGATGGCCCTCAAGGAGATCACGCGGCAGCCGGTGGACCAGGACAACGTCCTGAGCCTCAAGAACGACCTGGCCCTCTCCATCCAGAGCGTCACCCAGCAGCTGATCGACTCTCAGGAGGACCTGACCCTGGACGACTCCGAGATCCTGGTGTCCTCCGAGATCCTGGTGATGGAGTACGTCGATGGGGTCGGCTGGGACATCTCGATCCGCCTGAACACGCAGGACGGGAACGCCACCCAGGTCCTGCTGGGCGGATAACGCCGAACCCCGGTGTTCGTGCCCCGCCTGGGCCTCTCATGGCCTCCCGTGGTAGCCTGCACTGAGAGGTTTCAACCCACGAGGAGGGACGATGCCCTCGGATTTCATCAAGGTGATCGAGCAGCGGGTCAAAGAGGCACGGCCCGACCTCGACATCCGTGAGTTCACCGCTCTCCACGACGTCTTCATCAAGCTCCACGCGGTCGTCCAGGAGCCGCTGCAGAAGGACATCGACACGCTGAGCGATGCCCAGTCCCTGGCGTCGCCCGCCATCACGGACGAGGACATCGACCGGCTCGGCGCGAACCTCTTCCTGTTCCGGCGGACCGGCGCCAATGCCACGGGCCTGGCCCGGGTGTTCGTGACGGTCCCGGCCACATTGGTCTTCGTCACGACCTCGGTCTTCGTGGCTTCCAACGGCAGCACCTTCGCACCGACGGCGCCCATCTCCTTTCCGGAGTCCCTGGTGCGCCTCAACGTGGATGGGCCCCTCTACTTCGTGGACATCCCGGTCACCGCCGTGGAGCCCGGCGAGAAGGCCCGCATCAAGGCCCACACGCTCACCAGCATCCAGGGCTCGGCCATCAACTTCGCCAAGATCGACAACCCCTTCCCGTTCTCGGGCGGCGTCGACCGCGAGACCAATGCCCAGTTCGTACAGCGCATCGCCCAGTCCATCACCGTCCGGGACCTCGTCTCGGGTCTCGGCATCCAGACCCGGCTCAAGGAGGTCTTCTCCTTCCTGGAGCGGGTGTTCGTAGCCGGCTTCCTGGACCCTGAGATGAGCCGTGACCTGGTAGATGGCTTCCACGTGGGCGGCAAGGGCGACGTCCGGATCAAGCTGGCCTCGCTGCTGGCCGACCAGGTGAAGATCACCGTGCCCGCCTCGGACGGCAGCTTCATCCTCTCGGACGGCCTCGGCGCCCCCGGGGATGACGTGCGGCCCCCGGTGTTCATGGACTCGGTGCGCCTCCTGGGGCCGGGCCCGGCCTTCGTGCCGGTGGGCACGCCCCGGACCCGGGAGGAGACCACCCTCGTGGCGATCCGCCCCCTGGTGACCACCGGGGAGTATCAGGGGGTCGCCGCGGCGATCAACATCACCCTGAACCAGCTGCTGGTGACCGCCATCGAGGTCATCTCGCCCACGGAGCGCTACGTGGTCCTCGGCCGCCTCGACATCCAGGGCAACACCCAGACCGCCTTCACCCGGGTCTCCGCCGCCTCTGAGGCCGCCGCCCACCCCCACGTGGCCGTGAACCCCTCAAACAACCGGGCCTACGTGGTGTGGGTGGATGGGGGCACCGTTCGCTACAAGATCCTGGACACCGCCTCCACGGGCTTCCCGGTGGTCAAGGACACGACGGACCTCATCGTCGGGACCAACGAGACGCTCCGGCGGATCGACTCGGCCTTCTCGAGCGACGGGCACATCCACATCGTGCTGACCCAGCGGAGCGTCACGGCGGACGGCACCAGCCAGGACGCCGTCTGGTACGCCCGCCTGACCGCTGACGGGGTCGTCCCGGGCCTCAACACGCCCAAGCAGGCGGTCTTCGACCTCCCCGGGGACAACGGGGAGGCCTCGGTGGTCGTCCACGGCACCGGGATCAACCTGGTGGTCACGATCGGCTTCTCCTCGAAGCGCGGGACATACTCGAACATCTACGCCACCCAGCTGGACAATGACGGAGCGTCCCTGGGCCTCCCGGTGGCCTTGACCGCCGGCTTCGAGTTCAACGACCAGCCCTACATCCGCCCGGGCCCCGGTGACGCCATTCACCTGACGTTCCGCCGGAACTTCAAGGGCGTCAGCTACCTGCGCTTCCAGAAGGCAGGCCTGCCCATCTCCGTGCCCCGGAACGACACCATCGTGCGGTCCGGGGATATCGACGAGCTCCGGATGACGGTGAACCCCTACGGGTACCCGTACGTGTACTGGAGCGAGTTCGCCGGGGACTTCGACGACATCTTCTCGGCCAAGCTCGATCCCAAGGGCGTGCGGGTGGGCCCGGTCCACAACCTGGCGGACACGCCCTACTTCTCGAGCTTCCCCACCCTGCTCTCGGACAGCTCCGGGGCCTTGCACCTGCTGTGGATCGACGGCATCAAGGGCTTCGACAAGCCGTTCTACCTCAAGCGCCTGCCTCAGGAATGGCGCCTGATCGTGAAGGACGCCCGCTTCCGCTACTCGGTGAAGGAGGAGCTGGCCGTGGCCATCGAGCTCCCCGCCGCCAACGGGGTCGCCGTGGACATCCGCTGGGCCGATCTCCTGCCCCAGGTGCAGTCCTTCGTGTCCTCCAACGAGGCCCGCACCATCGTGGCGGATCTCCTGGTCCGGTACCAGATCCCCGCCATCGTGTCCTGCAACGTGGTCTTCGGGCCCCGGGGCGGCTCCCTGAGCGAGAGCGCCGCCAAGGCCGCCATCGAGGCCTACATCAACGATCTCCAGGGCACGGACCTGCAGGTCTCGGGTATCATCGCGATGCTCCACGCCAAGGGTGCCGCCAGCGTGTCGCCATTCGAGGTCACGGTAAAGGTGGACGAGGACAGCGGGGACATCCGGATCTTCAAGTCCAACGATGTCGTGAAGCTGCCCCGAGGCGTGTTCCTGACGGCCGTGGGTGTCACGGCGAAGTGGAAGGTCTGATGCTCGACCTCCTGCCCAACGTGGAACGTGAGAAGAAGCCCTGGCTCCTCGAGGGAGCGAACTGGATCCAGGAGCCCCAGGTGATGAGCATGGAGACCTTCTACAAGGAGTTCTTGGGCGTGGACATCGAGGCCGAGAAGAAGGCCCTCAGACAGGAGCTGGAGAATGAGCACGTGCAACTGCCCCGACGAGGACCCGAAGGACCCGAGGCCGGAGCTGGATCCCCAGATCTTGGAGGAAGCCCTGTCGATGTCGATCCTCCAGCTGGTGTGGTCCGCCGCCAAGGCCTCCGCCATCTGCGGCCCCATCCTGGCCTGGAGGGTCGTTCGGTACGCTTTCACCGGTAGGTGGTGATCGATGGCCACGGTCAAGGACCTCTTCCAGTCCATCCTGAGCTCCTTCTGGAAGGACGCCGTCGGGGGTGAGGACCACGCCCTGATCGAGGCCCTGTGGGACGGCTACCTCATCGCCGCCCAGGACCTCTACCGCCTCCTGTACCAGATCGACCAGGCGAAATCGATTGCCGAGATCAAGGCCACGGTCGAACGTGATTGGTGGCACCTGGACCTCAAGTACCAGAACGCCACGTCCACGGCCTTCACGTACACGATCGAGACCGAGATCGTCTCCGTCCCCAAGCTCCAGCAGGGCGTGGGTGAGGGCCACGAGGGTGTGGTGCTCACGGACACCACCGACTACGTGGTGAACAGCCAGGACCATACCATCACCTTCGTGAGCGCCGCAGCCAAGGCGGCCGTGTCCCGGGACATCTCCCTGGTCGACTCCCTGGGCCGCCCCACGGCTGCCGGCAACTTCGTCCTGGGCGGCATCCTGGTGACCCTGACCCTGGGCGTGGACTACTCGTGGCTCAACGCCGAGTTCACGCTGATCCGGCTCCACTCCAAGGCCGCCTTCGATCTCTTTGCCCAGATGGCTGATGGGGCCTCGAACCGGGCCCTGGAGGACAAGATCCTCTTCGCCCCGTCGCTCCAGATCGACGACCGCCTGGTGTACCAGAACTTCGGCTTCCTCCTGGGCCTGGCCCCCGAGGACATCCCGATCAGCGTGGCCCTCTACACCCGCCTCGTGAAGGGCCTCTGGTACATTGCCTGGAACGGACCGACGCCCTTCAATCTCGAGGTCGGTGTCTCCGTGCTCTTCGGCTACCCGGTGGCCCAGGAGGCCGGGCACATCCACGCCATCGTGAGCTCAGGCCCGGACAAGGTCGTGACGGTGGCCACGGCGGCCGGCGAGCTCTTCGACACGCTGGTGCCAGCCCTCTTCACCGTCACCGTGACCCTGGGCCAGACGGTGAAGCAGAATCAGGCCCTCTCCGACGCCGTGACCATCCTCGATGACCAGTCGAGCCCCGGTTGGTGGTCGGCCCTGTCCCTGGCCCGCTACTCCAAGGACGGGAAGGTGCCTGCGGATCTCACCGTGGACCAGGAGCTTGCGATCAAGGGGCGCCTCAAGAACGCCGTGTTCGGCATCCGGCTCAAGGACAGCCACAACGACCCTGAGATCAACCTGCGGGCCCAGGTCCTCACGGTGGCCTCGAAGTTCCTGAACCGCCTCAAGCCGTACTACGCCCAGTTCGCCTTCATCGACAGCGTGCTCTTCGTCGAGACCGTGGATGAGGCCACGGGCCAGGACGTCTCGCTGAAGATGAAGTCCAGGAAGCTGATGCACTCCACGATCCCGGACAACCACGTGAACGAGCTCTTCGCCACGCCCCACGACACGAGCAACTTCGCGGACTTCGACGCCTACGTGGCGGCCGGCGACACGCCCACGGACGCCACCAGGGCCTACTACCTCGGCGCCGATGCGCCGTTGGCCTTCGAGGACGTCTCGTTCAAGATCAAGTACCCCGGCTCCGGTGGGCTCTTCGTGCCCACCACGGATGCCGCCTACACCGCCTACGCCTCGGCAGCGCTCGCGGACCTGACGCCTCCGGACATGTTCCTGAGCCCGGACCCGGGCGAGTACTTCTACGAGATCTCGGTGCGGGTGCGCCCGGACGAGCCGTGCACCATGCTCTACACCCTGGACGGGCGAACACCGGAGTTCGGGCCCCCGATGATCGGCTCGCCGGTGCGGGACCGCATCCAGATCCCCGAGGGCAGCTGGGTGCTCAAGGTCATCGCCAAGGACCTCTCGGGGAACGTGAGCTCGGTGCTCGAGGCGCCCTACAAGATCGCCCTCGGGATGCCGGCCACCCAGGTCAACCCGACGCCCACGGTGCCCTCGAAGACCTCGGTGGCTGCCCTGCTCACGGCCGCAGACGACACCCTGGACATCTTCTTCACCACCGACGGGACGGCACCCACGGACTTCGCCTTCCAGGACGTGCTGCGCCTGGGTGGCCACCGTATCGTGTGGGACTCGCCCACCTCGATCCGCCTGGAGGACGCAGCCCGCCCGGTCTTCTTCCCGCGGGGGACGGCCACCCTCAACGTGGATGGGCCCCGGAACTACGAGATCGCGCCCCGTCGCAATGGGCGCTACTTCGTGTACGCCCAGCGCCTGGGCGACAACCGGTGGAAGCCGCACTTCTCGCTCGAGAACATCCGCTTCCAGCCCAACACGTCCACGCGGCTGTGCATGGGCTACGTGATCTCCAATGCCTCGGGAGTCTTCACCCCGGACGCGGTCATCAACGCCGTGGACGCCGGGGACTCGGTGAAGCTCGAGAAGGACCTGGTCATCACGGACGGCGTCCTGAACACGGACAACCCGATCCCCCTGGTCAACGACCAGACGCAGCGGGTGCTCCGGTTCTTCGGCAAGACGCCCGGAGGCCTCTTCGATCCCCCGCAGGCCCACGTCTACGGGTTCGACACCATCCCGCCGGTCACGGTCCTGGAGAACGTGTTCTCCAACCAGCCCTTCAAGAAGACGCTCAAGGTCGACTTCCAGGTGGAGCCGGGCAGCACGGTCTTCTGGTCGGAGCTCACCAAGAGCCCGCAGCGCATCATCTTCGGGCAGGCTGACAAGCTGGTGGACGGGGCCAACAAGCTCGCCCTGGTCTACTCGTCGCCCAACAAGGTGGTCCCGAACTTCACGTCGTTCACCCTGCGTTTCAAGAAACGGGCCTCGACGGGGGAGCTGGTGGAGATCGTCACCACGGCCGACGTCCGGGTGGGCGCCGTCATCCGCATCCCGGTCATCCCGGACTCCTTCTTCGACATCGCCGCCGTGCCGGACTTCGACAACGCCGGGAAGTGGCGCCTGGACATCGGCTCGGCGAACCTGCCCATCCAGGAGCGCTCGGACATCTTCACGGTGAGCCGTGTGACCACGGACCAGTTCGGGGTCCTGAACACCACGCTCGTGGACAGTGGGGGCTCGATCCTGAACGCCACGGCCCAGACGGGACTCTCCAACCTGGCCCGGAAGACCAAGAAGTACGTGGGTGAGCCCCTGACCTTCAACGTCTCGGTCTCCCCGTACCGGGTGGCCCTCGCCTACTTCGCGGAGGACGCCTCAGGCAACGTCGAGGAGGTCCGTCTCCAGGTCTTCGAGGGCTGACCCTTCGTTGACCGGGCCCCTGCTCGCCGACTACTCTGTCCTGGTCGACAGAAGAGAGGTCCGACCAATGCCCGGTCTGAGGATAGACGGCCCTGAGGAGCAGTGCGGCGCCTGGGGGAGGCTCACCCTGCGGTATTTCCGCAACGGTGTGTTCCTCTACGATGACGTGGAGTCGAACGTCCTCACCAATGCCGGCAAGAACCTGTGGGTGAAGCGCCTGAAGGAAGGGACCACGGCCAAGGGTGTGGACCGCATGGAGGCGGGCGACGGGGGCTGCCTCTCGACCGCCCTCTACACGCCCATCCCCTTCGCGGCCACGGACACGGCCCTGCGGGACCCTGTGAATCTGGCGTCCGCGATCCAGGCGGGTGAGGTCTACGACCTGGGCGCCCGGACCGTGACCTACAAGACCGTGCTGGCGGCGGCCCTGGCCAATCCGGGGGACTTCCACTACACGCCCCGGGTCATCAACGAGCTGGCGCTGGTCACGGCCTCGCCCGACAACATCGTGGTGGCGCTCCGGGCCTTCAAGTCGATGATCTTCGACCCCAACGACGCCATCGAGATCGAGGCGGAGTGGGAAGTCGGGCTCCTGTAACCGGCGAACCCTGGTGTTCGTGAGGAGGGTGCTGTGACGCTTCGCTGGTTCTCGGTGCGACAGGAAGGGGCCGTCCTGCCCTTGGGCCGGACGAAGCCCGAGATCTACTTCCGCTTCACGGGTGGGGTCGGGGGCGTCGGTGCCTTCTCCCGGCGGGATCCCGGCGGTGCCCTGCGGCCCTACCATGTGGGTCAGGTCCCGATCGGCGACGGCACGGTCAAGTACCGGGCCACGCTCACCAACAGCCAGTCCGGCCTGCCCTTGCGCTTCGACGAGGTCGTGGGCCTCGACTTCCTGTCCATCGGCCGTACGCCCTTCAACGCCCAGGAGTTCCCCACCCTCATCCGGACCAACGGGGTCCGCATTACCCAGACGGCCGCTCTGCCCGTGGCCTTCGGGACGGTCGTGTTCTCCAAGGTCGGGGGAGGCCTGGGCAGCTACCTGATGGCCTCGGGGCCAGCGGGCCAGGTCGACCACACGGGCGCTGTGATCCCGGCGGGCATTCACCGCCTCACGATCGAGGCCTTCGAGAACACGCCAGCCCAGGGGTTCGGCAATGCCGAGAACGGGGAGTTCGCCCCTCTCGAGACCCTGTTCAGCTATCCGGAGGGCGTCTCGGTCACACCGCTGCACGCGGTCCTGGTGAAGGACATCTACTACCTGATCGAGCGGGACGACACCACGACGCCTGTGTCCTACCGCCTGAGCAGCTTCTCGGTGTCCAAGAGGACCTACAAGGCGGGACCGGTGCTCCCCGTCACGCCCTTGGGCATCAGCTACTCGGAGGCCGAAGAGCCGGGCTCCCTGGTCCTCCTGGGCTTCGCCACGGCCGGGACCTCCGACAACCTCTACCGGGTGGATCCGGCCACCGGTGAGGCCCTGCTCCTGGTCCCGGTGGCCGTGAACGATCCCCTGGAGCCGTTCAAGCGCCAGGGCCTGTTCTTCCTGGGCCGTGACCCGAGCTCGAGCCTCGACCAGTTCGTGACCCCGGACTCGGCCTACATCGGGCTCACCCCGGAGGTGGAGCAGACCGCCGAGGGCGACTGGTTCGTGCGGCGCTCCGTGGCCAGCCCCACGGGCTACCTGGTGCTCACCGCCGAGCGGGAGGTCTTGACCCGGGACGGCTCTCCCAGCCCGGAGGAGCCCACGCTGCCGGTCATCCCGCCGGGCGACCCGCCGCCCAACGGGTACCCGCGGGGGATGTTCCCGCCGCCCCCGAAGGGCTCCCGTGACCTGCCCACGGCCGTCTCGAAGTGGGTGCCCTACTACGGGCCCTTCACCGAGGCCACCTTCAGCACCCTGATGCACATCCTGTTCGGGCGCAACGGGCGCATCCGGGGGATGATCGCCACCCCGAACGCCGGCAACACGCAGCTCACCATCGAGGCCGGTGACGAGGGCGGCGCCCTGATCATCAACGGGCACGAGGTCTTCTACCCTGCCGGCTCCGTGATCGCCCCGGTCCCCATCGTGGGTGGCCCGCCGTACGCCCTGACGGCGTACACGCCCAATGCCCTGCCCTCCTCGCCGGTGACCTTCGCCGTGGAGCCCTTCGTCCCGGCAGCGCTCACCAGCAAGGCCGTCCTGAAGTACTCGGACTCCACGGGCTTCAACTGGACCGACACGCCGGCCCTGGGCCTGGGTGAGCTCGCGGATGCGGCCAACACCAAGCAGTTCACCCCCGAGGAGGAGGCGCTCCTCATCTCCCGGGACGGCCCCATCGATGTGGCGGACACGCTGCACCGGCACCGGGTGCCCGTGCCCAAGCAGGCCTTCGAGGACATCTTCAACTACGACTACGACAAGGTCCCGCATCCGCCCAAGGCCACGCCCCCGACCTTCGCCGACAACTATCACGCCCACTCGGGCTCGATGACGGACTTCGAGGCCGAGTGCCTCACGGCGCGAGGGGGCATCACCTCGGCGGATCCCCAGCACACGCACGACACCCTGCCCACGTCCGCGGCCCACGCCGCAGTCTTTGGCGGGCCTGCCTCCGACGCCAACCTCTACCACCGGCACCCCAGGCAGGGGCACGGCGTGATCGCCAACCCCAACGCCGACAAGGAGTACGTCCCGCAGAACGTCGGCACGGGCGTGGGCCTCCTGAACGCCGCGCAGTCGTCGTTCACGGGCTCCCTTTCCCTGGTCCTGGGCGAGTCGACGCTCGGGGGTGGCGTGAACCGCATCATCGGCGTCCGCTACAAGGAGTTCGCGCTCTTCATGCACTCGACCATCTCGGCCCCCATTGGCGGGGGCGTGGGAGGTCTCGATCTGGTCGAGGTCACGGAGACCTTCGGCCCGGACAATCCTTCGGGCGTCCTGGACTTCGTGCCCTTCAACACGCTCTTCACCTGGCGGGGCATCGAGATGCGGGTCACGGTGCCGGACGTGAACGTCGTGCCCTTCGTCCTGCCGACGACCAATCGCCCGCTGGGGGACTTCTTCACCTTCCACGGGGTCATCGCGGTGAGCATCGACCGGGCGGGTACCCCGGCCACCGAGACGATGATGGAGGAGCGCTTCATGTGCCGGGCGGCGCCTCGGTGGGCCATCGTGCTCGACGACCGGTACCCCGGCGGGGCCTACCTGACCTTGACCCTGTCGTAGGAGCTCCACGATGCCCTGGCACGCACGACCCAGCTTCTCAGAGAGGGACATCCCCGGCGGCGAGGTGGGGGATCCCTACCCCGCCTTCAGCCGGAGCCCCTTGCCGGGCAGCTGGGCCGGGGCCCTCTACCGCCGCAACGCCCCGCTCTACGCCGGGACGCTGTACTTCACGGACCCCTTTGACACCATCCTGGGCGGTGAGGACCGGGACAGCTGGCGGGTGAGGCCCGTCTCCTACGACCTGATCCCCAGTCGGATGGAGTGGACCCGCTGCTTCGCCAACCAGGAAGAGTCCCTGCACCAGACGGACGGGAGCTCGATCCTCCACTCGGTGCTGTTGCCCTCCCATGTGGTGGGCTCGACCTTGTGCCGGGTCCGCGTCCCGGACGGCTTCGTATTCGCCGTGGACACGGATGGGGACGTGGTGGCTGGGGTCTACTTCCTGGCCATCGCCGACCTGACGGGCGCCCCGGCCCTGGGTGACGGCAACCAGCCCACCGTGGTTCAGAAGCACGTCTTCGTGAACCAGAACGGGTGCCGCGGCGGCATCGTGGTGGGCGACGTCTACTACTTCCTCGAGCCGATGGACGGGTTCTATCCAGACGGCGGGCCCAAGTTCCGGTTCTCGAGCTACGACCTCGGCTCGAGCACCTACACGCAGGGCCTCGAGATGCCGGCGGGCCGGTACTACGGCCTCTCCCGGGCGCCCTCCACGCAGGAGGTGGGAACCCCGGTGTTCCTGGTCCTCCTCGATCAGGGCGAGAGCCTGCAGCGGGGCCTCTACATCTATGACGAGGTCCTCAACACGGTCAGCCTCCAGGTGCGGACCCCGACTGGCTTCGTCGGCTACGGCGTGGGGCTGGCCCTGTCCACGGAGGCCTCGGTCAACTTCCCGCTCACCCTCTACCCGATCGAGTCCTCGAGCTTCCCCACCGGAAGCACGACCCTCGAGAACTCGAACGGGACGCCCACGACGCTGGTGAGCTTCACCGGGCAGCTGGTGACGATGAGCACCCAGGTCATCTTCTCCATCCGCATCGTGGACCCGGACTACAACTTCGTGACCTGGCACGCCGACTGGTCAGACGACAGCGGATTCTCGTGGAACCCCGCCACGGTCTTCGGTCCGGACTTTCCCGAGAGCCAGTCGCTGCCCTCTCCCGGCTGGGCGGCCAGCTTCCAGTGGGACTCGACTGCGGCGGCGCCGGCTGCTGCGGTCGACGTGCGGTTCGTGATCGACACCCCGGCGTGGGATTCGGCTGGTGTCACGGCCCAGGTCAATATCGTGCTGGTGCCCATCGAGATCCCGCCCACCAACGTCCTCGAGGATAAGATCAACGCGGCGAGCATGGCCTCGCCTCTGGTCGTCGAGGAGGCCTCGGCGGGGAGCCGTGCGGAGCCCAACAAGGAGCTGGACCTGGTGCTGGTGGGCCGGGGCTTCCGGGTGGCGGACGATTTCGGCAATCCCCGGGTGCAGGCGGTGCTCATCAAGAGCGACAAGGCCACACAGGCCTTCGACCACACGCGGTTCACGCTCACGGCCTCCGGGGAGCAGGACATCCTGAATCTGCGCATGGTCGTTCCGACCCCGGGGACCTATGATGTCTTCCTGCTGGATCGGGAGGGCGCTCGCATCGCCGTGTTCCCGGCAGGACTCAAGGTGGGCTGATCGATGGCCGTATTCATCTACGAGGTCGTCCCCGCGATCATCCGGGCCAAGGACCCCGTCGTCGACCTGAAGATCCGGGGCGAGGGCTTCTCGACGGGCCAGCCTCGGACGCTGCGCTTCGTGTCCCCGGACGGGGTCGTGGTGGTCCCTGCCACGGGCTTCAGCATCGACTCGGACTCGGTAATCACCGTCGCCACGGTCACCTTCCCGGTCATCGGGACCTACCGCCTCCAGATCGAGAGCGCCTCGGGCCTGCTGGCCCAGGTGGATGGCTCGGTCGTGGTCAACCGCCCGCCGGTGGACTTCGTCCTCACCTCTCCCCAGGTCGTGGTCAACACGGTGGTGGAGGGCGCCAAGCTCCTCCTCACCGGCGTGGCCGCCTCCCAGGTGGGGATGGTGCGCTTCTCCGGTCCCGGCCTGTTCGAGATCGACGAGTACGGGCGCCCGGACCCCAAGACCATCGCCTTCTTCCCGCTGACCTTCGGGTTCCTGGGCGAGTACGACATCCAGCTCTTCACGGACAACACCGGGGCCACGCCCATCGGCAGCCTTCAGGTGGGTGGGCTTGAGGTCATTCGTTCGCCCAAGACCCCGGAGATCACCGGCCTGTCGCTCAAGATCCTGCAGCCCCAGGAGACCGGCACCGGGATCATCATCCAGGGCTCGGGCTTCGTGGATGCCTTCATCGAGATCATCCGGGTCCAGTCCACCTCGGAGACCTTCACCTTCCTGCCCCAGCCGGGGCCCTTCATCCCGGAGGAGGATGTCCCGGCGGGCCGCTTCCGTCTCCTGGGCGACGACAGCATCATGCTGGGCCCGCTGACGCCCAACCTGCCCGGCGAGTTCGGTGTGTTCCTCGAGACCTCCGACGGGGGAACACCGGTGTTCGTGGCCAGCCGCATCCGGGCCCTCACGGTCCGTGACACGCGGAAGCCGGCCGTGGTCTTCCTGCCTCCCCCGCAGCGGTCCGATGATCCCATCGAGGTCACCCTGCAGGCCCAGTTCACCGATCCGGTCACGGGCCTGGCCACGGGCGTCGTCGACCCCCTGGCCCGGATCTTCGTGCTGAAGACGCCCCTCGACTTGCGCCCGGCCCTGGGGGCGATCGACCCGAACAACAAGCCCTGGGAAGTCATCAGCGCCGGGGACGCCTTCAACATCCCCGGCTCGGCCGGCTACGGCGCCCCCGGCGTGGCCCCGCCGTACCCGGGGCGCCCCATCGTCACGTCCTCGATGGCCTACACCGGTCCGTTCGAGCTCTCCCGGCCCACCCTGGTCCAGGCGATCGCGGTGGACCTCTACGGCAACGTCTCGGACGTGGTCCAGGGCGTCTACGACATCTCGAACCAGGCGGACCGGAAGCTCCTGGCCTTCGAGAACCCCGTGGACAGCTACTCGCGCTTCGCCAACGTGAACGTGATCGTGCGGAACCTGCGCATCCGCTACAAGGCCCTCCTGGGCGAGGACGATGTCCCCGGCGTGGTCCAGCAGGCGGCCGGCGCCACGGCCGCGAAGACCACCCTGCTCCGAGACCTACGCCGGGGCCTGATCGACGTCCTGCACACCTCGGGCAAGTCCCTCGATGAGGCGCTGCCCTTCCCCAAGGTCGAGTTCGTGAGCGACATGCAGCTCAAGCTCACTCCGGGCCGGGAGATCTTCGCGGCCTCTCCCTTCCCCTACGCCCCGGGGAACAACACCTGGAGGGTCACCCGGCGAGCCCTGGAGTTCGGCTTCGCCACGACGCCGGCCAACGGGGACTACGAGGTCGTCCTGATCCCGTCGTACGCCGGGCACTCCTTCCTGGACCCGTTCATTCGTCTGGCGGGGAGCTCGACCATGCCGCCGCCGGCCGCCTCGGCGACCTTGGTGCCCAAGCCGATCACGATCTTCACCAAGGTCGCGACCTTCACCGTCGCCGGGGGCAAGATCGACCGCGACACCATCGTGCAGGTCACGGCGGGGCGGACGGTCAGCCGGCGCTTCACGGACCAGGACCTCGAACGGGACAACATCGCCATCCCGCGGGACATCCACTACCGGGAGCTCGAGATCGCCCTCGAGTACACGACGCTGCCCGGGGGCGTGTCCGGGACGACGGGGGACGGCGGCGTCCGGATCAACGACCCCAAGACCCTGCCCTCGATCGCGGACCAGCCCGGGAGGGCGCAGGAGTACTTCCCGCCATCCAATGCCGCCGACGAGTTCCGGCCTGACGAATTCGACACGTTTGTGGAGGCGGTGGGCGACACGCCGCGGGGTCCGGTCTCGACCAATCTCACCTACACGATCAAGGTCCTCGCCAAGGGGACGGACGTCCGGGACGAGAACTGGCCCATTGACTTCAGCTTTGGGATTGGGCGGATCAAGTTCAGGGCCCCGGTGGTGTTCGAGTGGACCTTCGGTGAGGGGGACGAGACGGACATCGTTCTGAGCTCCTCAACGGGGGCCAGCGGCGTGGTGGCCGAATTCTCTCCGGTGCCCTGGAAGCAGGGCGTGGCCACGCCGTTCAAGCCCATCAACAGCGGGGACAGCCTCAAGAAGCTCGGGATCACCATCGGGAACACGCCCCTGACGATCCGCCGACCGAGCCCCATCACCAAGGTGCTCACGGACTACGACGTCGACTACAGGTTGATGACACAGCGCCTGAACGCTACTGCCCTCTACGACCCCGGTGGAGCGTACCGCACGATCATCTTCGGGCAGGGCGGCACCATCAACAACGTACGGGAGCCGGACAAGACGAAGTCCACGCTCCTCAACCCGAAAGACTACAACTACACTTCGGGCGCCGTGAATGGCTGGCACTACTCGGCGCTCTACGCCGCGTTCCGGGGCTCCTCATACGACATCAGCGGGCAATTCCCGCCGAACTATAGCTACTGCCCGGAGACCCTGACCCTGAGGGTCGACGGCAAGGTTGTCGCCCACGAGGAGAAGGACGGCACCTGGCAGAAGTCCGTGAGCATGACCTACCCGCCGGAGGACGGCCTGGCGGTGTTGGGCCCGGTGGTGAGCTCCATGATCGAGGTCGGTGTCTCCGGCACGGTCTCGAGTCCCTCCGGGACCTTCTGGCACGTGCTGATCAACACGACCGCGCCGCTGACCGGGACGGTTGGGAGCGGGGATGTGCTCACGGTCACGAGCCCAACACCCGGATTCGGGACACGGACCTTCACCATCTACGGGTTCTCCAACTCGACACCCACGAGTGTCACGATCATCTTCTTCGTCCCCTTCACCGGGTCGGTCGGCCAGCCTTACGACGACACGGGCACGGTGCAGCTGCTCGATGGCGTCTACACCGACGTGAAGATCACCCGGCGGCAGACCGGCATCATCTACGATGTCCCGGTGTCCAGCTTCACCAAGGACACCATGTATGCCCTGGACATCGGAGGAAGCAGCAACGACGACTTCGGCTTCCAGATGTACAATTTCAGGACCAAGGCCTGGCTCACCGAGGATGAGAGCCAGCAGTACTGGCCCGCCACGGATGTGCGCTCCGGCCAAGTGCGTATCCGCATGGTGCTCAAGAGTGGCCTGACCCGGGGCGACATCGAGAACGTGGACTTCCAGGTCTTCTTGAACGGGGAGCAGGCTTACGGCCCGCTGTAGGAGATCGTATGGCTGACGAGACCCCCGTAAACCGCTCGCTCACGCTGGTCACGAAGACCCCGCTCACGATCGACAGCCCGGACTCGACGACGATCGAGGTCGTCGCCGCAGCGACGGGCGCCAAGGGCACCCGCTTCAACTTCCGCTCTGACTTCACCGTGGACGGCTCGCCCCCGAGCATCGATCCTGCGGACCCGCCCTCGGGCTACACCATGGGCGAGGAGCAGAAGTACCAGGTCCTCCCGCCGACCAAGATCGCCATCGGCGGCGTGCCGATCCGCCCCTACACGATCAAGATGCTCGTGGAGGCCTCCAACGTCGTGTCCCCCGACGACGTGGTCCTCGCCAACTTCGACATCGTCCTCTCGGCGTCCACGGAGCACATCACCGGCCTGGCCCCGAGCATCATCGTCAACAAGACCAAGATCCAGCTCACGCTGACGTCGCAGGCCACGACTATCGATGCCGGCAAGACGGTCGTGACCTCGACCTACATCGCCGACATCGCCGTGAACGATCCGATCCCCTTCCAGGTCTTGGCCCGGATCCTGGGCCCACCCGGCTCGCAGGGCAAGGCCCAGGTGCTCAAGGTCGTGACCACGGAGCCCGACCCCCCGCCCACGCTGCCCGGCTACGGGGCTACGCCGGAGGGCCTGCTCCGGGTTGGGGACGAGTTCGACGTCTTCGGGCCGGATAGAGGCCGGGACTTCCGGGAGGAGTTCACGGCCCGGAAGCTCTACGCCAAGATCCGGGCGATCGACAACGAGAACCTTAACAATGTTCACGTGGCGGTGCTCGAGCTCAACATCATCGCCGAGGACACCCTCACGGCCCTGAACGTCCTCGTCCGCCGCAACCGGGAGCTCTTTGCTCTCGAGTCCCTGGACAGCGTGTTCGACGCCACCGATGGCCTCATCGCCCGCCAGCTCGAGGCCGGGGACGCGGACACCATCGAGGTCTTGCTCCAGCCCAACGGCATCCCGGGGACCCAGGCCATGATCCGGGGCCTGTTCACCAGCCCGCCCAGCGCCGCGCCGACGCTCGAGCCCATCACGGACGTGGTGGAATTCGGCTCCAACGGGGAGCCCGGCTTCTCGGCGGCGGATGGCACCATCTTCCTGGGGATCTTCGCCATCGACCGGCGGGCGGGGCTCGTGGCAGCTCAGGCGGCTGGCGAGTTCCGGATCCTCACCGGGGGCATCCTGCAGGTCATCGCCGACGCCACCTCGGCGGTGAACCTGGGGAACACGATCCAGAAGGTCTTCAACCTGCGCATCGTGGTGCCCACGACGCTGGAGTACATGCGCTTCGTCTACGTGAACAGCCGCAACCCCAATGACGTGCTGCCCCTCGAGGCGGGCACGGACATCAACGGGACCATCACCGGCGACGGGACACACGACAACCCGTTCATCCTGAACGTGGACAAGCCCGAGCAGCTGCAGGTCTTCGCCGTGCCCCAGCAGAACTCGGACGTGGACCTGGCCTGGGTGCAGACCGGCTACGCCTTCAACGACAACCCGGTGGACGTGCTCTACCCGGTGGCCCCCGAGACCTGGAAGAGGGCCTTCACCCGCCTCCAGCGGGTGAACATCCTGCCCCACCCGGCCGCCCCCGGGACACCGAGCCTGCGCCCGCCCCGCGGTGACGAGATCGTCTTGATGAGCGGGGGCACGCCGGTGGGCGACCCCGGCGTCGACCCCGGCTTCTCGAACCTGATCACCCTCTACGCCCGGGGCCAGACCGTGGCCAACCAGGACGACGTGAAGGAGGCGACGATCTACCTGATCGTTGCGGATCCGTCAGTCCTGTAACCCTGGACTCTCCTACCTGCCTGCTGGTACGCTGAGCCCAACTTGGCTTAGAGCCGGAAGGGATCTCAGATGAACGAGCAGGCAGGAGAGATGGTGAGCGCCCTCCTCAAGGGCAGCTTCGGGACGGCAGCCCTGGTGGGCATCGTGTTCGCGTTGACCCACTACGGCGCCTTCGTGATCGACTTCGCGGCGGGCAAGGCCAACGCCTTCATCGCCTGGGCCCGGGGCAAGGCCAACGATCTGTCCCTGCTGGCGCAGACCACGCTGGACGATCGCTTCTTCGACCTCCTGACCAAGGCGGTCTCCAACCAGGCCCACCTCAAGGCCTCCCTGGCGGAGATGGTCGCGGACGGATCCATCAGCCAGGCGGAGCTCAAGGATCTCCTCGACGCTATCTGGAGCGACTTCCGCGCCAACCTGGGCGTCACCGACTGGAGGGGCTTCGCGCTCCTGCTCTTGGGAAACGAGAATGCGCCTCGCGAGATGAGCGAGCAGGCGCTGAAGCGGAAGTTCGAGGCCAACGTGCACGCGATGCTTGGGAGCGCCACGGAGGTCGTGGCCACCCGACGCATGGAGCGGCGCTCCATGAAGGCTCGCGAACTCCTCGCTCAGCGCTCTATGAAGGCCGAGTGCGGGTCGCCCCCGCAGCTGACGGAGCGGGCCTAGCCTTCTTCCGGGCCATCCTCGTCGAGACCGGCAAGCGACGAGGGGCGGTCACCACCGCCCTGATGCGCCGGATCATCAACGCCCTGGATCTGGACATCGACCGCCGGAAGGACGACCTGGCGCTGGCCCAGTTCCACGCCCGGGCGGTCTCGGAGTCCATCCAGTACGTAGCCGCCTGGGCCGGCTCGGGGAGGCCCTTCGGGCTCACCGAGGCCTCCTGGCTGGCCGAGCAGGTTCTCCGCTCGAAGAAAGCTCTTGGGCTCTGGCGGGGCCCGTCGTACCATCAGGTCGAAAAGGTCTGGGGCCTCATCTGGGAGGCCGCCTGGATCATCATCAAGAAGGGAAGGTAGTCGAGATGCGGCTTCTGCTTGTGGCTCTGGCGCTGATGCTGGTGTGTCCCCTGAACTCCCTGGCCAAGGAGCGCTACCGCGGCGTGGCCCTGCTCTGGGACTCGGTCAACAACCGCTACCGGGAGCTCACCGTCGAGGAGGCCCGCTTCTTCAGCGTGGCCCGGGACATGTTCAAGGCTCGGCAGGGGACGCCTGCCCCCAAGGCCCGGCCAAGCCCCTCGGCCTCCCCCATTGCACCCAAGATGAAGATCAAGCGCAAGCGGGACTTCGAGGGCACGGACGAGGAGCTCGGGTCCAAGCTGGACATCGCCCCGGACACCGAAGTGGATGGCACGCCCAAGCCTCCGGAGAAGGCCGGCGAGGTGGCGGCCACGGCCGATTTCAAGGCGGAGATCGACACCTTCGCGGCCTACCTGGTGCACTCGCGGAGGGTCAAGGTGGGCCCGTCCCTGGCCTACCGCCTGGCGGACCACTGGAAGGCCACGCTGGACGTCGCCGACCAGTTCCTGGGCGCCAGCCTCAACTACGACTTCACCCACCTCCTGCGCCCCTCCATCGGGGCGGGGGTGGGCACGGAGCTCGACGGCATCTGGCAGGCGTATGCCAAGGCCTCCTTCAGAATCTGGTAGACTGCGAGGGCAACAGGTTCATCGACCCCCGGTCTGCCGGCCGGGGGTTCTTCTTTTGCCCTGCGGGGCGCTACACTGATCCCTGATGTCGGTCGCATCGCCCCCCAACCCCGCTCACCTGATCCTCGAGATCACCTGGCTGAACTTCGAGGGCGGAGAGAAGCTGGACGTCGTCACCAGCACGGTCACGGTGTTCCACCGGACCGCGCTGGGCGCCCGCGTCGTGGACCTGGCGCCGGTGCCCCAGACCTTGGACGCCGCCACGTCGATGTGGCGCTTCGTCTGGGTGCTGCCCATCGTGGCGGCCGGGCAGTACGTGGTCGAGTACCGGGGGACGGACACGGACGGGGCCGTGGGCGTGGTCCAGGAGGACCTCACGGTCTACGCCCTGGCGGTCCAGGTCGACGAGGTCCTGGACTGCCTGCTCGGCCGGCAGAAGCTCGACGTCGGGACCAACCGGTGGATCCTCTTCCGGCGGGACGGATCGGTGCTCAAGGAGTTCGACGTGAAGGATGACGTGGGCGCTCCGTCCTCTGACGACGTCTTCGACAGGATCCCGGTGCCCTGATGCCGAACGTCGTCATCAAGGGCTACGGCTACCGCCGCACCGGCACCGTGAACCGCCCGGCCGTCGAGCTCACCACGCCCCTGGACGTGGACTTCATTCACCTGGCGGTGGCCGACTCCGAGATCGTGCCCGAGAGCATCTTCGAGGTGGAGATCGAGCTTCTCGACTCCCCTGACCTGGAGGTCCACTTCGAGAGCCTCCTGGAAGCCGAGGGTGAGGCCGAGACCGTCACCGAAGGAGAGAGCTCGTGAACAGCCGAGAGTTCGGAGAGCAGACCCTCAAGGCCTACCCGCCCATCACCCAGCGGAACTCGCGGAGCCTGCTCTTCAAGATCCGGAAGGACAAGCAGCCCTTCCAGCTGGACGGCTCCAAGGCCATCTTCGTGATGAAGCCCCTGCTGGAGACCCTGGACACGGACCCTGCGGTCAAGGTGAAGCGCTCGTCGGCCTACACGGGCGGTCCGGGGGACGACAGCGAGATCATCTTCGTGAACCTGCCGCCGCCGAACGGGGGCACGCCCATCAAGTGGGGCCTCAAGGTGATCCTGAAGCCCACGGACTCACCTGTCGATCTGGAGCCGGGGGAGTACTACATCCAGGTCGACATCATCCCGGTGGACCCCACGGACCGCTTCACGCCGGTGAAGGGCTGGCTGACCATCGAGAAGACCGGGATCCAGACCCTGTAGGTCCCGAACCCCGGTGTTCGCCTACTGCTTGGTGGCGAGCTTGGCTTCCAGGGCCGTGACCCTCTCGACCAGGTTCGAGATGTAGGTGTTGGCCACCGTGAGCTGCCCCTCGAGGTTGCGGTACTTCCCCTCGAGCTCCGTGAGGCCCATGCGGGCCCGGAGGGTCTCCACCACGATGGGGTGGACCACCAGGACGCCTACCTGGGGATCGATGCCGAAGAGCTGCACCTGCCCCTGCTGCGGGGTCTCCGGGGGCGTGACGCTGGGGGCTCGGTTCTTCTTGCTCATGGGGATCTCCTTTGTGACAGGGCCTATTTCACCGTGTGGCACAGGGCCCCGTCAAGAGATGCTCAGTAGCGGATGATGTAGTTCATCAGCATCATCGGGGGCACGTTGGGCACCGTGGCCGCCGTGCCCACGCTCCCGGTGGCGAATGTCCCGGCCAGGCCGCCCTCGACGCCCACCTTCAGCGTCCCGATGCCCAGGCCCGACAGCGTGTAGGCGATGGTGTGGGTATGGGAGGGGAGCATCGCCGTGGTCAGGACGTTTCCGGAGATGCCGCCCGCGAAGCCCAGGGTCGTGGCCTCGATGCTGCTGATGGCCCCGACCAGGCGGGCCGTGTAGCCGGCCCCGCCCATGTTGTCCTTCCCGAAGATGGTCCGTGCCCGCAGGTCGGGAAGCGTGAACGTCGTGACCCCGTTGCCGGCCCCATAGGTGGTGCCGATGGTCGCGTAGAGGTTCGCATAGGCGGTGCGGGAGACCGCCTGTCCGTTGCACATCAGGTAGCCGGTCGGGGCTGTCGGACCCGCGAAGGGAAGGACCGAGCCCGGGGGTGTCCCATCGCCGCCCCCGCCGCCCCCGCCGCCGGAGATGTCGACGTCGAGCTGGCCATTCGTGACGTTGATCGTGACGCCGGCCCCGGTGAAGTTGATCCGGGTCCAGGCCCCGGCGTCGATCCCGTTGTCGGAGGCCTGCATGATGGCCCCGCGAAGGTCGGCCTCCGTCACGATCACATGGAAAGACCCGTTGCGGTGCAGCATCAACCGCCCGCTGGTGATGTCCATGTACAGGACCCCGGTCCCGGGGGCGGCGGGGGGCGGCCCGGGGATGAGCTTGAGGCTGGGGAACTGCTGCTGCGCCTTCCAGGCCTGGAGCACATCCAGGAAGGAGACCCCGGCGGGGAGGTCGATGCGCCGGATTGGCCGCTGGGCCAGAAGGGGCGAAGCCAGGGCCACGAACAAGGCGATGAGAGCTGCGATCCGGGTCATGTCGGCCTCCTCAGGTGGTGGGCGTAGACTACCAGAAACGGCCCGGACCCCGGTAGACTGCAGGGGGCGAAGCAACAGGAGGAGTCGTGGCAAAGAAGACGAAGCACAAGGGGAGCCGCACGCCCCAGATGACGCCTCGTGCCGGCCCGAATACGGCCTTCACGGAGCGTCAGACGTTTCAGGGCGGTCTCGTTCTCCATGTTGCGAACACGCCCCCAACCAGCCCCACTCCAGTCGACGGCCAGATCTACTGGCAGGGCCTCGACAAGGAGGGGTTCATCTACAACGGGGCCACCGCTGCCTGGGTGAAGTTCTACCCCTCGAGCGGCGGCGGATCTTCCCTCATCGAGATCCTGGACGAGACCATCTCCAAGGGCTTCGTCACGAAGATCAACTTCGAGGGCGCCGCGGTCCTCGCTGACGTCGTGGGCGACACTGCGATCATCACCATCACCGGCGGCGGGGGCGGCTCGGCGCTGATCGTGGCCAAGGACGGCGTCACGATCGACTCCGCCGCGGCGAAGATGAACTTCACCGGAGCCGGCTTCGCGGTGACCTCGAGCCCCTCAGGGCAGGCGAACATCGCCCTGGCCAACATCTTCGCCCTCCTGGATGGCTCGCAGGCCTTCACGGCGCCGATCAGCGGCGTGGCCCCGACGGTGGACGCCCACCTGACCACCCGGGGCTCGGTCAACACCCTGATCGCCAACGCCCTGGCGGCCGGCGCCATCGAACTCCTGGACGAGGGTGTCAGCAAGGGCCAGGTGAAGAGCCTCAACATCGTTGGGGCCGGAGGCGTGGCCACGTCGGTCGACGAGGATGGGACGATCACCATCACGGGTGGGGGCGGCTCCATCCCGCTGGCCTCGGACACCGAGGATGGCTTGATGTCCTCGGCGGACAAGATCAAGCTCGACACCGTCGAAGCCGGCTCCCAGGTGAACAACATCGGGAACGGAGATGCCGTGCTGCTCACCTCTGGGGGCAACACGACGCTCCATCGCCACGATGCGGACAGGGCAAGGGCCAACCACACCGGGACGCAGACCAAGGCCACCATCTCCGACTTCAACCACAAGACGAACCACGAGCAGGGCGGTGGAGACCAGCTGTCGATCCTGGGCCTCGCCGGACGAGCAGCCGAGGCCCAGAACACCTCGGTCTTCGCGGATGTCACGGACCTGGGCCTGGCCTTCCGTCTCAAGCTGGTGGGGAACTCGGCCACGATCGCGGTGAGCTCGGGGATCGCCACGCTCACGGTCGACTCCTCGACCCTGGCCAGGGCCACGGCGGCGATCTATGGGGCCACGCGGCTCTCCCTGGACCCTGCGGTGGCGGCCACCCCGATCGCCCTGGGTGAGAACGATGGCCGTGTCCCCACCCAGGCCGAGAACGACGCCCTGCAGACGATTCCCGGGCAGGCGGCCCCCAGCGGCACCAACTGGTTCATCACCGACCAGGACACCCGCATCCTCACTCAGGCCCAGCGTGACGCGGCCCAGGTGATCTCCGGCCAGGCGGCCCCCTCGACTACCAACCGCTTCGTCACGCACACGGACACGCGGCTGCCCACGCAGAACGAGAAGGATGCCCTGGCCGGCGTGGGTGGTGTCCCGGGCTCAGGCAATAAGTACGTCACGAACAGCGACACCCGCCTGCACACCCAGAACACCGATACCCACACGAACGCCAACACCTACGGGATCGGCGATCTGGTGGCGGGGACCAAGACCCTCCTGTGGAGGAATGCGGACGCCAACAAGCCGGGTCTGCGCTACAACGACACCACGAACGAGAACGAGTTCTCCAACGATGGCTCCACGTGGAATGCCATCGGGACGGACGCGGGCCCGGCGCCGGCCAACTTCCTGGACACGCTGGTGCCCGAGTACCCGGGGGCCACGGTCTTCTTCGACGGCTCGAACAACAACGCGGGGGCGTTGGGCCTCACCTCCGGCTTCGACGCGACGGACTTCCACAACTTCTACGAGTGGTCGTCCGACTCGACGGGCTTGAACGACTGCTCGGTCGTGGTGCGGTTCCGCCTCCCGGCTAACTTCACGACCTGGAACTCGATCAAGCTCTGGAACAAGGTCATCCAGAGCATCGGCGCCGCGGCGAAGGTCACCGCCGAGCTCTGGGACACCGCCAACGCGGCGGTCACGCTGACCGGCGGGGCGAACCTCGCCAACACGGCGTGGACGCAGACGACCATCTCGGTGGGCGGCGGCACGTTCGCCCCGGGTGGCTTCATCACGCTGCGCCTCACGTTGTTCGCCGGGCAGAACGATCAGGCACGGATCGGCGAGATCTTCTTGGACTTCAACCACAGCTAGGAGCGGTAGGACATGGCGACGGATTACTTCGTGGACAAGACCAACGGCCTGGACACCAACCCGGGCACCTTGGCGCAGCCGTTCCAGACCATCGTGAAGGGCCTGCAGACGGCCAGCGGATTCAGTGGCGACCGGATCTTCATCCGGAAGGGCCTCTACCAGGAGGGCGCGACCCTCGAAGCCCAGACCGTGGGGACCCCGCTCATCGGCTACGAGGAGGACGTCACGATCGACGCCGAGGGCTCGTACCAGCGGGCGACGGGCCAGATCGCTCCCTTCTCGGCCGGTCAGCTGATGCTGCAGAACCTGAAGATCGTGAACTACACGCTGGAGCCTGCTCAGTTCACCGGGGGCATGGGCTACAAGGTCGACAACTGCTTCTTCAAGCCGGCGCAGTCCTCGGGCTCGTTCTTCCTGAATCCGGTGGCCTCCGGCGCCATGCCCGTCCAGCTGCAGGACGTGACGATCGTCGGGCACGGCACCGTGTTCAACAACTTCACGGGGGCCATCTCAGGCTTCATCAAGAACTGCATCATCCACGACAACGTGGCGCTGGGGATGACGCTCAACGGGGACGCCGCCGTGACCTACTCGGCGTACCCGGGCGCCACCGGGGCGACCAACATCAACTCGACCACGACCTCGCCGGGCTTCGTGTCGGCCGGCGGCGGCAACTACGCCCTGGCGGCGAGCTCCGCCCTGCGCGGGGCCGGCGAGAAGGGCACCAACATGGGCGCCACCTTCCAGCCGGCGCTGCGCATCGGCACGGGCCTCACGAACACCTTCGCCAGCCCCGACTGGGACAACGATCCCCTCTGGTGGGACCCGACCCTGAACGGCGGCCTGGGCGGCGCGGGTCTCGATGCGATCGCGGCGGGAGCCACCCCGGGCCCGGCGCTCTTCCAGGGCGGCAAGTGGCAGATCGACACGGGCAGCCAGCCCACGGCGACCTCGGCTCGCATCCGGTCCAAGGTCTACCAGTTTGCCACGACGGTCACGATCAAGAACGTGGGCTGGGGCGCCGACGAGGATGAGTCCCCGTCCACCGGTTCCAAGCTCGTGATCGACAACTCGATCGGCACGTCGACTCGCCAGATCGAGATCCGCGGGGCCATCACCAGCTTCCTGGTGGGCGACGGCAGCCCCTCGTGGACGCTGGTCTCCAAGAGCCAGGCGCTGAGCCTGAGCGCCGTCTACTGCCAGGGCCGCATGACGATGACCATCGTGGGGACGTAGTCGATGGCGTTCCCGAATCCACTGACACTGGAGATCGAGCTTGCGGGATCCCCTATCCCGCTGCTCGTGCGTCCCCTGCAGCTCGAGATCGAGGTTGCAGGGACCCCCGTGGTGAACTACTTCACCCTGGGGCCAGCGTCGCTGGAAATCGAGTTCGGGGGAGCCAGTGTGCTCGTGGGGCAGTCCGGCTTCCCGAGCATCGAGGCCCTCGACATCGAGGCCGCGGGGACTCCGATCCCGGGCAATCGTCCTCCGCCCTTCCGCCTGGAGTTCGAGTACCAGGGCGGCACGGTCCCGCTGTCCGCGCTGGGCGCCCCGGCCATCCGGTCCTTGGAGATCGAGAAGCAGGGATTCCCGGTGCCCGGCAGCAAGCCTACGCCCTACCGCATCGAGGTCGAGGTCTTCCAGCCGGACATCGCAGCGGGACTCATCTCGGCGCTCTACGACGTCGAGTCGGCTGTGCTGACTACGTTGTCCAAGGCCACGTACGTGGACGTCTCGATCTCCTCGAACGTGTTCCCGAAGAACCTCAAGGCGCTGGCGATCGTGTCGGGGAGCGGATACTTCTCGGACCCGGCCAACTGGGCTGCGGTCTTCACGGTCTACGTGAAGGACGGAACCACGGACGTGACCTTCTTCGCGCGACACAAGGTCGCCAACGAGGTCTGGCCGGGGGAGTTCACCCTCCGCTCCATCAATCCGACCGGCACCTACAACAAGGTCGTTCTCATCGAGGGCCTCAACGGGGACACCCTGGTGGTGCCCAACACCGACATCAACGAGCCGCTGACGATCATCGCGTGAGGTAGAGACGATGGCTGACATCTGGGTTGACCCCCTCTTCGGAATCGATTCGAACAGCGGCGCGAACCCCGCCAATGCCAAGGCGACGTTCGCTGCTGGCTACGCGGCGGTGACGGCGGGCGCTGTCCTGCACCTCCTGGGCGGCAGCTACACGGACCAGATCAGCACGTTCGTCTTGAGCAAGAGCAACGTGACCATCCGGGCCGAGGGTCCGGTGCGGATGATCTCTACGACGGGGGCCGCAGCCTTCCACTCGGGCTTTGCGGGGTACATAACCCGCATCGTTGGCGTCCGCTTCGAGAACTTCCTCGAGCTGATTCGTGCGGAGGTGTCCGGTGGAGGCGCCGCACAGGGCAACGCCACCCCGGCGAATGGCATCTTCCTGCTGAAGAACTGCGTGATCTCCCGGAGCTCGGCCGGAGGTGCTCTGGTCTCCGGACTCAGCGGGAACTACACGAACTACACGGGCACCTTCCCCACGAACGCGACGGTTGGTCTTGGCCTGGATGGCTGCACCATCCGGAACTACTCCTACCTGTTCTCGGGGAACAAGCCCATGAATTCGGGGCTCTGCGACCTGTCGTTCTTCGACATGCAGAACAACATCATCGACGGGTACTCGAACTTCCTGAACGTGCTGGCCGGAGCCCCGACCGTCTCCTACCCGGCCAACCGGTTCCGCGACTTCAACGCCTTCTCGTCGGCCTCGGGCGTCAATGGCACTCCGGCCGGGCAGGTCGGTTCGCTCTACAGCCACTCGCCGGCCTACACCAACACCGGGGCAAGCCCTCCTGATCTGTCCATCAGCCCGACCTCGGGCTCGGCCCTGATCGGCGCTGGCCGCTTCGGCGGGAACATCGGGGCTCCCTTCTGGCCGAGTCTCTACTCGGGACAGGACACGATCATCTCCGCCACGGACTGGACGAACTGGTCCAACGACGAGAAGTGGTACGACACGGCCCTCAGCGCCCCCGGCACGGAAGGGCCCGTCGATGCCTCGCCGGCCATCCTGGTGCTGTCGGAGCCGAAGGTGTGGATCATCCACCCGACCCGTGGTCAGCAGAAGTCCGCCCGGGTCATTGGCCCGGTGTGGGACTTCGGGGCCACCGTGAACTTCAAGGCCTTGGGCTGGAAGGCCACGGAGGTCTCTCCGGCCAACCTGATCTCCAACGCCCAGGACTACACCTCGCCGAGCCCGGGACCCCAGATCGAGGTGCGCTACTCGAACACGGCTTTCGCCCGGACGGACACGAACCCCACGAACTGGACCTTGATCTCGAAGAAGCAGCTGCCCTCCCTCTCGGCCCGCTACTGGCAGGTGCGGGCGGTCCTGCGCACGGACGCCTTCTAGAGGTAGTCGATGGCGAACATCTGGGTCAGCCCGACGGGCAACGACACGAGCAACGGCCTCTCGTCCTCTTCCCCCAAGAAGACGATCCAGGCCGGCTACGCTGCGGCCACGGCCAACGCCACCCTGTTCGTGATGTCCGGGCTGTACGAGAACGTCCTGCTCACGGCCACCAAGGCCCTGAACATCGTGGCCGCCGGGGATGCCCGCCTCGTCTCCACGAACAGCGCCAACGATGGTGGGGTCTTCCTGTCCACACCCCTCGTGGGGGTCATCACAACCCTGGTGGGACTGCGCTTCGAGGACTATCTCGGCATCATCCGGGACCAGCCTGTCGTGTCGAGTCTGCCGCAGCCCACGAGCAACAACCTCTACGCCAAGCACTGCACGTTCTCGCGAGGCAGCGTCAGCTCCCAGGCCGTGTTCGCCTGGGCTCTGCGGGATAGAGGCGGCGGGACCATCAGCGTCACCCTGGAGAACTGCACGCTGCGGAACTGGGGGACCCTGTTCGTGGCCTGGGCCCAGGATGCGGATGCCAACAACACCCGCCCGAATCGCATCGTGGTGAGCAAGGCCCGGAGCACTCTGTTCGACACGTACTCCAAGATCGCAGAGGCCGCGGTGGGCGGCGGGGCGGGGGCCAACGGGACCGCTCGCATCGACTTCCTCAGCGGGGCGATCGATGCCAACGGGTACTCGGCTAGCGTGGCCACAGCGGCCAGCTTCACCCAGACCGGGCCCGGCGCAGGTTCCTACGGCCACGAGGGCCTCCAGGCGGATTCCGCCCCTGTCCTGAGCGTCGCTTCCCCGGGCTACACGGACGTCTCGAGCACCCCGCCGGACCTGGCCATCCGTCCCACCACGGGCTCGGCGCTGATCGGGACCGGCTATCGGGGCGACTCCATCGGCTCGGGGTTCTGGCCCACGCAGACCCCTTCCGGGGAGGGCGTCATCGGGATTGCGGTGCCCGGGACGGACTGGACGGGCTGGGTCAACGACCAGCGCTGGTTCAACACGATCTCGGGGTTGCCGGGCCCGGATGGTCCGGCAACAGCCTCCCCGGCCATCCTCTCGACCTTCTTCACTAGCCCCTTCGCGAACTGGGTCATCAACCCGGACGTGGGTGGCGGGGTCTCGGCCCGCGTTCTCAGCCCCGTCTGGGACTTCGGGGTCGTCTGCGACTTCGCCCAGGTCTCCTGGGAGTCCGCGGGTTCCGGAGCGAACCGGCTGGTCTCGACCGACCAGGACTACACATCGCCCAGCCCAGGACCCCAGATCGAGGTGCGCTTCTCGAACACGGCCTTCAACCAGACGGATACGAGCCCCACGAACTGGACCAAGGTCTCCAAGAAGGAACGCCCGAACCTCTCGGGGCGCTACTGGCAGGCGCGGGTCGTCCTGCGCACCGACGGGTTCTGAGGAGGAGCGACGATGGCGAACCCGGGGCTCCCCTACCTGGCCGAGTTCAACCTCTCCTGCAAGCCGCAGGCGAGCGGCGGGGGCAACACCTACGGGGGCGGGGGCGGTAACCCCGTGGGACCCGACACGGCCCCGCACCTGCGCGAGGTCACGTTGTCCATGTCCCCGCCCACGGACACGACCTTCCCCCGCCTGAGCGAGATCACGCTCTCCACGGACTACGCGGTCACGATCACGGAGCTCCACGAGGTCACGCTGGTGATGGACAACCAGAGCGGCATCGTGGTGCGGAGTGAGGACCAGGCCCTGGGCCCCTCTGACTCGGATCAGAGCCCGGGCCGGATGCGGCACGGCAAGTTCTTCAAGGACGGCAAGCTGCGCAAGGTCGGTCAGCACAATCGGAGGACTCGGTGACGAAGCGCAAGGACCCCACGAAGCCCCGGAGGTCTCGGGCCGTAACCCGCCTGGCCAAGGCCGACCAGCAGGCCAACACGGTCTACGACGACCAGGCGACGACCTTCTCGAGCACGGTCACGGTCAGCGGGCTCACGGCGGGGCGTCTCGTTTACACGGGCACCGCCGGGCTCCTGTCGGCCTCCGCTGCTCTCCTGTGGGACCAGACCAACGGGATCTTCCAGACCTCCCGGATCAACATCCAGTCGGGCACCCTCGCCTCGACCGGCCTGTACGCCCTCAACATCGCGGCCACGCTGCCGAACACGTCCTCCAGCGAGACGGCCATCACCGAGAGCATCACCCTCAACGGCACCGGCTCCGGGGTCTCGAAGAGGGGCCGCCGCGTCGTCCTGAATGCCGGCACGTACACGGACGCCTCCACCACGATCGCCCAGGATGTGAACAACCTGTCGGTGGGCACGGGCACGACCCTGGCCCTGGGCACGGCCGCGGTCGTGGGCACGGGCAACACAGCCCTGCACGCCTATTCCAACGGCTCCACGATCGGCACCAACGTCGGATCCTACGGGCAGGCCCTCAACGGGGCCATCAACGTCGGCGCCATCGGCAAGGCCGTCTCTGCGGGCAACAGCGTGGGCGTCCTCGGGGCGGCCAGCGGCGGCACCAACAACGTCGCCGGCTGGTTCACGCTCGACACCACGAGCACCCCGAGCTTCAACGTCTCCGCCGGCATCGTGGTCTCGAACGGGGGTGTAGCCGCCTCGATCGCCGTCTTCCGCGATGGGACCACGGCGAAGTTCACCATCGAGGACGAGGGCCGCATCACCCACGCGGTCGGGACCCTCGGGACCACGGGCCAGTTCGCCTCGGATCTGACTGTCACGCTGCAGGCCTCCGCCAACGCCGAGACGGCCATCCGGGAGCGGGTCACCAGCGGTGGCTCCGGGACGGTCCTCAAGCGGGGCCGGTGGGGCGAACTCGGTCTCGGGTACACGGACGCCGGCACAACCATCATGTCGGAGTTCTCCAACGAGTCCGCAGGCACCGGCGTGTCCCTCAACATGCAGGTTGCCGGGGAAGGCGGCTTCCCTTACGCGAACCTGGGAACCTCCAACAGGGCCTCCGGGCAGGGCACGGGCATCAACATCGGGCTCTTCGCCGAGGCCAGGCGCAGCTCGACCTCCAACATCGCGGCCCTCGTCAAGGCGATCAGCACGGAGAACTCACCGACGCAGAACGTCGGCCTTCAGATCGGGATCTCGGGGGCCACGAGGAACGTCGGTATCCTGATCGTCCCGGGCACCAGCACGAACACCCCGGCTGCCTCGGAAAGTGCCTGCATCTTCATCGACAATCCGGTGGCGGGGATGAAGTCTGTCCTCGTCCGGCAGTCGGCGACGGACCGTTGGATCCTACACGACGACGGGCGGGTCGTGGCGACCCCGGCCACCCTCGACACGCTCGAGAACGCCCTGAGCATCACGGCCACCCTTCCGAACCCCGGCGGGGCCTCGATTGAGACCGGCGCGAACTTCACCTTCGCCCCGGGGGGTACGACCAACACCTCCTTCATGCGGGGCTTTACGGTGAACCTGACCCAGGGGTCCTACACCGGGACCCGTGAGACCCACGCCATCGTGGCCAGCAACGTGGCCGTGGGCACAGCCGCCGTGAATCTCGGCATCAACGCCGTGGGCAACACCGGCCTGGAGTCCTCGTCTCGTGGCACGACCACCGGGACCAACTATGGGGTCATCGCCCACGCCCGCGGCGGGAACCTGAGCGTCGGCCTGCACGGCTACGCCTGCACGCTGAAGAACTCGGCCACCAACGTCGGCGTGTCCGGCTTCGCGCTGAACACCGGCACGAGCCCCGTCCACATCGGCGGCCTCTTCGTCCTGTCGGACTCCAACGCCATCACCCTCGCGTCGGCTGCCCTCTTGGCCGACAATGCGGCGACCACCAATCCGATTGCCCTCTTCCGGGACAACGGGACGCCGAGGTTCACGATCGAGAACGGCGGTCGCGTGACCCACGACGTCAGTGCCATCGGCACGACCGAGAACATCTACCGGGTGCTGGGCACTCTTGCGAACCCGGGCTCGACCACCGAGATCGGCCTCAACTACGACATCACCTCCGGGGGCACGACCAACACCTCGGAGATGCGTGGCCTGTCGATGACGCTGGGCGCTGGGACCAACACGTCCGCGGCCAGTTCCCGGGCCATGCTCGCCACGAACAACTGCGTCAACACGTCGTCGTCGTTCCTGTCGAGCACCGCTGCGGCGGGCAACATGGGGTTCTTTGCACGGGCCCTGGGCACCACGGTGGGCGCCAACTACGGCGCTATGGCCCAAGCCGCCAACGGTGACAAGTGCGTCGGCCTGTACGGCTTCGCGGTCACCAGCAAGTCCGCGGGCATCAACGTCGGCGTGGCCGGGTCCGGCCTCAACGCGGGCGGCGGCGGTGCCATCCAGATCGGCGGGTACTTCACGCTGTCGAGCGGCGCCCCGACTCTGACGGGCCTCAGCGCTGCGTTGGTCTGCGACAACGGCACGACCACGGACCCGATCTTCATCGCAGTCGACGGAACCACGCCCAGTACGGTCTTCCGCATCCTCGACGGGGGCAACACCGACTTCCACACGAACCAGGCGACGCGGTTCGTGATCGAGAAAGGCACGACGGACCCGGTCACCGACTTCGTGGACGGTCGGCTGTTCTTCAACACGACGTCCAACACGCTCAAGGTCTACTACACCGCCCAGTGGAACGCAGTGGGCGGCGGTGGCGGGGGCATCACCGGGACGTTGACCTCTGGTGAGGTCGTCTACGCTACGGGCACGGGCACCGTGGACTCCGATGCCCAGTTCAAATGGGACACGTCCACGAAGAAGCTCACCCTCGGTGACTTCGGGATCACCAAGACCCTCTTCGACTTCAACTCGGCCACCATCACGGCATCGGACACCCAGGCCTTCAAGATCGCCTCGACCTTCTCGACCGGGCAGAGCTCCGAGCAGCTCGGCACGCTGACCGCGATCACCACGGCCGGTTCCGGCTCCGGGAACCAGGTCGGATCACGCATCACGTTGACGAGCGGGTACAGCGGGTCCGCCCTGACCATCGGTCTGGACATCACCAACTCCGCTGTCTCCACGGGCACCGACGTTGGGTCCACGGGAGGCAACGTCGGGATCCGAGTGAACGTGGACGGGAACACGGCGGGCCAGGAGGTCGCCGTCTGGGGCAAGGCCTCGGGCTCGGGTACGGGCAGCCGCATCGGTGTGAAGGGCGTGTCGTCGGGTTCGGACTCCGGGGGCGTGTACCCGGGTGTGGTCGGCGCAGGGGAGGCGACCTTCGGGACGCGGATGGGCGGCCTCTTCTATACGGGCATGTCGGCACCCACGCCGGCCGCTTCTGCCGGACTGGTCTGCGATGGTGTGGGCAGCTACGCCTCACTCCTCGCCCAGGACAGCGGCACCGAGAAGTTCTCGGTGCAGGCTGACGGGGCGACCAGGACCACGACCAACGTGGGGATGGAGCTTCGCAACTCCAGCTCCGTCGTCGGCCGCTTCACCTTCACCCTCTCCAACACCTACACCAACCCGTCGGGGGCTCAGGAAGTCCAGATCAACGGGACGACGAACACCAACTTCCCTGACCTCGCGAACGGGGACACGTTCGGCTACACGGTCCACCTGACCGCCCGGGGGACGTCCGGGACCAACAGCGGGAAGTCCGCGTACTACGTGTTCAGCTTCCTCGCTTCCCGGACCGGGGGGACGACATCTATCATCTCCACGGTCACCAAGAACGCGGAGATCGAGGAGACGGGCGTGACCGCGTGGGATGTCGGGGCTGTCGTGGGTGGTGCCGGAGCCTCGGCCTATGCCGCCCCAACATTCACGGGTGACAGCGGCACGACCATCAAGGTACGCGGCTGGGTCGAGATCACCAAGATCAGTTGAGCCCGGATGACATGCGCGACCCTGAGGCCCTAGAATCCTCGTAGAGACACGAAAAACCGGACGAAGGAGCATCCGTGAATGATACGCTTGGGAGCGTTCTCCTGGTCGAGGATGAGCCCCAGATCCGTATGACCATGTCGCACATCCTCACCCGGAAGGGCTACCGCGTTGAAGAGTTCGGCAACGCTGAGGATGCTCTGGAGCGCATGGACCGTGGTAACTCGATCTCGCTGGTCGTGATCGATGTGCAGCTCCCGGGGATGAGCGGCGTGGATCTGGCGGACGAGATCGCCAAGAAGCACTCGGGCGTCCCGGTGATGTTCGTGACGGGAGATCCAAACCAGGTGACCAAGCCGGGCTACATCGTCCTGGGCAAGCCCGTGATCAACAAGGAGTTCCTCGATCATGTGTGGCAGCACGTCAAGTTGGGGCAGATGATGTTGAACTTCCGAGAGGTCAAAGAGGGCACCAACGCCAATCTCGTGGCGATGAGTGAGGTGAAGGCCGTGGTGCAGAAGATGGGGGACACCTTCGAGAGGCACACCAAGGCTGAGGTGGATGCTCGCGCCAAGCAGGACGAGTCGATCTTCTCCCTGAGCTCCCGCATCGAGTCCGCTCACCGGGAAGCGACCGCGGCGGGGTCACGAGCGGATGCCGCGGGCACCCGAGCGGACAGCGCCGGTACGAAGGCCGACGCGGCCAACACGAAAGTCGACAACCTCAACCCGCTCAACTGGAAGGAGAAGTACCCCCTCCTGTTCGGGGTGATCGGGCTCCTCGTGAGCGCCATGACTGTCCTGGCGGGGGTCATCATCTGGTTCACGGCCTCCTACAAGGAGGACCTGATCGAGAAGGCCGGCAACATCGACGCCCGGATCGACAGGAAGATCGTCGTCGTCCAGGGGGACGTCAAGAAGGTGAGCGACAAGGTCGAGATCGTGGACCGGTCCATGATCCGTCAGGAAGTGAAGGTCAACGAGCTCGAGCGTGGCCAGGGCACCATCGATCGGAAGATGGACCGCCTGCTGTACCACTTCCGAGTCGCCCCCGCCCCGGCGCCGCCAGTGATGTCCTCGCCCCGCTCGGGGCCCTGAGGGCAAAGAAGAGGGGCCGCGAACACCGAGGTTCGCGGCCCCTCGCACGAGGGCCAGTCCGGCTACTTGCCGGAGGCCCGGACGGCCTCGATGGCCGCGTTGACCAGGATCAGGTTGTCCTGGTCACCCGCCTTCTTGAGGCGGGCCTTCAGCTTCTGGAGGTAGTTCAGCGGGGAGTTCATGGTGTCCTCCTTATGGACGCCTGACCCCGCCCGGCCGGGCGGGATCTGTTCTCCACAGCCCTTGTACCTGCTACTGGTTCAGGACTTCCGCTCCCGGGTTCGGGCCGGAGAGGCGCTTCCCGGTCCGCTCGTCGAGCCACGTGATGGCGTCCTCGGAGGACGTCCACCAATGGAACCCCTCCTCGTGGGGCCCGTAGAGCGCAGCCTGGCGGCCCTCCATCTTGGGCTGGACGATCCGCCCCGTGGCCCGCAAGTACCCGAGGATCCACAGCGCCGCCGTGGGGTTCGCACGCCAGTAGACGTCGCAGTACAACTCCTCGAGGCGCTTCCAGTCCTCGGGAGTCGTCACGTGCGTGGAGGTGTAGATCTTCGTCACATCCTTCAGGTCCACCTTTCCCTGAAGGATGTCCTTCACACAAAAGGATAGGGAGAGTCCGATTCGCATAGTCGAGTGCCTCCTTACCTCCCTTGTACCCGGCTCAGGGCCTACCCGACGTGTCGACCGCCGCCAGGGTTCGCACGGCGATGGTGGTGCTGAGGGGTGGGTCGCCAACCTGACCATCCGCGAGCTCGATGATTTTGTACCCGCGGACCCGCAGCATGCGGGCGAAGTTCACATCGCCCCAACCGTTGGCCGCCCGTACCCGCCGCGGACGCTCGTTCTGGTCATTCATCGTCGCATCACCACGCTCCACTCGAGGTTCACGAAGGGGCGCCCGTCGCTGTTCTTCTTCCACTGGTTGAACATCGTGGCCGCCAGCTCGCGGGGGTGGACGCCCAGGATCTTCCAGCCGGCCATCCGCATCAGGATCATGTGGTCGCCGACGTCATCGACCTCGCGGCCCTCCTCCCGGTGGTTCTTGAGGATGACGACCGCCCGACCTTCCCGGTGCAGGTAGGTCCGCATCTGGGTGTAGATCTCCAGCATCCGTGCCCAGTAGAGGGGCCGCGGCAGCAGGGCGAGGTTCTCGGGGTGGTCCGCGATGAACTCCTGCATCGCGTTGGCGTTCTTGGACTCCCGGATCTGGGTCTGGTGCTCACCCTTCCCGTTGGTGTGGTTCTTCCCGAAGACCGGGGAGGTTATGATCGCCCAGAGCTTCTCCTGCGGAGCCCACCTCACGGCAGACTCGCGGTAGAGCTTCACCGGGAGATTCCGCAGCTTCACGAGGTTGCCCTTCGCCAAGGCCAGGCGCCTCAGCTCGATCTCGTTGAAGTGCAGCTTCGAGAAGGTGGCGCAGCGCTGATCGGAGTCGCCAACCTCCTTGATCCACAGGCCACCGTCCCCGCCCATCGGATCGCCAGCGGGCTTCGAGGGTGTGCAGTAGCGTTCCATCAGCCAGAACCCGACCTCCGGATGGTTTCGGCCCTGTGTCTTCGTCGTCCCCGGCCACGTGTTCCTCCAGTGGTGCGGCTTGGCGAGTCCCGGGAAGGGGATCGGTTCCAGGAGTTCGAGCCGGTGGTCGACCTTGAGCTTCCAGATCTTGGACCGCCGGATGCAGGCCTCCTGCAGCTCCGGGCTCAGGGTGGGGACGATCTCGGGGCCCATCAGTTTACCTTGCCTTCTTCCGCCGCGATCCCGGCATCGATCATGTCTCCGAGGGTCCCTACCCGCTCGTCCGGGCCCGGGAGTTCGCACTCCGTGAGGTCCTCCGGCGGCACCCCGGACAGCAGGTGCTCCAGCACCACGCAGTTGAACCGGGCGTCGATGTCGACGATCAGGCTCACGGCTTGAGTCTCCTTGTCGACATCGTATCCCATCACGTAGACCCGCGGGCCGTTCTTCAGGCGGAACAAGGTCCACGGGTCGAAGCGGTTGGCCATCTCCTGGACGTGGGGCGGCTGCGCCGCCTTCCAGTCGTCCCAGGACTTTTGCTGCTCCGGGGTCGGCTCCATCCAGCGGGCCACGATCAGGCGGCCCCTTGCGGAGTTATGCCCCGGCAGTAGTCACAGGAGCCCTTCGTCCGGATGTCCTCGTCGTGGTCCGAGTAACAGCGGGCGCTCGTCTCCGGGGGATCGGAGACTACGGTCAGGTCCTCCGGCTCTGAGCTGGCGTACCAGCCTGTCTGCACCACGACCGGCCGCGCCTCGAACTGGACCGAGCAGTAGCCGATCGCCGCCCAGATCGCCCGGCAGACCTTCCAGTAGAGCTCCTCGGGCTTGTGTCCCACGGGCCCCGCCATCAGCGAGACCCAGCCGATGTTGCAACCCGTGCCTCTCTTCCAGTCCCCGAACTGCTGGTTCGGGATGACCGGGAACACGGCAGCCTCCATGAGGCCGCGGTTGTGTGCACTCGGGCAGTGCACCTTCAGCTCGATAATGTAACCCTCATACCCGGACGTCCCGGTGCCGCGCTTCATCGCAGCCCCTTGGGCAGGCCATCCTTGAGCACCCTCCGGGTGAATTCGCCCATCGTGTGCTTCTTGAGGTAGGCCTCGAGCACCTGGCGGGCCTCGGTGACGGCCGCCTGGAGCTCCTCGAACCCCTTGAAGGTGAAGTCCGCGGGCCCGTTCTGGCTGATCTGGACGTTCACCTTCTTGGTCCTCTCGAAGTAACCTCTCCTGTAGCCGTCCCGCTCCGGCCCGAATCCCCCGCCGGGGCTCACGATGATGAGCATCTGTGTCCCCCACTCCCGGGTGCTCTTGCGGATCTCGATCCACGGGCGGCCGAGCTTGGTGCCCTTGAGGGTCGCCTTCCAGCGCTGGCGATCCCTCTCGCTCATGTTTGGGACGTAGACGCCCGGCGGCGCCGAGTCTGCAGAGATCGCCTTCCAGTCCTCGATGGACATGATCTTCTCAGGCTTCTCCCACATCAGGACTCCCATCTCACCCTCCCATGTCCAGGCGCCGCCCGTAGAACCGCGCGAGCATCCGGATGATCCCATCGGCGACGTTGTTGGTGTACTCGTCGGCGGTCCGGGTCGTCACCCGGATGTCGTCCCTCTCCTCCAGGTAGACCTCGACCCATCGCTCCTCGTGCTGGTCCGACGGCGATCCGTGGCCCGGGTAGACCCGCTTGAATGGGAAGCTGGGCTTGCCCTCGAGCACCACGAACCAGGCGGGCCCTCCTTCCCGGGACGAGTCGTCTTTGACCTTCCCGGCCTTGTCGATGTAGTCCTCCAGGATCATCTTGATCTGCTCGGGCGTGGCCTTGTTCGGCGCGGGCTCGCCCTTCCTCAGGCGCTTCACGTATGCGTACCTGTCCGCTCCCATCGTGTCCTCCTACAACTTGGCGGTCAGCTTGTCCCACTTAGCGGAGACGACGCCCAGCTTGCGCTTGTGCTCGTCCTCCGCCTTGAGGGCCTTGTCCCAAGCCTTCTGATCGAGGCACTGGGCGACGGCATCCCGGACCAGGTCCGCGAGGACATCGGGGTCGAGGGCGTCGAGCTCCCAGGACTTGTTCCCGAACTTGGTGAGGTACCCCGAGCAGCGGCTGTCGGTGAGCTTGGCGGGGTTGGGCGGCGGGTTGTACTGCTTGACCTGGTTCATGTTCAGGGCCAGGCGCTCGAAGTCCGCCTCGCCACCGTCCATGTCGATCCCGAAGACCGCCAGGCGGTCTTTGATGTCTCGAGACATGTCGATGCCCGACGGGTCGTGGTCTCCGAAGTGGAAGATCCGCGGGGTCTGCCCGTTGTCGATGTAGTCGCGGAAGCGCATCGCCGTGGCCCACATCTCCGACTGGCTCATGTAGCCGCGGCAGGCGATGTAGGGCACCCGGAGCTCGTTGCATATGCGCTGGAAGATGCCCGCGAGGGCTTCCTTCTCCACCCAGACCTCGAGGCGGTCCGGCTGGCTCTCCCAGAGGTCGAGGCGGAACTGCTCGGCCACGGCCTCGATGATGTCCCCCGGCGAGTCCCAGCTCGAGAGCGTCTGGAGGTTCCGGGTGCGGTCCTCGATCGCGTTCCAGTCGATCTCGCCGGCCAGGCGGCCATCGTTGATGATGCCACCGAGCCGCTTGTAGTTCTGGTCCGTGTTGGGCAGAAGGGCGCGGGCGACGAACTGGTAGTACAGCTGGCGGAGCGTCAGCTTGTAGCCCTTCGCCTGGTAGATGGTGATGATGGCGTTGGCGTTGTCGATCACGCTCTGATGCTCGGGCGTGAACTCCTTGGCCACGTACTCGATCTTGCTCACTCGTCGTCCTCCGTTGTGCACTTGTGTCCGTTCAACCAGGAGACCAGGAGCTTGGCCTTCTCCGGGACCTCCAGGTTGTCGATGCCGTCCACGTGTAGCTCGCCCGGACACCGGCCGCACTTGGCGTGCGGGCCCGGTCTGGTGCTCAGGTTGATGGTGCTCTTCCTCACGCTCATCAGGGATCCTCTCGGTCGAATTCGCTCATCGGGGAGTCCGTGAACATCTCGTCGGGCGCCCAGCCGTGTTGCCGGACTCGCCCTGCGCACTTGGTCTGAGACCATAGGTTGGTGTGCTCCACGATCCTCCCGTCCACGAGCGGCCACACGAACTCGCAGCTCAAGCACTCGGCTACCCGCGGGACCAGGTGGGCCGAACACCGGTGTTCGTCATCGTGAAGGGCCGCGGCCCTTATACCTGCGATCACGGCCTTGCTGCGGCCCACCCCGAAGTAGCGGGCCGCGTCGTACTCGGCGGCGAAGGCCTGAGCCACCCTCCAGGGGATGCCCCGGGACCGCAGCGCCGTCCGGATCATCTCCAGGGTCACCGGCGGGTACTCCCCCGGGTTCTTGGCCCGCCGCCCGGACCGCAGGCGCAGCGCCGCGATCATCTGGGAGACGGGCTTGAGGATGGGGCAGCAGGCGTTGTCCGACTGCCGCACCCAGTCCCCGGTGATCGTGTTGTCGAGGGCCACGCCCTTGAAGTGCCGGGCCAGGAGCTTGAGCGTCTCCCGGTAGATCGGGCGGTCCTCGGTCTCAGCGCTCACCGGGGCTTGCGCCGGTCCGGGCCGTCGCCCTCCATGCTGATGGACCGTTGGACATCGTCGCGGTCCTCTGGTCGGATGTCGGTCATGCGGGCGTCGGCCAGGGCGAAGCGGTGTTCACTGTCCTTCACGACCTTCCACCCATCCGGAGCGATCACTGCATCGCTCTCGAGCAGCGTGATCCAGTGCTTGAACCACCGCGTGTTCGGGTCATCGCTATCTTTGCCCGCGGTCTCCTGCCAGTTCTTGAGCCGGTGGTGGAGGTAACGGGCCAGTCCGCGACGGCTGTTGGGGACCCGCGTCTCCGGCGTCTGGAATTCGTGGCATCGGCAGCAGTACAACTCCCGCTCATCGTTCGGGTTGTGGCTGACGGCGCCGCAGGTGGGGCAGGTGAAGCTCATTCGGGCCTCACCAGCCTCGTGTGGCACCACGGGCAGCGTTCGATCACCTGGGGCGGAGCTCCGTACAGCTCGCGCACCCAGTTGAGTCCGCGCCAGACAACGCAGATCGCGAACCTCATCGGGAAGCAGCAGCGCTTCACTTCCGCATCACCCGCTTCCGCCCGAAGCGGCGCTGCTTCTCGCCGGTGCGGGTCACGGTCCCGGTGACCTCGCCGCGCAGGTCCAGGTTGAGTACGAGCCGCCTGACCTCCTGCGTCTCCCCCGGCGCCTTCGGACGGTTGTACCGCCAGTTCTCCTGGAGGCGGGTCCCATCCGCCTTGCCCGTGATCACGATGCCGCCCACCTGGAGGCGGAAGCTCACCTCGTGCGTGGAGCAGAGGCCGATGCAGCACTCCGGGCAGCAGTACTCCTTCGGGTTCTTGTGGTCGCACGCGATGTTCAGCTTCGGGAGCTTCCTAGCCATCGGTCATCCCTCCCTGGACATCGGCCTTGGTCGACGCGATGTCCTTCGCCATCTCATCGAGGCGGCTCACGACCCGGCGCAGGGCGTCCAGGCGCTTCATCGCGATCCGTTCCCAGTACTTGGCCTTGTCGCTCGCCTGCTTGATCAGCGTCAGGTGCGCCGGGCTGTTCGAGATCGTCCGCTGCATCTGGCCGATCGCTCGGGCCTGGCTCAACACTGTGGCCTTCAGGCCCTCGATCTCCTGCTTCAGCACCTCAACGTCGACCGCTTCCGTGTCTCCCATCGATGCCCTCCTCTCGCTTCTGCTTGTCGATCTCCCGCTTGAACTGGAGCAAGGCCTCCGCCAGGTCCTTGATCTTGCCGAGCTTGTCCGAGGCCTTCATGTAGAGCGTCGGGTTGAACACCGGGCCCACCGCCTCGGCCGTGTTGATCCGGGCGATGAACCCGTCCAGGTTGAGCTGATCCACGACCGGGATCAGGAGCGTCAGCTGGCTCTGCACAAGCTGGTACTCCTCGTCGGTCATCCGTTCCGGCTGCTCCTCTCGACGGCGCTCCTCCCAGTCCGTGATCGAGTCGCACCGCGGGCACTTCCCGATCTGGAGCGAGACCGGGGTGAGGGTGGCACCGCACGTCTCACATTTGACCGGAATCGTCTCACCCTTGGGGCTCATCGTCTCACCGGGAGCTTCCGCACCTTCAGGGCGCAGTTCTTGGTCTTGTCGAGGTCGTGGGCCGCTTGGAGGTTCATCCAGTACTCGGGGCTCGTCCCCAGGGCCCGGGAGAGCCGCCAGGCCAGGTTGGCGCAGATGTCGCGGGTCCCGAGACCCACGTCACGCAGGAGCTCCACGGGCATCCGGATGTGGGCCGCGAGCTTTTCCGTGGTCAGGCCGCGGGCTTTCATCTCCTCCATCAGCACTTCCCCGGGAGGGATGAGCACGAAGGGCGTGAGCCGCTTCGTCCCCTTCCGAGCCTTCTTCAGGCTCACCTCCACGTCCCAGGTCCCGGGGATCTCCATCTGCACCAGCCCACTCAGGATGGTCTTCTGGATGCACTCGGTGAAGATCTGGCCGTCCCTCTTTCCGAAGTAGCTAGCATCCTCCTGACCCACCTGCACGTGCACCCGCACCGTCGTCTTGGGCACGGCCTTGCCCTACTCGCCGGCCACCGAGAACACGACGTGCCCGAACTCCGGCACGAGCAGGTTCCGGTCGCCTTCGATCTTGGACGAGAGCAGCCCGTTGCGCATCTCGTAGTTGATGTTCGTGTCCATCTGGAGGTACTTCACCTTGGCCAGGTGATCGGGGAAGGACTCCGGGAAGCGGATGCCTTTGTGCTCGCGGTAGATCTGCTGGAACCAGCCGGCGACCACTTCCTGTCCGCCGGAGCCGCAGCGCTGGAGCGCGAACATCCCCTTCCAGAACTCCGGGTCGGTGAGCTGGGCGGTGATCGTCTTGAGGAGGACGCCCACCCTGGCGAAGTACTTGTCGTGGCCGGTGATGAGCTCCGAGATCTTGGTCCAGCTCTCGAGCATCTTCCGGTAGTCGGCCGGCTCGCCGCGGACGTCCACGAACGGGATGCCGCAGGCGTACATCATGTACTCGTAGTACGGGCTCACCATGTCGGCGAAGGCCGCGTACTGGGCGAAGAGGGATCGCTCCGTCATCGTGGTGAAGGACGGCAGGAAGGTGTCCATGTCCGTGGGCACCTTCTTCCGGAGCTCGATGGTGATCAGATCCAGCGGCACCACGGTCAGCGACGCCGAGGGGACGATGATCTGCTGCTTTTCCGAGCTCGTGGAGAAGAGCGGCCGGTACTTCTCCGGGTCCAGGCTCACGATCGTGCCCAGCTCGCAGAGCAGGTCGTACCAGAGGTAGTCCGGCGAGAACACGGCCCCGCAGTGGTTCGCCCAGCAGGTCTCCAGGTACTGCAAGTACCCGACGTGGTGGTGCGTTCCGGTGAGGTTGTCCTCGACGTACGTGAGCTCCTTGCGGCGCAGGGCCTGGATCAGGTTCTCTCTGGCCCTGGACCGCCGGCTCGAGCGGCCCGTGTGCTTGTCCTTGATCTCTGCGATTTCGACGATCATCGATATCTCTCCTTGTTGATGGTGTTGAGCACTTCTGGCGAGGTGCATTCCTCGTCCCAGGCGTCCTCGGGATCCTTCTTTGGGGGAGGCGGCGGTGGCTTGTAGTTGGGGTCGAAGACGGCTCGATTGACGTAGGCTGGGCCGATCTCCATGTAGGCGACCATCTCGATCTGGTTGCCCTTCTTGTCGAGCCAGAACTTCTCGTTGTTGAGGAGGAAGCTCCCCTTCGTGGGGCCGAGGGTGCGTGCCTCTCCGGCGAAGAGGGGCTCCGCGAAGGCCCAGATCTCGTTGGGCCGCACGGCAGGGTGGGTGAGCACGGTGGGACCGAGGATGCGGGCCTCTCGGCAGTCTGCATCGACCACCCAGATCCCGTTCACGAGCGTGGCGTGCCCGGTCTCGAAGCTGGCGTCGTTGTGCCAGAGGGCCTGCTGCTTGTGGCAGCGCATGCAGATAGCCGGGTCCCCGTTGATCAGCACGATCTTCAACGTAGGCTTTCCCATAGGAGGGCCTCCCTCTCCTTCGCCCGAGCCCCCTCCTGCAGGTGGGCGACCTCCTCGTAGTGGAGGCACACGACTCGGCCGGCACAGGCGCACATCCCGCACAGGGGCGGGAAGGTCCACCAGCGCTCAACGCCGAGCTCCCGCAGCCGGGTGTGCTTCTCCATCTCTCGTTCGAAGTTCGTGTCGATCATGGCGCCTTCTCCGGGAAGTGGGACATGAGCCCCTCGTTGTTCTCCGTGAAGTCCCAGCACGCCTCGCGGATCTTCTCGGCGCGATCCAGCAGGGCGTTGGCCTTCTCCATCGCCTTGGCGTGCAGCTTCACGGCCAGGGGCCACACGAGCGCCGCCCGCTTCTCGCTCAAGGGCCGGGTTTGACAGAGGTTCGTCCGGCTCGCGACGCCGTAGTCCAGCACGACGCACACCGTCCGATCCTTCGCCCGGGGGTTGTAGAGCGTCGCGGCGATGTTGACCCGGACGCCAGGGCCCTTCTCGGGCTTGATGAACTCGTACACCTGCAGGGACAGGTGCGGGTCCTCAAGCCTCTGGACCAGCTTCGCGATCTCGGTCGCCAGTGTCTTGATCAGGAGCGCTCTCGTCAGCCCGTTGTCCGGACCCTTCATCTCTGTCCTTCTCCTTGGCGGCGTCGCCCTTGTCCTCGTCGGTGTACGCTGCGAACTCGTCGCACCCGCACTCGCTGCCGAGGCAGATCGAGCCCCAGCTGTGCCACCGGAGCTTGCAGCCGTCGCCGCAGTAGATCTCCCCGGCAACCACCATCACGTAGCGATTGCAGCAGGGGCAGAGCAGGTCATCACACCCGCTGCAGGCATAGCAGCCGGGCTGGTCGTTCTCCTCGCCGCAGTTGCCGCAGAGGCTGTCGTCCTCTTCGTCGCTCATTTCCGCTCCCTGAACTCGACGACCAGGACTACCCTCATGGCGCTGCCCTCGAGGCTCTGCAGGAGGGCGCAGCGCTTGCACCGAGGGCCTCCGTCGGACCGCGTGTTCCAGCCGTTGTAGACCTCGGTGTCCGAGCAGCTTGTCCGCTCGTGGTCCGGGATGATGATCTCGATATCCGCATCGTTGACCTCGTCGGTCAGGTCGCTGATGATCTGGGCTTCGATCTCGGCCTGGCGGGAGTGCTGCGCCTCGTGGGCCCGCTGCTTCTGGTGCGCGGCCTCGTCCGCCCGACGCTTGATCTCCGCCTGGATCTCCTCGTCGGTGAACTTGGCGAGCACCGGTGTTCGCGTCTTCTTGGTCATCCTCGACCCCTCACCTTGATCTCACGAAGCCAGTAGGCGTTGAGGGCCACCTCGTTCTTGAAGTCGTCGACCCCCAGGCGCCGCTTGAGCCGGCGTTCTACGCAGGGGATGCACAGGATGCCGTCCCGCTCGTTGGGCCGGCTCACAGCCGCCCAGATGATGTCCCGGAGCATGAAGCCCGGGGGCTCGGGGATCTTGCAGGAGCAGCACTCGCTGCGCAGGATCTTACCCGTCTCGGTGGAGACCCAGACCCCAGGGCGCTTCTCGATCGACCCATCTTCCACTATCCTCGCCTCCCCTCGAGGTCGTACTTGACCTCATCCGGATCGCTCTCCGTGATGCGGTGCTCCTGGATCGTCATTGCGACGGGCCGCTCATTGGCGGCGCGGATCGCGGCCTTGAGGGCCTGGTAGTCGTCGTCCTGCAGCGGGTCCTGCGACTCGGTCTCGAACGCGAACTGGGCGCTCGGCGGGACATAGGCCTTGTCACCGTCACCCGCGCCCAGAACCTCTTGGATCGCGTGGAACACCGCGCCCTTCTTCTCGGTGTCGAACCCCTCCGTCAGGAGGATCACTTGCCTGTACCAGACGTTCATCTCTTGGAAACCCTCTCCCTGGCCGCGGCCAGGAGGTTGCCCCGCGCCACCCGATCCGCGCAGGGCGTGCAGTTGGGCTCGAAGCCGGAGTGCCGACAGAGCATCGGCGGTGGTGCCAGGGCCTTGAGCTCCCCGAGCATCTTGATGGTCTGGTCGGGATGCTGGTACTTGTACCTGACTTTGTCTGTGAGACAACCGTGTAGGTACTTGATGGTCCACTGGGCGTTGTGGAGCGCCTCCTCAAGGAGGAGCTCTCGGTCCCGCAGCCGTTGGATGGTGTCTAGATCTCCTCCGAGGAGGTTGGCTTCTTCACCAGGCGGGGTTTCCACGTCGTCTCCCCCGGGCAGAGCTGGGTTGTCCCGAACGGTAGGGGGTGCTCTGGTATCAGGCCGTTGGGGAGGGGCTCGGTCCAGAACCGGCAGGTAGGGCACTGCTTGTTCTCGGGGGGCTGGGGGCTCTCTTCGCTCACGCAGCGTCGGCTCCTTCGGTGTGAACGTGTTGGTCTTGTGGTAGTCCAGGTAGCCCACCCGGGTCCGCGGCCCGTCAGGGCAATGAAGAGTGACGGCCTTGTGATTGCCCCGGAGCTTGCCGCAGTGGCGGCAGGGCTGGGGCTTGGGAAACGACGAGGCGCTACCCAGGGTCCTCATTGCTTGATCCCGATCTTCGACTCCGGCTCAGGCGGAGGGCTGGGCGTCCGACCGCAGATGACGTACTCGATCAGCGCCGGCATCCCTCCGATGACCGACGGCCTGCGCAGCCGGAAGCGCTGGCGGAACTCGGCGATGTGCTCGAGCGTGACCGTGCTGGTCGTACCGTCAGACATGTGCAGGGTGATCGATGCCTTCTCGACTATTCGGGAGCTCATTGCTCTCCTCCTTCAGGACGCGGAAGGATACTCCCGCCTCCGAGAACATGACCTGGGCCACGGCGAACTCGTCCTCGGGCATCGAGGTGGTTCCCGGGCCCACGATGACTTCCTTGATGCCGGCCTGGATCAGCATCCGGGCGCAGCGGCAGCACGGGGCGTGGGTGATGTAGGCCTTGCAGCCCATCAAGCTCACGCCCACGCGGGCCGCCTGGGCCACCGCGTTCTCCTCCGCATGGGAGGTCCAGAGGTACTTGGCGGGCCTCTGCATTCGCTCAGGCAGGTCGTCGACTCCGCGGGGGATGCCGTTGTACCCGGCGCTGCGCAGCTCGCGATCGGGGCCCACGATGATGCAGCCCACCTGGGTGGAATCCTTGGAGGCCTCGGCAATCCAGCGGGCCCCGTTCAGGGCGTGTCGATCGTGCTTGTTCATCAGGCTCCCTTGCTCTGGTAACGCAGGCCCACCAGGACGTCGAAGACCTTGAGGTTCGTGATGGCTGACCGCATCTGCTTGGGCCAGTACCTGTCCAGGCGCTCCTGGATCTCTTCGATGCGGTAGCCGATGGTGCGGTCAGACGTGGCATCCCGCTCGAGCCGGACCTGTCCGATGAAGGTCTTCCGGGCCGAGCTCTCCGTGTGGCTCCTGGTGAACAGGACCGACATGTCCGACCAGAAGTCGTGGTCCTTGGGCTCTTCGGTGAACTCGAACGAGACCTCGATGATGGCGACGAGCTCGTCCCTGAGTCGCTCCGGCAACAGGTCATGCATCCGACTTCACTCCCCATTCCAGGATGTCTTTCATGGCGAAGTCTCTGTTCTTGTCCTTGTCCTTGTCCTTGTCCTTGTCCTTGTCCTTGTCCTTGTCCTTGTCCTTGTCGAGATCCGTGGCCTCCATGAACCACTGCTCGCCATCGTGGTACGAGGAAGTGCCCCACCAGATCTTGCCGGTGGGCAAGATGCGACGGACGGCGATCTCGCCCCTCCAGTTCCGGTAGCGGATCTTGACCTCGCCAGTCATCACTTGGCCTCCAGGAGTAGCTTGTCCAGGGCATCCAGGAAGTGGACGGTGGCGCAGAGCTCGCCCTTGGCCGCGAAGATGTCCCGGACCGCCTGGATCTTGGCGGTCAGCGGGGGTTCTTCTGCACCGTATGCCAGGCCAAAGCACAGATCAGGATCACGGCGATCACGAGTGTGTGCGGGCAGAACAGATGAATGTGCGGCACGAGGGGCCTCCTTGCTGGTTGTGCTCTTGAGGTGCCTGATCACTGAGTCCAGGAGCTGGTGATGCTCCCGGACGTCGAGGTCGTCCATCCCGAGCTGCATGGATCGCAGCTCGCGGAGGCCTTCGACCATTGCCTCGACGGTCACGATCTTCTTTCGAGAACGACCCGCACTCGCTTTGCCCATGCTCGCTTGATCTCCTTCCTCTCGGTCTCGGTCAGGCACTCCCAGTAGTCGCGCGAGGCTGCGTGGTTTTTGATCTCAGCCACGAGCTCCTTCACGATCTCCACGGCCTGCGTGAGGCTCTCCGGCACGCTGCGCTCGATAGTGTCGACGACGTAGACGTCCTCGCCCACCTGGACCCGATCGCCGACCTGGACCTTGGGCTCTGGCCTGACCGGGTCCTTGGTGACCTTCAGGGTCTCGATCTCCTCGGTGGAGAGCATCCACGAGGGCCTCGACTCGACCTGCCCTAGTTCACCCTCGGCGTCGATGGGGTTGCTGGGCTCATCCCGGACCTCGTCCCCGGCTTCGTGCCAGGTGGCGCCGCAGCCGCACGAGCCGGTCAGCTCGGACAGGGCTCGCTTCACCGAGTTGTCTCCGTGGCCCCAGATCGGGCCCACGGAGTCGTTGCTGCCCATGCACGTGGCGAAGACACACGGCACGGGGACACCCGTCTGCTCGCTGTCCCGGACCGTGTACTCGATCGTGGCGGTCTCTTCCCTGGCGAAGGGCCCTGGCATGTTCACCTCCTGCGAACACCGGTGCTCGCGGTTTTGCGTTGCGGCTCTAGGGATAATATGGGGTCGGAGGGCCCCAGCGCAAGAAAAGAACCGAGGGCCATTGCACCGGCCCAGGTCCTGGGCTACTATCCCCTCTCGAGGGTGTGCCGCACCCTACTGACGAGGCCTACAAATGGATAAAGCATCGGGCGTGAGTCCGAAGTTTGTGAGTTCAAATCTCACTTCCCCCACCTCGCGGGGGAAGAGCTTGATGTCCCGCAAGGGACGCACGGCTTTGACGACTTGTGCGGCATCCCCTCGTCTTTATCCCGCCAGCTCCCCGCTGTTGCGGGCCGCCCTACTTTAGGGGCCCTACGGGGCCACCATCCCATCCTCCCCTTGGCCGTCTGGTCCAACCGGTAGAGGCACTACGCTCAAGACGTAGGGGTTCTGGGTTCGAATCCCAGGGCGGCCAGTCCACTTCCTTTCCACGCCGGAGTAGCCCAACTGGCAGGAGGCGTTCCGTTCAGGGCGGAAACAGTGTCGGTTCGAATCCGACCTCCGGTACTTCTCCCCGTCGTAGCCCAACTCGGCAGAGGCGCACGCTCGAGGGGCGTGATGTTGGCGGTTCGAGTCCGCCCGACGGGATCCTTTTAGGGCGACCTCGTGACTGTGGGCAGTCACCTCTGGCCGTAACCCAGAGCTTCGCAAGGGGGGAGGGGTTCGAGTCCTCAGTCGCCCATCTACTTCCGCACCCAGACCGCGGACGGGCAGATCACGCCCTCCCAGGTTGTCACCCAGCCCGGGAACCGCCAGCGCTTGGCCGACTCCTCCAGGCGCACGTTCTGGATGGACTCGAGCCGGACCTGGCGAACACCGGAGTTCATGGCCGCGGCAATCATGGCCTTCAGCAGACCCTTGCCACGCAGGCTTTTCTTCACGGTGATGTTCGCGATGTCGATCCGGTCCATCGCTGCGCTGTACCGCGTGTAGGCCTTCCCCTCACGAGCGGAGACCCACTGGTTGGTCGGCTTCACGGCCCCGGACATGACCTCCTCCCAGAACCTGACGGTCTTGGTGACCAGGTCGAATGTCGGCCTACTGCCCCGGTCCACGACGGGCCTCCAGCTCTTTCACTCGCGCCTCGAGCTCGGCGATTCGACGGTCCTTCCAGTCGTGGTCCCAGCAGTAGCGCTCCCGGCTCAGGAGCACCGGGAACCGCCTCGGCACCATCTTCTGGCAGATGGGGCACGCTTTGCTGTTGCCGGGGTCCATGTCCAGGTCTCGGCAGAGTCGGTCGATGTTATCCAACAAGGGTCACCTCCGAAAGTCGATCCACCTCTTGAACCACTTGTGGGCCAGCCCGGGCATCAGCTTGAGCTTGGCCGTCTGCTCCCGGGTGAACTGGGTCCACGGGCCGTGGAGCTCCGGCTCCGTGTTCTGCGGGACCTCTCCGGGCTCCAGCTTGATGATGAAGTAGTGCAGCGGGAACACCCCGCCGTCCGAGGCGATGGCCTCGCGATCGCAGCCCAGGTACACCAGGCGCTTGTACCCGTCGATCCCGGCCTCTTCCCGGAGCTCGCGGAGCGCCCCGGCAACCGGGCCCTCCGCCGGCTGCAGCGGGCCCTTGTCCTTCTCCAGGCGACCGCCGCCGCCCTGCCAGTAGCCCACGAAGGCGTTGGTCCCGGTGCGCTCGGAGAGCCAGACGCTCTCGGGGACACCGGGGACGAACATCAGGGTCACGACGCAGGGTGTACGGGCACTCACTTGGTCTCCTTGCGGTTGTAGATGTCGTCCCAGGTCGCGGTCATCTCCGCGACCTTCTTCTCGACCTCGGGGCTGTAGTTCGCCAGGATCTTGCTCTCGATCTTCGAGAAGTCCGGATCGAGGGCCGGATCGGGGAGAGGGTACTGGGTCAAGAACCTGAGCCCGCGGGTCTCGGGATCATACTCGGTGATGACGGTCTTGCCGCCGGCCGGGGCGCCGGGGTCGATGCCCAGCATCACGTCCGCGGCCTTGGCCTTCTTCCAGGACTCGCCGATGTCCTCCATCGTGACCTGGAGGCCCTTGGTGATCTCCTCGCCCATGATCCGACCCATCTCGGCCATCTGGCGGGCGATCTGCGTGGTGTCGAGCTCGATCTTGACGCGGGGCTGGGTCCGGGCCGTCTTGTACGGCCAGAGGACCGCGGTCTCGAGGTCGACGACCTCCGGCCCGACCGGCTTCATCGAGGCGGCCCTCTTGGCCTCCTCTCGACGGCGCTGGCGCTTGGCCCGCTCGTGCGCCCGGTCGAGGGCGTCCATCGTGCTCTTCTTCATGGTCAGCCTCCCTTCTTCCGCGGTGCCAGGTAGAGCTCCGGCAGCGGCATCATGCTCTCCATGAAGCCGTCGTTCACGGTGCCGGGCAGGAAGCCCATCTGCTCCACGCCCGCCCCGCTGTAGATGTTCCGCATGAAGCCGGCGAAGATCGGCTCCATCGCATCCGTGAGCTGTCTGCCCAGATACCGACAGCACGGCTGGCAGAAGCGGAACTCGACCTTCTCGCCCCCGCCGCCCTCGTGGCTGAACATCACGATGACGACGCCATCGTCCTGGTCGGGTGGCGGGACTACCTTGCAGCGCTGACAGGGCTTGCGGTCGGCCTGGGAGATCATCCAACACCTCCTGGTGTTCTCCGCTTATACCGCCTGCGGCCCTTCGACTTGGGCAAGGTGTCCTCGAAGGTCTCGTGCTGCTCACCCACCACCTCGTACTGCGGAAGCTGCCCGTGCATTGCGCGGATGCGCAGGCCGATGTTGTTCCCCGGACCCAGCTCGTAGTCCAGCCACCCGATGCATGGGATCTCCTTGCCCGGCGGGGACTCGTGGCACGCCATCGCCGGGGTCCCGCCGACGAGGCTGCGGAGCCCCTGGTTGACGGTGCCCCTGAGGTTCGCGTGCTTCTTGGCGCAGTATCCCCCGGGGATATCCCTCTCGGGGACCACGTCCTTGCGCCAGGGGCACGCCTTGCACTGGATGCGCTTCGGGAGGGTTCCTTTCATCGCAGCTTCTCCTCCAGACGTTCGATCCGGGCCCGCAGGAACTGGAGGCATCCGAAGTCGCTGTGCGTCTGGTAGTGCTCTCGCGGCCCGCCGCAGCCGGGGCACGGCTCGCACAGCGAGCTGGGGGCCGGCACTGCGAGGGTGGGCCGCTCAGGCCTGCCGCAGCGTCGGCAGTTCGTGAGGTTCACCCAGTCCTTGAGGATCTTGGCCGTCTCCTGTCCCCGTGGGGAACAGTCTTGGCATCCCTGAACAGCCCCGCCGTGGGGGCACTTGTCGCTCATGGGGCCTCGATCACCTCGCAAGTGAACCTGCCGTCACAGGTCTCGCACTGACCGATCGTGCTCAGTTTGTCGGGTGGGATCATGTAGAGCGGGCTCGTGCCGTCGAGGAGGCCCGCAGCCCTCTCCACGTACTCACGATCGAAGCCCTCGTAGGTGATCGTCTGGACCTTCTTGCAGGTCCCGCCGCACGTCGCCTTGATCTGGTAGTTCGCCATCAGAGGGCCGCCCGGAATCCGAGAAGCACCACGAGGAAGAGGATCCCGGCGAAGAAGCCGAGCGCGAAGCCGCAGACCAACATCCCCTTGCCATAGTTCTTGGTCCAGTTGGCACCAGCCCTGTCGAAGCCGACCGCCTTCCAGAGGATCGTGAACGGGTCGGCGCCCACGTTCTCGAGGGCGTCCCGCAGACGGAAGCGCTTCCCTGGAAACCGCTCATCGAACTCTCGTGTCTGGTCAGCCGTGGCGATGTCGCCATTGACCCAGAGCTCTCCGGCGCTGTTGATCCGGTACTCGATCTCTTCGGGGAATTTCACGATCACTCCTCCACCTCCACCACTTCGAGGCGTTCGTACTCGGCGTCGTCCCGGGACTCCAGGAACTTCCAGGCGCGGCGATGCGTCTCATCCTGACCATCGCTAGGCGGATGGTGAATCTCCTGGAGGATCATCGTTGCGGTCGTGTGATCCGTGTCGAAGTAATAGCCGCGCTCCAGGCGCTCCCGGATCAGCTTGATGCAGAGGTGGAGGGGCAAGACCCAGATCTCCGTCTTGCGCCTCCCGAAGGGGGCGGCCACAGCGGCCAGGTAGCGGGGCTCGTGCTTCTCGTGCGCCACGACGACGTGGGACATTATGACTCTCCTTGGGATAGCAGCACGACAGAGATGAGCCCGAGGGTTAGACCCACGAGCTCGAGCCGCGTTGGGGTCTCCTTGAAGTAGAAGAACCCGACAGCCAGGACGGTGATGGCCTGAATGGCCGGGTAGACACCACCGACTGCCGTGGCGAGCTTCACCCGCCGTAGGATGTAGAACCAGCCAAAGGCCGAGGCGGCGTAGCAGATGGCTCCGGCGAGGCACCACGACCAGCTGGGGATCACCGCCTGGCCCGCCTTCTTGAGGATGACGTCCCCGAGGATCCCTACCCAGCTAACGAGCACCAGGGCCAGGAAGACATCTCGCGTCATCAGCACTCACTCCGTGGGCTTCTTGCAGCAGTCGCAGGCCCTGCGCCGGATGAGGGCCATCATCACAAAGAACGTGCAGGCACCCCAGTCGAAGCCGTAGTGCCGGCCCACGACGATGGCGGGGACCAGGACGACCCCGAACAGCATCACGAGGACGATGGCCACCCCCACGGCCCCGATGCCCACGAGGGCCGTGATCCCCGTCACGGTCCCGATGATCTCGCCCCAGCTCGTGCGTGTCTGGCTCATGAGCCCTCCTGCGAACCCCGGGGTTCGCTAGATCTCGTCCTGCGGGTACTCGTAGGTGAACGGGTTCTCCGGATCGCAGTCCCGGGCCCCGCCGCTGTAGGGCCGCACGCCCGTGAGGCCGGCGCCCAGCATCCTGTCGCTGAGCGGCGGCTCGACCGCCTCCCCGAGCTTGTTGAGCATGTAGACCTCGGAGATCCAGCGGTCCGAGTACTTGTCCGGCTTCACGATCCGGACGGAGACCTGCTGGCCCGCGGTCTTCTGGGCCTCGGAGAAGCTCATCACCGGGCGCCCGGTGATGAGCTCGGCCAGGGCGATCGTGGCCTTGCGGGCGTTCTCCCGCTTCACCAGGTCGGGGTCCTTGAGCTCGTCGCAGTCGTAGCGATTGAGCCGGATGCCCGGGGTCCACTGCCAACCCTTGGCGACATCCAGGGACACGCGGATCGTGTCCCCGTCCGTGATGGACACCACGGTGCCCAGGTACACGTAGTTCGGCTTCATCTATGCGACCGCCTTGGGCCCCTCGCTAGGGACCGGTTCCGTTGCCCAGGGTTCTTCCACGAACATGGTCTCGATCTGTTTGACGAACTCGGCGATCCGGATCCAGATGGACCCGAGGACCGCCTGGTTGTTGGCGATCACCGGCCCCGAGAAGATCAGGACCTCCGTGTCCTTGATCAGGAACGTCAGGTCCCGCAGGGGCGAGTTGACCTGCGGGAGGAGCTCCTTGATGCCGCGCATGATCCGGCGCAGGCGCTGGATGGAGACGTTCGAGGACCGCAGCGTGACCGCGATTTTCAGGAGGATGATGTCGGAGAAGGTGTACAGCCGGTACTTCCCCCGTCGCCGGTAGCTGGGACCCAGGAACTTCGTCTTGTCCCAGTACTGGATCTGGCGGTAGGAGATCCCGATCAGCCGGCTGACCTCACGCGGGGTGAAGAAGCTCTTCACGCTTTCGTCCTCCTCTGGGGCGGCGTCATCTTGCCGCAGTAGAAATGGTACCTGATCCCGTCCCCCGTGGTGACCAGGAAGCGATCGCACCGTTCCTCGTCGATCTCGACCTTCTTGATGAACCCCTGGCTCGGGAAGCCATCCAGGGCATCGCAGAACACGAGCCCGATCTGCCGGAGGCGCTTAACGTGGGTGGCGTCGTGGGAGGTCCCGTCCATGTTGAGGAGCTTCCCGGTCGCTCGGAGGACCTGCACGGGGTCCCCGCAGTCCCCGCAGCTCCCGTCGGGCTTGTCCTTGGGGCGGGCCTCCATCAGGTGAGGGTGACCTGGCGGAGGACGAAGTCCCGGAGCACCCGGCTCCGATTCATTCGCGGCTCGTTGAAGCAGGCGAGGATCACCGCGACCTCCCGGCAGCCCAGGGGGATCTCGGCCGGGTTGTGGAACGCCACCACGTTGCCGTGACCCCGGACCTTGTCGATTCGCCTCGGGGTGATGATGAGGCAGCGCTTGGGGTCGAGCTTCCGCCGCTGGGCGACCCATTCCTTCCCTTCCCGCTCCGTGTAGAACAGCACGATGGTGTCGATCATTCCTGGGCCCTCCGAACGAACGTGAGCTCGTCCATTGCCACGATCTCGTAGCGGTTCTTGCGCCCCTCCACGCTCTCCTTGTTCTTGAACATCCGTTCGGTCTCCAGGCTGTCCCCGAGGTGGATGATCGAGGCCGCCTTCTTGTCGCCCTTGTAGAAATGCATCGAGGACACGACCCATTCCTGGACGGGCTCGTCCGGGGGCGCCCAACTCACGACGTCCCCGAAGGCCCGGTGGGTCGTGTCCGGACACGGGACCTTCTCGTGGCACCAGGTGCAGATGCTCGGGCACTGTGAGTAGTTGGACCTGCAGTACTCGCAGTCGTCCCGCGGGGAGTCGTTGATCCAGGGCATGTCCGGGTTCGGGTAGGTCTTCTTGACGTCCATCGTACGGGTCTCCAGGCGGCCCAGTAGGGCGATCAGCATCTTGCGGTTGCCGCACAGCCTACAATAGTACCTCCCGTCACTCCAATACCAGGGGATCCACGGCTCGTGGGATCCACAGACCGAGCACGTCTCCTTGATCACGTAGAAGGGGATCGCATAGCGCTTGCCCTTCGTGAAGTTCACGGAGCCTCCGCGACGGGCAGGTCCTGCCCGATCCGGTCGAACAGGGCCTCGTAGAACAGGGCCAGGTGCTTCTCCCGGATGATCTCCGGGTACAGCTCCTGGCCCAAGGCGAACGCCTCACACGTGGCGCCCCAATTCCCGGAGCCGATCGGGTACTGCAGCATCAGCTGCTGCAGCTCCTCGATCCGCTTGAGGAGTCTCCTCCGGATGTATAGTGCGTCGTCGATCATGCAGTCCCCGCCCGCACGGCACGGAGCTCCTCGTACCGGGACAGGAAGTGTCCCTTGGCCTCCGCCGGGGTCCAGCACGCGATCTTCTGCTCCATCGGCGGAACGTCGATGGCCCAGGCCCGAGGCGGGCGCTCGAGGTTGTCCCGGGCCTCCGCCATCAGCACGGTCAGGTCGGCCTTCTGGACCGAGACCGGCCACGGGTACCAGAGCCCGAACTGCTTGGCGACGACCTCCTCCATGTTCTTCTCGAGCACCTTGTACTCCGGCACCAGCTTCTTCACGGCCGTCACCAGGTCCGAGAGGTAGGCCTCGGTCGTATCGTGGAGCAAGCCCTCCAGGGCATCGGCCGGGTCGCACTCGAGGCTCACCCAGTAGGCGTGCTCCGCCACCGAGTAGAACTGGTTGCACTGCCCCGAGAAGCGGCAGACGTTCGACAGCCCGTGGGCGATGTCGAGGATGTCGAAGTCCCCGACCCGCGGGTCCCCGGGCCAGAACTGCTTCCCGGTGTACGTCTGCATCCAGTCACCTTTGCGGTCGTTCACCAGTCCCTCGCTGTCCATGTCTATCCCTCCAGCAGCACGTTCTCGAAGACGCTGCGCTCGTAGTTGATGGTGATCCGGGTGTCGGACTTGGTGGGGGCCGCTTCGATGCAACCCCACTCCCCCTTCTCCCGGAACATGGTGATGGGGTAGCTCCACGTGCCCACCGCCTGGTCGATGGCGCACGTCATCGCCAGAGGGTCGTGGAGGGCCTTGCCGTCCGGGCAGTGCTGCGCCACGAGCTCCAGGGACCGGCGCTTGGTGCTCTCCGCAGCGGCCCGCGTCCTGGCGAGCAGGTCCGCGCCCATCTTCACCCCGTGGCAGACGTTCTTGGAGACGAGGAGCCGCTCACCGAAGCGGTCCTTGACCTTCAGGGCCGCCAGCGCAGCCTTCGGGTCCCCGTTGAAGTTGTACGTGGGGCAGGTCCGCAGCCCCTTGAACTTCTCGAGCTGGTAGAGGCTCGGCACGACGCCTTCCCCGGCGAACCCGCCCTGGGCGACCCAGCGCTCGAAGCGCCAGCGGGGCTCGTCCTCCGCGGCCGTGTCCGACCACTTGAGGAGCGCCCCCAGGTTCTTCAGCGCCGCCCCGGTGAGCAGCGTCACGTCCGGGCCGCAGTTGTTGAGCAGGACCTGCCAGCCCTCCTCAGCCTCTTCCGACGGGTCGATCGTGCCGAAGGCCGTGTAGTGCCAGGCCGACACGCACTCCTTCGGGTGGTCGATGTTGAAGGCGCCCACGGGCACGTCCTTGCCCATCAGGCGCAGGAGGTGCCGCACCAGCCCGATCTGGGCCTTGGACCCGGGCGTCACCGTGACGGCCTGCAGGTCCACCCGGGGGTGGTCGCAGAGCATCAGGAGCGTGAGCATGTCGTCCGGGTCCCCGGTCTCGCAGTCGAACACGATCTTGGTCTTCACGCGGTCTCCTTGGGTTAGGTGGCCAGCTGGTCACGGATGGCGGCCATGCTCGTCTGGAAGGCCCGCCAGTCGACATCGCAGTACCCACGGTGGGTGTCCGGATCCCGGTGGCGGGCCGGCTCCTTCTCGCAGATGACGCACGTCCCATTCTGGCAGTCCGCGCAGCTCTGCCCCTTGCACGTGGCCTTCTCGGGGATGATCACGGCTTCACCACCGTCTGGTCGATCCAGCGGCGCACGGCCGCGAGCAGGGTCTCCGGGTTGTTGGTCAGGGTCCCCTCGTTCACTTCCTTCTGCAGGTAGTGCAGGGCCAGGCCGACGGCCGGGCCCTTCTCCATCCCGAGCTCCGTGATCAGGGCGGTGCCGTTGACCGCCAAGTCCTTGAGCGTCGGAGCCTTGCCATCCTTGCGCATGGCCTCGTCCCGCTGGCGCTCGGCGTCACGAGTCCGGACGTAGGCCAGGGCCGTCGTACGGGCCTTCTCGATCAGGTCGAAGTCACAGAGCTCGGTCCTGGCCGCGCTCCAGTCCGCCCGACGCAGGTCGAAGAGGACGTCGATCCACTCGATGCCGAACGTGTCCAGCCAGCGGTCCAGCATCTTGGTGTGGAGGTGCTCCATGTCGAACATGTGCCAGCGGATCCAACCCACGACTCGGACCGCGAAGATCCCGGCGTCGATCCAGTTGTTGAGCGCCGCGTGCTCGTCCGGCCCGAAGCTCTTGAACCAGGCCAGCGCGATGTCGGCGCCCACCTCGTCGTGCTTGTAGTAGTGGGCACCGCCATCCTCGTCCACCGTCCGGGTGTCCGCCTTGCCCACGTCGTGGAGGAAGGCGGCCAGACGCTTCTCGACGTCGCCCTTCATCAGGGTGGCGCAGATGATGCAGTGCTTGGTCGGGTCGTAGAGGTGGAAGGGCCCTCCCGGGTACTGGCGCATCCGCATGTACTGCTCCGGGAAGAGGTCCATGTTGTCGATGTAGCCCGTGAGAGCCTCCTCGAGCTCGAGGGGCTCGCACTGGAGGATCCTCAGGATCGTTTGGATGTCGGCCCGGGCGTTGGGCCGCGGGGGTAGCGGAGTCATGCTAGAACTGCTTCCCGCCCGCGAGCTTGCGGTTCTCCGGCTTGTGGTCCAGGCGCTCGGCGTTGTACCTCATCTTCTCGATGACGGCTCCGGCGAGGTCCATGCCGTGCGCCCCAGCGTAGTCGAACACGCGGATCAGGATGTCGGCCAGTTCGACCTCCACCATCTTGCGGTGCGGGAGCTTGTCGTCCATCAGATCCTTGCGCACGCCCTCGTACCCCTCAGCGAGCTCGGTGACCATCAGCATGAACGACTCGCCGTGGTTCTTCTTACCTACGAGCGACTCGCCGGTCTTGAGGTCGGTCCACCAGCCCGCCTTGTGGGCGGCGCTGAAGCAGGCCTCGGTCGCGTGTTCGAGGCCTTCCCTGATCGCGTCTTCGAGCGGCTTGTCCATTTACTTGGTCTCCTTGTCGGCTTTGCGTTGTACGAGGATGGCCCGCTTTCGGGCGTAACAGAGAGCGCAGTCTGTGGTCCGGATGCGGCCTCCGGTCTTGTTGAAGACCAGCCGGACCAGGCGATCGTCGACCTCCGGTGCCAGCGTGTCGCCGCACAGTCCGATCGTCGGGCCCTTGTGTTCCGGGTCGTATTCATAGAAGTGGTTGACGAACCCCCGATGTCGATGGCCCGTGGTGTAGTCGAAGATGTCGCCCTTCTTGGCGAGAGGGAAGAGGGCTTCGGACAGCACCGGGGCCGCCATCGGCTTCAGCTCCGTGAGCTCGAAGGAGAGGGTGCGAGGGAAGACGCGGGTGAACGGGATGGCGAAGGGCCCCCGGGAGTCCCCTGGATCTTTGGCCCGCTTCGCGGCCTCCGCCTTGGCGTCAGCGGCCCGCTCGGCCGTGCAGTCGTCGCACTGGAAGTAGGTCGCCACCGGGCGAGGCTTCCGGGGAGGTCCCCGGCGCGGCCGGTCGTGGTCGTAGCAGGACCCCTGGCGGTCGTATGGGATCTCCTTGCCCTGCTTCTTGAGGAACTCGCAGCGTTGGCAGTAGCGGAATTCCTTGGGGATGTCCCGAACGGGGCCCTCCAGATGCTTGGCCCCGGCCCCCCGGGGCTGGCGCATCTGCCCGAGAACGGTGCCCAGGGCGTCGCCCTCGAGGTCGATCTCCTCCAGGTGGAGGCGGTGTGGGTACTCCGTCCAGCCGCGGCCCATGATCTCGTCGGAGCGGTACTCGCCGGGCGAGTAGATGAGGTTCCTCACCCGGAGCTGACCGTTGGGCAACACCCACATCGCGGAGCACGAATGGATCCGAGCCTGCCCGATCTTGAACAGGAGCTGCTTGCGGGTCTTCACCTCTGGTGAGTCCGTGTCCACGATCCACTTGGGCCTCATGCTCTCACCCTATCTGACATCGATGTCTCCTCAGCACGGTGACGGATACGCGACACGGACAGGGCGGCTCCTTGGTCCCGTCCTCCGTGTGCCCGATAGGACACCCGAACGGCGTGTGGAGGTGCACCCAGTGCCTGCACCCACTGCAGTAATCCGGGGAACCCTCGGGGTCCTTCACGGCGTGCGCGGGAGGGGTCTCGGAGCGCTTCTTCAGCTCCTCGTTCTCCTTGAGCAGCTCGGCCACCCGCGCCTCGAGCGCCTCGATCTTCTCGTCCCGGCCGTCGCAGACGCAGTAACGTCCGGCTTCCTCAAACCAACCATCGCGACGGGGCTTCGTGCAGCGGGGACACACAACGACCGGCGCCGGTCCGAGCATCACCAGCTCTCCTCCTTCTTCTCGATCTTGGCGCCCTGCGACTGGAGCCACGGCACCAGCTTCGTCTCGAAGCAGTCCGGGCAGAGGTCGATGTCCCACTCCTCGACATCGTGGTGCTCGGGGTAGTTGACGCCCTCCCGCTTCTTCACCGTGACCGTGACGTCGGTCTCCAGCACGTCGTAGCAGCCCGGCTTCCAGTCATCGCCCGACCAGGCCTTCTTCCCGCAGAGGTCGCAGGTGCGGCCGGTGCAGACCTGGACCTCCTTGGCCGGGACCGCGGGCACGGTCTTCGTCTCGTAGGTCTTCATTTCTGCTTCAGCCTCTTTCGGATCCTCTGGATCAGAGCCTTGGGCTCGGTCACCCGGCGGTCGTCGATGTACTTGAGCATCTCCTTCAGGAGCTTGAGCGGGTCCTCGGCCTTCTCCATCGGCACCGTCCCGGCCCATCGGCAGTGGAAGCACCGGGCGTTGTGGCATGGATCATTCACCGACTCCCCGTGCTTGGCGCCGCCGTCCCCCTCGCACTCGCAGATGAAGCCCCCGCAGTCTCGGGAGCCGTTCACGCCCTGCTCGCACTCGCCCTTGCCGTGCTTGTCCGGAGTCGCCCCGCACTTCGGGCACTTGAAGGCGCTCACTTGTCCAACCACTCCTCGGGGATCTCTTCCTCACCCAGGGCGATGCGGGCGATCCGCCGCACGTGGTGCATGTTCAGGTGCTCATCCCGGAGCAGGCGGAAGAGATCCATCAGCCAATCCACGTGGGCTCCGCAGATACCATCGACGTCGATCTCGGGCTCCGGTCTCGGCTTTATCACGGCTCGAACACCTGGCTGTTGTCGTTGTGGTACATCGTGAGCGACCCCTCCCAGCGGATGCGGCACTCAACGCAGGCCCTCATCCCGGGTCGGGTTATGCTCGTGACCGAAGGATGTCCGATGGGGCACAGACCCCGGGCCTTGTTGTCGTCCTGGACGCAGTCAGCGCACTCTGCGTTCTTTTCGTGGGGTCTGATGTGGTGCCTGCACTCGGCGCAGATGAAGCACGGCGGACCGATCGTTCCGTTGGGCCCATCGTGGTGAGCGACCAGGCAACGTAGCCCGGAGTCGGTGTGGGGCGGACAGTTGCGGGTGCTCACGGCTGTCCCAGCTTCTGGAGCTTCTGCTCGATATCGTTGATGGCCTGCTGCACGTGCTTCAGGGACTCAGCTGACTCCTCACGGAGCTGGGCCATCAGCACGAGCATCAGGTTGTTTTGGCTCAAGAAGCTGTTCACGGCCTTCTGGATGACCTCGTGGTTCTCCTTCACGAAGCGCTTCACTTCGGCCTCGAGCATCGGTCTGGCCAGCTTGGAGATCTCTTCGACGAACCACGAGGGCCGCTGGCGCTTGTTCCAGCTGTCGCCCTCGACCCGCTCCTTGAAGAAGGTGTCGTCCACCGCCTTCTGCGAGAGGCCCTTCAGCACCTCGTCGGGCAGCATCGACCCAATGTCGGCCTTCAGCTTGTCGATGACCCGGTCCTGGAACGCCTTCATCGGGTCCGCGGGAACCGCTACGTCTGTGCTCATCACCACTCTCCTGTCCTTTCAATCTTCTCCATCCGGTCCTCGAACTCTTTGCGGGTGACCATCCCTGCGTCCCGGAAGTTGCGCAGGGACCACTTGAGCAGCATCTTCTGCACCTCCGGCGACTCCAGGCGCTCAGCCTGCTTGGCGGCCTCCTCGTCTGAGAGCAACTTGTAGGAGGGCGCCGAGACCTTGAGGAACTCCCGACAGGTGCAGGGTTCCTCCCAGCACTTATCGCACGTCATCAGGGCCTCCGCGCCGAGTAGCGGATGACCTTGGCCAGCTCGAAGAGCTGTACGTCGTGGAGCGGGGCATTGGGAGCCTCGGCCTGGATCGCCAGACGGCTCAGGCTGGGGCAGCTGGCACAGGAGATGCACCAGCCGCTTCGGGGGCGCGGGGACATGCCCAGGGCCCTTCTCTGGTCGTCCTCGAAGACGGGTCCCCCGCACACCGGACAGGGTCCCGGCGGTGGGACCCGAAAGGTCATCGTCACGATCGTTCCCCTCCGGTACAGGTCTGGCACTTCCCGCTCACCCAGGCGGCGAACATGTGGATGGGACAGTGCGTTGGGGGCTCCTCGGTGAGCCGGAGGGCGATCCGCAGGCCATCGATGGCCGGCACGATGTCGGGCGTCTCGTCGAACATCTCGCCGAGGTAGTCCTTGTCCCAGGCCTGAATGACCCGCAGAGCCGCCTTCTCCAGCTCGGAGGCCATCAGGCCGCCTTGGCCACGGGGGCCGCCGGGGGCTCGGGGGCTACCCCTCCGATCGAGGGAGCCCCGATCATCAGGAAGTTCGCCCAGCGCATCGAGTCATCCCACTTGAACGTCTGCGGGATCAACTCCCAGCCCTCCTTGGCGAGATCGTTGAGCGTCTCCTCGAGATCGCGGGACTTCACTTCGGTCATCACTTTGAACTTGGGAACCATCGCACTCTCCTCAAAGGGTTACGCGAACACCGGTGTTCGGGCCGGGCGGCATGATGCCACCCAGCCCGCGGTCATACTACAGCTCCGTGATCATCGCCTGGATCTGCTCGGGGGTCAGGCCCTCGAGCGCCGCGTCCTGCTTCTTGGCCAGGATCTCGAGCAGCTTCTCCTTCTTGGCCCGGCGCTCGACCGCGGTCTTCTCGGCCAGGGCCTCGGCCTGCTTGGCCGCGATCACGTACTTCACGATGTCCAACTTGGCCGCCAGCTCGGAGTTCGCCGTCGTGGGCGTCTCCACGAAGGACTCCTCGGAGACCTTCTTGAGGTCGCGGTTGACGGCCTTGGCCACGTCGTCCAGGTTCGCGCCCCGGCGCGACTGCAGGGGCAGGTCCCAGAGGTCCTCGACGCTGAGGGGCCCCTGGGTCGACTCGAAGCGGAACTTCTTGCGGGCGGCCTTCTCGAACAAGATCTCGGACATTTCGATCTCTCCTCTTGGTTGGGTTTCGTACCGTAGTGCACATCGATCAGCGGCCCGGTGAGGCAACCTCACCGCCCGGGTTGGAACCGGGACGGATGAGGGCCCGGTGAGTCTTGCACCCACATCTCCGGGGTTGCCCCCGGCGCCTTACTCTTAGACCACGGGCCGCCGATCGCTAGAACTTGCCGTCTTGGGCGAGGTGTCGCCCCTGATCGTCGTAGACGTGGTAGATCAGCATCTGGGTCCCCTTCACCTTGTCGGCCACGTACTGCTTGGCCTCCTTCAGGGTGTCGAAGTCCTTGTCGTGCC